>Ga0137415_10007649_pt1 | contig 10709 bp, 8 predicted proteins | sample CZODoug3_1_1_16f_FD_183082 | JGI IMG/M metagenome (GOLD analysis project Ga0137415, IMG submission 183082) | Vadose zone soil fungal communities from Angelo Coast Range Reserve, California, USA - CZODoug3_1_1_16fungal (Hybrid Assembly) | ecosystem: Environmental > Terrestrial > Soil > Vadose...
CCCGACGCATTTCGCAGCTTGGCACGTCCTTCGTCGGCGCCCGAGCCGAGCCATTCCCCAGACAGCATGTTAGCCACTGACCTATCGGCTTAGCACACGTCCAGGATGCATATGATCGGTATCAGTGGACGCTGTGTGGCGGAGCATCGCTCCTCCAGCGGCCTCTACCCTTCCCCTTCGAACGCCCGCGCACGTCGAGGGTGCACGTTCGTCTCCGAGCGCAAAACGGGATGCCAATTCCGCAGAGCCCAAGATCCTCGGAGGCTCGTTTCACTATACGATGGGCGTATTTAATTTTTGTCTCGGGGCGTCCGTTGGGCTTCGTCGATTCGAGCCTCGAGCCGACCGATTTCTTGTCGGGCGATTTCCCGTTGTTTTCGGTAACCCTGCGAGGGAGATGATCCGGTAGGTGATGACGGTTCGGATGACGAGCATCACGACGACCCAGCCGCCAATCAGGATCGGGAGGATCGGCCAAAGGGTTCTGCTCCACACGTTCGCGATGACGATCAACGGGATCCCGAGGGCGAAGACGGCAAGGATCGCGAGCCTGGATCGAGCCGGGCGCTTCGCTTTCGGGCCGGTCACGCCCGCCCACCGGCCACTTGGACGATTCTCGCCTTCCCCCGCCCGACGAGGATCTCCGCAATGGTCTTCGGGAGGGTGACCACATCCTCTTTCTTGAGGCGATACGTGGTGTCGATTCCCGCGAACGGCGGCAGGTCTTCGAGTACATGCACGAGGACGTGATCTTTGAGCGTCGGGGCGACCACGGTCCTCTTCGTCTCTTCCGCGCGGACCACCCGCATCCGTTCCGGTTCCTTCGAAGGAGCGGGACCTCTCGGTCGCGGGGGCTCGGTTGACGGGGCGGCTTCGACCGCGTGCGGGAGGGGGCCGAACGCATCGGCCCGGGATTTCTTCAGGAGGGCGACCATGTTCTCGAACAGGGCAGATTCCTGGGTCGTGAGGTGAGGGACCTCGACCTCGGCACCGCTGGCGCGGCTCGAGGCGAGGAGGGCGAGCTTTCGTTCCCGGTAGGTGAAGATCTGGTCCCGCCGCTTTCGCACCTTGCGCAGCTCGTCCTGGAGCAGGAGGGCCTTCGGTGAATTCGGATCCTTCTGCGCCTCCGCATTCGCGCCTTCGTCGAGGCGGGCGACATACGCCGCGAGTTTGTCGTAGAAATCCGCTTCGAGGCTCACGAGGGTCTTCTTGCCGCTTTCCTCCCGATAGACCTTCGTGACGCGTTCAAAATTGACCTCCTCCTCACCCGGCACACGGCGAGTATCCGGCGGCCGATATATGATGGCGTCGCCACGCAACCCTTATCGTTCTCGCAGGGTTCAATGTCGTTGGCGATGCACCCGACGATTCGATGCCGGCGCCAATTCCCGGAGGCGGCCTGATGGACTGGGAGCAGCTGCATCTCGATCTGCAGAAGGTCCTCGAAGACCTCGAGGAGAAGAACCGCGTCGCGCCGATCATCGTCGAGGGGGAATACGATCGACGCTCGTTGCGAGCCCTGGGAGTGTCCGGGGACGTGCGACTCATCAACGAAGGCTCGACGATCTTCGGCCTTTGCGAGTCGATCGCGGGAGGCCACCGAGAGGCGATCATCTTGACCGACTGGGACGTCCGCGGAGGCCGACTCGCGAGGCAACTCCGCGACGGGCTCGCGGCGAACGGCGTCCGGTTCGACGAGGAGCTCCGCGCCCGCCTCACCCGCCTCTGCCGGAAGGACATCACGGATGTCGAGTCCCTCCACACCTTCGTCGAGCGGGTGTCGGATCACGCCTCTTCGGGAGATCACCACCGGGATTCGAAGCGGTGGTACTCGGAGCGGGTCTTCCAACGGAACAATCGACGAAGGTCTCAGAAGTGAGAATGAGCACCAAAGAATCTTTAAATAGGGCCAGCTCCAGTGAGGAAATGGGATAGCGGCCAGAACCGCGATTCATCCGTCCCACTCATCCGAATCATGCTTACCTGCCTCCTTGAAGGGAGGCCGAAAGGCCCTGCGGGGCAGCGTTGTGCGGATCGGTGGACGGGGAGCCGGAGACGGCCTGTCCCGGAAAACGTGTGAACATGAACATCGATCCAAGTACGACTAAATACATGATCCAGGCCCGAATGGAGGCCGAAGGGATCGTGGAGAAGCCCGACGTCGTCGGCGCCGTGTTCGGCCAGACGGAAGGGCTCCTGGGTGAGGAACTCGACTTGCGCGACCTGCAGAAAGGCGGTCGCATCGGACGCATCGAAGTCGACGTGCAGAGCAAGAAAGGACGGAGCGAGGGACTGATCCTGATCCCGTCCTCGCTGGACCAGGTGGAGACGTCCATCTTGGCCGCGGCCCTCGAGACGATCGACCGCGTCGGCCCGTGCAAGGCGACGATCAAGGTCGAGAAGGTCGAGGACGTCCGTGTGACGAAGCGGAACAAGATCATCGAGCGGGCCCGCCAACTCCTCGCGTCCATGGTCGAGGACTCGAAGACCTCCGGCTCCGACCTGCTCGACGAGGTGCGACAGAGCGTCCAAGTGTCCGAGATCGTCTCGTTCGGATCCGAGCGGCTTCCCGCGGGACCGAACATCGCAGACAGCGACGCGATCATCATCGTGGAAGGACGGCAGGACGTGCTCACCCTTCTTCGATCCGGCATCAAGAATGCGATTGCCGTCGAGGGGACGAACGTCCCGAAGACGGTCCAGGAGCTGTCGAAGGAACGGGCTCTGACCGCGTTCGTCGACGGCGACCGCGGCGGGGACCTGATTCTGAAGGAACTCCTCCAAGTGGCCGAGGTCGACTTCATCGCCCGCGCCCCGCGCGGGAAGGAAGTCGAGGAGCTCACGCAGAAGCAGATCATGAAGGCGTTGCGGAACAAGATCCCTGCGGACCAGTACGTGGAGATGTACGGGCTCTCGGGCCAGGTTTACAAGCCGGAGTCCGAATTTCCGGAGGCACGGACGCCGGCGCCGCCTCAAGGGCGAGCGGAGCGGGGCCCCGAGCCCCGGTCAGAGACCCGATCGGAGCCGCGCGCGGAGCCCCGGGAGTTCCGAGAGGCCGCGCCCGCCCCGCTCACGCCCACGACCAAGGTCCTCAACCCAAAACTCGAGAAATACCGCGAGATGCTCCTCGAGCTTGGAGGGTCCTCGAAAGCGCGCCTCCTCGATGAGGGGGACGGCGTCGTCACGGAGGTCCCGGTCCGAGAGCTCGTGGAAACCTTGAAGACCGCGAAGCAGACGCGGGCGGTCGTCTTCGACGGCATCATCACCCAGCGGATCCTCGACATCGCCGCGGAAATGAACATGCACTCCGTCGTCGGGACGAAGATGGGGACGATCACGAAGCAGCCCACGGGCGTCGTCGTCTGGACCCGGAGCGACTTGGCTCCATAGGCGAGGTGGCGTTCATCGCGCGAACGAAGCTGCTCGCAGCGGACGAGGGATTTGCCCTCGATGACTTCGAGACGACCACCGAGATCGCGATTCCGGACGACCCGCTGAAGCGCGTGGTCGGCCAGGACGAGGCGGTGAAGCTCGCGCGGATCGCCGCGAACCAGCGCCGCCACTTCCTCCTCGTCGGACCCCCCGGTACGGGGAAGTCGATGATCGCCCAGGCCCTGTCCCTCCATCTACCCTCCGTCACGGAAGAGATCCGGGTCGTCCACAACCCAGAGAACCCCGAGCGTCCGCTCGTCGAGGTCAAACAGCGGGACGAAGTGCTCACGGATCAGAGCCGCCTCGCAGGCGCCGAGGGAGACCTGATCGATCCGAAGGAGGCACCGATCAACGTCGCGGAGCGCCTCGGACACAAGTGCGTCCATTGCGGGACGTATTCCTCGCCGACGGACCGGGTATGCCCGAAATGCGGGCGGCCGAAGGCGGCGGCTCAGGGAAACGCCGGGAATCCGTTCGGGGATCTCCTGGGAGGCATCTTCGAGGTCACGTTCGCGCAGCTCGGCGGTCGAGATCGCGTGACGACGACGCGTCAGCAATTCGGCAAGGAAGAGGTCGTCGTCTACGAGCGCGCGGGGGATATGATCCGGGTCCTCGACCAGAAGGCCCTCGAGAAGCGTCGCGAGGTGGAGAAGGAGAGCCCGCGGAAGGTCCTCGTCCCGATCACCCGACGCCCGTTCGTGCTCGCGACGGGCGCGAGCGAGACCGAGCTCCTCGGGGACGTGCGGCACGATCCTTACGGAGGCCATCCCCAGCTCGGCACGCAGCCTTACGACCGCGTGGTCGCGGGGGCGATTCACGAAGCCCATCAGGGCGTGTTGTTCATCGACGAACTGCCGCAACTCGGGCACATGCAACGGTTCATCTTGACCGCGATGCAGGAGAAGCGTTTCCCGATCTCCGGTCGGAACCCGCAGAGTGCGGGAGCGAGCGTGAAGGTCGAGAGTGTGCCTTGCGACTTCATCTTCGTCGGCGCCTGCAACATCCAGGACCTGCCGCACATCCTGTCCCCGTTGCGATCTCGGATCACGGGAGCGGGTTACGAGGTGCTCGTCGAGACCACGATGGCGGACACGGACGCGAACCGAGTGAAGCTCGCGCAGTTCGTGGCGCAGGAGATCGCGGTCGACAAACGGATTCCGCCGGCGTCCCGCGACGCGGTCGCGGTCGTGATCGAGGAAGCCCGCCGTCGCGCGAAGACCCTCGACAACCAGGAGAAAGGGCTGAGCCTGCGACTCCGGGAACTCGGGGGCCTGATCCGCTCCGCAGGCGACATCGCGGTCACGGAGCAGGCGAAGGTGATCGACGCGGACCACGTGCATCGTGCGGTGAAGGTCTCCCGCACGATCGAGGACCAGATCCGAGAACGGTACGGGTCGTACTCGGCTGGCGTGGGGACGGACATGTCCTCCTCGCAGCGCGAGGCCTCGCCGTACCACTACTGGAACGAACACAAGGCGGACGACGTCCAGGGTTACCAGTGAGCCGCGGGCTCAGAAGTGCTTCACCATCTTGAAGCCGTCCTCCCCGTCCGTGTAGAACTTGGGGAGGACCGCGGCGATCTCGAATCCGTAGCGCTTGTAGAACCGGATCGCTTCTTCGTTTGAGACCCGGACCTCGAGTTCGATTCGCCGAAGGCCGCGCATCGCGCACCTCTGGACGAAGTCGTCCATCAGCTGGCGCCCGAACCCGCGACGCCGCCATCCGGCCGAGACCGCGAACATGAGGATGCGCGCCTGGCCGTCCGAGCTGATCACCGAGGCAAGGAACCCGACGGGATGCCCGTCGAGTTCCGCGATGAGAAAGCCATCCCTCCACCAACGGTGGATGTCCAGATACAGGGACGTCGGGTAGTTTTCCCGCAATGCCTCGCGAACGATGGATGCCACCGAGGGGATGTCGTTCGGGACGAACGGACGGATCCGCACGCGGCGGACCGAAGGGTCCGTTCGATTTCAAAATGCCGGTCGTCGGCAGACTCATCCGTCGTGCCATCGTTGGACGGACGTGCGAGCCCTCATCGAATTGTCTGGAGAGCATCCGACGCTCCCGCGGGCCGAGGCCTTGGCGGCCCTCGCATCGGAACGGGTCGAGGTCCGGACGGCCTCGTTCGACAATCAGGTCCTTCGGATCGACGCGGTGGGACCTGTGGAACGGGCGGTCCACCGCCTCGGTCTGGCCCACCTCGTCTCCGAGGAACTGGCGTCAGGGGATTTCGAGGCGATCCGGGCGTTCGCGCAGGAGTCCGACCTCCACGGCCAGACCTTCCGCGTCCGCTCGCGGGGCCTTGGCATCGATGTCGATCCGCTCGCCGTGGAGGGCCCCCTCGGGGCGGATTTCGGCCGCACCGGCCGAGTCGACCTCGATCAACCCGTGGTCGACTACCGCCTCCTTGTCGGTGAAGATTTCCTCCTGGGCCGAGTGATCCATCGAGTGGACCGCGCGCGACTCGAAGCCACGAAGGTCGCGCACCGGTCGTTCTCCCTCCCGATCTCCCTCCATCCGAAGTTCGCGCGGGCGCTCGTGAATCTCTCGCGGGTGCCGATGGCCGGCACGGTCCTGGATCCCTTCTGTGGCACGGGCGGCGTCCTCCTGGAGTCTTGCGCCATCGGCCTCCGTCCGATCGGACTCGACCGCGACCGGAGGATGGTCTTCGGATGCCGCTCCTCCCTGCGCAATGTGCAGGCCGAAGGTCGACTCGGGATCGCGGACGCAGGGCAAATCCCGTTGCGAATGGGGAGCGTCCACGGGATCGCGACGGATCCTCCCTACGGCCGGGCGGCCTCGACGAGGGGCGAATCCATCAAGAGCTTGTACCGTCGGGCCTTCCGCGCCTTCCGAGACCTGCTGCCCGCCGGGGCGCATATTGCGGTCGTCCTGCCGAACGAGGCCATGATCGACCTGGCGTCCGAACATTTCGAATTGATTGAGACGCACGCGCTCCGAGTGCACCGCTCTCTCGTGCGGCACTTCTGCGTCTTCGTCAGCTCGTGACTTGCAGGTCGACTTGCAAGTCCTTGGACGGCACGCCGTCCGGCGTGGTCGCGTGCACTTGGAACGTCACATTCGCGGGCGTGGGGGCGGGCCAAGTCGGCGGTGCGGTCACGTTCAGCGTGAGGATCGCGCGCTGGCCGGTGTTCAACCGGAATGTCACGGTGTCCGTGTTCACCGGCGTGATGACCGTGCCGATCTGAAATCCGTTGAATCGCATCACGAATCCGACCCGATCCAGGTTGTTCTGTCTTAGGTTCACCACCACGTTCTCGGGCACCGGCCCGGTGTTGTTGATGGCGAACAACAGGTGGATCGACGTGCCGAGGACGACGGTCGCGTTGAGCATGGGCAAGGGAGAGCCCGTGATGGTTTCGAACGCGAGAGCGCGTCCGGTGCCGACCGGTGCAAAGGGCTGCGGCACGAAGGTGACGATCAAGATCGCGACGGCGACGATTCCGACGATCTTCCGCGCAGGATCGAGCCGCGTGAGGTCGTTCAGCGGCGGAGGATGCCGCACGCCCAACATCAGGATCAGGAATCCAAAGATGAACCAACCGGGATAGAAGATGCTCATCCCGAACAGGATGAGGACGGCGGCCCAGCTCACGTAGAACTGCCGCCGGCCCAGGAGGGCGCGGGCCACGTGACCGCCGTCCAGTTGTCCTGCGGGGAGCAGGTTGATCGCCGTCACGAAGAGACCGACCCATCCCGCGAACGCAAGGGGGTGAAGGGCGAACCCGCTCGGGAGCGGGAAGAAGAAGGAGAGGAAGGAGAAGAGAAGCGAAGGCCGGATCGCCTCCCCTACCGCGGTCGGCGGGAGCGCCGTCGACGCGGTCGACAACGCGAGTCCGAGCAACGTGACCGGGATCGCGATTGCGAATCCGACGAGAGGTCCTGAAACCCCGATGTCCAACAGCGCCCGACGGTTCGGGATCGGATCGCGCATGCTGATGAACGCGCCGAGGGTGCCGAGGGGCGGGACCGACGGCAGGAAGAACGGGAGCGAGGCACGCACATGGTAGCGTTTTGCGACGACGTAATGGCCCATCTCGTGACATCCGAGGATTGCGAAGAGAGGCAGGGAGAAGAACAAGGCCCCGTAGCCGATCGATTCCGCCGAAAGAATCGGTTTGCCCGAATAGTCGGCCCAGTTCCATGCGCCGCCGAAGAAGACGATCGTGAGGATCGTCAGGATCAGGAGGGCCACGTTCACTTGGACGCCCGCGAACCGGGCCTTCGGTCGCCGTTGGACGTGGACCAAAGTCTCCCCCTTCTCCTGCGTGACGGTCGGAATGTAGTCCTTCGGGACCAATTCCTGGCGGAGTCCGTCGAACGGCGCGTCGATCCCGTTCGGAGGGAGGCGCACTTGGAACGTGAGGGCGAGGGGCGTCACGATCACGCCATACACATCAAAATGCTGTGCCACCATGCTCCGGATCGACTCGACCTCGGCCTCCGCGGAGAGCACGGCGCGGGCCAATCTTCCCGTCTAGATAAAGGTGCGTTGGTCACACGGGGCGAGCACCCAAAAGCCACAAGAGGACCGCCGTGCCGATGCCCGCGGCGGCGAACCGCAGACCTGTCACGAGGACCCGCTCCCGGACGAGATTCCCCAGGTAGACGCCGAGGACGAACAGGATCACGAGCGTGATCGCGACCGCGGCGACCGTCGCGGTCCGCGCGTCGAGGAAAATGAACGGGATGATCGGGAGGAGTCCGGCGATCAACGGCGCGACGCCGTGGACGATCGCACTGAGGATCGCCGCGAACTGAAAAGCCTCTCGATGCTCCTCACTCAGTCGGGCCAACATGGCCCGTTCGATCGTACGGATGTCGAGTTTCTTCTCGACCCGTTCCGCCTCGTACGCGCCGACGGCGCTGCTCACTGCGAGGGCGATCGCCGCGCCGAACGAGGCGGAGAGGACGAGCGCCTTGTGCTCTTCGAGTGTGCCGAACGCCGACGAGCCGATGATGATCCCGAGGACGGTCAGCGCGCCGTCGAACGCACCGATCACGAAGTAGCGGCGGATGATCGGCCCGACGTTCGTGATCTCGTCGTACTCCCGGAGTCGACGGCGCCAGGCGCGGAGGTCCATGTCATCCGCTCTGGATCCCGAGTTTCTTCCGGATGAGTTCCTCGAGTTTCATGGCGGCCGCCCTCGCTTGATCCAGGTTCGGGAAGCTCGCCTCGGCAAAGTCCTCTTTCCCGCCGCCCTTTCCATGGAATTCCGGCGCCACCGCCCGCACGAGGTCCGCGGCGTCGATCGGGACCTCCTTTCCCCGGGTCACGACGAGTTTCACGTCGTTCGGCGCCTTCGCCCAATAGATCCCGGTCGCGCGCGACTCCGACGCGGTCGCCTTCGACATGGACATCATGAACCCGACGCCCTGGGATACCTCGTCCTTCACGATCGGCCAAGCGCCTTTCGCGGTGCCGATCTCCTCCCGCGTCTTGGCTGCGGCCTGTTCGTTGGTCGTCTTCTGGGACAGCTTGCGCAACTCCTTCCATTCCGCGATGAGCCGTTCCGCGGCCGAGACGACTTGGTCCGGCGGGACGCTGAGGATGTCCGCAGTGCGTCGGAGATCGTCGCTCTGCTTCCGTATCGCGTCCAGCGCTCCCTTGCCCGCGGCGTACTCCAGTCGGACGACGCCATCCTGGATTCGCGTCGAGCGAAGGATCTTGATCAAGGAGACGTCGCTCGTCCGAGAGACGTGGGTCCCTCCGCAGGCTTCCACGTCCCACTTCGGGATCTCGACGACCCGCAGCTCGCCTCCGGGAACGGAGCCGCCTTGGTACAACCGGAACCCGAACTTCTTTTCGGCGACGTCGCGAGCCATCACCTTCGCGCGGACCTGATGGTGGCCGAGGACCTCCGCGTTCGCGAGGTCCTCGATGCGGGCGACCTCGGCATCCGTGAGGGCATCGTAATGGGTGATGTCGAGCCGCGCCAGGTCCGGGCCTTTGTGGGCCCCGGCCTGCCAGATGTGGTTCCCGAGGACCTTACGGGCCGCGCCCAAGACGATGTGCGTCGCCGTGTGGTTCCGCATCAGAGCCTCGCGGCGTTCTCCATCGATCACGCAAGCGACTCGCTTTTTCAAGAGCGGCGCGGCATCGCCGCGGACGAAGTGCAGCACGGACGGGCCGATCTTTTGGACGTCGTACACCTCGTGATCCGCAATCGTCCCGTGGTCAGCCTCCTGGCCTCCGCCCTCCGGATAGAAGTACGTCTGGTCCAACACGATCGCTTCGCCTTCCACAGCGAGGACCTTCGCACGGAACGAACGCTTCCGCTTGTCTTCGTACACGCGGAGCTTCGTCGGAGGGAGATCCCCCGACACTTGGATTTTCTTCGCGGGCTCCGCCGCGGTCGGTCGGTCGTGGCGGGCCGCCACCCGCGCATAGAAGTCATCCGGGATCTCCACGGGCACGTCGGTGAATTCGCGGACGACGTCTGGATTCAGGCCATGGCTATCATATAGCTGTATCAACGTGTCGACGTCGAATCCCTTGCCGGCGGCCTTGAGGTCTTCCGCGATCTTGGCGACCGTGGCGCGGCCCTTTTCGAGGGTCTCCTTGTACCGCGCCTCTTCGACTTTCAGCAGCTTCAGGATGTCGCCTTTGTTGAACCAGAACTCCGGATAGTCCTCACGAATCTGGTCGATCATGAAGCTGACCGTGTCGGCCAGCGTGTACGTGATGTTGAGGTCCTTCAGCGCGCGGAGGCCCCGCCGGACCAGGAGGCGGGCGAAGTACCCTTCCCGCGCGTTCGATGGGACCACGCCGTCGCCGAGGAGGAAGATCAAAGCGCGCGCGTGGTCGCACACCGTGTACAAAGCCTCCAAGGGCGACACCTGCGCGACCAAGTCCTCGACGGGGATCCCGACCCTCTCCGCCGTCTGGCGTCGGATCTCCCGGATGTCCGCCAGGTCCTCCACCTTCAACATGCCGGCGACCTTCGAGTACTCCCGGAGGACCTTGTCGTCCACGCGCTTCGCGCCCGTCGCCCTCTTGAGGTACGCAAGGGCGTCGCCGAAGACGGCTTCGTACGCGGATGTCGTGCCCTGGGAGAGCCACGTGAGCCTCTCTAGCCCATAACCAGTATCGACCACGGTCGTGTCCATCGGCACGCGGTGCCCGTTCACATCCCGGTTCTGCATGAACACGAGGGTCGCTGCCTCGGCTCCGCCGAAGACTACCTCGAGGCAAGGCCCGCTGTTCCCGCCCCCTTCCCACCAAGCTTCCTTGTAACGCACCAACGTCGGGT
>Ga0137415_10007650_pt1 | contig 10708 bp, 9 predicted proteins | sample CZODoug3_1_1_16f_FD_183082 | JGI IMG/M metagenome (GOLD analysis project Ga0137415, IMG submission 183082) | Vadose zone soil fungal communities from Angelo Coast Range Reserve, California, USA - CZODoug3_1_1_16fungal (Hybrid Assembly) | ecosystem: Environmental > Terrestrial > Soil > Vadose...
CTCGACGCCTCCGGCGTGTTCAAGGCCGACACCGTGCTCGCCAAGCATGACGAGACCTACATGCCCAAGGAGGTCGCGGACGCGCTGAAGAAGCAGGGGCACTGGAAGGACGATTACGGCGCGAAGCCGGATTACAACGCAAAGCCCGCGGCCACCCAGGGAGCGTCGCAAGTGAAACAAGGTGTCTCGCAGTGATCGCCGAAGCCGGACATTACGCGCTGGTGCTGGCGCTGGCCCTGGCGTTGATCCAGTCCACCGTGCCAATCCTCGGCGCGCGCCTGCACGATCCCGCTCTGATGAATGTCGCGCGCTCGGCTGCGCTGGCACAGTTGCTGTTCGTGGCGGCGTCGTTCGCGGCGCTGGTCACGTTGCACGTCACTTCGGATTTTTCCCTGGTCAACGTGTTCGAGAATTCGCATTCGCAAAAGCCGCTGATCTACAAGATCACCGGCGTGTGGGGCAACCATGAGGGCTCGATGCTGCTGTGGGTGTCGATCCTGGCGCTGTTCGGCGGCCTCGTCGCGGCGTTCGGCAACAACCTGCCGCTGTCGCTGCGCGCCCATGTGCTGGCGGTGCAGGCCTGGGTCGCCAGCGCGTTCTATCTGTTTATCCTGATCACCTCGAACCCGTTCCTGCGCATCGCCAATCCGCCGATCGAGGGCCGCGACCTCAATCCGGTGCTGCAGGACATCGGTCTGGCGGTGCATCCGCCGATGCTCTATCTCGGCTATGTCGGATTCTCGATTTCGTTTTCGTTCGCCGTCGCAGCCCTGATCGAAGGCCGGATCGACGCGGCATGGGCGCGTTGGGTGCGGCCCTGGACGCTGGTGGCGTGGATATTCCTCACGCTCGGCATCGCGATGGGTTCCTATTGGGCCTATTACGAACTCGGCTGGGGCGGCTGGTGGTTCTGGGATCCGGTCGAGAACGCCTCGCTGATGCCGTGGCTCGCCGGCACCGCGCTGTTGCATTCCGCCGTCGTGATGGAAAAGCGCAACGCGCTCAAGGTCTGGACCATCCTGCTTTCAATCCTGACGTTCTCGCTGTCGCTGCTCGGCACCTTCCTGGTGCGCTCGGGCGTGCTGACGTCGGTGCATGCGTTCGCGACCGATCCGACGCGCGGCGTATTCATCCTGCTGATCCTCTGCATCTTCATCGGCGGCAGCCTGACGCTGTACGCGTGGCGGGCCTCGGCGCTGAAGCAGGGCGGGCTGTTCGCGCCGATCTCGCGGGAAGGCGCGCTGGTGCTCAACAATCTGTTCCTGACCACCGCCTGCGCGACGGTGTTCATCGGAACGCTGTACCCGCTGGCGCTGGAGGTCCTGACCGGCGACAAGATTTCGGTCGGCGCGCCGTTCTTCAATCTCACCTTCGCGCCGTTGTTCCTGCCGTTGATGATCGCAGTGCCGTTCGGGCCATTGCTGGCGTGGAAGCGCGGCGACCTTCTCGGCGCGGCGCAGCGGCTGACCGCCGCCGGCATCGCGGCGCTGATTGCGATCGCGGTGCTATGGGCGTGGACCCGCGGCGGCAGCGCCTTCGCGCCGCTCGCGATCGGGCTTGCCGTATTTGTCATCGCGGGCGCGTTGAGCGATCTCGCCGAGCGCACCGGTCTGTTTCGGCTGCCGTTCGGAACCGCGGTGCAGCGCGCGCGCGGATTGCCGCGTTCGACCTGGGGCACGGTATTTGCGCATGCCGGCGTCGGCGTGGCTTTGATCGGAATCGTCTGCGAGACCACATGGAACAGCGAATATATCGGATCGATGAAGCCCGATGACGTCGCGAAGATCGCCGGCTATGAATTGAAGCTCGATGGCGTGACGCAGCGGCAGGGGCCGAATTTTCGCGAAATGCTGGCGCGGTTCACCGTCAGTCTCGATGGCGAGCCGCTCAGCGCGATGACGCCGTCGAAGCGCAACTTCACCACGCGGGGATCGTCGACCACCGAGGCTGCGCTGCTGACGCGCGGCGCCAGCCAGCTTTATATCTCGCTCGGCGATACCGCCGCTGACGGCGCGATCGCGGTGCGCATCTATCATAAGCCGCTGGTGCTGCTGATCTGGTGGGGACCCGTCCTGATGGCGTTTGGCGGCATGCTGTCGCTGTCGGATCGCCGGCTGCGGGTCGGCGCACCGAAGCCGGCCAAGGCGCTGCGCGGGCTGCAGGCGGCGGAATAGGTCTTTCCTCATCCTGAGGAGCCGCCAACGGGTTCGCGCGAAGCGCGGCCCGATGATAAACTCCGCGGCGTCTCGAAGGATGAGTTTTTGCGAGTGCGCCATCCTTCGAGACGCATCCTTCGGATGCTCCTCAGGATGAGGGAAGAGACCAGGTGCGAAAGCTGATCGCGATTTCCTTCATGTTATTGATGGCAGCTTTTGCCGCATCGGCCGCTTACGCCGTGCAGCCTGACGAGATCATGTCGGATCCGGCCAAGGAAACGCGGGCGCGGGATTTGTCGCGCGAACTGCGCTGCATGGTGTGCCAAAACCAGTCGATCGACGATTCCGAAGCGCCGCTGGCGCGCGATTTGCGGCTGTTGGTGCGCGAGCGGATCGCGGCCGGCGATAGCGATACCCAGGTGATCGATTTCCTGGTGGCGCGCTACGGCGAGTTCGTGCTGTTAAAACCCCGCTTCAACCCGCATACGCTGGTGCTGTGGTTGTTGCCGCCGCTGGCGCTGATGGGCGGCGGATTGGCGCTGTGGACCTATAGCCGGCGCCGCTCGAAATCTTTAGGCACCGCCGATCCTTCCCTGTTGCATCTGACGGAAGAGGAGGAGGCCCGGCTGGAACGCCTGATCGCGGTGGAGACGCAGCCGGAAAAGCCGGCGTAGTCATTCCTGTCACTTTGCCGAAGCCGCCGGCGGCTTGGTGCCGATCTGCTGCAGCAGCGCCGCCGTGTTCTGGACATGCCACATTTCGACGACCTTGCCGTCGGCAATCCGGTCCATGGCAATCCCCGACCATTCCACCACCTTTCCCGTTGCGGCAATGCCGTTGAACGGGCCGCTGTGCGTACCGTGAAAGGTGACGCGGGTAACGACCTTGTCGTCTTCGGCAATCTGATCCCGTACGATCAGGTGATGGTCGGGGAAGGCGCCACGGATCGCCTGCATCCGCGCAGGGTACTGTTCTCGGAAATTCCTAGTCTCGTTGAACACGACATCGTCGGAGAAGAAAATGTCGAATGCGCCCATGTTTCCCTTGTTCACGATCTCGTTGAGGTAATCGCGAACGATCGCCTTGTTTTGCTCGAGCTTCATCATTGCTTCGTCTGCTCTGGTTTGAGGTGCGAAAAATGGCAGCGATCCGGCCAGACAGACGGCCGCGATGGTTGTCCAAATGGGCCTGCGCTTCATAGCCGGTTCGCCACGACTGCTTTCGCCGGCAGTTTCTGCAGGCCGCGCCGGTGGAAGGGAATGAGGGTTCGAAGGTAATATTTTCCGAACAGGTTTCGAACCTTACAGGCGGTGGTGACCACCACGCTGCTCGTCGGGACATCGCATTCGGTAACATACATGTCGGACTCCCAACGCGAGCTGCCGTGACTTGTCTCAAGCCGCCTTACGCAACAGCTTCTGTACCTTGCCGCCCATGCGCAACAGCGACATCAGAAATGGCATCGGCAAACCCTTCATTTCGTCATGCCATTTGTTCAGCACTTCCAGAAACTCCAGGGTGGTCTTGATCTTCCGTTGCGCGAACGCATCCGCCTTGGGATCGACCTCGTTCGCGCATTCCCGCAGCAATATCAGCGTCGGGTCGAACTCGCGGCGCTTGCGTTCCTCGACGATGACCCGGAACAGTTCGGTAATGTCCTGTAGCGACATGAAGTGATCGCGGCGATCGCCGATCACGTGGACCACCTTGACCAGGCCCCAGCCCTGCAACTCCTTCAGACTGGTGCTGACATTGGAGCGCGCCACCGAAAGGGTATCGGCAATTTCCTCGGCATGCAGCGCACGTTCCGAGAGGTAAAGCAGCGCATGAATCTGCGCCACCGTGCGGCTCACCCCCCAGCGCGTGCCCATTTCGCCCCAGTGCAGGATGAACTTTTCAGTGACCGCAGAAAGGTCCATTTTCTGATCTTCTGAATATTTCAGTAATTTCAGAAATATCATAAATAAACGATAAGTCAAGCAGGCACGTGGAATTCGTGCAGGGCGGGCGGCTTCCCGCGCGCGACGGCTGTCGGGCGGAAGCCTCCCGGCGAGCGCCCGTCAGGTGGTCGGCTGATTGCAAGCGGACCGATTTCCGCTATGACATTGGCCGGCTCAAGAACAAACAAACGCGCAGGGGGAATCCGATCATGGCTCTTTCGCTCTACGACGCCAGCGTGGCGAACTATCTGCAAACCCTGGGTGCCGTCAGCGGTTTTCTCGACCGCGGCCTCGCGCATTTCCGCGAGCACAACATCGATCCGGAAACGATCGTCGAGGCGCGGCTGGCGCCGGACATGCTGCCGCTCCGCTTCCAGATCATTTCCGTCGCGCAGCACTCCCGCGGCGCTATCGAGGGCGTACAGCAGGGCGTGTTCAATCCGCCTTCCTTCAAGACGCCGTTCGACTTCGCGGGACTTCAGGGGCTCGTTGCGCAGGCGCGCGAGGTTCTCTCAGCCCTGACCCCGGAGGCGGTCAATGCACTCGGCGGCAACGACGTCATCTTCGCGCTCGGCGACCGCAAATTGCCGTTCACGGCGGAAGGCTTCCTGATGTCGTTCTCGCTGCCCAATTTCTATTTCCACGCGACCACCGCCTACGACATCCTGCGCACCAACGGCGTTCCCTTGGGCAAGCGGGATTTCATGGGCCGGCTGAAGATGAAGACCTGAGCGCGTCCGGCGCTGGGGCGGAACACAATCAATTGAACGTTCGCCATTGAGCCTTCGCCGGCGAGGGATTTTCCTGGGGGTCCGGAAGACGAAACTGGCCTGGCTTTTCCGGGCCGGAAAAGGCCTGCCAGCCCCGCCAAATGCCCGTTTTCGGCCCGCGCTAAGCCATTGATAGCCTGCGCTAAACTGCCGCATCCATAACCCCCTTCATTACAAAAGTTTAATTCCCCCGCCAGCGCGCGGTAAGGGTGAAATCCCCATCTTCAGGTCCATGAGGTGCTCGCCCCCGGCACCGTCGATTTCACGCTTTGGAGACTTCCTTGATGACCGACCGTCCGACAGATCTTTCGTCCCTCCCGTCTTATCGAGCACCCCGCCGTTCGCTGTTTTCCGCGCGCAAGTTCGCGTTGATGGCCTCGGTCGTCGCCGGCCTCGGCGTCGCCGTTTACGGCTTCAGCCCGTCGCCTGGGCCGGTGGATCTCTTCAGCAGCCCTGCGCACGCGCAGGTCAACAACGAAGTCCGCAAAGTTGAGAGGCCGGTCGGCTTTGCCGACATTGTCGAGCGTGTAAAGCCGTCGGTGATTTCGGTGAAGATCAACATCAGCGAGAAGCTCGCCAAGGACGATAGTGCGAACAATGATGACTCGCCGTTCCAGCCGGGCTCGCCGATGGAGCGCTTCTTCCGCCGTTTTGGCGGACCTGATGGCATGCCGCAGGGCCGCGGCGGTCCCCGCGGCGGACGCGGTGCGGTAACGGGTCAGGGTTCCGGCTTCTTCATCTCCCCTGACGGCTATGCTGTCACCAACAACCACGTGGTCGACGGCGCCGACAAGGTCGAGGTCACGACCGACGACGGCAAGACCTACACCGCGAAGGTGATCGGCACCGATGCGCGCACCGATGTTGCGTTGATCAAGGTCGAGGGCAGTTCGAACTTCCCGTTCGCCAAGCTTTCGGACGGCAAGCCCCGGATCGGCGACTGGGTGCTCGCGGTCGGCAATCCGTTCGGCCTCGGCGGCACCGTCACGGCCGGCATCGTCTCGGCAAGCGGCCGCGACATCGGCAACGGCCCGTACGACGACTTCATCCAGATCGACGCGCCCGTGAACAAGGGCAACTCCGGTGGCCCGGCCTTCAACACCGAAGGCGAAGTGATGGGTGTCAATACCGCGATTTATTCGCCGTCCGGCGGCAGCGTCGGCATTGCGTTCTCGATCCCGGCGTCGACCGTGAAGAATGTGATTGCCCAGCTCAAGGACAAGGGCTCGGTCAGCCGCGGCTGGATCGGTGTCCAGATTCAGCCTGTCACGGCCGACATCGCCGACAGCCTTGGCCTCAAGAAGGCCGAAGGCGCGCTGGTCGCGGAACCCCAGGCCAACGGTCCGGCGGCCAAGGCCGGCATCGAGTCCGGCGACGTGATCACGGCGGTGAATGGCGACGCAGTCAAGGATGCGCGCGAACTCGCCCGCACCATCGGCGCGCTCGCGCCCGGTAATGCGGTGAAGCTCAACGTGCTTCACAAAGGCCAGGACAAGGTCATCAACCTGACGCTTGGGCAGTTGCCGAATACGGTCGAAGCCAAGGCCGACAACGACAACAGCGACAAGGGCGGCGCGACCAAGGGCACCGACGTGCCGAAGCTCGGCCTGACGCTTGCGCCCGCCAACAGCGTTGCCGGCGCCGGCAAGGATGGCGTCGTCGTCACCGAGGTCGATCCGAAGAGCGCTGCAGCCGAGCGTGGCTTCAAGGAAGGCGACGTCATTCTCGAAGTCGCCGGAAAGAGCGTTACCAATGCCGGAGACGTGCGCGAAGCGATCAACGCCGCGCGCACCGACAGCAAGAACAGCGTTCTGATGCGCGTCAAGAGCGGCGGTTCGTCGCGCTTCGTCGCGGTGCCCTTAGCAAAGGGCTAGGGCTAACTATCTAGGAGATGGAGGGTGTCGCCGGCATCAGTCGCCCCGCCGACGGCTCTTTCCGGGGGGCGGGTCAAAATGCCCGCTCCCTCGAGCTACCTTCCGATGGAATACGCCCCCCTCTGTCGGGAGGTCAAAGGGCGGTGAGGTCCCCCAGCTTCACCGCCCGCTTTTTTGCTTAATCCGGAGGTGCCAGGTCGCCTTGCATGAGGATGCCGACCGCGCCATGGTGACAGAAGGCTGACCCACTTGACCGCAACCGACCCCCAGATGCGCCTCTTGATTATCGAAGACGACCGCGAGTCCGCCGACTACCTGGTGAAGGCATTTCGTGAAGTCGGTTACGTTGCCGATCTCGCCAGCGATGGCGAGGAAGGGTTGGCGCTCGCCGACTCCGGCGACTATGACGTGCTGGTGATCGACCGGATGCTGCCGAAGCGCGACGGCCTGTCGCTGATCGGCACCTTGCGCGAGAAGGGCAATCGCACCCCGGCACTGATCCTCTCGGCACTCGGACAAGTGGACGACCGCATCAAGGGCCTGCGCGCCGGCGGCGATGACTACCTGCCGAAACCCTATTCATTCGCCGAACTGCTGGCACGGGTCGAAGTGCTGTCGCGCCGCCATGGCGGCCCGGCCGAGGAAACCGCCTATCGTGTCGGCGACCTCGAGCTCGATCGTCTTTCGCATCGGGTGGCGCGTGGCAAGGACGAATTGACATTGCAACCGCGCGAGTTCCGGCTGCTGGAATATCTCATGAAGCACGCAGGGCAGGTGGTGACGCGGACCATGCTGCTGGAAAACGTCTGGGACTATCATTTCGATCCGCAGACCAATGTCATCGACGTGCATATTTCGCGGCTGCGCTCCAAGATCGACAAGGGTTTTGAGCGGCCGTTGCTTCATACGATTCGCGGCGCGGGATACATGATCCGTGACGGCATTCGGTAAACTGATCCGCACCACGGCGTTCCGGTTGACGCTGGCCTATCTGTTTCTGTTCGCGCTGTTTGCCGCATCGCTGCTGGGCTATTTCGCCTGGAACACCCGCCGGATGATCACCGAGCAGATCACCACCACGGTGAACGCGGAAGTCGGCGTGATCAGTGATATCTTCGGGCGGCGCGGGCTGCACGGGCTTATCCAGACGATCGAGAACCGGGCGCTGCGGCCCGGCGCCAATCTCTACCTCGTGACCACGCCGGAAGGGCGGGCCATCGCCGGCAACGTAGGCTCGCTCGCGCCGGGCGTCATGGCGACCTCAGGCTGGTCCGAGACCGCTTATCGGCGGCTTGACGAGCAGGACAACACGGATCATCGCGCGCTGGTGCACGTCACCGAGCTGGACAACGGCTTCCGGCTTCTGGTCGGGCGTGATCTGGAGGAGCGGAGGCGGCTGTTCGGCATTGTCGCGAAGGCAGCGCAATGGTCGCTATTGGTGGTTATCGTGCTCGGTCTGGGCGGCGGCATCTTTGTGGCGCGGCGGGTGCTGCGCCGTATCGACGCCATGACCGGCACCACCCAGCGCATCATGGCGGGCGATCTCAGCGGGCGGCTGCCGGTCGGGCGCAGCGGCGATGAACTCGATCGGTTGGCGGAAAATCTGAACGCCATGCTGGAGCGGATCGAAGCCCTGATGATGGGCCTGAAGGAAGTTTCCGACAACATCGCCCACGATCTGAAGACGCCGCTGACGCGGCTGCGCAATCGCGCCGAAGAGGCGCTGGCGAAATCCGGCAGCGAGGCCGAATACCGCTGCGCCCTGGAACGGACCATCGAAGAATCCGACGGCTTGATCCGGACCTTCAATGCGCTGTTGATGATCGCGCGCGCAGAGTCCGGACAGGCGCGTGGCAATATGGATGACTTCGACGGCGCCGACGTCGCCAACGGTATTCAGGAACTCTACGAACCGCTTGCGGAAGACGACGGCATGACGTTGCGCGTCAAGACCGAGTCGACACCGCTTCACGGCAACCGCGAATTGATCAGTCAGGCGCTGGCCAATCTGGTCGAGAACGCGATCAAATACGGCAAGCCGCTTGCCGCCGTGCAGCCGCTCAGCGCCGGCTCCGCTGCCGCCGCCAATAGCAAGGAGATCCTGATCGAGGCCCGGCGCGACGGCGATCAGGTGCTGCTCAGCGTCACCGATCACGGCCCCGGGATTCCGGCAAGCGACCGAAAGCATGCGGTGGAGCGATTTGTGCGGCTCGAGGCGAGCCGCACCCAGCCCGGCTCCGGGCTCGGATTAAGTCTGGCGTCGGCGGTGGCGACGCTGCATGGCGGCGAACTCAGGCTCGATGATGCTCATCCCGGGCTATCCGCCACATTGGCGATCCCGGCGCCGGCCGGCGTCAGTGACAGGCTTGCGGCTCAAACGCCTGATGTGTCACAGAAGGCGGCATGAACTCATCCGCGAAGGCCGACGCGGACCAACATGGTCTGGCCGCGCGGTTCGTGGACGGACCGCATGTGTCCGCTCCCGATCAAGCCGAACAACGACTGGCAGACTGGCTGACCGATCTCGCACCGGAGCAGGCGGCTGCGATCGCCGATCTCATCGCCCGGTTTCCCCGCGCCAAAACCATCCTGTTGGGCATCGCGGAATTCTCGCCGTATCTCTTCGACCTCGTCCGCGCCGACGCCGCGCGCCTGATCAGGCTGCTGGCATGCGACCCGGAGGCGCACCTGGCCCAACTGATCGAAAGCACCAGCCGCGACGTCTCGGCTGCATCAAGCGAAGCCGACGCGATGCAACTGCTCCGGCGCGCGAAGTCGGAAGCAGCCCTGCTGATTGCGCTGTGCGACATCGGCGGCGTCTGGCCCGTAATGCGGGTGACCGCGGCGCTCACGGACTTTGCCGTCGCTTCGGTGCAATCGGCGCTGCGCTATTTGCTGCGGCAGGAAGCCGCGCGCGGCCGGATGACGGCAACCAACCTCGATCGACCCGAAGACAACAGCGGTCTCGTCGTGCTCGCCATGGGCAAGATGGGCGCGGGCGAGCTGAATTATTCCAGCGATATCGACCTGATCGTGTTTTTCGATCCCGCAGCACCAACCCTCGCGCCTGATATCGAGCCGCAACCTTTTTTCGTGCGCGTCACGCAGGCGCTGGCGCGGCTGCTGCAGCAGCGCACCGGCGACGGTTACGTGTTCCGCGTCGATCTGCGGCTGCGGCCGGATCCGGCTTCGACGCAGGTGGCGATCTCGACCGAATCGGCGCTGCACTATTACGAGCGGGAAGGGCGGACCTGGGAACGCGCCGCCATGATCAAGGCGCGGCCCTGCGCCGGCGACCCCAGGGCCGGCGAGGCGCTGGTCGCGGAAATCGCGCCGTTCGTCTGGCGCAAGCATCTGGATTTCGCCGCCCTTGCCGACGTGCACGACATGAAGCGGCAGATGCAGACCTTTCGCGGCCAAAGCGAGATCGCGGTCGAAGGCCACAATGTCAAGATCGGGCGCGGCGGCATCCGCGAAATCGAGTTCTTCGCGCAGACCCAGCAATTGATCGCCGGCGGCCGGCATCCCCAATTGCGGGCGCGGCCGACGCTGGAAGCATTGAATGTGCTGGCGTCGAGCAACTGGATTACCTTCGAGGCGCGCGACCAACTGACCGCGGCCTATCAGTTCTTGCGGCGGGTCGAACACCGGCTGCAGATGGTTGCGGACGAGCAGACCCATACCCTGCCTGATGATGTCGAGGCGGTGGAGCGCTTCGGCCATTTCTTCGGCTACCCGAGCCGCGCGGCGTTCGCAAAGGACCTGCTCGGCCATCTCAACGTCGTGCAGGGGCATTATGGCAAGCTGTTCGAGGGTGATCCGACCGGCGACGTCGAACTGCCGGCGGTGGATTACAGCGCCGGTGCGGACGATCCGCGTCTGCTCGAACATCTGGCCACGCTCGGCTTCAAGAAGCCGATCATGGTGGCGCAGACCGTGCAGCAATGGATGGTCGGCGACTATCGCGT
>Ga0137415_10007651_pt1 | contig 10708 bp, 9 predicted proteins | sample CZODoug3_1_1_16f_FD_183082 | JGI IMG/M metagenome (GOLD analysis project Ga0137415, IMG submission 183082) | Vadose zone soil fungal communities from Angelo Coast Range Reserve, California, USA - CZODoug3_1_1_16fungal (Hybrid Assembly) | ecosystem: Environmental > Terrestrial > Soil > Vadose...
AGGGGGCAGCCTGTTCTCGGCTGGTCGCGATGAGCGCGCGACACATAATGATCCACAAGGAGCGGAAGCGCCTGCTCGTGGGGCTTTCCGTTGATGAGCAATTCCAGGCTGGCAACGAGCGACAAAAGAGTCTTACTGCACGCTTCCAGGACGAGTTGATCCTTGGAAGCAAAATGACGATAGAAGCCTCCGTGAGTAAGTCCCGCAGCAGCCATCACTCGCGCGAGCGCCGCCTCGCTGATTCCATTGGCTGCGAACTCGGCGCCTGCCGCTTTGACAATTCGCTCGCGTGTCTTGGCGGTCTCTAATTTTGACTTACGCATAGTTCTTTCTCTCCGAACGTGACGTTTCGCCCGTTGCTAGTTGCGCGCCAGGGCGACTTGCCCCAGATGGTAAGACACATGTCTCGCCCGGCTGAGCAGGATGTTCAACCGATTTCGAGTGGGGTTCTTCGTGAGATCCTCATCGGTCATCGTTGTATGGCGCTGCAACCATTCCCGCGGTGAGAGAGCTTCCATCTTGCGAAGCACGTTCTGGTTTACTTCAGCCCAGTATTTCTTTAGGTTTGCCGCGGTCGGCAGCTCCTTGATGACTTTGTCGGGGTTTTTGATGAACATGGCATCGAGTTCCGGGTGAAGGCGGTCACCTAGCCCCAGAATGGTCAGCATGGCGTCATTTACCGCAGTCAGATGGCCCAAGAGGTAAAGGACTCGATTCTTGCCGGGCGCGACCTCGCGCTGGAATTGGTCGTCGGTCAGCGAGTTGAACGTCTCGCTGGCCTGAGCGACGGCTTGACGCCACGAGGCTAGCGCGGTGTCAATCATGAGTTTGTCAGTAGTCATGCAAGCTCTCCCTTTCGCGGGCCCAAAGCATAGCCCTTGACATTTAGATGGCGTCTAACATCTAATAGAATCGCTCAGGCGACGCGTTCTGTCAACGCCGCGTTTGACCAGAAAGTGCAGAAGGCTGTTTGACGGGAGACCTGCATTCGTGAACGGAACTGAAATACGACAACTAAACGCTGAAGACGCCGCTGAATATCAAGCCGTCTTTCTGGGAGCATTGCAGTCGGCTCCGGCCGCCTTCGCCGCGGACTACGGTGAAGAGTCAGCGCGCAGCTCCGATCAACTCGCGGAGCGGTTTCGACGGGAGGTCATCTTCGGAGCATTTGTGGACGGACGCCTGTGTGCAATCGCAACATTCTTGCAGCAAACCTCCCCAAAGCGGCGGCACGTCGGAATGATATGGAACATGTACGTATCGGAGGAACGACGAGGAACAGGGCTCGCCGACATGCTTTTTAAGTACGTCCTCGAAGCGGCCAGCCTGAAAGTTGATCAAGTGGAATTATATGTCGCGGTCGACAATCCACGTGGCAGCAACTTTTACCGGAAGTTCGGCTTTGAGTCGTACGGTGTGATGCCGCGTGCCCTCCGGGTTCAGGGCGCGGATTTTGACGCGCTGATGATGGTGAAACAATTCCGGTAACAGCAGGTTCGATGGCAACGGAACAGATCGGACCAAGTTTTCCGAAATATTCCTCGTCGAATAGGACATTAAAAACGAATAAGAATCGTTGCTCGAATTCGCCGCCTTCTCGTCGCCGTTCAATCCATCATTTCTTCGACCATTTTGGCGACATGAGCCGCAACTGCGGGGGCCGCGGTTAGGCCAGGCGATTCCATGCCGACGAGATGGATGGCTTGCGGCACGGCGGGATCGCGAGTGATTACGAAATCGGCGTAGCCTTTGCCTCCGGGCGGAACGAGCTTGGGGCGAATTCCGGAGTAACCTAGCTGCAGGTCGGATTCTTTCACTTCCGGCAACAGCGGTTTTGCGCCTTGCACAAAGTCCGGAACGGTCAAGCGGTCGCGCTCGTAGTTGTCCTTCGCATCGACATATTTTGCCGTTGGCCCCAGCAGCACCGTACCCCACAGAGTTTTTGTGAAATGCACGCCCAGGCTCAACGCGTCGGCGTGCGGGAGCGGATAAACGAGATTGTTGATCATCGTGCGGCGCGGCCCGCGAATCTCGCAATATTCTCCGCGCACCGGATAAATTTTCCAGGAATTGTTGCCGAGCAGTGCGGCGACTTCGTCGGCGTACAGCCCGGCGGCGTTGATGACGCAGCGCGCTTCGATCATTTCGTCCTGAGAGCCTTCTTCATCCCCGATGCGCAGCCCGACGCGGATGGCCCCGGGCCCACCTTCGAGCGAAATCACTTTCGCGCGCGGCACGATGTTCGCGCCTTGATCAGCGGCCAGGCGAGCGTAGGTGCGGACGAGATCTTCGGCGGAGACGATGCCGGTGGAGGGCACATCGAGCGCGGCGATGCCGGTGATGTGCGGCTCGCGCGCGCGAATTTCCTCAGGCCCGATGAGGCGAAGCCCCTCGACGCCGTTGTCCTCACCATTCTGTTTCAGCGCAAGTAGTGCGGGTTCTTCCTGGGCATCGGCAGCCACCACGAGTTTGCCCGTGCGCCGGAAAGGGACCTTATGCTTGGCGCAGAACTCATACATCAGCCGGTTGCCGGCGATGCACAAGCGCGCCTTAAGCGAATTTTTCGGATAGTAGATGCCGGAATGAATCACGCCGCTGTTGCGCGTGCTGGTAGCCATGCCCAGCTTGGGATTTTGCTCGACAAGGAATACGTCAGCCGAGCGCCGAGAAACAGCATGCGCAATGGCGCAACCAATGACGCCGCCGCCGATAACGAGAATGTTTGCCTGGTCCATGCGATAGCTATTCTAGTTTTGTCTTCTCTGTGATCTCTGCGCTCTCAGTGCGCTCTGTGTTAAGTCTTTTTCTTGGCCTTAATCGCCTACAGCAACCTGTAGCTCAGGTCCGCCGTTTGGACCTGAGGCTTTTCCCCCACACGCTTTAGTCGGGCCACTAGTGAACAGGCCAAAGCCTGCTGGAAAACGAGGTCAATCGCTGACAGCAGTTTCGTCGAAGTACGGTTTGCAATCAACCAGCTTCGATTCAGTGCCGTCGTGGACCGCATAGGTCGCGCGATGATCCTTGTTATAAGCGTTGCGCCAAAGAGAAGCAGCCCCGTGTACCCCGTCTTTGTTCAGCGCGTAAAAGAAAATGTGGAAGGTCGCAAGTTTCTTTTTCTCGTTGTTGTAATTGCGCGCAATCCGCGCCATGGCTTCCATGCAAGCGTCCGTGGGAGACATGCCTTTGCGCATCATTTCAATGATGGTGTGCCCGCCGGAAATCTTGATGTTTTCTTCGCCCTTACCCGTTGAACCGGCGGCGCCCACTTCGTTATCGACACAGCAACCCGCACCGATGATAGGAGAATCCCCAACGCGGCCGGGAATTTTCCAAGCCAGTCCAGACGTCGTGGTGGTAGCGGAGATGTCGCCTTTTTCGTTGACCGCCATGCACGGAATCGTGCCAGTGGGCGGATCGGCGATGACGCGCTGCGCGTAGGCGAGAAGCGCCTGGTCTTCGGGCGTGTCGCGGAACAGCGCAGCCATTTTCTCTTTCCACTCCGGACTGTCAATTCCAGGCCGCCAATTAAAAGAGCTGGAAGCTTTCCACGCCAGCCAGATTTTCCGCGAGTGTTCCGTGAGCAGATTCATTTCCTCGAAACCTTCGGCAACCGCGAATCGGCGCGCGCCGTCGCCGACAATCATGACGTGATTGGTGCGCTCCATCACGGTTTTAGCAAGCCGCGCGACATTCTTGATGCGGCGCACGGAAGCGACCGAACCGGCGCGGCGCGTCGGCCCGTGCATGACGCTGGCGTCAAGCTCGACCTCGCCTTCTTCGTTGGGCAGACCGCCGTAGCCGACGGAATCATCGTTGGGGTCGTCTTCGACAACGGTGACGGCCGCAACGACGGCGTCAAGCGTATCGCCGCCTTTTTTGAGAATGTCCATGCCGCGGCCCAGCGCGTTGACTCCGTTCGCGCTGGAGATGATGACCGGACGCTTGCCTTGCGCGGCGGACGTAAGAGCGCTCCCGCCATTGCTCGCGGCGGCGGCAAGCGTCGGCCGTTCGAACAGATTGCCCACGCCGGCGGCAGCGCCCCCGGCAAGCGAAGTAAGAAAGAATCTACGCCGTGACCACAAACCCATAGCAGCCTCCAAGTTGGTGCGCGCCAATATACAACAACCGCGTCCGAAAATTGGAAGTTGGAGGTAGGAAATTGCAGATTAGAAGCCGCAAGATTTAGCAAGCGGCTGGCGAAGATCAATTTTTTGGGAAATCCGCTTTGCGTTACGCGAAGACTACACCCTTGGGCGAGCGTGATTTCTTCGTGGAGTCGTGGTGCGCCCACCATTGCTGCCAGGCTTGTGCATTATTTCCCAGCGCCTCACCGGTGATGAGGCGAAGCGCGCCGTAGACCCAGCCGCGCGTGTCGGAATCCAGAGCATCGTCATCCAGAAAATTCAGCAGATCGGGAACGGCGGCAAAGCGCTGTTCGTGCGTGAACATACCGGATTCAGCGATGCCGACAGCGGCGCGCTGGCGCACCCGCGGCGAAGGATCATGCGCGAAGCGGTCCAGCAGCGGATCGACAGCGCCGTCAGTGCCCAGCATGGCCAAGCCTTCAACGGCCCAGAAGCGCGTTTGCTCGTTCGGATCGCGCGCGAAAGTCAGCAGATACATGAGCACAAGTTTTGGCTGCACCCCGCGATTGCCCAGCGCGCCAAGCCGCCACAGCGCGAACGGCCGCTCGGAGGGATCTTTGCGAATCAGTTTCACCAGGCGCGCCACGGTCCTGGGCGTCTTGCTCAGATTGTTGGCGGCGAGGTCGACCTCGATGGCTGCGCCGCGCACGCGAATATCGTCGGATTTCATCGCGGTGAGAACGAGATCGAACAAGTGATCCGTGTTTTGCAGGCGGCCGCGCCAGCTTTCCGCGTTTTGGCGGATCAGCTCGAGCGAGCCCTGTTGCCGGCGGATGGCCAGCGCGAGCAGTTGCTCGGCTTGTTGCTGCGGACCCAGGCGCGACAACTCGGCGAATTCCGCGTTTATAGCGTCGGCGGTGGGCTGCGAAACCGCGGCGGCGCGTGCGTTCGCCAGGTCTCCCACTTTGAGCTTGGCCCAGACGGCCTTGAGCCGCCCGACTTCAAACCCGGCGACGGCGGAAAGGACCGCCAGGACCAGGAAAGCCAGGCCGTACCAGCGCAGGATGCTGAGCGTGAGCGGGCGCGATTCCCCGGAGAGCGGTTTGTGCGGAGCAGCCACGAATTGTGCCTTCGGCCGCGGGGTGCAGCGGCGTCCAGGGCCAACTTAGAGGTGGCGGAGGGTGGCAACAATGGTACGGGAAGCCAGCCGTCCGGTACGCGAGGGTAAGTGCTGTAACGTCTTTGTATGCAGCAATATACGCACGGGTGGGCGCGCGGAAAAAGCGCCGCCGAAGTCACCCGTCCGGAAGGGCAGGCGAGCTGTTCCATTTGCGACAGGTGGACGGGATTGCAAGTTATTGGCAATGAGCGCACTACGGCAAATTTCCGCCGCCGTTCGGGACTCCACCCGATTTGGTGAGTGCTGTCTTCCCGTTATCATTCGCATGACATTACTGGCGTCCTGTTTGTCTCAGCAGCGAGGCGCCCTGGTTCCCCTTCCAGAGGAAGAGCCATGCCTGCTGACCAGATTGAACGCCGCTATCGCCCTTCGCTTTCAGAGTTCACCAAGGTATTTCTCAACCCGCGCAAGCCCGTTGTCATCAGCGGCGCGCTGGACATGTGGAAGGCGCGTTCGCGGTGGACGCCGGAATTCTTCAAAGCGCGCTATGGCGCCGTGCCTCTGCATGTGAAGGGTCAACCCTACACCCTCGGCGGCTTCCTGCCACGGGGAGACAACGGCAAGCCCTTGACCCTCGGCGAATTTTCCGGTCCTGACGCCATTCGGCAAGGGTTTGGGATCGACGATAACGTCGTCATAACATGGGGCGAGCAGCGCCTTCGTCCGTGTGATGTCGTAATCGCGACGTTCTGGAAGACGGCCCATATCATTGCCGAGCAAAGCGGCTGCGGCTACGCCAAACTCTATTTCATCCAGGATTACGAGCCGCTGTTTTACCCGATCAGCGACGATCACTTCATGGCGCTGCGCAGTTATCAACTAGGCTTGCAAAACATTGCGTACGGCCCATGGGTTCGGGATCGCATCGAACGCGAGCTGGGGGTCGGCTCGAAGGTAATACCCTTCTTTATCGACAAATCCGTTTTCTACGGAGACCCAGCGGCGAACCGGGCAACAGGCCGGCTGATCGTCTTCGCGCGACCGGAAATGCCGCGGCGGCTGTGGAACCTGACCGTGACCGCCATCGAATTGTTTGTTGCGGAGAGCGGGTTCTCCGGCACTGTAGAGTTTTTTGGTTCCAGAGCGAAAGTCGATGTGCCGTTTCCCTGTGTCAGACACGACGTGCTGACGCCGCAGGAGATGGCGAGCCTGTTTCGCGAAGGTACACTGGGGGTAGCGATCTCATCGACGAATCCGTCAATGGTACCCTTTGAAATGATGGCTTGCGGCCTACCCGTCGTCGATATCGATCACGATCGCAAAGAACTAAGCTATGGCGACAGGGGTAACGCCTTCCTCGCGGCGCCTACCCCCGAAGCTCTCGCCGATGCCATCGGCCGGGCAATGGCGGCCGAACCGGCGCGCAGGTCGGTATCGGAGAACGCCTTCGAGTTCATCCGCCGGATGCCCGAGGCTTTTGAAGCGGTCGAGCAGCTTGAACAATTGATATTCGGCTATTTGGGTGATGACAAGGATGCGCGCGGCGCTCAAACCGCGGAAGCATTGTCCTAAGGGCGCCCGAAAGACATGACGGCGGTATTGACAGGATATCCGGTCTGCGGAGGTGCCGAGCGTCGCAAGCTTGATGTGACCCGCGACATCAACTGTGCTCTGGGCGGCCTTTCAAAAGAGAAGAAGCTGAGACGGACTGGCCCGACGCGATGACTGAAGGAATGTGTGCATGTTGAGACACGCATGGAGCGTCCAGAAGCGCGTGTGGGGCGCCATCTTCATGCGCGAGATCCAGATCCGCTGGGGCCGCAGAAATCTCGGTTTTGCCTGGCTGTTTGCCGAACCGCTAGTGTTCGCATTTCCGGTCTTGCTGATGTGGTCGATGATGCGCTCGCCCTTCGAGCACGGGCTGCCGCTGATGCCGTTCATCTGGAGCGGCTATCTGCCATTGCTGATGTTCCGGCACGTCACCGGGCACGCGATCTACGCCGTCCGCGGCAGCGCCGCGATGCTGTATCACCGTGCGGTGACACCGCTCGACCTAATCGTCGGACGTTGCGGCTTGGAGGTCATGGGCAGCCTTGCCGCGACGACGGCTTCCTATCTGGTTCTCTACATGCTGGGCGTGCTCGACTGGCCGTATGATGCGCCGCTGTTTCTGATCGGCAATCTCTACATGGCCTGGTGGTCGCTCGCGATCGCGCTGATCGCCGCTGCCGCCAGCGAGCGCTCCGACATGGTCGAGCATGTCTGGCCGCCGATATCCTACATCTACCTGCCGCTCTCCGGGTTCATGTACTTGGCCGCTTGGCTGCCGACCTCGATCCGCGACCTGGCCCTGACCGCCATGCCGTCGCTGCAGGCGTATGAAATCATCCGCGCCGGCCTGATCGGCAATATGGTCCAGACCTTCTACGACATGACCTATCTCACCTTCGTGCTCGCGGTATTGACGCTGATCGGCCTGTGGCTGGTGCGCGGGGTCCGGCAGCATCTCGAAGTCGAGTGGTAGCCTTGACCCCGGTCGGCGTCGAGCAAGGGAGAAGCAAGGGCGTGGCTGCGCTCGAGAGCGAGATCGCGGCGCTGCTGCAGCGGGTGGCCGCGACCCGGCGAACCGAACACGCCGTGTCGCTGCAACTCGCCGAACAGTACATCCGGGCCAAGCGGGCGATTGATGCCGCGGCGATAATGGATGGCGCGGCGGCAACGGAAAGCCTCGAAGCGCGGTTGCGCGGCTGCGGTTTGTTCGACCCCGAGGCGTACGTGACGCTCAACCCTGATCTCGACATCGAGCGGCACGAAGCCTGGCAACATTTTCGCGACGGCGGGCTGGGTCAGCGCCGGCCGTTCACCAGCCCGGAAATCGTCGCGCGCCTTCTGGCGGAGATGGCCGCTCCGTTGCGGGCCGAACAGTTTTGCCTGACGCGATTGGCCGAGGCCGGCTTTGCGGCGGGCGACAAGGTAGACATCGCCGCACCGTTGCGCCGCCGAGGCACAAGAATCGCGGTGTTTTGCAGTTCGCTCGGCAATTTCTATATGCGTGAGATTGCCGACCTGCTCGCCTGGGGTTTGCAGGCTGAGGGGATCGATACCGTCCAGCGGGATGAGACGGCAGATATTGATGAGCCGTTCGACTTGCGCGTCTTCGTCGCGCCGCACGAATTTTTCTGGCTCGGCGATGGGGAGGGCTGGACGGAGGTCGCGGAAGCCGCCGGCTCGGTCCTGTACAATGTCGAGCAACCCCAGACGCCCTGGTTTTGTCGCGCGTTTCCGCTGCTCCTGAAGGCGCCGCTGATCCTCGACATCAATTTGCAAAGCGCGGCAATCCTTCGGCGGGCCGGCTGCGAGGTCGTGCATTTCATGCCAGGTCACCTGCCGACAGCGCGCTATGCCCAGCCCTATCCGGACATCTCGGGCATTCCGCTGACGAAGGGTTATGCCTTTGCCCGGCAGCCGTATAATTGGCTCGCGCGGAACCGACTCGATGAACGACCGATCGACCTGTTGTTCATCGGCGCGCGGGCGCCGCGGCGGGACGATACGCTGATTCGATTGCAGGAACTCGCCGACCGGCACCGCTTCTGGTACGTGTACCGCGAGCCATCGGCGCCGTTCACCGGACAAAGCGGCGCGGCCGCCGAAGCCGGCTGGGCGTTGGCGCAGCGTGCCAAAATCGTGCTGAACCTGCATCGCGACTGGATCGGCTATTTCGAATGGCCGCGCATGGTGCTGCAAGGCTTCTGGCAGGGCGCCTGCGTCGTATCCGATCCGGGGCTCTCCGCCCCGATCTTCACGTCCGGCGTGCACTACCTCGAGGAGAATCTGCGGCACATCGGCGAATTGGTCCGCTGGCTGCTGGAGACCGAAGACGGGCGCGACAAGCTCGACCGGACGCGCATGGCTGCGTATGAGCGGGCCTCTTCGGTCGGTTCGATGCATGTCTCGCTCGGGCCGGTGCTCGAAGCCCTCGCCGCGGCGCTGCGGATTTGACGGGGCGAATGCGGCACATACCCCCGATGCGGTCCTACGATGTGACGAGCCTGGGCGAGATCGTCTACCAAACTAGCCAGGGTGGCGAGGCGCAGGTCGCGGCGGTCATCCCCCTGTACAACTACGCCGGTACGGTCCTCGAGGCGCTCGATTCGGTGGTCAGGCAGGATTTGCCGGCATTGTCGGTCATCATCATCGACGATGCGTCGACCGACCAGGGCGGCGAGGAGGCAAGAAGCTTTCTCGAGCAGCACGCGGCGCGGTTCACCGAGGCGCGGATTGTGCGGCATCATCACAATCAGGGCCTGTCGATGGCGCGCAATTCCGGCATTGCCTGGAGCAGCGAGCCGTATCTGTTCATGCTCGATGCCGACAACCGCCTACGGCCGCCGGCCTTGTCGCGATTGCATGCCGCCTTGCAGTGCTCCGGTGCGGCCTTCGCCTATTCGCAATTGCGCTGGTTCGGCGATACAGAGGGGATCGGCCTCGCCGATGTCTGGGAGCCGGGGCGGCTGGCGAACGACAATTATATCGACGCGATGGCCTTGATCCGGCGCGACGCGCTGCTGTTGGCGGGCGGCTATGCGGCGCTTGCCGACGGCCATGGCTGGGAGGATTACGATTTGTGGTGCCGGTTTGCCGAGCTCGGGCTGGAAGGGGTGTTTCTGCCGGAATTGCTGTGCGACTACCGCGTGCACGGCGCCTCGATGCTGCGCACCCGCACCAATATTCATTACGAGGCTCTGATGGCTGAGATGCGCCTGCGCCACCCCGGGCTGTTTCGTGCCCGTGCCAAACGGTGAGTATCAATTCAGGGCGCGTAATACGCGACGAATTCGTCCCATGCCGCCGCCTCGTTCCATTCCAAGGTTGCGGCATCGCATAAATCGGTGTTGATCCGCACCGGCGGCTCGGGGAATTCGCGCTGTTCACCGAGTTCGAGCGCGCAGGGAAGACCAAGCCGCGCCGCCGCCTCGCGGCGCACCCGCTCGGCAAAGGCGCCCTGGCTCTCGGGATAAAAGCTCGGGTTGAGTCGCCGCGCGCTGCCCGGCGCCGGGCTTGCGGAGACGAAGCCGGCATAGGCGCGCGCCAACAAACTGACCGGCACGTTGTCGCGGACATAGCGCGGCGTCTGCGCCCGCGCGGTCTCGCCCTTCAGCCAGCTGCGCATCAGATAGCTGGTAAAGCGGGGCTCCTCGTACGGGCCGAATGGGTTCGGGATCACGAATTTCTCGAAGGTGACCCCCTCGCGGTCGGCATAGAACGCCGCAGCCGCGGCTGTCAGGCCCTTCGACAGGCCGTAGGGGCTGAAGGCGCGGAGCGGCTCGGATCCCGCCCCCTCATCCGGCTCGAAGACGCTGCCGGTCAGCACCAGGCGGCCGCAGCCGCGGTCCTTCAGCACCCGCAAGACCTCGGGCAGCCGGTGGAGGTTCAGCGCGGCGGCGCGGTACGGATCGAAATCGGAGCTTCGATAATCGCCGACCTCGGCGCCATGATGGCA
>Ga0137415_10007652_pt1 | contig 10707 bp, 10 predicted proteins | sample CZODoug3_1_1_16f_FD_183082 | JGI IMG/M metagenome (GOLD analysis project Ga0137415, IMG submission 183082) | Vadose zone soil fungal communities from Angelo Coast Range Reserve, California, USA - CZODoug3_1_1_16fungal (Hybrid Assembly) | ecosystem: Environmental > Terrestrial > Soil > Vadose...
TGTAATCCTGGACTGACTGTCGGGGTCGTCGCGCGAGGCGGGCTCTATTTGGATGGCGTAATCTCATTCCCACCAAACCCAAAGAACACAATGAGAGAGTGCGCGAGAAGAATAGTTGACTCGGCATACTTTCCCGAGCTGAGAGCCATCATGCTACACGATCCAGATGATGAACGAGACTCCCGTTCGCTCGAAAGAATAACCAGACTTCCAACGATAGCGATCTCGAAAGACGAACCTGGTCATGGTCGAGGCTACAAGGTCTTCCACGGAAACCCAGGTGGACTATGGGTGAAGACGCGGCTCGAACTGACCATTTTGAAGAAGATTCTTACTGCTTCTTGGACGTTCGGCAGGCTTCCAGAGCCTCTGAGGATAGGACATCTGCTGGCTAGCCTAGACTTTCCGGAAACTCCGGGATAAAGAATAAATTCGCGAGGCAGCCTCCGCTCTGGGCTGACAAGTTTTTGCAGTTCTGTCCCAAGTGTGGTACCACTCTTCTTCCCTCTAAGCAAGAGAAGAAAGTGTTCATGGCATGCGTAAAGTGCGGATATACGAGTAGCCGAGGCGACAAGGTGATTAGCCGACTCACACACGAACGGGAGAACATAATCGTTCTAGGCAAGGAAGAGCAGAAGATCCGAACCCTTCCCAAGACAAAGGCTGACTGTCCAAAATGCAGTAACCACGAAGCCTTTTATTGGCTCGTCCAGACGAGAGGCGCTGACGAGTCGTCCACGCAGTTCTTCAGATGCACCAACTGCGGGGCAACCTGGCGGGAGAATAGCTAGACCAAAATGTTGGAAAGCTCTTTAGCGGAAACAACTGGGAAAAAAGAAGCGACGGTAAAGGCCCCCGTGTTCAAGGCAACAATGAACGACGCCCGATTGTTTCGGAACCTAATCGGCGCTATCTCAAGCCTGATTGAAGAGGCCGATTTCAACGCAACCCCAGAAGGCATCAAGCTTCGCTCAATGGACCCATCACACATAGCCATGGTTGACTTTGAATGGCCCAAAGCCGCCTTCGATACTTACGAGTGCAATACCCCAACAAAGCTACGCCTCAGCGTATCGAACCTCCTCAAGCTGCTCAAAAGAACTAGAAGCGACGAGTCCGTGGAGATCGTCTATGACGACGCGAACAAGAAACTCAACATTACCCTAAAGGACAAGATCGTAAGGAAGTTCATCACTCCAACACTTGATCCCTCGACGGAAGAAGTGCCCACCCCAAAAGTACCGTTCAATGCGAGAGTAAAGATAACCGCCGTCAGCCTCCGAGACATTATCGATGACGCGCAGTCCATAAGCGACAATGTGAAGCTAGAAGTAAGTCCAGAAAAGTTCATCGTTAGAGCAACCGGCGAGTTGAGTAGCGCCATAATCGAGATGGACAAAGGAAGCGATGCGATATTGGAGCTCGACGCTAAGGAAACGTGCAGAGCAACATACAACCTGAACTATCTCGGAGAAATCATAAGAGCAGGGTCAGGCGCCTCCGAAGTCGCTACACTCGAATTCTCCACCAATATGCCCATCAAGGTAGAGTTCGAAATGCCCCAGCAAGGCAGACTCTTTTACTATCTCGCCCCTAGAATAGAGCAAGAATAAGACCGCATGCTAACAAGGGCCGACCTAGCAAAATACCCCTTCCTCTCTGAAGCCTCCGAATACGTTCGAGAGCTAGGACTATCCATAGACGAACTGTCAACACCAGAATTCGGCCCCGTACTAGATCGAGCCGAGAAACGGCTAGAGGAAGCGCTCTCAAAAGGCCGAGTCTCGGGAGACATCACGAACGAGAATGCCGAAATACTCTCATTCCCGGTATCAAATCTCATCCTCAGCCTCCTCGGCGAAGAGAGAGCTCGCCGAAGGTTCGCATTGGCAGAGGCAAAGAGAGCCTACGAACTTCTCAGACAAGAGAGCCCAGAAAAACTAGAACACATCGCCTCCACAACTTTCGCTTGGAAAGTCAAACGGCTGGACATCAAGTTAGGAAGGAGATTCTATGATTTCGGTCTCAGCCTTCCCGATTTCCTTCACAACTCGGTGCACCTCAGGGAACCACGTTGGAATCTACCTAACAGAGTCCTAGACCATGGATTGGTCTACGTTACCCGTGACGAGGCAGCCCGTCTCATGGAGGAAGAGGTAAGGACGAAAATCCTCGAAAGGTCAAGCCGCACACCCGACGAGGTGCCAAAACTCTTCGGATCCCGAGTGGAGAGGACAAGGGGCCTAGTCATCAAATGGCTTGGGGTCCCGACGAAATACGAACTTCCGAAAGTTCCGCAGCCCGAAGCAATGCCTCCCTGCGTCCGACATCTGATCGATAGCCTCGATGAAGGAAAGAACGTTCAACACATGGGGAGGTTCACCCTTGCCTCATTCCTTCTCAACATCGGGGCAGGGGAAGAGGACGTTGTGAAACTGTTCAAGCCCGCAACGGACTTTTCAGAGAGAATGACCCGCTATCAAGTCGAACATATCGGCGGAAAAAGGGGAGGCCGGACCAAATATACATGTCCAATGTGCACGACACTCAAGACCCACGGAGTTTGCTACAAACCAGATGAGATCTGTGAAACAATCCGAAACCCCCTCAGCTACTACAAAGCAAAATCACGAACCCTTACCAACAAGGGCCCAAAGCGTGAACCCAACTGAACAACTGATCCGCCGGAAATTCCAAGAATATTATCTGAGCCTCGCCAAAGAACTCTTCCTGCCTCCACATCCCGAACAGAGGGAGTACGGCTTTCTTCTCTTCAAGGAAAAATTCATGGTACGACACAGAGCCTTCCGAGACCCGAGCGTTCTAATGGGAGCCATTCGCGACCTTGTCCCCGCACACGTATACTTCTCGACAGCCTACTACCAAGAACCAACAGCAGCAATGGAAGCGAAAGGCTGGAAAGGAGCTGATCTGGTCTTCGACATTGACGCGGATCATCTTGATACTCCTTGCAAATCCAGTCATGACAGCTGGAAGTGCAAAGGGTGCGGGACCATCGGAAAAGGCGGGGCGCCGAAACTCTGTCCAAAATGTAAGAACGATCGAATGGAGGAACAGACTTGGCTATGTGATCAGTGTCTGCGACAAGCGAAAGAGGAGACAAACAAGCTTCTTGAAATATTATACTCGGACCTGGGAGTTGAACCCTCTGACCTACGCATCTTCTTCTCAGGCCACCGAGGATACCACGTTCACGTGTACTCGACGCAACTTCAAGTGATGGGCGAAGAAGAACGAAGGGAGATAGCGAGCTACGTGTTGGGTCAAGCCTTAGATCCTCGACTACACGAGTTGGATGAGGTGAACTTGGAAGGAATCAAGGTCATCGAGGGACCTCAGTTAGGCCAGCCAGGCTGGCGAGGAAGAATGGCCGCGGGAATCTATGATGTCTTAGGCGAGGAAGGGGAACGATTAGGATTGTCGCCGGCCCAGGTGAAGACGATCAAGACCCAAGACCGAGACGAATTTTTCAAAAGACCCTTCTGGAGCTCAGTGAAAGGATTCGGACTCTCGACCTGGAAAACTCTCTCACTGAAGGCTGTAGACAGAGGATCTGCAAAGATCGACACAGTAGTGACGACGGACGTGCACAGACTCATCCGACTTCCCGGCACACTTAACGGACACACCGGACTAATGACCATGCAGGTCTCGAGAGAAAGGCTCGACGAGTTTGACCCGTTCAGAGACTCCCTGGCGTTCCATGGAGAAATGAGGGTCCGAGTAAGAGACTCGCCCCGATTTCAGCTCGGAGAAAGACAATTTGGACCCTACTCGAACGAAGAGGTTGAGTTACCCTCTTATGCGGCGATGCTCCTTCTATGCAAACGTAGAGCAGAACCGGTCAGCTAGGCACAGCCAACCAATAATAGATGCGGGACGAAACAAGCCGGGAATTCGACTGAAGAGGGCGGTCCTTGACAACCACTTACGATGAAATACAGCAAGCTTGGAAGCGCGAACTGCAAAATCAGGAGCTTCAGCCTCTAAGACAGGGATTCTTCAAAGACTCGGCGTCCTATGTCAAGAGACTGAAGGAAGCACAGAGAAACCTTGACCCAAAATCGCTCAAAGCCGTCGTAATGGATGAAGAGACGAAAAGGCTAGAGCAACTTCTTACTCAGCTCGTGGATCGAAGGTTGGAAAAACTCTGGACTCATACAAACCAGGATCAATCAACTAGTCTTGAATCATCCGAGAAGCAGGTGTATCAAGACCTCTCAGGAATCTCCAGACACTACGAGAAGTTGAAGGAAGAACTTTTGCAAGGTCGAGAGCCGTCTAGTCCGATAAGTAGGGAGAAGACGAAGCTGCTGGTACGTTTTGTCAAGGACGTTCCGTCCATAATCGGAGTTGATCTAAAGACCCACGGGCCGTTCCTCAAGGAGGACATAGCCAAGCTACCGTTTGAAAATGCAGAAAGCCTAATCCGACAGGGCGCTGCTGTTGAAATAAGAAGCTCAGCTCAAGATAATGAATAAATGGGCGACCGGCATCCACTCGAAGTCTTTCACCGGTGCAATGATTGAAGTATCCAAAAGAGGTCAACACTTACTGTCCCAAATGTGGACACCACACAGCTCACTCCGTCACAGTCTACAAGGCCGGCAAAGCTCGCACCATGGCATGGGGAAGCCGCCGCCAGGAGAGAAGGAAGCACGGTTATGGAGGACAGAAGTTCCCAGAACTCAAACGGACCGCCAAGACAACGAAAAAGTCTCTCGTGAGGTTGAAATGCCGAACCTGTAGCTATACTCTCATGCGATTGGGCATCAGGCTGAGAAAGCTGGAGGTTGGAGCATAAAGATGAGATGGGAACTAATTCCAAAACCTCGAAGCATATTCCTTCGAGTAAAATGTTTGAAATGCTCCAATGAGCAGATTGTATTTGAGAGATCCAGCAGCTACGTCAAATGCACCGTCTGTGACGAACTGCTAGCACAGCCTGCCGGTGGAAAGGCCAAAATCCGCGGAGAAGTATTACAGTCGTTGAGCTAGAGGGAGTCCAGGCAATGTCGACCCAGACCTCCCAGGCCATCTTCCCCGAAGTGGGAGACCTCGTTGTCGCTACAGTCAAGAGGGTCGAGGATTATGGCGCTTACGTAAAGCTCGACGAGTTTGCGGGCATTGAAGGTCTTGTTCATATCTCGGAGATGGCCACCACTTGGGTCCGGAACATTCGAGACCACGCGAGAGAAGGCCAGAAGCTTGTCCTAAAGGTTCTGAGAGTAAACCCTCAGCGGAACCAGATAGATCTCTCCCTCCGACGAGTTACTGGTAGAGAAAAGTCGGAGAAGATGCTTGAGTGGAAGAAAGAGAGGAAGGCCGAGGCTATTCTCAAGAGCGCTGCCGAAAAGATGAACAAACCAGAGGAAGACGCTGAAGCAATCAAGAACACTATTCTCGAAAAATTCGGCGGTCTATACGATCCTCTGGAAGAGGCTATGGAGGAGGGTCCAGAGGCTCTGGTCAAGGCGGGACTCACAGATGAATGGGTCCAGGCTATTGCCGAAGTCTCCAAGACGAAGATCCGACTCGAGAGGTCCAAGGTTCGAGGTACCGTTGCCGTCACCTGCCACAAGCCCGGAGGATTAGAGATCATCCGACAGACATTGCTCGGTGCAAAGAAAATCCGCCGGCCAAGAGGAAGCGAGATCAAGATCTATACTATTGGAGCACCCAAGTATCGGATAGAGGTTGAAGCAGGAAGTTTCGAAGCAGCGGAGAAGACATTGAACCTTGTAACGGAGGAAATTCTCGACTCTATCAAGAAAGCCGGGGGAGAAGGAAGAAAGATTGGATGAAATGGCTGATGCGGAAGTGCACCCAATGCTCACGATATACTCTGAAAGACATCTGTCCGCATTGTGGGTCCACTACTAGGATCCCGCACCCAGCAAAGTTTTCGCCAGACGACAAGTACGCGAAGTACCGGGCTAAAGGTTCAGAATCCGCTTCGACTACTGAGGCTATAGCTGAATCAGTGTCTGATTAGCGCTCAGTGCAATGTTCAAGCCGAGACTTGGATCTCCGTTCCACCATCCCCTAACTTGAATGGGACTTGTCCCACTTGGAGCCTTGTTCCAGTTGAGGAACTGGAAGGTCCCTAAAGTTGTTAGAGTACTGTTTCCGATAAACGTCCAGGTTTTGTCGGTGGGCTTTGCATATTGAAGGATTACCGGTACTTTGCTTGTTACTGGTTGTCCGTTTGGATAAGAAAGCGTGCCGGTAATATTGTTGGTACTGCTGTAGCCTTTAAGGACGTATGGGTTGTTGAGCGTAGCTGTTAGGGTAGGCGTCTGAGGATAGTTTACCCGGTAGACCAGGACGTAGTCGTTAGTAGACTGGAAGACTTTTGTGAAGAAGTACGGTCTCGCGTCTCCCCGGTTCCCAATGTCACACCCCGTTGTCTGACCGCTTGAACAGAAGCTTGGCGGATTGCTGATCCCTGTGGGGTAGCCGTCTCTCAAGAGTAGCCCTAGCAGCGTGTTGCTGGTTGGTACGAGGGCTCCTTGGAAGTTGCTTGTTATCCGTGTACCATTGTCCGTCTGACCATTCATCGCTATGTAGCGAATGTAGTCAGTCTGCGTCTGGCCATTTGATAGGCTTGTATTCCGTTGCCTGTAGGTCACGATAGCGTCACCCAGGGGAGTTTTGATCTGAGTACCGTTCCCGATTCTTACCATCCAGTACCACTTACTATCATCACCGTAGCCGCAGATTGGTGGCGCTCCAGCGGGAGATTGGTTAGTGCTGGGACACAGAGGTGAATTTCCGGACTGGAAATTGTAGCTGAAAAAGACTGCGACGTGTGTCACACCATATTGACGCATCAGGTTGGTTGCCATTGATTCGTTCAGCATCAAACCTGTAGCGATGATCTGGATCTGAGTCGAATTCCCTGTTCCGTTGTCCGCGAGAGTATGTAGTCCCGTGTTTACTGAGATCCAGTAACCATAGTCCCACCAGGAGAAGATTACGCTTGTGGAAGGTAGGTTATTATTCATCCAGGTAAGGGATTGAAGCCAGTCAGGAAAGTTTCCTCGTACAGGGAGGCTTGCCGAGGCTATGGTGGTGGGAGTGTACGCCGATTGTACCGCATTGATGAACGTGGGGACGACCAGGATGAGGATAATGAGAAGAATTCCTAGGCTGAATTCTCGGCTCACACGACTGGTGAATCTGAGCTTGCGGCGCGGAAAGAGGACCGCCTGTTGAATTATGTCCATTGCTGGCTTACCAAGTTCTACAACAGTTATGGCGGCCAACGTTGCCATCGCCGGGGCAAGAATTAGGGTCAGCCTGACAAGGCTAGCAGCGAAGTAGAAACCTGTCACGCCGAACACGATGAGAAGTACGTCACTGTCCCGCAGACGCTGAAAAGCGAAGAAGAATCCGAAGACAGCCAAGAGGATGATGCTGCCAATTTCGAGGTAAAGGCTTGACCAGGTTGATGGTCTATTCTCGGCGACTGACGCTACTAGCGGAATATTATTGCGGACAAAAGGGTCAATTGTCGCGAGGAATTTTCCTCGTAAGCCTGCTGAGATTAGCCCCGTTCCTACTCCGAGAACTGCGATTGCCACAATGCCTGCGACAGCGAGGCTTAGGACAGTCAGTCTTCCCCTCGTAGTCGGAGCTAGCCTAGACAGTTCCATGACCGCTAGGAGTCCCATCACCCCCAGCAAAGCAATCGTTGTGCTCTCCGTAAGGTAAGTGTGTCCTAACAAGGGTAGTTCCGTCCCTGTGAATAGGAAGAAACCGATTGTGATTCCGTAGGAGAGCAATAACCGAGGAGTATATCGTCCCAGCACTATCAAAGCCAGGGTAAACAGCCCCAGCACTTCGGCAGCGTACCTGAAACTTCCCCAGGCGAAGCTCATGTAGATGAGACTGACGCTGGAGAGCATACTGTAGATGATTGTCCCTTTCAACGATCGGCTCGGGTTTATCGCTCGCATGAAAAACAGGAAGGCCATCACCATTGTAGGAATCCCGACTGCTTCGTTACGGAAGAAGCCCAGGTTCGTCCGGCTAATCAGGCTCGAACTGAACGATGTGAAGAGCCCTGCCAGTAGCCCGGCACTCCTGCCCCAAATATCTCGGGCGAAGAAGTAGACGACTAGGACACCGAAGACTCCCAGAATCACTGGGGCGTAGACTGCTGCATCATAGAGACTGACGTTAATACCAATGGCCTGGAGGAATTGGTAGATGAGCGTGCCAGTGAAACTAGTGCCTGGATAACTGGTGGAGACTGGGGGTCTACCGAATGGATACCAGGCTTTCAGGTCAGTGTAGGCGTACCAACTCTGCCATCCGTTTGCAGTTATTAGCCGCATATCGTTGAAGTTGAAGTATGGGTCGAACTCGCTGATGTAGGCCCCCCACCTCAGAGGGAGGAGACGGATGATGGCCGCCAGAGCTAGAGTGAGGCTAAGTATCGAGTAGTGTAGAACGGTCGCCCGAGGAATTCCGCCGAAGGTCTTTCTGATCGCTCTAAACCGTGCCGAGATGTTTTCTCGACTAAGTCCTCCTCTTATCCCGGTGAGAACTCCCTCTGGCTCAATGGTCATAGTGAAGCGTGGTCCCCTTATTGTCTCGGGCTACTAGGATAAGCGGGCTCTTCGCCTCGGGTGTTAATATTCTTGTGGTCTGAGGATGATGGGAACTGGAGGCGTCGGGGGGTTACAAGCCTAGTTTTGTCCCACAGTTCTTGCAATAGACTGCATGGTCCGGATTCTGGGTCTTACAGTTTCCGCAGAAACCTTTGAAGTTTGAAGGCCTCGGTATCGTGAATGTCTTCGTCGCTCCAGAATATAGGTTGAACTTGTCCCCGTTGTCGCATCGGAATCGAGAGACTCGGTACTTCTGGAAAGTCCACTCTCTTTCGGGCGGTGTAGATATGGGGCTTCCACATCTCGGACAATTCAGGACGGGTTATTCCCCCAGATGAGAATTTCTTGGAAAACGGATATTTAAGGTGGGTTGAAACTTCGAGTTTCAGTCCTCACGGTCTTGCGTAATTGCCAGCGCACCTCGTTGCTACTGGTATCGATCCATATGAGAAATGCTTGTCCCTTGACTGTTCCGAGATTGTAAGAGTTTAGGTCTTCGAGAAGTTTAGGGTCGACAATGGCGTCAGCTGACCCGCCCTCACCCGTGTTGGGGTCCACTAGATCAAAACTGATTCTCGTGAGGCCTTGCTCGGGGATGGCCGAGTAATGGAGTACATAGAATCCTCGGCCATTGATACTCAATAACACTGGCCGCTCGTCGCTGTTGATCGTCAAGTGGGCTTCTATCGATCGGAAGCTATGTAGGCTATTAGCAGTTCTTCAGTTAGACCGCTCTCCTTATCCGCGATCTTCGTCATCATGAGGGTATCGCCTTCACGGTGAGGGATCTGAGTCCAGGAATTCTCTCCCTGATCGAATGTTCAAGCTCCGTAATGACCTCGTGCATTTCGGAAACTGTCATATCGCCAGCAACGATGACTTCTAGTATTCCCACTATGAATGGGCCTGCTCTGCGGAGCTTTAGATCTTTGAGACCTTTGATCTCTTTGTGCGTCCGGATTATCTTTTCGATCTTATGGGTTAGCTCGGGCTCGTGGAAGGCATCTAACAGAACTAGTGAAGACTCTCTCAACGCTACGTACGACACAGTCAGAACGTAAATTCCGACCAAGAAACCTCCGATTGCGTCCATCTGGGTGAATCCAAGATATGATATGAGGACACTGGTAAAGGCGACGAAGGAGGACGAGGTGTCTTTGATCGAGTTTCTTGCGTCCACTCTCAGAGATAGAATGTTGTATCGATTGGCTATTCTGCGCATTTGAAGGGCTCTATAGAGCGAGAGTAGGCCTGTGATTGCAAGCACTACTAGTGCTATGAAAGGAAGTGAGATGGCGCGAGGGTTGATGATAGCACGGTACGATCTTAGAAAGATGAAGCTAGCGGCTCCCACTAGCAATACGGCTGCGAGGAGGGCAGTAAGGCTCTCAACCTTGTAATAGCCAAAGGGAAATCTTTTGCTTGGTCTTCTGAGAGCAAAGTGCAGACCTGTCCATACAAAGAATGAGACCGCCGCATCAGACAGCGAATCTATCCCGTCTGCAAAGAGGGAGATGCTTCCAGTGAACTGGCCAAATATTATCTCCGTTATTCCGAGGCTAAGAAGTGTCCATACTGATAGGAAAGCGATTCGCTCTCCAGCCTGAAATCCTGCGGTCTCTTCGCGCAAAGTCTTCTACGTCAGCCCTCAGTCAATCTGGGTCTCGGTGAGATTGTTTCGCAACAAGTTTTGCTTCTAATCTTTCGCCTTCCTATCCGAAGCGATTAGGGAGAGCATCTGTCCCCAAGTCTGGAGAGGATAACTTCGGGTATGGTGGCGCCGGGAGTGGGATTTGAACCCACGAGGGCCTAAGGCCCATCGGATCTCCGCACCCAAGGATGCAGGTTTAGCAATCCGACGCCATACCTGGCTAGGCGATCCCGGCGTTCCATGAGCTTGGCGCTCTATGCCGTAAATAACTGTATTACGAATTTACAGGACCTTTGAGGTTCGGCAGATTGCAAGTTTGTTGTGGGAGAGTAGCCCATTTCTTTGTGCGGGTTTTCTGGGGAGATTTTGGAGCTTCGGGGGGGATCTGGGTTAAGCATGCTTTTTCTCGAATTGGAA
>Ga0137415_10007655_pt1 | contig 10705 bp, 6 predicted proteins | sample CZODoug3_1_1_16f_FD_183082 | JGI IMG/M metagenome (GOLD analysis project Ga0137415, IMG submission 183082) | Vadose zone soil fungal communities from Angelo Coast Range Reserve, California, USA - CZODoug3_1_1_16fungal (Hybrid Assembly) | ecosystem: Environmental > Terrestrial > Soil > Vadose...
AGTAGGATTCGCGAACAAAGGCGAACGCACGATCACGGTAGGGTCAGTCAGATGTTGCAGGCTCGCGAGATGTCCGTGCGTTTCCGAGGGCACGGTCGCCATTTCATACCGCAACCCCAGGTTCAGCGTCAGAGTAGGGAGAACGTGCATATCGTCCTGGAGGAACGCGCCAAAGATCGTCTCTCGCATCCTTCTCCGCGATACTATGCCCGGTGCGTCGCCGATGAGGGTCATGAGGTCGGGGGGATTACTGAATCCGTTGTTGGTGAGAAAGTCCGCCAGAGAACTGAATTCGAAGTCTCCACCCGGTTGGGAAGGCGTGGTCTGGTTGTCGATGATCCGCTCCACGTTCGCGCCGAATTTCAGGCTGTGCTTGCCTTTGGTCAAAAATACGTTATCGTAGACTTGCCACGAATTCCAGTTGTACTCGGCCGGGGTCTGAGTACTCAGTCCTCCGGTAAAAAACGTCAGCCCCGGTACGCCGATGAACCCTACCGTATCTCCCGGCACATATCCCAAACTGGTGTCCGCCGCGAGCGGATTGATGGCTTTGCTGCCGGAGGGGGCGGCGGCATATTCGCGGTGATACCCCAGACGGAAAGAATTCATCAGGGATGAGCGGAAGACGTGGTTCTCTTCCAGACTAACCAACTGCCGCCTGGTCTTCGTGAAGATCAGTTTGTTGTTAAATTCGTCGTTCTGCGAAGACGGCGAATTATCGTACATGTAGCTGCCCGCCAAGTTGTCTTTGTCCGAGAATCTGTGGTCCACCCGGGTCGTGAAGTAGTTTTCGGTGGTGATTTGGGAACCAGAAAAGGCGAAGATCCCCGTGTCACCACTTGTTCCCTGGTTCGGCAGGGGATAGAACGCGAGATATGGTAGGACTGCCCTGTCGATGTGCGTCACCGGGTCAGGATTAGGGGCGGCACCTGGCTGGCCTTTGGCCGGAAGCGGTTGTCCACCCACAACAGCAACCGTCGGTTGCCCAGTGGCTGGATCGATCCCGCGGGCGCCCGGGGAAGGTACGTTGTCGACCATGCTCAAGCCCAGCGCCTGGCGGAGTCCCTCGTAGTCAGCGAAAAAGAAGGTCTTGTCTTTCTGGATGGGACCTCCCGCTGCCACTCCGAATTGGTTACGACGAAACGGGGCAATGGCGGGCCCATCAAAGTAATTGCGCGCATCAAGTGCACTATTGCGCAAGAACTCATAAGCGCTGCCGTGAAAGCGATTTGTCCCGGTGCGAGTTATGGCGCTGATCACACCGCCCGATGTCCGACCGTACTCGGCGCCTTGGTTGATCGTCAGAACGGAAAACTCGGAGACCGCGTCCACGCCCAAGTTGCCCCCCAAGACGCTGCCCGGAGCCTGGTTGGTGTAGTCGTTAATGCTGATCCCATCCAGAAGATAGTTGTTCTGCTGGGGGCGCCCGCCGCTGACCGACAACTCGACCCCATATCCACGGCCGAGACGGTCTGTGCTGGAAACCGGCGCCATAGCCCGGATGGCGGAGACACCGGGCTGGAGAGTCGCGAGGTCGGTCCATGATCTGGCGTTCAGCGGTAGTTCGACAATGGTTTTCGAATCCGTGGAGCTACTGATCGCGGACGACTCTAGCTGTAAATCTGGTGGCTGGGCACTCACCTCCAGGGTTTCATTGATAGCACCCACCTTCATCTCGATATTGGAAACCATCTGAGAACCCACCGTCAGAACGATACCGTTTCGGATGGCGGTTTCGAAGCCCGCCGCCGAGACTTTCTGTTGATAGTTCCCGGGCAGCAGGTTGGGTAAGCTGTAGAGGCCCTGAGCATTGCTTGTCACCGCCGTGGTCACGCCCGTCGCCAGGTTTGTTAAAGACACGGTCGCCTTGGCGACGACCGCGCCGGATTTATCACTGATGGTGCCGGAAATAGTTCCGCCGACCACCTGTCCATGTACGGGGTGGGAGCACAGAATGCTTAGCAGCAGTGCCATCGCTACTGCCAAACAACTAAGAATGTTCCGCAGACGGGGCGGAAAAAACATCACTGCCTCCTAGCGAACCGGACGGAATAATACGGAGCGTGGATGGAGTGATATCGCCGAGAAAAGCCGCACCGAAACTAGACATGTGAAAGCAAAACGGCGACAACCTCAGTGAGCCCCCGCTATTCGTTTCATGGCAAGGGTATACTAAGCGCGGGTGCATATTTAACGCGCTGTGCGTATATTGTCAAATAATAATGCGGTATAGAAGCGATTGTTTTTCAATATAGCTGGCAGTGCCTGCTTGCTCCGGCGATTTCGCGAGATTCAAGTCAGACTAGTCGGAACCTTAGCTCGCCCAATTTTTCTACACGGCAAGCGATCTTGTCGCCAGCCTTGAGCCATACCTGCTTGTCCTTCGGATAGCCTAGAATCACGCCCTCAGGAGTGCCTGTGAAAATGATGTCGCCCGCTCTCAAGGTAATGTGTCGGGAAATGTAGCTGACAATCTGAGCGGTGTTGAAGATGAAGTCGTCGGTGCTGGAGGATTGTCGCGACTCGCCGTTGACGCGGCATTCGATCTTCAAGTTGTCGGGATCGACTTGGTCGGCGGTAACCAGATAAGGCCCCAAGGGGGCAAACTGATCCAGCGTCTTGCCCACTAACCATTGCCCGCCCCGGTCGAACTGCAAATCCCGTGCGCTTAAATCGTTGCCTATCGAATAGCCCGCCACGTGGGAGATCGCGTCGGCCTGGCTGACGTTCCTGGCGTTCTTGCCCATCACGATGACCAGTTCGGTTTCATAATCAAATTTATGGGCAACTTCGACAGGGAGCTTGACGTCGTGGTTGTGAGCGCTTAGAGAATTGTTGAATTTGCTGAAGAGCACGGGCTGTTGTGGGATGGGCAAGTTGACTTCTTTGGCATGACGTCGGTAGTTGAGGCCCACGCAAACGATCTTTTCGGGACGTGTCACCACTGGCCCATACGCGATGCCGGGTTCCTCGACAACTGCCTCTTCGGCGAAATTCGATCGAAGAGCAGCGTCAACCAAGGCATTCAGGCTCGGACCGTCTTCATTTTGAAGCAGGTCATCCACGGTGGCGGGAGCGTGCATGTGCAACCGCGCGGCCGCCTCGGCCACATCCAGAACCCCTTTTTCAGTCTTGACCCCAAGCCGGAACTCGCCCTGGCGTCGCATCGTCAACATGGTGAGCCCATGTGCCATGCCACGCGCACGTCCGGCTTGTTTCGAGGTCAGCCCGCCTCTCCGTGCGATGGGGTCAACGGCCTGGGCTTGTTCCAAAAGATTCCGGTGATTCTGGTCCATGACAAGTCTCCCTCGGTGCCAAAAATTCCGGCGGGGCGTGGCAGGATTGTAGTCGAACCGCTTCGATTTGTTGCGAGCCATGTCTCGATGATCGGCGGATGCTTCAAGCGGGCAGACACGTACCCTTAGTCTCTTCGCCGAAAGGCAAGAGCGCAATCCCGATTATGAAAGCCAGAGCGGTGAGCGCGACAGGCGTACCCATGGTTTGAAAATGGCGAATGCCGGCACCGACCAGAAAAGTGAACCCTGCCGCTGCAAAGCGTCCGATATTCGTGATAAAGGCAAATGCACTGGCGCGGCATTCTGTTCCGTACTGTTCGGGCAGCCAGAATGAGTAAACCGCGAAATTGGCTCCGCCCAGTCCGAGCAGGACAGCGCACAGCATGAACCAGCCAACAGCGTCCGTCTGCATGTAAAATACGTGGCCGAATGCCCACCAGATCGAGCCCAGCATGATGCCGTAAAAAATCGCCAGAGTGGCGCGACGGCCCAACCATTCGGCAAGCCAGGGCACGATCAGGGCGCCCAGCACGGTTGCGATTCCCAGAAGCGCTGTCGAATAAGAGGCCAGTTTTGCCGCATCCGTCGCGGTGTGACCAGTTCTCGTAGCGATGTAGGTCATGGCCGCCGGCACGTACACTGCTGCCGCCCACAAACCCGCAAGCGACACGATCAAGTAGATCGAATTGAAGACGGTGCGTCGGCGATAGCGCCGCGAAAAAAGTTCCAAGAACGCATGGTGCATTTTCCATTGTTTCCCAAGGTCTTCCAATTTGGTCGCCCACCGTTCCGGTTCCCGGACGTTATTGCGAATAAAACCAACCAGCAGCGCTGGAAGGCCGCCCACGACAAACATATATCTCCACCCGAAGCGGCTGCCAATGAAGTAGTTGGCGGCGGCGGCCAGAAAAAAGCCGAAGTAGTATCCGGTGTGCATCCAAGCTCCGCCTTTGGTTCGACGCTCCTCGGGCCATTCTTCGGCGACCAGAGCCGCCCCCACCGACCATTCTCCGCCGATGCCCACGCCGGCCAGGAAACGCAGGATCGCAAGGCTCCAAACTCCGGTGGCAAATGCCGACAGCAGGGTGAACAGTGAAAACCAGCTGATGCTGAACATCATGGTTCGCACCCGCCCGAATCGGTCAGCGATGGGACCCCAAATCAAAGCGGTTCCCCACCCAATCATGAACAGGGCGAAGAGAAGTCCCCCGTAATACCCGACATTGGCAGGGGTAGCCGCGATTCCAGATTTCGGCAACAGATCGCGCAAAGCAGGAACCAGAACCAGGGAGTAGATGAAAGAATCCATCCCGTCCATGGTCCATCCTGCCCAGGCTGCCCAAAAGCTGCGCACTTGATTGCGGTTCAGCCGGGGCGGGTTACGGCGCATGTCGTCGAGGAGGTTCTCTCCCCCGTTTCCTTTTTCAGTCAACTTGACGAGACTTCTCTGAGTTTGCATTCGGTCGCGTTAGGATCGATTGCTCCATACCCTTCTTTCGGCAGTTGACGAGGATATCTCAAAGGGTTCCCTTTGTCTTTTCTTCCTGAGATTTGCATTCTTCATCGATGGCAGCTCTGTTGACAGGACTTGTGGTCCTTGTATACGGTGACGCTTCGTGTTGTCTCAGGCGCACCTCTCCACATGCCAGACTCCGGCAAACTCGCCGTAAGGATTGAACGTGCCGGAGATGTTCTCATCTTTACTCTGGACAATGCCGAGCATGGCAACGAGATTAACGGACCGATGTTCGACGCCATGCTCTCGGAACTTCAGCGCGAGGCATCTCGCCCCGAGGCGCGGGTGTTGCGCATTCGTGCGCGAGGCAAGGTCTTCTGCACGGGCCGCGAGCGCGCAGGCGGTGACGTCGAAACCATACGCCGTGAAGCAGTTCGTCTCATCGAGCTCAAGCGTTCTTTGCGAGCCTCACCTCTAATCAGCGTTGCTGAAGTGCAAGGCGATGCTTTTGGCTTCGGATTCGGACTCGCGATCGTATCTGATTTCGCTCTCGTCTCTGAGCACGCAGCCCTCGGTTTTCCAGAAATGCGTTCTGGCCTCGCTCCCTCCGCGGTCATGGCTTACCTTGGCGAATACGCCCTGCCGCGCTTCACCTTTCCCCTTGTGCTTTTCGGCGAGCCCATCTCGCCCCAGCTCGCGGTGCAAGCTGGCCTCATCTCGCAAGTTTGTCCGGCCGACGTTTAGCCGGCGAGGCCGATACTCTCGTCGACCGCATACTGCGGCTCGACCCGATCGCCACGCGACGGTGCAAGCAGTTTTTTCAGACGGCCCAGCAGAACGCTTTCGACCAGAACTCCCGCTTGGCCGCCGAAGCTTTAACCATCGATAGCTTGGCGCGCCTGACGCGGGCGAAATGAGAATGCAGGCAACCGCCAATGCGGGGGCACGCCTCGACCGGCTTCCGATCTCTTCGTTCCACCGCCGCATCATGTGGCTGATCGGCATTGGAATGTTCTTCGATGGTTTCGACATTTATGTGGCTGCAACCGTTCTGGGCGCAACTCTCAGAAGCGGCTTTTCCACGATGGGCCAGAACGCCCAGTTCGTCTCGGTCACCTTCCTGGGAATGATGTTGGGATCATTTCTGACAGGTTTTCTCGGTGACCGATACGGCCGACGCTTCACCTATCAGGCGAACCTGGCAATTTTCGGTCTTGCCTCCATTGCCGCCGCCTTCGCACCTTCGATGAGGTCGCTCATCTTGCTCCGATTCGTGATGGGCGCAGGCTTGGGCGCAGAAAACGTCGTGGGCTATGCCACGATGACCGAGTTTGTTCCTCCGCAGGCCCGCGGGAAGTGGCTGGGGCTCATATCGGTTTTCGTGGTGGCTGGTTTACCCGTCACCGCGCTGCTCGGAACCCTCATCATTCCAAGATTCGGTTGGCGCATCATGTTCGTGCTCGGCGGGCTGGGAGCGCTGGTTGTCTGGCATTTGCGCAAAGCTTTGCCGGAGTCACCACGTTGGTTGGAATCGATAGGCCGCAGCCAAGAGGCGGATGCCATTCTTCGAGCCATTGAACAGGAAGTATCGCTCCGCCACGCTGCTCTTGAGCCGCCTGTTTTCTCTTCACAAGCCATTCAGTCGCGTGGCTTGGGTTTGCTCCTGAGCCCTCTCCTGCTTCCGCGCATGATCGTAGGGGCGAGCACGCTGATTGTGGTCAACACGTTGATCTTTGGCTTCATCACGTGGCTGCCGACTTTTTTTGTCCAGTCCGGGCGCAGCATCGCCTCGTCGCTGGGCTATTCGCTGGTTATGTCGTTAGGTGCACCGCTTGGGTCCGCAATTGGCGCGTCGACCGCGGATTCGTGGGGGCGCAAGCCAACGATTCTAGGCGCCTCTCTTGTCACCATCGCGATAGGCAGCATCTATCCATTTGTAAGTGATCCCAGGATCTTGCTGGTTGTGGGTTTCCTGCTGACTATCCCCATCTACGTTCTGGTCACGCTTCTTTTTGCAATTTATATCCCGGAGCTTTTCCCCACCGAGGTTCGCATGCGGGCGTCAGGAATCTGCAACACCTTCGGCCGAGGTGCGACGATTCTAACGCCGTTTATCGTGGTTGCTCTATTCCGGTCTTACCAGGTTGGCGGCGTTCTGGCGTTTATGATCGCGCTTCTGATTGTGCAGATCTTTGTCGTCCTCATTTTTGGAGTTGAGCCCAAGAAGCGACGCCTGGAAGAGATCGAGTCGGAAGGATCGGTCACTCCCCAGCCGGCCAAGGCGTGATCCGGCAAATCATAGTGCGCCAGCTCTGAGAACCTTTCAACCCCTTGCCTCCAGTGCCGCCTTCACGCGCGTCGGGTTGAAAGGAATTTGCCGTAGACGAGCGCCAGTAGCATCGAAAATGGCGTTGCCGATAGCGGCAGCGACCACGGTGATCGCCGTCTCTCCTGCTCCTGTCGCTTCGACATCGGAGCGATTGATCAGGACGCATTCGATGACCGGCACTGCGATCCCGAGACGCAGGCTGTGATATGTGCTCCAGTCAATCGAAGTGATCTGGCGATCATCCCACGTCACCTCTTCGCTGAGAGCACGACTCATGCCTTGCAGTATGCCGCCCTCGATTTGATTGCGCAGTCCGGCCGGGTTGGAGATCGGACCGCAATCCTCGGCGGCTACAAAACGTTTGGCCTGAACGCGACCGGACGCGGGATCGACTTCGACCTCGGCGATCAGCGCTACGTAGCCGTTGTCGCCCTCATACGCAACGCAAGCGATACCGCGTCCGCTTGCGATTTGGCCGTGTCGTCCCTCAGACTTGGGTGATGGCCGTGCATCCCATTTTGCCGCCTGGGCCGCCGCTTTCACCACATCGATGAGCCGCGGCTGGCGGAGATGCCGTAGGCGGTAAGCGACCGGATCGGCTTTGGCATGCGCGCTGAGTTCGTCCATGAAACATTCGTGCGCAAATGTGTTCTGCAGACGCAGAGGCGAGCGCAATGGGCCGGTAAAAAAAGGCGATTTCACGGTATGGGAGAGAACGCGTTCGCCGCGAATGCTTCCAGCGCCGCCGCACTTGCCGCGGATGCAGCCGACTACATAGGACGGCACCGCGTTATTGCCGTTGCGTAGCTCTCCGGTTGGCTCTGCTGCTGACCGCGGTGTTACGGCTTGCGGCTCATAGCCCGCAAGTGCGCCGGTGATCACATTGCCCGGGTGGTCATACCCGGGACGGCCGCCGAGCGACACCGCCCATGGCTCGCAATCCCAAGCGACAATCGCTCCCGTCGCGTCGAGGCCGGCGCGCTGCTCAATGACACACGCTGATCCGTAGTTTTCGCCCCAAGCCATCTCATCCTCACGCGAGAGCTGCACCCGGACCGGTCTGTGAACCGCTTGCGAGAGAAGTGCCGCGTCAAACGATACTGTATCTGCGCCGTTGAGACCGTAACACCCCGAGCCGCGCGTGAAGATGACACGTACATCGTCAACCGGCAGGCCCAACAGCGTGGCTATTCCTTTTCGCGTGGGATATACGGACTGCGTGGGCGACCAAACCGTTGCCCGATCAGCTTGCGCGTCTGCCACCGCGCACGAAGCCCCCACCGATCCGTGCGCCTGATAGGGGTGGCAATAAGTCGCCTTCAGCACGCTTGCCGCTTGGGTCAATTTTTGGTCAACATCTTGCGAATCGACCAACAGCACGTCACGGGATGGCTGCTTGCGGATGTAATCGTAGAACTCTTGCTGGGCGGGTAGGGCGATGCCCGATGTCCAGACGACCTTGAGTTGGCCGGCAGCCTCGGCCGCCTGCATCTGTTTTTCTGCCACCACTCCAACGAAGTTCTTGCGTACCACAACCTTCACCAGGCCGGGCACTCCCCGAACCGACCCTTCGTCGACGCTGACTACCGTTGCCCCCACTGCCGGCGGCCGAACCACCCGTCCGTGCAACATTCCAGCCAGGTGAACGTTGTGGACAAACTCGAAGCGGCCAGTCACCAGCTCGCTGATATCCAAGGACGGAACCGGCTTGCCTAAAACCGTCCACTCCCCCGGAGTTCGGCGCTTCGCCGTCGGATCTAGGGTGAGATTGAACTTCTTACCCGCGACCAGGTCCCGATAGCTGACACGACGCCCGGTTTTCGCGCTGATGAATCCGTTGGCGGCCGTGAGCTGACTGGCCGGCACTCCGAGACGCTGCGCGGCCATTTTGATCAGCGCTTCGCGCGCAGTGGCAGCTGCCTGGGCTAGCCCGCTGCTGTTGAAATTGGTGGGTGTCGATTGGCTGCCCGACGTAGTCCCTTGGTCCGGCGTCACCGAGGTATCGCATTGAATGAGATGCACGCGCTCGATGGGCAGGGATAGTTCTTCCGCGACCAACTGCGTCTGCGCCGTGTCCATGCCTTGACCAAAGTCGCACTTGCCCGTGTAAGCGGTGACCATGCCGTCGGCACCGAGGGCAATCCAGGAGTCAAGCCTCGCAGGATCGACGTGCGAGAGGTGCGTGTCAAATTGGCCCTGGCCCGACCTGAGTGGCTCGAGCAGAGGCGCCATGCTGAAGCTCACAACCAGCGCCCCCGAGCTCGTCAGAAAATCGCGACGCGACAATCTCGTGGTCATGCGCGCCTCGTTTTCGCATATTGTTGAATCGCCTTAAACATCCGCGCGTGAACGAAACATCGACAGAGCACGCCAGCCAGTGCCTGCCTGATCTCGTCGTCGGTCGCCTTCGGATTTTGGTCGAGAAATGCTTTCGCGCTGAGGATCACGCCGCTCAGGCAGAAACCGCACTGCGCCGCTTCCTGGTCGATGAAAGCTTGCTGTATGGCATGCGGCTTCTCGGGTGTACCCAGCCCTTCCAGGGTCACAATCTCCGCGTGATTCGCCCCACCTACGGGTGTGACGCAAGAACGCACCGCGCTCCCATTCATAATGACCGTACACGCTCCACACTGACCGAGTCCGCAACCGAATTTCGGTCCCCGCAGATGCAGTTCGTCGCTGAGCACATAAAGCAGCGGGGTTTCCGGATTGACGTTAACCAAGTGGACGCCGCCGTTGACCCTCAGAGAAATCGCACTCATATCTTCACCCGTCCCTTTCGGCCAGCATAGCATCACAACTGGTGTAGGATGCTGCTGAGCGCGGGCAGGAATACGATGCGAATGATGTGGACTGCGAAGGCGATAAAAACTCGATCGTGCTCGAACGGGATCTTCCGAAGCGATTCGAAAGCGGCTACACCCGTTTTTGCCGCAACCGTCGGCAACAACTTGTCGCCGCGCCCGGCTCAGGCGACCGTGGCTTGACAGGTTGGCGCTTGTGCCTTGGCAACACGAGTGAGTGTTTCTTTCAACCAGTGTAAGAAATCTCGGCACGCCGGGGATAGTAGCCGATCCTTTGTTCGTATCAGGTAAAAATCAAGCCACAGCTCGGGTCCGTAGATCGGCTCGGCGACAAGTCTGCCTTGTTTCACTTCATCCATGACCGCGATGCTGGCAACTACGGTTGCCCAATCGGAGTTTCGGACAAGTTCAAGTGTCCCCAGCATGCCGTCGATTTCCAGAATCCTGCCTGATCCTTCAGCGCCCAGTCGTACCGCGGCGGCTTCGATGACTTGGCGCAAACTATGTCTAGGCGATGGAAGAATCAGCTTCAGATCTTGTAGCTCGCCAGAACGACGGCGCCGAGGCCGCCGTCCCTTGTGGCGCGTGCCACTCCCGCGCGTGACGAGTACGAGCCGGTCTCGGAAAAAGTGAGTCGCCTCCAGCCCGAAATGGACGGGAGGCTTGGTAACGATGGCAACCTGGACCTCCCCGGAGACCACCCAGTCGGTGAGCGTGCCGCTGTAGGCTTCCGCGAGCCGGACGTCCACATACGGGTGCGCGTTTAGATAATCAGGCAACATCCAGGGCAGAACTCCCTTGAACAAGGTGGGCGACACGC
>Ga0137415_10007657_pt1 | contig 10704 bp, 10 predicted proteins | sample CZODoug3_1_1_16f_FD_183082 | JGI IMG/M metagenome (GOLD analysis project Ga0137415, IMG submission 183082) | Vadose zone soil fungal communities from Angelo Coast Range Reserve, California, USA - CZODoug3_1_1_16fungal (Hybrid Assembly) | ecosystem: Environmental > Terrestrial > Soil > Vadose...
GCACGCACGAGTACGCACCTGACTTAGATTGGCACGCGGCTCGTTCGGTCGTGTGGAACGCTTCGGTCCCCGGGTATCAGGCATCGGCGTCTGGCGGAATTGTGCGGGTCAATGATTTATGCACACTCCTATTTGCCGACAATCCATCCAGAATCGTGGGATTCGTTGACTAGCGGATTCCGTGTTCGTAAGATGAAGCGACCCGAAAGCCGGGGCATCTCCGGAATGATCGGCCAAACCATCTCGCACTACCGTATCCTCGAAAAGCTGGGCGGCGGCGGCATGGGCGTTGTTTACAAGGCCGAGGACACGCGCCTGCACCGTTTTGTCGCCCTGAAGTTCCTGCCCGACGAAGTCGCGCGCGATCCGCAATCCCTCAGCCGCTTCCGTCGCGAGGCGCAGGCCGCCTCGGCCCTGAATCACGCCCACATCTGCACCATTTATGACATCGGCGAGCAAGATGCGCAAGCGTTTATAGCGATGGAGTTTCTGGATGGTCAGACGCTCAAGCACAAGGTCGAGAACCGTGCACTCAAGATTGAAGAGTTGTTGGAGCTGAGCATTCAGATTGCCGATGCACTCGATGCAGCCCACAGCCGCGGCATTGTCCATCGTGACATAAAACCGGCCAATATCTTCATCACGAGCCGGGGACAGGCGAAGATTCTCGACTTCGGACTGGCCAAGCTTAACGCGAGCCGCAATCTTACTGCTTCGATGAACGGCTCCACGGTAGCGGATATCAGGGACGAACAACTCACAAGTCCAGGTAGTACGGTGGGCACGGTTGCCTATATGTCTCCCGAACAGGCGCGCGGTGAAGACCTCGATGTCCGCACGGATCTTTTCTCCTTCGGCGCAGTCATGTATGAGATGTGCACTGGCAAGGTGGCATTTGGCGGCAGCACTTCTGCGATCATCTTCGAGGCCATCCTCAATCGCGCCCCCACGCCGCCCCCCGAGCTCAATCCCAGCTTGCCATCCGATCTCAACCGGATTCTTGGCCGGGCGCTGGAAAAGGACCGTGAGCTGCGCTATCAGACGGCTTCTGAAATACGCGCCGAATTAAGGGGATTGAAACGCGACCTGGACTCAAACCGGATTGCTGTGGCGCAGGGTACGGTATCAGCGACACAGGCCGCCGGACCTGTGGCGTCAGCAGCCGTGGCCAGAAAGACACATGCCATCCGATCGATTGGATTGATCGCCTGCGCCGCCCTCTTTCTGGGCACAGGTGCAGGCTGGTTTCTCCGTGGAAGGTGGACGGCGGTGTCACAGCCTTCCTACCATCAGCTCACCTTTCGCCGAGGTAGCATTCGGTCCGCGCATTTTACGCCCAATGGGCAGTCGGTCGTCTATGGGGCTTCCTGGGAAGGATCTCCGATCGATTTGTTCATTACCAGTCCCGAGAGTCCGCAGTCGCGTTCCCTTAATCTCGGTGGAGCCGCGCTTTTGGCTATCTCCTCCTCGGGAGAAATGGCGGTATCGATAGATAGCCGCCCATCGGGAGTTTATGCCCAAGTAGGCACGCTGGCCAGAGTGCCACTCAACGGTGGATCTCCCCGCCCCCTGCTGGAAAACGTGCAGTGGGCGGATTGGTCTCCCGATGGAAATAACCTGGCCATCGTGCGGGATGTTGGCGGGCGAAACCAACTCGAGTTTCCCATCGGAAAAGTGCTGTACCAAACCTCAGGCTGGATCAGCCATCCCCGAGTTTCAGCAAAAGGCGACCTGGTGGCGTTCCTCGATCATCCTCTGCCCGGAGATGACGCTGGTTCTCTCCGTATCGTGGACCTGACCGGAAAGGTCAAGACTTTGGCGGCCGGGTTCCAAACCATACAGGGATTGGCTTGGTCGGCCGACGGCGGGGAAATATGGTTCACCGCCTGCGAACTCGGCCTTAAACGCGCCGTCTACGCCGCTACGCTCGGCGGCCGCGAGAGGCTAATCGCACGAGTTCCGGGCACCCTGTCGCTACAGGATATTTGGCAGGATGGGCGCGTACTCCTGGCCAAGGACGCATGGCGGCGAGAACTCATTGGCCTCGTTTCTGGTGAGAGCAAGGAGCACGATCTGTCGTGGCTCGACTACTCCTACCCATCCGACCTCTCGCCCGATGGCAAGGTATTGCTCTTCACAGAGGCGGGTGAAGGCGGAGGCACGAACTATTCTGTTTATCAGCGAAAGATTGGTGAGACCTCGGCCGTGCGCCTGGGAGATGGCCAGGCGATCAGCGTGTCGCCTGATGGCAAATGGGTTATTGCGAGTCCGCCTTCTCCCCCAGCCCAGCTTGTTCTTCTTCCCACCGGGCCGGGCGAAGCCAAGCCTCTCACGCACGACGCCACCAATCACAGCCGGGCGAAGTGGCTTCCTGACGGCCAGCGCTTCCTCTTCTCGGGCAAGGAACCAGGTCGCCCTGCCCGTATTTACCGCCAGGATTCGTCCGACGGAAAGCCAGTGCCCATCTCCCCGGAGGGAATCGATCCTCTTGTTTTGGTTCTCTCTCCGGATGGTCAGCAGGTGGTTGGCATCGGACCTGATGAGAAAGCATATTTTTACCCGGTGGCAGGAGGGGACCCGCGGGCTGTTCCGGGTATTGAGCCTGGAGAGCAACCCATTCAATGGAGCGCAGACGGCAAGGCAATCTATCTCTACAAGCCGGGAGATCTGCCAGCTAACGTTTATCGGCTGGACTTGTCGACGGGCCACAGGACACTGTGGAAGGAGCTTATGCCTTCCGATTCAGCCGGCGTAAGCCGTATTGGTCCCATCCTCATCACGCCGGACGGCAGGGCATGCTTGTATGGCTATCACCGAATTCTGTCAGACCTCTATCTCGTGGAAGGATTGAAGTAAAGGAACTCTTTCCTTAGCCTCCACGGTTCTTACGGCGAGCGACCTTCGCCGACCCGAGCGACGCGGAGTAAGCGAGGCTGCAGTAGCTACCGGTGGTAGGCAACGGTCTTCCATGTCACCGTGCCGTCTGGCGAGAGCCGCGTTGGGCGTCCGGATCTTGAGCGGGCCATGCCGGCTTCAGCGCCAAGGGGTATCGGGGGAGGAATCTGTCGCGCCAAGCAAGGTTGCGAGAGGGTGGTTAAGATAAGGTCCATTTCCGCTTCCCCGAGACTAAGCGAAGAGTGAAGAAATTCAGGCGGACTTTTCTTTTTCAGGCAGCGCTTGGCCTACGCCTGAGTCCGCCAAAGCTGCAATGACCGAGTGTCCCATCTCGGCAGTGGCGAGGGCGGTCTGACCGCTGCTGGCGAGGTCAGCGGTGCGATGTCCGCGATTTAGCACTGTGCCCACGGCGTTCTCGATGCACGCGGCCTCATGCTGGAGTTGGAAGGAGTAGCGCAGCAACATCGCGACAGAAAGGATTGCACCCAGCGGGTTCGCAATTCCCTTTCCCGCGATGTCAGGCGCCGAACCATGGACGGGCTCGTACAGACCGACGGAGCCGCCGATGCTTGCGGACGCCAGCAGGCCGAGTGAGCCTACTATTCCGCCGGCCTGGTCAGAGAGAATGTCGCCGAACATATTTTCAGTCAGGACGACATCGAAATCTCTGGGACGCTGCACCAGCGACATGGCGGCCGAATCTACGTACATGTGGGAGAGCTTGACGTCGGGATAATTTTGAGAGGTGCGGGTGACGACTTCGCGCCAGAGGCGAGAGCACTCAAGCACGTTGGCCTTATCGACCGACAGCACTTTGTGGCGACGTTTGCGAGCCAGATCAAAAGCAATGTGGGCGATGCGCTCGATCTCTGGCTCACCGTAACGCATGGTATTGAGTGCATTCCTCGAGCCGGCAGGTCCCTCGATGGAGCGCGGCTGGCCGAAGTAGAGGCCGCCTAGCAACTCGCGCACGATGAGGATGTCGGTGCCCTGCACCACATCGGCGCGCAGTGGCGAACAATCTTCGAGCGCGGGGAAGCAAACGGCAGGACGCAGATTGGCGTAGGCGCCCAGCTCGCGGCGAAGACGTAAGAGGCCAGCCTCCGGGCGCAGATGATTCGGGAAGTGATCGAAGGCGGGACCTCCGACAGCACCGAGCAGCACCGCGGAGGAGGACAGGCAAGCCTGTAACGTGTCCGCGGGCAGAGGATCGTTACTGGCGGTGAGAGCCGCACCGCCGATGTTCTTTCGCTGAAGCTGAAGCTGGTGGCCGAAAATATCGGCAAGGGCTTCGAGAACCAGTACGGCTTGGTCGGTGACTTCGGGGCCAATTCCGTCGCCGGGCAGGATGGTTAGGTTCAGAAGCATGCGGGGTTGGTCTACCGCGGAGAATGGTTTAGCTTGCGCGCTGCTTCAAGCCCTACACGCCCCACAGGTAGTCTTCCTGATCGTGGTGATCGGCCGGGACTGACACCGGCACGCCAGCGGCATTTTCCGCCGCTGGGAAAACGAGCGGCTTGACTGCAGGCTCGGGTGATCCGGCCTTAGTCGAGGCGGCGAGCGCAGCCGGGATTCGCTCGATGAGCGGGGTCGCTGAGGCCGCCGGCTTGTGGGTTTCGCGAATCAACTCGAGCAGGTGATGATCTTCGACGTGCTTGATCTTGTCGGCCAGGCGAACAAAGCGACGATAAATGTCGTCGAGCGCGCGCCGATCAAACTGGTAGCCGAGCTGTTCGCAGCGCATAGCGAGGGCGTGACGGCCAGAATGCTTGCCCAGGACCAGTGTGGAGTCCGGCACACCGACAGACTGAGGCGTCATAATTTCGTATGTGAGAGGATTCTTCAGGACTCCGTCCTGATGAATGCCGGCCTCGTGCGCGAAGGCGTTACGTCCGGTAATGGCTTTGTTGGGCTGCACCGGAACGCCAGTAATTTCACTCAACAACTGGCTGGCGCCAAACAGATGCTCACCTACAATACTGGTTTCGTAGGGATAGCGGTCGGGGCGAACCCGCATGGCCATGACAATTTCTTCGAGCGACGCGTTGCCGGCGCGCTCGCCGATGCCATTGATTGTGCACTCCACCTGTCGCGCGCCTGCGGCGATTGCGGCCAGGGTGTTGGCCACGGCAAGACCAAGATCGTTGTGACAGTGGGCTGAGATCGTTACTTTCTCGATTCCCCTCACCCGCCGGCGGATGGTTGCGATCAAATCTCCGAACTCGGTAGGCACGGTGTAGCCAACGGTGTCGGGAATGTTCAGCGTGGTGGCGCCAGCCTCGATCACGGCATCGAGCACGCGACAGAGAAAATCGGGATCGGTGCGGGTAGCGTCTTCGGGTGAAAATTCCACGTCATCGCAAAGCGACTTTGCTAAGCGGACGGCATCGCGAGCCTGCGCCAGGCACTCGTCGCGAGTCATGCGCAGCTTGTACTGAAGGTGAATGTCGGAAGTCGCCAGGAACACGTGAATTCGAGGCCGCGCGGCGCCCTGGAGGGCCTGCCAGGCGCGCTCGATATCGGGGCGGCAGGCGCGAGCCAGGGCAGCGATGATGGGGCGGCGCACCACAGCCGAGATCGCTCTCACAGCCTCGAAATCACCTTCCGAAGCGATGGGAAAGCCGGCTTCAATCACGTCCACGCCGAGGCGGTCGAGTTGATGCGCCAGACGCAACTTTTCCTGCTGGTTCATACTGCAACCGGGGGACTGCTCTCCGTCGCGCAGGCTGGTATCGAAAACAGTGATGCGAACTCGCTCGGTCATTGATCTCCTCGAGTTAGGCCGTATCTCATATAGTACGAAGCGGATGGCCTTGAAGCAAAACTTATAATTATTTAAATATCATTAGTATATCTGTTAGCATAAGCTGCGCTAATGAGTTAATAACTTTCTATAAAGGCTACAGCTATGGAACTTTCGCAGCTGGAGGTGTTTCTGGCGGTGGCGCGGGAAGGCCGTTTCTCGCGCGCGGCGGAAAAGCTGTATCGCACCCAGTCAGCGGTTAGCCAAACCATTCGTAAGCTGGAACAAGAACTGGGCGAACCGTTGTTTGACCGGTCCTCGCGGGAGGCGCGTTTGACTGATGCCGGTCAGGTGCTGTTTGAATACGCGGAAAAGCTAGTGAACCTGCGCAATGACGCGCGCGCGTCATTGTCTGAAATGGAGGAATTGCATCGCGGGAAGCTGGTGATCGCAGCCAACGAATTTACCGTTCTCTACCTGCTGCCGGTGCTGGAAGAGTTTCGGAGCCGACATCCCATGATCAAGATCACTGTGCAGCGGGCGCTGGGGAGCCACATTCCTGACGATGTGTTACGGCACAACGCGGAATTGGGCGTGCTGTCCTACGAACCGCGGGAGCCTAACCTCCACTCGGTGATTGTGTATCTTGACGAACTGGTGTTAGTGGTGCCTCCGAAACATCCGCTGACTTCGGGGCCGCAGGTGAGCATCCGGCAGCTGGGAACGGAATCGTTTGTGGCTCACATTGTTTCGTCCCCTTATCGAGAAAAAGTCTTGCAAGCCTTCAAGCGGCACAAGACCCCACTGCACATGGGGCTGGAGTTGCCAACGCTGCAAGCTATTAAACAGTTTGTGGCGATGGGAAACGGGGTGGCGTTTATGCCTGAGATCAGCGTCGAGACAGAACTGGCACGCGGCGACCTGGTGCGAATTCCAGTACAAGAGCTGCACCTGGACCGGAAGTTGCGCCTGATCTATCGCAAAGAGGCAAGCCTGTCGCACGCGGCGCGGGCTTTTCTCAAAGTAGCCGAGGCGGTGGCTGAGCAACGCAAAGGACGATATCGTTTCCAGCGGGAAAGCTAACTAGAAATCGAAGGTCGTAAATGCTGGCTAGGATTCAAGGGTAGCGCGCCCGGCTCATAACACCGGGCGCACTCGTTAGCAGTCGGCGCAGACTTCGTCTTCGGAGAATGATTCAAGCGCTTCTTCCAATGACGGGTGAATATCGAGCACCGAGTTGAGATTCGTTAGATCGAGAAGGTTGTGCACGAACGGGCTGGGACGGGCACACTTCAACCTTGCTCCGTCGGCTTGCGCTTTCGTATGTAGAAGTACCAGCTCGCCGATTCCAGCACTGTCCATGGAAGTGACGCCACTAAAGTCAATGATCACATTCCGCGCGTGCCGCATGAGGTCCGCCACGAGGCGCGAGAACGCGTTGGCCTCATCGCGATAGACGATTCGCCCCTGGCAATGCACAATCAGGACATTGCCGCGATTTCGTGTTTCCAGACTGAGCTTCAAATTCGCTTCCTTCCGCAGTCCCCAGGCCGCCGGACGCTCCAGCGGCGACCACGTTTCACAAGATGTGTCCCTAGATTGCATCCTAATGCATAGACGCTTGTGGATAGGTTTCAGCACCAAAAAAAGAAAGTAAATTTTTGTAGGGCGCCGCAGAATTGGGAAACTTCCTGGTAACAAAATTTGTCAGCTGTGCAGAACTCCGTGTCTATTACACTGCATCCAAAGGATTTTCAAGGACTTGATGAAAGATTTTGCCGGCTGCTTGCCGGGGAGGAAATATTTTCGTGGCAAAACTTGCAAGTATTGTTTTGGTGTTACTGAGTTTCATGATGTCGCCCACGGCAGTGTCTGCTCAACTTATCCCGCACGGGAACGTGTATGTCGGCGCTTCTTATAGCGACTCCGATATCGTTACGGCGAACCGAATGGGCTTGAAAGGTTGGAACGCCTCCGGAGAAGCAATTGTGCTTCCTCACGTGGGCGTTGTGGCTGACATAAGCGGCTACTATGCTCCAGGCATCAAGCAGTACAACTTTCTTTTCGGTCCGCGCCTCGCGGTCAGCTTGGGACGATGGCGCCCGTTCGCGCAGGCACTATTTGGTATTCAAAGGATCACTCTAAACGGCAGCAGCTACCGGCCGTTCGCGGTGGACTTCGGCGGCGGTGTGGATTACCGGCTAATCAAAGCATTTTCCTGGAGAGTGCAAGGCGACTACGTGCGCACCAATTACTTGAGTGCCCAACAGAATGACGTGCGGGGCTCGACCGGCGTGGTGTTCCGCTTCTAGCGAACACAAACGGGGAGTTCACCGCAAATCGTATTTACCCGCCCGCGCGGCGTGGAAACAAATCTCTTTGCAGTCTTTCTTCGTTTTAGCGCATCCAATTTCTTAACTGTCGCAAGGAGGTGTTTGCGTGCGCCGGAGCGTTGCAGCAGTTTTTTTCATCCTAGTTCTTTCCGCCGGGTTGGCGAATGCTCAAATTCCAACCGGAGGCAATGTCTTTCTCGGCTATTCGTATTACAACACTAATCTGTCCTCGGTCGATCGCGCTAATCTGAATGGATGGGAAGGTTCGCTTGAGGGCAAGGTACTTCCCTGGGTAGGAATCGTGGCAGATCTGAGTGGCCACTATGGCTCGCAGAATTTTCCAACTATTTGTCCGGTCATTCCGGGGCCGTGCCCCGCGGTCAATCTGAAAGTCAACGAGCACAACGTGCTTTTCGGTCCGCGCGTGTCGGTGTCAGTGGGAAAGATTCGTCCGTTTGCCGAAGTGCTGATAGGCGTCGGTCATGTGAGTGCCCATAGCGCGGGTAGTGACACCTCATTTGCAACCGGAGTGGGTGGCGGGCTCGATTATCATTTGTTTCCGCTTCTGGCCTGGCGGGTAGAGGGAGATTACGTGACGACCCGTTTTTTCAGTGCGACGCAGAATAATCTGCAGCTATCTACTGGAATCGTATTCCGATTCTGAAGCGCAGTAGGTCGCAATAGGGAATGCGTCACACAGGCCGACCATGCGTTGGACTTGTTGTCGCGGCCGCAAAGAAACAACAAAGAAACAATATGCCCCCTATGTCAATCTCGCGGGCTAGGTCTGCCAGTACTTGTGGTCGCGCAGGAAATAGTTCGAATTCCAGTAGTTCATTGCGGTTCTTAGGAACAAGCTCGCAACCCGGAAGTGACCCATCTTCTGGAAACGTCGGTTGGTGGTATAGACTCCGCCGCGAACGATACCGAAGCGATGTCGCTGCACCTGCTGGCTGAGCAGGTAGTCCTCGGCGAAGGCGACCTGCTCGTTAAATCCGCCCAGTTCGCGAAATTTCTCCGTGTCGAACAGCATGAACATGCCGGTTGCGAAGGGCCGATGCCAACGCGACAGGTATTGAAACAAATCGTTGCTGGCGTAAAGCAGCTTGTCAATCCAGCTTCCGTCGCGACACAAGATATTTGTAGTTACGCAATGCAGGTTCTTGCCCTGGGCTAGTTCCGTGGCGCGACGCAGCACGGAAGGATGTGCCAGTTCGATATCGGCATCCAGAAAGAGCACATAAGGCGTATCGGCCAGGGCCGCGCCGTGATTGCGGCCGACAGACGGCATTCCGCCACGAATAACTCTGACGTTCAAACGGCCGCGGAAGCTAAGGACGATGTCGGCAGTGCCGTCAGTCGAGTGGGCGTCAGCGACCAACACCCTCGTACTCGACATCTTCGAGTAGTCCTGCGTCGTCAGCGAAGTCAGCAAACGCGGAATCAGTTTCGCCTCGTTCTTGGCTGGAATCACTATCGTCAACTCGTTCGCGGTATTCATGGATGCGTACCCCCTGTTCGTCGATGGTCAGATACGTCAGGCGGGAATCGACCCATCCGCCTGCGTTGTAATAGTTAATGCCGTCGCGCTCGATGTGGACGGCTTCATGGGTGTGGCCACAAAAGATGCGGGCGGCGCCGTGCTGGTGCGCGTGAGACAAGGCTCCGGACGCCACTTTCAGCGACATCCTCAACCAGCGCGTGTTGAGGCGATCAATCAATCGGGCAATCGGCTTGCCTTTCACATCGAGCTTTTGCAGGCGGAGATAAAAACAGGTTCCCAAGGAGCTGAGTCTCACCCGGTTCACCTGAAAGCCATCGAATTGGTGGCCATGGATCGCCAGGTGGGGGATTCCGCAGAATTCCCACTTGTATTCCTGGTAGACCTGCACTCCGACAAGATGCGACATGATATTCGTCAGGCCGTGGTCGTGATTACCTTCCACCCAGATCACTTCGACGTTGCGTTTGGGATTCGAGAGCTTGCGAATGTAGCCGAGAAACTTCCAGTGCTCCTTGGTGAGGCGGGCAAAGTTGAGATCGGCGAAAATGTCGCCCAGCAGGATCAATCTGCGAAACTGATTCTGCTTGAGCACGCGAGTGGCTTCGCGCGCGTGACTGGTCTCCGCACCGAGATGCAGATCGGAAAGGATCAGCGTGTTGTAGGCTGGCGGATCCATGTTCATTTTCTAGCAGAGGAATGTTAAGGACTGATGAAATTTGCATCAAAATTGGTGCATGGTAACCGAGCCGGTAACCCTGAAAATCGCGAACTGTTAAAGGAGTGTTACAAAACCAGATTATTTCTGGGTGGGCGGCACGTAATCTTTTGGCGGGGCTGCGCCTTCGCCGAAGAAGAACTGCTCCAACTGCTTGGCAATTACTTCCTGATCTTCGCGGCGCGCAGGATTCAGGCGATACTCATTGAGAAGCATCTTGCAGTGCTCCATCCACATTGTCCAGGCCTGCTGAGAGACGTTGTCATACACCTTGCGGCCGAGCTCGTTGTCAAAAGGAGGCTCGTCCAAACCCGGCAGCTCTTTTTGCAACTTCACGCAGAATACAGTGTGTCCCGCCATGAATATTCCTTAGCAACAATATGAAAACGTGATCATTATTTTACACGCATCGGAGACCGCCCGAAGCTTAGGGCTTGTGGTGGGCCCACCAGGATTCGAACCTGGAACCAACAGATTATGAGTCTGCTGCTCTAACCGTTGAGCTATGGGCCCG
>Ga0137415_10007658_pt1 | contig 10703 bp, 9 predicted proteins | sample CZODoug3_1_1_16f_FD_183082 | JGI IMG/M metagenome (GOLD analysis project Ga0137415, IMG submission 183082) | Vadose zone soil fungal communities from Angelo Coast Range Reserve, California, USA - CZODoug3_1_1_16fungal (Hybrid Assembly) | ecosystem: Environmental > Terrestrial > Soil > Vadose...
GAGCTCAAGCTGCACCAGTGCGGATTGCCGAAGAAGATGGCGCTGGAGCTGTTCAAGCCGTTTATCTATCACCGGCTGGAACAGACCGGGCACTGCACCACCATCAAGCAAGCCAAGGAAATGGTGGAGCAGCAGGAACCGATCGTTTGGGACATTCTGGAAGAAGTCATTAAAGATCATCCCGTGATGTTGAACCGCGCTCCCACCCTTCACCGCCTGGGCATTCAGGCCTTTGAGCCGGTGCTGGTGGAAGGCAAGGCGATCAAGATTCACCCCCTGGTTTGCACGGCGTTCAACGCCGACTTCGACGGGGACCAGATGGCGGTACATATTCCGCTGTCTCCAGAAGCGCAAGTCGAGGCTAGCGTGCTGATGCTGTCGTCGCACAACATTCTGTCTCCCGCGTCCGGCCAGCCGATCACGGTTCCGACGCAGGACATGGTGTTGGGAATCTACTACCTGACCAAAGGCAAGCCGGGCGCCAAGGGTGAAGGCCGCGCCTTTGCCAACATCGAAGAAGTGTTGCTGGCGCTCGAGGCCGGCGAAGTGGAGACGCTCAGTCCAATCCGGTTACGTTACACGGGTGAGGTGATTGACCTGGTAGCCGCGTACGACGATCAGGAAATCATCCACACCGAACCGGTGAACTCGGAGCGGGGTTTCCTGAATACGACCGTAGGCCGTGCCATTCTGAACGATCACCTTCCCGAAGGCATGCCGTTTATCAATGGCCTGCTCAAGAAGAAGGGCATCGGACAGTTGGTGACCTACTGCTACCTAAGGTTCGGGCTGGAAACGACGGTCAAGATGCTGGACGAGGTCAAAGACCTCGGGTTCCGCTATGCGACCAAGGCGGGACTTTCCATCGGCATCGACGACATGGTCATTCCAGACAACAAGAAGACCCTGGTGCGCGACGCCGAGAAGCTAGGCGTTGCAGTGCAGCAGCAATACCTGGACGGCGCCATCACCAACGGCGAACGCTATAACAAAGTGATCGAAATCTGGTCGGCGATCACAGAAAAAGTCGCGGACGAGATGTTTGGGCAGATGCAGCAGCGCGACAAGGAAGGCGCGCTGAATCCGATTTATGTCATGGCGGATTCCGGCGCTCGAGGATCGAAACAGCAGATTCGCCAGCTATCCGGAATGCGCGGGCTGATGGCCAAGCCTTCTGGCGAAATCATCGAGACGCCCATCACCGCGAACTTCCGTGAAGGGCTGACCGTGCTGGAGTACTTCATCTCGACGCACGGCGCTCGTAAGGGGCTGGCTGACACGGCACTGAAGACGGCCGATTCGGGCTACCTGACCCGGCGTCTGGTGGACGTGGCGCAGGACGTGATTATCAGTGAGTACGATTGCGGAACCGTCGACGGCATCTACGTGGCAGGCATTGTGGAAGCCGGAGAGATCATCGAACCGTTGCGCGACCGCATTGTAGGCCGCGTATCGCTCGAGAAGATCAAGGACTACGACGGCGGCGTGATCGTAGACATCAACAACGAAATTACCGAGGACCTGGCCAGCGCGATTCAGGCTGCTGGCATCGAAAGAGTGAAGATCCGCTCAGTGCTGACTTGCGAGTCCAAACGCGGGGTTTGCGTCATGTGTTACGGACGCAACCTGGCTTCGGGCCGGTTGGTCGAACTGGGCGAGGCTACGGGAGTGATCGCGGCACAGTCCATCGGCGAGCCTGGGACCCAGCTCACGATGCGTACCTTCCACATCGGTGGTACGGCGTCGCGGGTGTCCGAGCAATCGCGATTAGACGCCAAGAGCAACGGCACAGTGCGCTTTGTCGGGCTGCAGACGGTGAAGGCCAAGTCGGGCGACCTGGTAGTGATGAATCGCCAGGGCTCGATCGCCGTGGTGGACGACAAAGGTCGCGAGCGCGAGCGCTACTCCGTGGTGTACGGCGCCAAGTTGAAAGTCAACGAGGGCGATCAGGTCACGCTCGGACAGGTCATGGTCGAGTGGGATCCGTACACCTTCTCGATCCTGACGGAGATCGGCGGCACCATTCAGTTCAAGGACCTGCAGGAAGGGGTCACGTTGCACGAAGAAGTGGACGAAGTGACCGGATTGTCGCGACACGTGGTGGCGGATTCGCCCGACGAGAAGCGCCAGCCGGCCATCGTGATCAAGGGCAAGGCCAGCAAGCGCTACCTGATGCCCTCGCGCGCTCACCTCATGGTGCAGGACGGCGACACCGCTCACCCGGGCGATGTGCTGGCCAAGATTCCGCGCGAGACGACCAAGACCAAGGACATCACCGGGGGTCTGCCGCGCGTGGTCGAATTGTTCGAGGCGCGCAAGCCGCATGAAACCGCGGTCATTAGCGAAATCGATGGCACGGTCAAGTTCGGTGAAGTCTCGAAAGGCCAGCGCAAGATGTATGTGGTCGCCGACAACGGCACGGAAAAGGAATACTCGGTGCCGCGCGGGGTTCACATCAACGTGCAGGAAGGCGAACGGGTTAAGGCGGGCGAACCGCTGATGGATGGCCCGCTCAACCCGCACGACATCCTGGCTGTGCTGGGCGAGAAGGAACTGCAGTCGTACCTGGTGAACGAAATCCAGGAGGTGTACCGGCTGCAGGGCGTCAACATCAGCGACAAGCACATCGAAGTGATCGTTCGCCAGATGATGCGCTGGCGCAAGGTGGAAGACGTGGGCGATACGCAGTTCCTGTTGGAACAGCAGATCGACAAGTTCCGCTTTGCGGAAGAGAACGAGCGCGTGATTGCCCAGGGTGGACGTCCGGCTACAGGGCGGCCGCTGCTGCTGGGCATCACCAAGGCTTCGCTCTCGACCGACTCGTTCATTTCGGCGGCGTCGTTCCAGGAGACCACGCGCGTGCTTACCGAAGCTTCCATCAACGGAGCGGTGGACCACCTGCGCGGGCTGAAAGAGAATGTCATTGTCGGACGGCTCATTCCCGCCGGCACAGGCATGGAGTATTACCGCAATGTGCGGCTCTCGCCGGAGATGGAAGAGGCGGCGGCCAAGGTGCAAGAGGAGGTTTCGCACGCCTACGAGGAGGCCGAGCGCGCGCTCGAGCTGATGCGTACGGAAGGCGAGACCGAGGAACTGACGGCGGAGTAGTAGTCAGGAAGAACGAAGGGACGGCACCGGTGTCATCCGTTCCTTTGTTCCTCCCGTTTGCTTTCTGGAGTTCCCCATGCACGCAAACCCACAGCGATTGCAGGATCAGGAACGTAGTACTACTTCGCAGTTGCATGCCATGTCCCGGCGCAATACTCTGGGGCCACTCATGTTGCGTTTCCTGCGCCTGCTTCGGCTGGCCTTCTGGCGTGCGTTTCAGCATGACGCGTTTGCCATCGCAAAGGCGTCGGCGTACTCCGCTATCCTTACGTTTTTCCCTGCCCTGCTGGTCATTGGAGCGGTTCTCGCCACTTCCCGCCGAACGGACGAATATCTGCGCGAGATTTCCTACGCGCTGGGCAGGATTTTGCCGGCCGGAAGCGCCACTGCGCTCGCCTATCTAAGGGGCACGACGCAGCGTTCGGTAGGGGTATTGATCACGGCTTCGCTGATCACTTTGTGGACCGCGTCCGGGGTGATGGTTTCCTGGATGGAAGGCTTTCGCCGCTGCTATGAATTGCCCAAGAGTTGGGGGCTGCTGAAGGAGCGTTTGATCGCGTTCTCGCTGGTGATTCTTGCCGGTATTCCACTTACCTTCTCTACCGTGCTGGTCGCTTTTGGCAATCGCATCGAAACCCGGATTCTGTTTCAGCTGGGCCATGAGTTCGGCCCCTTCATTCTGCTGATGTGGGCAACCATCCGATGGTTGATCGCGGGACTCACCAGCATCGCGGTCATCTCCTTGATCTATCACAATGCGGTGCCGCGTACCCAACCCTGGCATAGCGTCTTACCGGGTGCCACCCTCGCTTCCGCGCTGTGGTTCGCAGCTACTACCCTCTTTGGCTGGTATTTGCAGCGCTACGCTGACTACAGCATCCTGTATGGCTCACTGGGCGTAGGCATCGCGTTGCTGGTGTGGATGTACATGATTTCGCTGGTGGTACTGGTGGGGGCGGAGTTCAACGCCATGCTCTTCCCGCGGGCGAGGCTGGGAATCGAGCTGATCGAAACTAACGCGCACCTGAGAAACCGGTAACGATTTCGATCTACCCCGCAGGCTAGCAAATTCAGAAGTCGAAAAACACGCGGATCGCCGGGTCGAGTTTTTTGCCGCACTACCGATCAATTTAGCGACGGAGAGCATTGCCTGCCAGCACGGGCGAGGACATCCCGCCTACATCGAAGTTCTAACTTGAAGTTCCGACGGAATGGGGAGAATTTGAAACCAGGCAAACTGGATCTTGTTGCTGGAGAGCTTTCCGCGGACCTCACTATCGTGGCCGCCCGGCGTGCCAAGATCATCTGCACCATCGGCCCGTCTTGCAATAGTGAGCCTATGCTCCGCGAATTGATGCGGCTGGGCATGGATGTTGCGCGGCTGAATTTTTCCCACGGCACCCATCAGGAGCACGCGCGCAATATCGCCCGCCTGCGCCGCGCCGCGAAACAGGAAAACCGTACTATCTGCATCCTGCAGGATCTGCAGGGCCCCAAAATACGCACCGGGCGCCTCAAAGGGCATGAACCGGTGGCGGTAAAGACTGGTTCCCAGGTCACGATTACGCCACGCGACGTGGCTGGCACTGCAACCCTGATCTCAACCACGTTTCCGGGGCTGGCTCAGGAACTGGGGCCGGGAGCGCGGATTCTGCTCTCTGACGGCCTGATCGAGTTGCGGGTGACCGGGGTTCGCGGCGGCGATGTGGAGTGCGAGGTAGTCAATGGCGGCACGCTCGCCGAACACCAAGGCATCAACCTGCCGGGCGTCGCGCTCTCCATTCCCGCGCTTACCACCAAAGATCGCGCCGATCTTGAGTTTGGCCTCAAGAGTGGCGTGGACATGGTTGCGTTGTCGTTCGTCCGCTCCGGGGCCGACGTTGGCACGGTGAAGCAGATCATCGCTGCTCGGGGCCGCGATGTGCCGGTGATCGCCAAGCTGGAAAAACCGCAGGCGCTGAAGAAACTGGAAGAAATCTTCGAGGTATCCGATGGGGTGATGGTGGCGCGCGGCGACCTGGGGGTGGAGATGCCGGCTGAGAAAGTGCCGGTCATTCAGAAGTATGTCATCCGCCGAGCCGCGGACTGGCGCAAGCCGGTGATCATCGCCACCCAGATGCTCGAATCCATGATCGAAAACCCGCGTCCCACGCGAGCCGAAGCCAGCGACGTGGCGAACGCGGTGTTTGACGGCACGGATGCGGTGATGTTGTCGGCCGAGACGGCCACGGGCCTTTACCCGCGTGAAACCGTGGCCATGATGGCGAGGATTGTGGTCGAAGCCGAAAGCAACATGGCGGAGTTTACCCAGCCGCGCCGCCGCCAGTTGCGCCGTTTGTCGATTGCGGAGGCCATTTGCGAATCCATCGCCCACGCCGCTGAGGATCTCCATATGGGCGCAATCGCGGTATTCACAGAAACCGGAAACACCGCGATTCTGATTTCCAAGTACCGCCCGCAGGCTGAAATCTACGCTTTCTGCCGCGCGCAGCCGGTGTGCAACCGGCTGAATCTCTTGTGGGGGGTGCAGCCGGTACTGCGCCAGCAGGCGCTCAGCGCAGAGGAAATGTTGTACGCCGCCGAGCAGGAATTGGTGCGCCGTGGCCGGGTAAAAACCGGGGATGTGTTGGGAGTCGTGGCCGGTACGCAGATGGCGTCCGGGTCCACTAACTTCATGCGCCTGCATCTGGTGACGGCGGAAGAAGAGCGTGGGATCTCCCGCCGAAAACGGCGCAGCAAGAAAAGCGGGAAAGGGAGGGCGACTTTTAGTGGTGACGCGAGTCGCTGAAAGACGTCCGGTTCGCTCGGGAAAGATAGCTATGAATTCTAAGAGACCAGTTGCAAGTTGTTGGTCCGCAGTTATCAGTTGGATTGCACCTGGGAAACTGTCTTGACATTCCATGACACCCGCCGTCCAAGTATTTCGTGATGACTCTCTAAGCGTGCCTGTCTGTGGCTGGCTTCATCGTCCAGAGCAGACTTCCGACCGCGGGCTTGTCCTCACCCATGGCGCCGGCTCAAATTCCAAGACCTCTCTTTTGATATCGCTGGCGGACTCTTTTGCCGGCGCGTGCGTTAGTGTGCTGCGCTGCGATCTGCCTTTTCGTCAGAATCGTTCTTTTGGTCCGCCCAGGCCGGGAGACGCCGAACGTGATCGTGAGGGTCTCAGGAACGCCGTAACCGCGATGCGAAAACTCGGTTGCGCGCAGATATTTCTGGGTGGACATTCCTATGGCGGACGGCAGGCAACGATGTTGTGCGCCGAGGAGCGAGACCTTGTGGCCGGGTTGCTGCTGCTTTCATATCCCTTGCACCCGCCGCGCAAGCCGACACAGCTTCGGGTGAAGCATCTGCCTGAATTGCATACGCCGGCCTTGTTCGTGCATGGGACGCGCGATCCTTTTGGTTCTGTCGAAGAGATGGAATCGGTCCTGAAGTTGATACCGGCGAAGACGCAATTGCTAACGGTGGATGGGGCAGGGCACGATCTGGGATTCAAGGGGAAATCGGTGCGGGATGGACTGGCTGGGGAGGTAGCAGCGGCGTTTGCGGGATTTCTTCGGTGATGTCAGGATGAGTCGTTGTCAGTCTCCGCCCAGGCGGGGCGCTCAACGCCTGCATTGATCTGGTTTCTGCTAGTTCACCCAACCCGACTTTGAGCCGCCGTTCTTTTTTTCCTCATCGGGCGGGATGTAATTGCCCTGTTCATCGAAGGTCACGGTGCGGTCATGCTTGCGCATATAGACTTCAAACTTCCGGGCTGCGCGGCGCCGCTTCCAGCGGTAGTAGCCATTGCGCAGGCCGTAGAAGCGCTCGGACACGCCAAGCTTGGGAAGGCCCTTGCGTGACACAAACTTCACATAGATATAACCGAAAAACAAGCCGCCGAGATGGGCTACGTAAGCAACGTTGCCGCCGCCCTGGATCGCAAACGCCAAAGTCACGACGATCAGAATCGCGACGAAGTACTTGGCTTTGAGCGCTACCGGAAAGGGAATCATCAGGATGTCGTTCTCGCCGAAGACCATCCCGAAGGCGATGAGAATGGCGAATACGCCGCCCGAAGCGCCGACGGTGATGGAGTCGGGGCGGCCCAGGGCATGGGCAAAGGACAGCACAATCGTGGTTAGCGCCGCGCCTATGACGCCGAACGAGTACAGTTCCAGAAAGCGCCGCGTACCCCAGGAACCCTCAAAGGCCGAACCGAACATCCAGATGCCAATCATGTTTCCAAACCAGTGCCAGAAACCGGCATGAATGAAGCTGTAGGTCACCAACTGCCAGATCCATCCGTGCAGAACCACCTGTTGCGGCTGCAGACTGAGGTAATCGAAAACCCAGCGCACGATATCCGGCAGGGCCATGCTGAAAAGTTCCAGCAATAAGAAGACGGCCGTATTTGCGGCGAGCAGCCATATCACCGCGCGGGTGAACGGCGGCAGGCTCAGCGTCATTTCTCGACTTCGTACCACGCTTGGCTCCGATCGGCAGTCGTAGTTACTACTTTCTCATCTTTCGGGCTCTGGCACCACCGGCAAGCTCCGGCGGCCGTCGCGATCGACGGCCCGCACTGCGAAGATGACATTATCCTTCGACATGGGCAGTGTTGTACGGGTTACATTTCCAATCGTCTGCATGTGTTCCCATTGCGGGCTTGTGGTTCCGCGCCAGAGCACTTCGTAGGAAGGGCTGCCAGGAGAGGCATCCCAGGTGATGGTCGAGCTATTTTCCAGTTCTTTGGTTTGCAGCCGAACCTTGGTGGGCGGCGCCGGCGCTGAAGCCAGGGAGGCGAGTGTCGCGGCATTGAGCCGCGCCACGTTCGCGACGTAGTCGAAATTGACGAACTTGGGCACGTCGCCATATTCGATGCCATTCGCGGTGCGAACGTTCTGGTGCTGGTGGTGGTAGTCCTCGCGGTACTCGGTAAAGCGGACGGCAGCGTATCCCTGTTGGTTAAAGGAAATGTGGTCGCCGCCGCGCAGATAGCGGTCCAAGCGGAACTCCAGCAGGGGCTCGACCCCGGTCTGGTAGGTTCGGCTCACTTCAGTGACGTAGCGTGCGACTTGGCGGGACGCGGAGTCGCTCTCGCCGCCCAGATTGCGGATCAGGCGCAATTCGTTGTCTGTAGCGGCAACCGGAACGCCTTCGGAGAAAACGCGGACCACAGTCGGGTTCTGCTGGGAATTGCGATCGCCGCCCACGATGTCGTTATTCAGCGTGGCCTCAATGTCCCAACCCTGCTCTTTTGCCATCTTCGCAAAATGCGAGCTGCCATTCAGGCCCTGCTCTTCGCCGGCCACGGTCAGAAAAATAATGGTCGCGGGAACCTTCAGCTTGCTGAGGACGCGGGCGCACTCCAGACTGACGGCGGTGCCGCTGCCATCGTCATTAGCTCCGGGCGCGATGCCGCTCACGTCAAGGGTATCACTGTTGCGCGAATCGTAGTGGCCCGTGACTAGCACCATGCGGCGGGAACTTTCCGGATCGGCGCCCTTCAGGACCGCGTAAACATTGGTGATTAGGGTGGGCTGGGGAATCCGGTCGGCGGGGCCTTCGGTAAAGCTATCGGTCTTGACCTCAAGGCAGCCGCCGCAATCGTGCGAGTAGCGCTCGAATTCGTCCTTGATCCATTCCCGCGCCGCTCCGATGCCCTGGCCCGCCCTGATCGAGCCGGGGTCCTGCGCGGAGAGCGTCAGCCGGGTTTGAAAGCTCACCAGCTTTTCGATGCTGGCCTGAATCCGCTGCGCCGAGACTTGCATCAAAGCGGCTGCGATTTGAGGATCTGCGGGCAACTTTTCGGCGCCCCGATCCGGGCTTCGATCAGTACTCTGACCTTGCCCGACTGTGCGGTAGAGTACGGACGCGACCAGGACAACCAGCAGTGCGAAAATAAAGGGAATTCTGCTACGCAACATGATGTCCACGGGGTAGGCTTGTAGCCGAGCCCTTTCCGGCGCCAGGTCACTTGACCTCTGGCCCCGGAGAAACTAAATATTAACAGGAGCACTCTTATTTAGACGGAGGCCATTATGATTTATTGCCCGGAATGTGAGACCAATCTGGATATCGACGAGGAAGAGGTTGACGAGGGCGAAATCGTTTCCTGCCCGGAGTGCGGTAGCGACTTCGAAGTAGTCACGGTAAGTCCCATCGAGCTGAAACCAGTCGAAGAAGTGGTAGAAGACGATGACGAAGTGGAGGAAGCGGAGGACGGTGACTACTCTTAAGTCTGGCCGTTCAACCTTATCTTCATCTTCCCCACTGACCAGCTTCAGGTTCCCGATCACTGTGCTCTTCATTGCCGTTCAAATATGCGCCGGCCACGCGGCACCCGCGGGTCAAAAACCCGACCAGCGTTACGCACTCATTTTCGGAACCGTCTGGGGGCCGGACGATCATCCGCAATATGGTGTGAAAGTAAAAATTCGCCGCGCCGACCAGAAGAAGGCTCACTGGGAGCTCTATTCCGATCACCACGGTGAATTCGCCCAGCGGTTGCCAGTGGGCCCTGCAGACTACCTGATCTGGGCCGACTTGAAGGGTTATAAGTCACGTAGTGGCAAGGAGTTACATCAAGACGGCGAGGTCAAGGTCCACGTCGACAATGACGAGCGTGAAGACGTTGGTTTGCATCTAAAACAGTAGCCGAAGTAGACCGGTTAGGGCGGCATCTCCGGAGAGGAAACTCATGAAGAAGCATCGCGTTGTGGCGCTGATGATCCTCCTGGCGTGCCTTGCTTTCGCGAGCCTGCCGTCTGCTGCCAAGGACAAAAGTGGCGACGCTGGACGCCTGTTGACCGGCAGAGTCGTCGACAAGCAGGATGCTCCTGTTTCCAATGCGGTCGTTTACCTCGCGAACACCCGCACCCGGGCGGTAAAGACTTTTATTGTGGGCCAGGATGGAAACTACCGGTTTCCGGCTCTTTCACCCAACGTGGACTATGAAGTCTATGCACAGTTCCAGGGCCATAAGAGCGACACCAAGACGGTGAGCCAGTTCGACACTCGTCCGCAGGTGAATATCAATCTGCGTATTGATACCAAATGACAATGACAATGTTAAGTGGAAACGGCAGGTTGGCACGCCCGCCGTTTGCGCCTTACTTCTTTTCGCTCTTTTTAGGCGAGTCTTCCGACCTCTTCGAACTCTCGGACTTCTGAGGCCCTTCGGACTTCGAGGAATCTTCCGACTTCGACTTGCTTTCCTTCTTCGTGGAAGAATCTCCATTCGAACTGGAAGAGGAAGAAGCCGCCGAGGACTTCTTGGGGTAGTCGGTGACATACCATCCCGAGCCCTTGAACTGCACCGCCGGCGCCGAAATGACCTGCTCGATCGGCCCGCCGCATTTCGGGCATTTCTTCACATGGGGATCGGAAAATTTCTGAATTTTCTCAAAGCGGTGATGGCACTTCTTGCACTCGTATTCGTAAAGTGGCATGGACTCCCTGAGACGCTCCTGAAACGCGAGTGAGGTTTATGAGCTGTCAGCTGTCGGCTTTCAGCCTCCGGATCTGCTGACGGCTGCAGCAATGTCTTTGATTCTAGGGTTTGTGCCCAAGCACGTCAATAAACGGCGGGCGTAGTCACGACACCC
>Ga0137415_10007660_pt1 | contig 10703 bp, 16 predicted proteins | sample CZODoug3_1_1_16f_FD_183082 | JGI IMG/M metagenome (GOLD analysis project Ga0137415, IMG submission 183082) | Vadose zone soil fungal communities from Angelo Coast Range Reserve, California, USA - CZODoug3_1_1_16fungal (Hybrid Assembly) | ecosystem: Environmental > Terrestrial > Soil > Vadose...
ATCTATCCGACAACACAGGTCGAGCAGACCGAAGAAAGGACGTGTGACGACTACAGAGAAACGATGGTTGACGAAAAAGACGAGGAAGAGGCAACTGAACCGCTCGGTGTTCGTCTCCTACAAGATACCTTCGACATTGAAGGCATGATGGCACAGGAAGGTCCCGTATTCTAACCTGAACACGACAATGGGCCAGCCCCCACCGCAAGGAGACTGGCCCACCTTTCAAGCAGAAGCCCCCATGACTTCTAACAGGAGTATAGTCTCATGAAGACCGCAGCGCAAGTCCGCACACAGTTTGTTGACGCGCACGCCTTAGAGTTTCTGACCCGCCTGAGTGACCGCGTGGAAACAGGGCAACTGAACGAATCCGAAGCCACTGCCTACCGCACGCGGATGGAGAGGGCGCACCTCATTGCCAATGCCCCGCATATGATGCAAGAAATTGAACCCGGGGTGTGGGACGTCTGGAGTACCGGCAAAGACATGAGTAAGGTCTGGACCGTCAACGGGGCGTGTAACTGCCCGGACGCCGATGTGGCTAGCGGTGGCAAAGCCCCCATGGGCCACTGTAAGCACCGCCTGGCCGTCTGGCTCAGGCGCTCTGCCGAAAAAGACCTGCGCATACTGGAGGCGCGTATGGAAGGTGTAAAAATTCCCCACACGCATAGCTACGCCTGTGGGCACGCAGACCTGGAAGCGTGCTGGGATCGTGAGTGTACGACGGAGCAGGAAAAAAGCCTCTGTACGTCTTCGTCTTGCGCACCTCTGTCCGAGCATGTGGGAGACGTGGATATGGACGAAGTGGACCCCTGCCCGCAAGAAGTCATTGACCCCGTAGCCCCACTCGACCCGCCACCGCAGTACGAAGTCCCACCCGTGCTCACGCCGAAACTTGCCCCCTTACCTGAAGCCCCTGCTTCTCTCAACCTCAAGTTTAAGAAGGGCCAGTGTGAGTTTATGCTCACCATGCGGGCGCACACCGATCAGGAAATTCTCGACCGTTTACCCGCTATGCTCAAAGGCTTGCAGGCCCAATTAGGGATCAAATTCACCAGCGAGTAACTCGCTTACCCTGGGGAGCCACTTAAGGCTCCCTTACGAGAGGCGTTCATGACACACCCGGTAGCAACTTTTACCCAGGTAGTGACTCCAGAGAGACGCACAACAGTCCTGAAAGACGATATGCACCTCTACGGCTGGACAGTAGTATGGGAGTTTGCCTGCTATGTCACGGACCTCATGATTGACGCAGAGTTTGGGACAGACAAGAGGCGACCCGCGTGCAATGCGTCTCACCCATTACCATTGCCACACATCTTCTCCGTGCAGGAGTAAGCGTGCGCGCCCTGGGACGTGAACCAGGGCAGCCCGAGAAAACGGGAGTCGTGGGTACCACGGCTGGCGTAGCTCAAGCTCAGTAAGGAACCCCTATGGCCCTGATCCCCTCTCAAGCGTATGCCAAGTCTGGCGGTATGTACTGCCCAGTATGTACGCATACCAACATACAGGGCGAGAGTTTTGACACAGAACTCGGCACCTGTACCCAGTGCATGTACTGCACGGATTGCGGCGCAAGCTGGACCGATTGCTACGTCCTCGTCGGATACGCCAATCTCAAAGAAGGCGAAGGTGAACTTGAGTGACCTATAAGATCGTCCGCATGTTTTTTACCAGCGACAAAAAATACACGCTGCACACGGGCCTCACCCTTGAGCAAGCTCAAGCGTACTGCAAAGACCCCGAAACTTCCAGCACCACGGCCACAAGTCAGGAAGGCGTTAGACGCACGCATGTGGCTGGCCCGTGGTTTGATGCTTACTACCGCGAAGACTAAAAGGAGACGTGCGTGGGCTACACACACTACGTGCGAATATCCGTGCAACACCTTGATCCTGACATCTTTGCCGCTTTCGCCTGGGATTGCGAGCGGCTCTCTATGTCAACCGAAATTCCCTTAGCCGGGTGGAACGGCACAGGCGACCCGCTCTTTGCCCCCAACTGCGTGTCTTTTAACGGTGTCCAAAACTGTGGCCACCAGGAACGCGACCTGGGAATTGTCTGGCCCTCTGGCGATCCAGGCCGCGGCGGTGTCGCTTCAAAGGCCCCGAGTACAGGCTCGTGGTTCGCGGGCGCACACGTTTCCGCCCGCACCTGCGACGGCGATTGTTCACACGAAACTTTTCGGATTGATCGTGACTGGAAGCCCGAAAAGTGGCAGAAAAACTGGCAAAAGGAGGGCATTTTTCGCTGCTGCAAGACGGCCTACAAACCCTATGACGTGTTGGTGACGGCGTGCCTTATCGCCCTCGCACATCACTTCCCAGACGTCGTGAGAGTCACCTCTGACGGCGAGTCCCGTGACTGGCAAGACGCTCGCGACCTCTGTAGCCACGCCCTAGGCTACGGCAAAGATTTTTGCTTACCACAGGAGGAAAACAAGGAAGAAGTCTAAAGAAGCGCCGGCCTGGCAAGCAAGCCACGAGCTTTGCCGCCGGCCGGCAATTCCACAACCTTTGCTGGCTGAGCTTGTGAAAACCACACTGGCTGAGCTTATGAACGTCTCCAGCTCATCACAAAGAGTCCGCATGGAGATTCTGGCTCACCCTCAACGTGCGAACGAGACAGGGATCGTATGACATCGAGGGATCATGATGACGGCCAAGGCCAGTTCCTGACCCGCCCTGTCGAACTATAAGGATAGTTCTTTATGCCACGACTTTCAAGTCCAGATCCGCACATTGACGCGCTCCTTAGCAAAAGCACTTTGCTGCAAGGAGCGCTGCAAACGTTTATCGACGAGGGCAAATACGTCAGTCGGCGAATACTGCCGGGCTTTTGGCAGAAGTTTCTAGAAAGCCCACACGGGAGCCACTGGCGCAATGTGCAGGTAGAGCCAGACGATAGGCCTGATACTCCTCTAACGCCCATCATCCTCACCTGTGCCAGTGCCCTCTGTGTACAAAGAGCGTATTGCCCAGAGTGCAGCATGTGTCATCAACACTGCCCTGGACATCGGCTTGTTCCAGCCCCAAACCTGTCCCCTATCGCCCCACCCCAGGACGATCTCTTTGACCTCCTGGCACGCGGCTTACAAGACCGCATCAAACCGCAAGGCGTACCACTCGATGCACGCAAAGTGCACGACCTTATTGACCAGCGCCTGGCAGAGTTTGCGCTCACGTCACAGCGCACGCTTATTATCAAGAAAGGGCACAACATAGAGCGCGAAATGGCGCTCGATATGCCGCTGCCGAAGTGGTTTGACCGCGTCTATAAGCAAGCCCTGTGCCGTGTCCACACACTGCTTGTTGGTCCCAGGGGCTGCGGCAAGACGGTGACTGGGGAGTTGCTCGCCCGCGCCTTAAGCCTGCCGCTCTACACCATTTCCTTGTCCTCGGGGGTGAGTGAAGGCGTCCTCCAGGGCTGGCTGCATCCGTCTAAAGCAGGACTGCTCTTTGAGTACAACCGCAGCCGGTTTGTGCGGGCCTACACCGAAGGGGGCGTGGTACTCCTTGATGAACTGGACGCAGCGGACGCCAACATGCTGATGATCCTAAACGCCGCACTGAGTAACGGACGCTGGGAAATACCGCTGAGAGGTGACGGTGCGGAACCCCTTACTCGGCACGACAACTTCGTGTGTCTGGCAGCGGCTAACACGAAACTGCACGGTGCGGACCGCGTCTATGTGGCCAGGAATCAGTTGGACGGCGCCACGATCGATCGCTTCGCGATGGGACGCATCACGGTGGATTACGATGAGGAGATGGAAAACGCTGCCTACGACAAGGCGACTGTCACGTTTGGCCAGCGCTTGCGAGCCCGGTGTAGAGCGCAAAAAGGCTGGACCAAGGACGTCAGCACCCGCAACATTGCTGATAGCTGCAAGTTACAACAGGAACTGAGCTTAGAGGAGAGCTGGTACGGGTTTTTTGAGGATTGGGAAGAGGCCCATTGCGAGCAAGTAGGCGCGGTGAGGCATCGTGACAACATGAGTGTCACGTTGGAGTAACACATACCGGGGGAGCTCTCTCCCCCTTGGAGTCCCCATGCCTTTGATCATCAGCAAGCGTACGTATCCCGTTAGCCAGTGCAAACACTACGAAGCTGGCCAGCAGTGCCCCAACACTGCAACTGTCGCGTTCCGTATGGAGCGGCTCAAGTACATCATTCCGCAATGCCCGGTGCATGCGGCAGATTTTGAAACCCCCTACCCAGGCTTGCGCGTGACGCGCTACCGCCTGACGTAACAAGGAGTCCCCATGTACCGAGGAAAAGTGCATGTCCTGATTGAGCGACGCCTTGCGACATCTTCAGGTTTCCGTATCGTTTTTTACACCGCATGCGGCCGGCTGCTCATGGGCAAAAAGCATGCGCAGCAGCCCTTTGATGTGACATGTCTCGCCTGTAAACGTACCAGCTACGCTGTGTGGTGGTGGAAACACCGCTAAAGGAGAAGCTCCCATGCTCGCCTTTTACTACGAATCCTTAGGCGCCATGCTGGACGCGGTGGAAGCCACGCCGCGTACAGGCGTAGGTGGCTACAAGCCTTGCGGTGCTGGCGGATCGACGGTACATGACGCCAGTTTCTACGGTCGTCCGCTCGCCCACATGGTGGCTGATTGCCGCGCCATGCTCCCGTTTGCGAGCGCCATCAGTGATACTGAAGCCATGGCCCGTGAACTCACCGTCCTCCTCCCTCCACCGCGCAGCGTCAAGCGCCGGCGTGTCCGCAGTGCAGACGGCGACCTGCCGGACGTGGACCGCATGCTCAGTGGAGATTTGGCGCACGCCTGGGTGACCACACGCAAGATCCTCCACGATGATCCGACTGCCCTGACGACGATTATTTTGCCTGTCAGCTACGCCGGCGTCACGCCGCAAGCAGAGATTTACTGGAACATGGCCGCAACGCTGGCACTCAGCGCGCTCCTCGAAGATTCCGGGAGGCGCACCTGCCTTATCTCTTTGGAGTACACCACCCTCACCGGTGTGCGGACGCCTACAACGTTGTCGGCGGTTACCATCCTTAAAGCCCACGAAGCCCCCTGGAGTCTCCAGGAAGCCGTTATTACTACCGACAGGGCGTACTTCAGGCGTCTCCTCTTTCGCCTCAGAGATTGCCTGCCAGACCCGCCAGACATCGGGTACGGCTACGTACCCAGTCGTGGCCAACTGCAAGAGCACATCGCCTGGTGCAGCCAGGAATACGATTGGCGGCATGTGATTACCGGGGCGCATCCGCAACATGACACCATCACCAACAGGGAGACCGCGATAGAGTGGATGGAGCAGCAACTGAAAGACTTAGAAGCCGTCGCACTGTGAGCTAAGAGTCCCCCGCAGCATCTCGTACGCTGGCAACCTCGTCTGCGCTAAGGCGAGGTGTTGCGGGGTATTACACACAACAAGGAGCCCCTCATGCATCCACGACTGATCAAAATATCGGTGCCAAAATCAACACTCGCCGACCGCGACCGCGTCTCCAACTGGTTGCGCTCTCAGGGCAAAGAAGGCCTGATGCCCAAAGACCGCACCACAGCTGATGCCATGCGTGTCGCTATTTCGTACGTGCTACGCGACTGGAGTAGCTGGAAGGGGGAAGACGGCACCGTCTACAAAGCGATCGCCGCTGCACCGACTGAGCAAAAAGGGCTGATACTCGATATCAACGTCCAGGTCCGCAAGCCGGATGGCGTGCAGTATTCGCAGACGGTTTGTCGCCTCAGTGGCGATGAGAAAGACGCTCCAGAGCGTACTGGTCCCTATCCCCTGCCAGAGTTTCGCGCCCTTTACGAGGACTTAGAACCTTGGAAACTCAAAGACTTAGGAGAAGTCCATCTTTTTGACAGCGATCTGCGCAATATCGCTGAAGGGTTACTCGAAGGCTCTGTGGATAAACTGTGGAAAGGGGTGTGGCTCTGTCTTGGAGAAGCCGCGGCGCTTGAGGACGTGGCGACCCTGGGGACACTCGTATCGACAGGCTCTGTCACACTCTCAACGCTGACGCTTGATCAGAGCGAGGCGAACCGGCTGATGCTGGCAGAGGAACTAGCAAAGGAGTACCTCGGGAAGCTGGAGAGGCTTTCAAAGCGCCTGGCGCTACCCAGGCCCAACTTAGAAGCCATTGAGCGCGATTACATGGAGGTGTGCGCGAGAATCAGGCATGCAGAAGAGATGCTCGGGGTGCAGGTGCCATGCCTGGCAGAACAGGTAACGTTTGAGGAGGCACTGGCCAGTACGCCGGCTTGAGCCGGAATATGCCCCCTGGCGCGTTGGTTCCAGGGGGCATGTCCACTCTAAAGCCGTCAGCTATTGTGAGGAGAAGGCATAGTATAAAGAAGGAGTCTGAGGATGGCAAGCATAATGAGCCGCATCGAAGAAGAATGCCGCTACACTATCGCCGTAGCGTATGCCGAGTGGTGCTGGGCACAGGGAAGCAAGGGCTTGTTTAGCGTCTATGCCTCTGACAGCGACAGGGGTTTGAATCTGTTAGCCTACGAACGGGCGCTGGGACTGGAGCCCCCGTTTTAGAAAAAGCATGGGGTTTAAAAAGCCAGCATTGAAACCACGCGTTTTGCCAGGAAAAAGAACTAGACACAACCCTCCTACAGTGCTAGAGTAGAGCATCGCAGGGCAGATAGGTGCGGCTAGGAGGCATCCGAACGCTGGATTTTCCCGCCAGCTGCCGCACCTTACAACCAGGGAACGTGGGGGAAAACACGCATGCCAACTGCTCTCACCTCTGCTATTTGGCAACATTCGCGCTCCAAAGGTAGTGAACTCCTGCTTCTTCTGGCGATTGCCGACGAAGCCGACGACGACGGCAAGCTCTGCCGTTCCATGGCTCGTCTGGCGCAAAAAATCCGCCTCACTGATCGCAACATACGCCGTATCCTCAAGAAGCTCGAAGCCTCACGCGAACTCATTATCAGTCGTGGAGCTGGCCGGTATGGGCGCCACGTCTTTCAAATCAATTGCGTCTCTATGGATGTCATATTGACAGATGATAATTTGACAGATGTCATATTGACAGATGTCATATTGACAGATGATAATTTGCCAGTGATGCCAATCAAAAAGGATAGAAAGCTCAAAGAGGTCAAACCACTGGCTACAGATGACTGGTTGCGTGAGCTGCTCTATGCCTACGCCGAACACTTTGACGTAGCGGCGCTGGACGATGACGACTGGTGGGCCAATACCGGCAATTCTTTCCCCGACTTTACCAGCAGCTGGGTCCGCCTGGCTTTTGCCTCTCTGGCGCGCTGGCTTGGGGACAATCCCAAGCGTAAGCCTCGCACAACAAGGGGCTGGCGTCAGCGTATGACGTTTTCGCTCAACTGGTACTACGACAAAAACGCCAGGAGAACTTCATGACCGAACCACGACGTGACCGCACCGGCGAGCCCGTAGACAACAACAGTGTCCCTCGTGTTCTGCGGGCATCTCACGATCCTCAAGAGCTTGCCAAGTATCACTTGCGCTGGCTAAAAGACCATGGCCTTGAGTCCTTTGCAGCCCAGGTGGGTGACAGCGCTTTAATAGTGTGGGCCGCCAATCTCATTGAGCAATACTCCGGCATGGCCCACCCAGACGACGGGCATAAGATGCCCTGGTGGGAGGCGCGTCAGTGGCTGATGGATCACCGGGACGAGACAGCGCTCAGTGCCTCTAATCAGGCCCCAGAGGCATACAAACAGCGTCATCCTCCAACTGGCAATCTGGCCCCGACAGTTGAGCGTGTAACGTCCCATGTGTCCGCCAAGCCGGGCGACGATGACCCCCTGGCTATTTGAGGAATCACCATGACACCAGTTGACGTGACACAGAGAGGCATTGCCGTAGACGTGAGTCCCTGGTTTCGGCGCGACCGCTGGCGCCACAGCTTGACGCTGACGCTCTGGATTGGCGAAGATCCGCTGCCAGTTTGGGTCACACTTCTCCATGAGAGTCGCCTGGGGCTTGGACCAGTCGAGTGGTATCAGTCCGATACGCGTCTGCGCCTCACTGTGCCTCCATGGGTACGCTTGCCTGGCAAGCGCAGTTGGGTAACGAGTCTCAGTGGCTACCGCTGCCCACATGAGGGTGGTGAGCCAGGTACAGCGTCCTTCTTGTATATCCCTCTGGCGTTTGATCCTTACACGCAGGCGACACCACGAGCGTTACAAGCCACTCCTGATGGTATAGCCTACACCATATCATGGGAGGAAGACCCCCTAGAGCACGGCCGTATACGCATTGCTATGACCCTTGGCCCAGACTGGAAGCCTGGCCTATGTATGGCACTGTGGGACGAAAACCTTCCCTGCCCTAATCAGGCAGAGTGGCGCGTGGAAAATACCACCAATGAAGGCCTTAGCGAGATGTGTACGCCACACAAAGAGGGTTTTGCTGCCCTGGAACCTACGGCCCTGGTACGCTATGTCTCGCTCGGTGAGGTGCATGATGCCCCCAAAGTCTAAGCCCCGCGTCCGCGTCAAACCCCTTGTTCTCCAACCTGGTCACTGCCCCGAGTGCGGGCATCTCCTGGTGGAAGTCGTGACGAGTGCTGGTGAAGTCCTTATGCTCGATACGACGTCCCCAGCCGTATGGGTACTCTCAGGTCGGGAAACACCGGAAGGCTATCCGCTCGCGGTACCGAGCAGAGGATACGTCGTCCACCAGGAACCCTGTACAGGAGGCTAGCGTGGATTTGCACGGACTCAACATCGTTTGTATTGACCTAGAAACAGCCAGGTCTGCTGATGATTGTCGCCACTGTGGCAAGGCACAAGAAGCGCACTATAGTGACGGCGCCTGCGAGTCGTGGGAAGGCTTCAGGCCGAGAGATACCGTCACGCAGTTTAGTCCCCTGGGCTGGGATAATAAGCCAGCGCTTGGACTCTCTATCGGCTGCTATTATGCCTACGGTGATGGGCGGCTGCACTTCTTTGATCGCCACACGCTCGAAGAGACGATGAGTGGCTTTGTGGAATCCGCCTGTCTCCTGGTGAGCTTCAACGGCATCAGCTTTGATTTCTCCTTGATGCGTGGACTTCTCAGACAAGAAGCGGACGCGCTCAGGCTCTCAGAATCTAGTCCTGATCTCTTTCGCAGTGGCGTGCTGGTTGAGTTATGCGACCGCTTCAAAGATTTGTGCGCCGTGTCCTACGACATACTGGCCGAAATCTGGCGCGTAGACCCGGAGCGCAAGTTTGAACGTGGGCTCAACTCTCTGGACGCCGTCGCCCAGGCCAACAAGTTAGGCGCGAAGGCCATGACGGGAGCCATTGCTCCTCGCCTGTGGGCTGAAGGCCGCTACGCCGAAGTGATCAATTACTGCGTGGCTGACGTGGAAAAAACCCGTCGTCTCTTTGAGATGGCTTGCAGTGGCCAACCAATCGTGCGTGGTGACGGCAAAGCCATTGTTTTACCACGTCCTCAAGGCCTGGAAACTTGAAATACGTATAGTAGTCTGCTATAGTCATAGAGGGCCTAGTTGTGATGTTCCCTTTCTATGATACGAGGAGAATCCCCCATGGTTGAGACCATCGACACCACAGCGCTCGCCGTTGTTGGCAATGGGCTGCAGGTCCGTGACACCAGTTCCGCCCTTCCCCAGGTGAAAGACGTCATGGCCCGCATGGCGTGGATGACCGAAATGCGGCCCGTCATGCGCCAGTACATTGAACAACACATGGACCCGGCCAGACATATGTACTCCTTTGAAAACAATCGCTATACGCCGCTTTCCAAGGCGACGCTGGGGGAGATGCTTGCTGAAGGGAAAAAGCCGGCGCTCAACCAAGACGGTATTCACAATCTCTTGTCACTCTTTGATTGTTACGCCGATAACTGGGAAGTCCTTGAAACACGCGACGGTGAGGGATTTTATCACTGCCGCGTTACGGTACGCCTGCTGAGCTTTAGCACCGGCAAGTGTATCGGGGTTGGCACCGGGGCGTGCACCACGCGTGAATCGAAATATGCCTACCGCTGGGTCTACGGCAGCGATGTGCCCAAAGGCACTGACCGTACTAGCTTGAAATCGCGCACGTTTACGGGACGCAACGGTTCTGAGTATCAGCGCTACCGCCTGGAAAACGAAGACATTGCCGATCAGGAAGCGACGGTGTTAAAAATGGCTATCAAACGGGCCAAGTCTTCCGGGGTAAACGCTTTGCCCCTGGTGTCGGAAATGTTTAGCACGCTCGGCGATCCGGATGAAGAAACCGATCACGCATACGAAGCGGCGATAAAGGCGGCGCTTCGCGGCGGAATCAATCTGATCGACACCGCGGTGAACTACCGCTTCCAACGCAGCGAGCGGAATATCGGCAAGGCACTCGGCGAGCTGGTCGCGGCGGGCGAGCTCAAGCGCGAGGAAGTGATAGTCGCGACCAAGGGCGGCTACGTTACCTTCGACGGGGCCGTGCCGCCCGATCCGCGCGCGTGGTTCGCCGAGCATTTCATCAAGAGCGGAATCGTCGCGCCGGGCGACCTGGTTGACGGCTCGCATTGCATGACGCCGCGGTACATTGCCGCGATGCTGGAACTGTCGCGCACAAACCTCGGCCTCGAGACGATCGACATATACTACCTGCACAATCCCGAGACGCAGCTGGAAGCCGTCGATCGCAAAGAGTTCCTCAAAAGAATCGCGACGGTTTTCGAGTTCCTGGAAAGCGCCGCCGCCGAGAACAAAATTGGCGTATATG
>Ga0137415_10007661_pt1 | contig 10702 bp, 6 predicted proteins | sample CZODoug3_1_1_16f_FD_183082 | JGI IMG/M metagenome (GOLD analysis project Ga0137415, IMG submission 183082) | Vadose zone soil fungal communities from Angelo Coast Range Reserve, California, USA - CZODoug3_1_1_16fungal (Hybrid Assembly) | ecosystem: Environmental > Terrestrial > Soil > Vadose...
CAAGTAATGTCGCTGTTCGTCCACTATCTCAGCCTGCCGTACCTGATCGAGGGCATCTGGTTCACCCTGGCGGTGACTGCTCTCGGGCTGGCCGGTGGGCTGATCCTCGGTCTGGTCCTCGCGGCGATGCAGCTCAGTCGTTTCTGGATGCTGGCGGCATTCGCCCGCGGCTACACCGTGATCTTCCGCGGTACGCCGCTGATCCTGCAGATGGTATTCGCCTATGACGCGTTGCCGCAGATCGGTCTTAAATTGAGTGCGATCGGCGCTGCGGGTCTTGCGCTGGCCGCCAATGAAGCGCCCTTCATCGCCGAGATGCTTCGCGCCGGCGTGCTCGGCGTCGACCGCGGACAGATCTCCGCCGGCCAGGCGCTCGGGATGACGCCCGCATTGCTGATGCAACGCATCATCGCGCCTCAGGCCATTCGCACGATGATTCCGGCCTTCGGCAACGAGACCGTCAGCGCCCTGAAGAATTCGTCGCTTGCGAGCGTGATCTCGGTGCAGGAGCTGACGCTCCGAAGCACGCAGCTCGCATCCTCGACGTTCGACTTCTTTTCGATCTTCTTCGCATCCGGGCTGATCTATCTGGCGCTGACCACCGGGGTCAGCCTGATCCAATTGTTCGCCGAACGCGTTCTCGATCTCGACCGGCCCGCGACGCAGTTTCGTCTCGCCCGTTTGATGCCTTGGTATCGCGCTCCATTGGTGTTGGAGCCCGCCGCCGCGGAGCCTCCTTCCGCTGACGCACGTTCCGGCGAAGTCGTCCCTTACGCGGCGCCTGTCAAGGACGCCAAAGCATCGAGGGCGGACCGAACAAAGCGATCAGCTACCCTGACGCGCAACAACGCGGTGGTCGAGGTGTCCGGATTATACAAGGCCTACGACAGCCAGGTCGTTCTCGCCGGCGTCGATATGACGGTACGCGTTGGCGAAGTCGTCGCATTGCTCGGTCCAAGCGGGTCAGGCAAGAGCACGTTACTGCGATGTATCAACCATCTTGAGGGATGGGACGCGGGAACCGTAAAGGTCGGCGGCCGCCGCATGGGTTTCCGCGAAGACGGCAAGCCGCTCTCGCCGCGTGACCTTGCAAATGAGCGCGCCATGGTCGGCGTTGGCATGGTGTTCCAGCAATTCAATCTGTTCAGTCATCTGACCGCACTGGAGAATGTCGCCGGCCCGCTGCGCTGGGTCCATGGCGTTTCACGGGGAGATGCCGATCGGCGCGCACGAGAACTGCTCGAACGCGTTGGCCTCAGTCACCGCGCCGACGCGCTGCCGAGGCATTTGTCAGGTGGCCAACAGCAGCGCGTCGCGATCGCGCGCGCGATAGCTCCGAACCCAACCGTCCTGCTGCTCGACGAGCCAACCTCGGCGCTTGATCCGGAACTGGTCAATGAGGTGCTGGAAGTAATCCGGCGCCTGACGGTCGAGGATGGCCTGACCATGATCATCTCTACCCACCAGCTGCGTTTCGCCGACGAAGTCGCGGACCGCGTCGTCTTCCTCAGCGGCGGTTCAATCATCGAAGAGGGACCTGCACATGCGGTTCTGACCAACCCGCGCAACCCGATCACGGCGCGCTTTCTCAGCGTCATGGACACTGACAGACCAACCGCGGCGCCTGCATGAAGCCGCGACGCGACGCACCGTCTGCTCACGACCGGGTGCCATCCTTCAACTCAAAACAAACTTGCGTCCGCAAGCGTTCTTTCGAGGTCACCGCATGAAGCATCATCTCCTTCCCGTTTCGCCCGCTAACGTCCAGTGGGGTTATTTCAGCAAGAAGATCGCGCCGGCCCTTACGCTGAAGTCCGGCGACCGCGCCACGATCGAAACGCTGACCCATCACGCCAACGACGACTACGAGCGCATGATCGCGAATGATCCCGGCGCCGAGAGCGTTTTTCATTGGACCAAGGAGCACAAGGCAGTGGTCCGCCGTGGTGCGGGGCCGACCGAGGGTCCGTTCCTGCGCGGCTCCGGTGAAGGCGTTGGCGTCCATCTTCTGACCGGTCCTGTTGCGATCGAGAACGCCGAGCCCGGTGATATCCTGGAAGTTCGCATTCTGGACATCCGGCCGCGTCCGAGCTGCAACGCCTGCCATGCCGGGCGCTGCTTCGGTTCGAACGCCGCCGCCTCATGGGGATTTCACTATCGCGACTTGATCGAGGAGCCGAAGCCACGCGAAGTCATCACGATCTTCGAACTCGATACCGCCGGCGAGCCGTTCGCCAAGGCGGTCTATAATTATGTCTGGACACCGCAGACGGATCCGGACGGCATTGTGCATCCAACCATCGATTATCCCGGCGTGCGCGTCGATCACAGCTTGATCCAAAAACGTCAAAACATCCTGCCGAACGTCAAGGTGCCGGCGCGTCTGCACTTCGGAACCATGGGCCTTGCGCCGGCGGAATCCGATTTCGTGAGTTCGATTCCGCCTGGTTATACCGGGGGCAATATCGACGACTGGCGCATCGGCAAAGGCGCAACGATGTACTATCCGGTCGCGGTATCAGGCGCTTTTTTCTCCGTCGGCGATCCGCATGCGGCGCAGGGCGACAGCGAACTGGGCGGCACCGCGATCGAGACATCGCTGACGGGCGACTTCGAATTCATCCTTCACAAGAGCCGCGACCTCAGCGGCACGGTGCTGGAGGGGCTCACTCATCCGATGCTGGAAACCGATCAGCAGTGGTCCATGTACGGTTTTACTTTTCCGAACTACCTCGCCGAATTGGGGCCAGACGCCCAGACCGATGTTGCGAACCATTCGAGCCTGGACAAAGCGATGCGTGACGCCTTTCGAAAGCTGCGTCGCTTTCTAATGACGGTACACCACATGAGTGAGGACGAAGCGATCGCCCTGATGTCGGTCGCGGCGGACTTCGGCGTTACCCAGGTCGTCGATGCCAACTGGGGCGTTCACGGGTCAATCCGAAAGAATGTTTTTATGTGCACCTAAGGAAAAACTGCCGATTTCGGCTGCTCGCGAGCGGTCCCGACGCTGACGGCAATAACGGCGCCAAAACCGCCGATCGTCCGCTCGTGCCCGCTGTTGGCACGACGGTTGCTTCGGTTTGGCATGTTAGCGTTGGCCAAACCATGAGTATTCACCCGTTTACCAGCGAATCCTACTCCGAAGGCGACAGGACCGAAGCCTGGCAGGACGTGTTGGGCGGGTTCGGCCTGCGATCTTCGCCAATGTCGGCCATGCATGGCGAGCATGCCACGGCGCTGTCTCGGGCGTCTTTGGACGGTGTCGGTCTGATGCGTTTTGCCGCGGCCCCGCAGGTATTTTCGCCGCTGCCGCGGCGTGCCGATCTCCCGATACTGCTGCTGCCGACCGAAGAAGGTGCTGTGCTCAAGGCAAATGGATCGCAACAAACCGTTCCCGCCGGCCACATCATCATGCTGCCCCGCCAGGGCGATTGGCAGGTTGCGTTTCATCGCAGCATCCGCGCGATTGTTCTGTCGGTGACAGTCGAGAGCTTCGGTGGTCGCCGGATCAGCTTACCGGAACATAGAGAGGCCAGCATCGTCCCCTCCGGAGGGTTGGCCGACGTTCTTCACCGCACGCTTGAAGCCACGTCCGAAGCGCTCGAAACACTGTCGGCCGACGCATGGAACACCATCCGGCTCAGTCTCGCCGAGATGTCGCTCACGCTTGCGCGTCAGAGGTCGCCGAGCGCCACCGAAGTGGTCGGCATTGGCGCTCAACCCGCATTGCTCCATCGTATTTATGAAGCGATCGAACGCAAGCTTGGCGATCCCGATATCACGCCGGCGCGCGTCGCGCAGATGGAGGGGATCTCGGAGCGTTATCTTCAGAAATTGTTTGAGGGCACCGGCGACAATTTCACGCATTATTTGCGTGAACGCCGGCTGCAGCGCTGTTGGGCCGATTTGGCGAACCCGGCCGAGACGCATCGTTCGGTGTCCGACATCGCCTTCGGCTGCGGCTTCAGCGACGCGGCACATTTCAGCCGCTCGTTTCGCGATCGGTTCGGAATGTCACCGCGGGCCTTCCGGCAACAACAAGCCGAGCGCGTTTCGTGTCTGGGCGTCAGGACCGGGCAGCGTGGCTGGCCTCAGGACGCTGTGGCGCAATTGCGCCCGCATCTACCGGCTCCGATGATCGCCCCGCCTCAACTGGAGTTGCTAGACTTCGCGGTGCCGCGCGGTGGCAAGCCTGCGCATCATTTTCTCCCGGTCGATGCGACCCGGGTTCATTGGGGCTTTTTCAGCCGTGCGCTGAAACCGCTGATCGAAGTTGTTTCGGGCGACACCATCACGGTCGAGACCCTGACGCAGCACGCCTCGGACGATCCCGAGCTGATGATTGCCGGTGATCCCGGCGCGGAGAGCGTGTTTCGCTGGACCCGCGAGGAAAAGGGCGTCGAGCGCCGCGGCGCCGGCCCGATGGACGCGTCGATTTACGGTCGCGGCGCAGGCGAAGGTTTCGGTGTCCACATTTGTACCGGGCCGATTGCGGTAAAGGGCGCTGAACCGGGGGACGTTCTGGAAGTCCGCATTCTCGACATGGTGCCGCGCCCGAGTCGCAATCCGGATTTGGCGGGACGGATTTTCGGCAGCAGCGTCGCGGCCTGGTGGGGATACCACTATGACGAATTTCTCTCGGAGCCGAAGCCCCGAGAAGCCGTCACGATCTATGAGATTTTCACCGGCGATGAGCCCTATGCGCAGGCGGTCTATTCCTATCGGTGGCAACCGCAAACCGATCCATACGGCGTCGTGCACCACACCTACGACTATCCTGGAATACCCGTCGCGCCCGAAAACATAAGGCGACGGCACGGCGTGCTTGACGGCATCCGTATTCCGCTGCGGCCGCATTTTGGGGTGATAGGAGTAGCTCCGCGTGAGGCGGGTCTGGTCGATTCCGTGCCGCCCGCCTACTTCGGCGGCAACCTGGATAATTGGAGGCTCGGCAAGGGGGCCGCGGTATATCTTCCTGTTTCGGTTGCCGAGGCGCTGCTTTCGATCGGCGATCCGCATGCGGCTCAAGGTGATGGCGAGCTGAGTGGAACGGCGATTGAATGTTCGATGACCGGAACCTTTCAAATCGTGCTTCACAAGAAGGCCGATTTTGCCGGTCGTCCGTTTGCGGACCTGACATATCCGCTAATCGAAACTGAAACCGATTGGGTGTTGACCGGCTTCAGTCACCCGAACTATCTCGCCGAATTCGGCGCCAAGGGACAGAGCGAAGTCTATGCGAAGTCATCGCTCGATCTTGCGATGAAGGACGCGTTTCGCAAGGTTCGCCGTTTTCTCGTCAATACCAAGGGCTTGAGCGAAGACGAAGCGATCGCGCTGATTTCGGCGGCGGTGGATTTCGGCGTGACCCAGGTGGTCGACGGCAATTGGGGTGTCCACGCCGTGTTGAGCAAGCGGCTTTTCGCGCACGAGGACGACCTTTGACGGCAACGCCCTTTTGACGGCAGACTATCTCTGATGCAATTTCATACCGTCGCGGGTGGTCCAAAGCCGGTTGCACCTTTCAGCCACGCTGTCGAAACACACCGTCCCTCCTGAATTCTCCGGAAACAATCACCCAGCCACGGCTGGCGGGAACCTGTTTGCCTTTGCCGCATCCAACCCATCAGCGGTAACGTGTTATCGAACGGAGCGAAGCCATCATGCGCCACGCCCAGGCACCCCAAATTGCTCCCGTCGAGGCCCCGGACGCCGAATTGGTCCAGCCGCTTGCGGCGGTGCAAGCCGCCCGTGCGGCGGCCCGCGTGCATCGGCTGTTCGAGCGTTCGGCGATTTCGCTCGACTTTTGTACTAATTCGCATATATATGCCGTAACCACAAGGGAGATGGCGATGACAAGCGGCAGTTTCAATGACGCTGAGAGCGTGCGGACCGAAGCGATCCTGCAGCGCTTCAACCAGGTCTTCCTAAGTCACGATCCCACTGCGTTGCCGGACCTGGTAGCTGACGACTGCGTCATCGAGAATAGCCAGCCCGCGCCCGATGGCTCTCGCCACGAGGGCAAGGACGCCTGCATAGAGCTCTGGACGCAGATCGCCACCATGGCGGGCATACAGTTCGAGCCCGAAAGCATCATTGCGCGCGGCGACCGCGGCGAGATCAGATGGCGGCTGGTGTGGGGACCGGAGCGCGCAAGCTCCGTGCGCGGCGTCAATCTCATGCGCGTTCGGGATGGACGAATCGTCGAGGCTCAAGGCTACGTGAAGGGCGCCTGACGGCGATCCCGCGGGCACCCGGCGCCCTCAATGTTGTCAGGGTAATCTTACCCGCCGCAACGCCATCGCCAGCGCGACCGCCACGCTCGCCTGCCAGACCGGATACAGGGACGAGGTCAGATCGAGGTCGAGCGCATTGTCCAGCGCCAGCAGCGCGCCGGCAATGGTGCCTGTGATCAGCATCGGCAACCACGCTACGACATCGCGCGGACCTGATGGCAGCAGACATATGCCGAGCGCCATGATAGTGACGCCGGTGAAGCCACCGGCCAGTCCCGCCAGGATGTTTCTTAACGCCTTGTCGGCGTCGGCGGCGCGTCCGTCGATCCAGATCGCCGCATTCACCGCGCAGACGAAGGCGATCATGGTGACGATGGCCGCCGTCAGCGCCGCCCACCAGGGATTTGCGGCAGTGCGCCAAACCAGGATGAAAACGAGGATCGCGAACGGGATCGCCACCAGCGCGATCCGGAAATCACCGGGAGTGCCGTTGATCTTGTCGACCAGTGGCGGCAGCAGCGGTGTCAGGAGGCCGGTCAGCACTCCGCCGGCGGCGACCCCAAGCAAGCCGTTGCGAACTTCAACGCCGGAAGCGATCGCCTGGGTCAACGTTCACCCTTTATCTCGCTTAACTCACACGCCTCATCGTCTAGCACGACAGCCACCGAAATTGAAGTCAGCGCAACGCTCACATCCATGCCAAAAAATTAAAGCCGCGCCAACCCGAAGGTTGACGCGGCGATGGCCGTTCTGTTGCTAGGTGTACCTACCCCGAACGGTTACGCCGCGAGGCGCACTTCGTTCAATGCAACGTTATCGTTTGCATTTAGGTTTTTGACCCGATAACGGCGGTATCATGCCGAGCACAATTCAGAGCTTCTTCGCGACCATCGATCCTATTTCGCCCCCGCCTTAGCAGCCCAGGGATTCTGCCTTCCGACAGAATCGATCTCACCAGGATGAGACCTTTAAGCTCAAGCTGCTAGGGTGGAGGCGCCGGGTACTGCCCCCGGGTCTGCCCGCAGTCCGCTCTAAGTTTCAGCGCCATCGTCTTGCGACAACCCAGATATAGGCGTGATCCCTGAGGAATACTAGGCTGCTGTCTGCCGCCGTCGGTCGGTCACTGCACCCGGGTTTTGCCGTTTCAAGCGCCCTGAGCCGCCCGCAGGGCAAGATCGCCGCTGGCGTCCGATACGACCTCCGCATGGGTGAGGTTGCGGAAGCTGCCGATTGCGGCCGGACGTCCGAGCAAATATCCCTGTACCTCGTCGCACAGTTCGTCCTGCAGGAACTGCAGTTCAGCGTCGGTCTCGACGCCTTCCGCGAGCACAGGCAGGCCAAGTCCGCGACCGAGGCCCAATACCGCCCGGACAATCGTCGCGGCCTGACCGTTGGAATTGACCGACTTGATGAAGGAGCCGTCGATCTTGATCCTGTCGAACGGAAACGCGCGCAAATTGGACAGTGACGAATACCCGGTGCCGAAATCGTCCATGGCAATGCAAATGCCGAGCGCCTTGATCTGCCGCAGCATGCCAAGCGCCCGATTGAAATCGCGCACCAGCGCGGTCTCGGTGATTTCGATCTCCAGACGACGTGGTGACAAGCCGAACTCGAGCAGAATCTGGTGCAGTTCCTGGACGAATTTGGCGTTGTAGAGTTGCACGGCAGAGACGTTGACAGCGATCTTCAGCGGTTGCGTCCAGCTTGCAGCCTCGCGGCAGGCGGTCCTTAGCACCCAGTCTCCGATCTGCAGAATTGCGCCGGTCTCCTCTGCAATCGGGATGAAAACCGCCGGTGAAATCTCGCCGCGTGTCGGATGCTTCCAGCGCAGCAGCGCTTCGAAGCCGGTAATTTTACCGCTCTGGATTTCCTGCTGGGGCTGATACACCAGCCGCAATTCGTCGCGCGCAATCGCGTGGCGCAGATCGTGTTCCAGCATTCGGCGTTCGCGGACTTCAACGCCCATCCTTGCCTCGAAGAAACGATAGGTGTTGCGGCCTTCGGTCTTGGCGCGATAGAGCGCCGTGTCGGCGTAGGTGAGAAGTGACTGACGATCGGTCGCGTCGTCGGGACTGAGCGCGATGCCGATGCTGGTCGAGATGTGGCTGTCCGGCGCATCGCCTGACGTGCGCAGCGCTTCCAGAACGGTCTCGGCAAGCCGACTTGCCGCCGCGGGATTTGCAACATCAGGCATCAGAATGGCGAACTCGTCGCCCCCCAGACGCGCCATCATCTGCCGTTCTCCAAGCACCGCAGTGACGCGTGCAGCAATTGTCTGCAATAACTTGTCGCCAGCGGAGTGTCCGAACAGGTCATTGACTTGCTTGAACCTGTCGAGATCAAGACAGAGTACCGCGAACCTCCTGCCCGGGGTCAATGCCGCTATCTCCTGATCGACCCGCGCATTGAAATGGCTACGATTGGGAAGCGAGGTGAGTGCATCGTGATGCGCCAGAAAATAGATGTGTTGCTCGGCGTCCTTGCGCGCCTGCAGATCGCGAACGGCGATGACGTGATGCGGCCGTCCGCCAAAAACGATGGGCCGCAGGATCAACTCGACCGGAGTCATCGAGCCGTCGAGATGGCGCAAATCCGTTTCAACCGTCAGGTTCGATCGGGACAGCAGTTTGGCACATGCAGCCTGATCCGGAAAACAGCGCTCCAGCCTTGCACCGGCGAGATGGGCGGTCGACAAGCCAGTCAGCGCAGCGAAACTTGTATTGACGGAGACGATCAGTTCCCCATCGCAAACCAGAAGCCCCTCCACCGAGGCATTCGCGAGATCGCGCATCCGGTCGACTTCAAGTTCTGAACGATGCCGGTCGCGAATATCGAGCACAACACCCGCCAGTGCCAGCCCGATAATGCCAAAGCTTGCGATCGCCACCCCCACCGCAAGCCATCCGGCCGGCACGGCTGATGGCGAAACCTCGATCATGGCGTCTGGAATGATCGACACCGCGGCCATCGCGGTGAAGTGATGACTGCAGATCGCGAGCGTCAACAGCACGGCACCGCCGATCTTCCATTTTTCCTCAGCACCATGAAGGCCAACCGGAAGCGCGACTGCGCCGATTGCCGCGCCGAGTATAATCGATGCCGCCACAAGAACGGGATCCCACAGGATGATGCCCGCGATTTCAAATGCGGCCATCCCGGTGTAGTGCATCGCGGCGATCCCGCCGGCCACGATGACGCCGCCGATCCACGGCCCGTGGCGCCAGTTCGGAACGAGCGACACCGCGAGCCCCGCGCCAGTCAGCAGGATCGCCGCGACCAGCGACAGGATGGTTAATACAATATTATAGCCGCTCGGGATTCCCGGCGTGAATGCAAGCATCGCGACAAAGTGCGTCGCCCAGATGCCAAAGCCGGTGGATATGGCGGATACGGCCAGCCACACGCCTCGCATTTGACCGTGAGATTTCCGGGCGTGGCGAAGCAGATTGATCGCTGCGAATGACGCCAGGACGCACACAAGGGCCGCGAGACCGACAAGCCTCAAATCATGGGCGGTCGCAATGCAATTATAGATCTTCAGCATATGATGATACCGCACAGCGGAAAAACCGCGATTTGCGGACATCACTACCAGCAACTTGGTAAGATGGCGTAAATGCACTGATTTCGGGCGGACGATTTGCCCGGCGGCGTGCGTGTCACGGGATTGCCTGACGCGGGTCGCGCGGGTGCGCCCGACGGCGGAAATCATGGCCGCCTTGCAGCCGGCGCGAGCGACCGTGCTTCCGACAGTGCAATCGAGCAGTGCGCGCCGCTCGAAATCAGTGATATGGCGTGATCGTCGGGACGCTGATGGCGGGCGGCGGTGGCGCACCTGCTCTTGAGGAATTGCGCACGCCGCTGGGATCGCTGCGGATGCCAAGGTTTGCCGGACCCGGCGCAATACCGTTGATGGCTGAATTTCCCGCGCCGGCCGACCCCGCCATCGGCGAACCTATGATGCTTTGGGCCGACGAAGCAGCGGACATTCCGACGATCACCGTCAGTGCGAGCGCAATTTTTGTTGCAGCGTTGAACATGAAAAACTCCTGATGCTACACTGTGCATTCGAGATGCGTGAGCCAGATGTAGTCTGGCTTGCTGCCGCCACAACTAAATTGGGTTTTAGAAAACCGTTACGCTTGAAGCGCGACGGCCGGCTTCGCATGGATCGGTGGATGGATGATTGGCAACCTGTTCGGCCTAATGGCCGGTGCGCGTGTCGCCGCGAAATGTGAAGCTGGTCGCGCGGATGCCGGCGCATTGAAGTTGCGACCCAAGTCGCGAGATATTGATACCTTGGCAAAAAGCGATGGAGCGGGCGAAGGGAATCGAACCCTCGTATGCAGCTTGGGAAGCTGCCGTTCTGCCATTGAACTACGCCCGCAAACTATTGTTTCTGTGTTATAATTCTGATCCGCCGTCTCGATTTCCCCTGTCTAATCCCTGTCAACTTTGAG
>Ga0137415_10007663_pt1 | contig 10701 bp, 4 predicted proteins | sample CZODoug3_1_1_16f_FD_183082 | JGI IMG/M metagenome (GOLD analysis project Ga0137415, IMG submission 183082) | Vadose zone soil fungal communities from Angelo Coast Range Reserve, California, USA - CZODoug3_1_1_16fungal (Hybrid Assembly) | ecosystem: Environmental > Terrestrial > Soil > Vadose...
CTCGTCACGCGCTCGTCGACGGCGGTGACGGCCGCCCTGCTCGACCGCGCGCCGCGGCTGCGCATCATCGGGCGCGCCGGCGTGGGCGTGGACAATATCGACCTGGAAGCCGCCACCAAGCGCGGCGTGCTGGTAATGAGCACGCCAGGAGGAAATGCGGTGAGCGTGGCGGAGCACACCTTTGCGCTGCTTCTAGCATTGGCACGGCAGGTGCCGCGGCTCGACCGCGCGATTCATGAAGGGCGCTGGGAAAAATCTTCCGCGGCGGGAACGGAAGTGCGTGGGAAGACGCTCGGGCTGATCGGCCTCGGGCGAATCGGCAGCGAGGTGGCGGTGCGCGCCCAAGCCTTTGACATGCGCGTGCTGGCCTACGATCCGTTCATCAGCGAAGCGGCGGCACGCGAAGTGTCCGTCGAACTGGTGCCGCTGGAAAAATTGCTGGCGGAAAGCGATTTTGTTTCCTTGCACACCGCGCTGAGTCCCGCGACGCAGAATCTGATCAACTCTTCGACCATCGCGAAAATGAAAAAGGGAGCGCGCGTGATCAACGCCGCGCGTGGAGAACTGATCGAGGAAGCTGCCCTTGCCGAAGCGTTAGAGAGCGGGCAGCTTGCGGGCGCGGCATTGGACGTGTTTGCCGAAGAGCCGCCGAAGAACTCGCCGCTCATTGGTCTTTCAAACGTCATTGCCACCCCTCATGTCGCCGGTTCCACTACCGAAGCGCAGGAAGAAGTCGGCACGCAAGTGGCGGTGCAAATCAAGGATTACCTCGCAGAAGGAATCATCCGGAACGCGGTGAACTTGCCGGCGCTTTCAGCCGATCAGTACCGGCGCGTGCGGCCCTACTTGGAACTTGCCGAGCGGCTCGGGTCTCTGGTTTCGCAAGCGGCAGAGACCCGTCCGGCGCGCATCCGTATCCGCTACGCGGGGGAAGTGGCGGAGGTAGGCACGCACCTGTTGCGCAGCGCGGTGCTGGCCGGCGTGCTCAACGCAGTTTTGGATGAGAAAGTCAACGTGGTAAACGCGCCAGCGGTGGCGGCGGCAAGAGGCCTGAGTGTCGAAGAAGAAACCCGCAGACGCGAACACGGTTTCCCCAATACTCTGGAGGTTTCCGCGCTGCCGGAAAAGACGGGATCCGCAAAAGGGTTCACCGCGGAAGGCACGGTCCTGCACGACGGTTCGCCGAGAATCCTCGAAATCGAAGGTATTCCGCTGGAGGCGCAGCTTGAAGGCACCATCCTTTATCTGAGAAACCGTGACGAGCCCGGAGTTATCGGCCAGGTCGGAACGGCCCTCGGAAAGCATGGCGTGAATATCGCGACCTTTGCCCTCGGCCGTCGCGAAGCGGCGCGCGGCGCCGAAGCCGTTTCTCTTGTCCGGGTAGACGGCGAGGTGTCGGCGGCGATTCTTGTTCCAATCCGGGCGATTTCGGCAATTACGGAAGCGAAATTGTTGAGGCTGGGCCACTCTTAGAAATTGCATAGAATCCCACTTTTGGAAGATTCACAAGACAGCACCGTCCGATCCGCGGAATTATGGGGAATTTTGTTGACAAGCACCCGGCTCACCATAGAATCACAGACAATAAGTTGCTCTTGCAAGGGGTCCTACAACAGAAGGGGTGGCATTGCGATGCTCAAGCGTCCGTGTACGTCCATTTCCTGTGCACTCATACTGATTCTCGTTTCTGCTGTCTCTCTCGCCGCGCAGATCACCACGGGTGAAATCACCGGGACGGTGACGGATCAGAGTGGAGCCGCCGTGGCGGGCGCCACCGTCACCGCGGAGTGTCCGGACACCAAGCAATTGCGTACGGTGACGTCCGGCAGCGGCGGCGAATATCGCTTGTCGGGGATGGCTATCTGCGTCTACAAAGTTTCCGTCTCGGCGCAAGGGTTCAAGACCACGGTGCGCGATGTAACCGTTACCGTGGCCCAGGTCACTAAAGCGGATTTCCAGCTCCAGGTGGGCGAGCGCAGCGAGACCATCACAGTCGAAGCAGCCACGCCGCTGGTGGACTTCTCCCCCGGGGTCAACAACGATGTAGACACGGAGCGCATTGTGGACCTGCCGTTCAACGGCCGGGACTTCAAGTCCATCCTCGCCATCACGCCGGGCGTTCAGCGCGCTCCGGGCGGGGGCTTCCTGGACGTGAGCATCAGCGGCCAACGCACGACCTCGAACAATTACCTGGTCGACGGGATGTACAACAACGACCGTTTTTACGGCAGCGAGGTTATCGGTCAACCGGGAGTCCTGGGCGTTTCCGCCTCGCTTCTCTCCAATGACGCAATCTCGGAATTTACTGTGCAGGAGCTTCCCTCCGCCGAATACGGCGTCAAAGGGGGCGCTTCGGTTAACGTGACGCTGAAGAGCGGCTCAAACGATCTACACGGATCGGCATACTATTTCGGCCATTGGAGCGCCACCGATGCGAGCAATGCGGTTGCTCAGACGGTGGTTCCTCTCCATAACCACCAATATGGCGGGACGATTGGCGGACCCATCGCGAAAGACCGCACCTTTTTCTTCGGCAACTTTGAAGGACAGCGGAACAGCTCCAACGTGCCCTATGCGGTGAATGTTCCGACGCAGGGGGACCTTAATGCAGCCTTGGCCAACTTTTCCGACCCTGCGGTAAACGTCAACAATCTTCCGATTAATCCGGCTGGCCAGAACCTGGTCAAGTTCTTTCCTGTTAATCCGTCGTTGACCACGGGTGGATTCCCCCAGATTGTGTCGCTTCCGAATACGGATAAGATGAGCAGCTTTCTCATCAAGATTGACCATAAGCTGAATGACAAGATGCAGCTTTCGGGCCGGTACGTCTTTGCCGACAGCCTTCAGTCTGCGCCGACGTCTGGATACCAGATGACTCCCCCGAGCTCGGTGGGAAAGGCCGACTTGTTCAATACGATCGCGCCCACTCGCGTTCAGATGATGGGCGTCACGTGGACCTACAACATGGCCGCGAACGTGATCTTTGACACGCGGTTCAACTGGACCCGGTACGCTCAAATCCTTGACGTAAACAACAAGATTGACCCGCTGAGCTTGGGTCTTGATACCGGTCCGCTTGACCCCTTGGATTTCGGTGTGCCTCCTGTGTACAGCTCAGCGACGGCCGGAAACATTGGCGGCATCGCGGGTTATCCGTTAAGCACGCGCCCGACCCAGACGTACGATGCCTCCGAGCATGTCACTTGGATCAAGGGCACACACACCATGAAGATGGGTGGAAACTACCAGTACGGATCCACATTCAGCCTCCGGAACCGTGCCCGTTCGTCGCTTTTTATCGGCGCGTCTGACTGGACGACGGTCCTCGATCAACTGCTCCTGGGCCGCATTGATGAAGCCGCGCGTTCCTTCGGCGACACATCGCGCCATCTATACCAGCCTTCCCTCGGCCTCTATTGGCAAGATGAATGGAAAATCAGGCCGCGCTTGACGCTCAGCTTTGGTCTGCGTTGGGACCTGAATGGCGCGATGGGTGAAGCCGATAAGACGGCTTCCAATTTCTTTCCCGATAAGGGGCTGGTGAAAGTAGGGCCCACGTTCCCCCGGCTCTACGACCTCGACAAGCATGACTTTGGCCCGCGGGCAGGTCTCGCTTGGGACATCTTCGGGAACGGCAAGACCGCCCTCCGCCTCGGCTACGCAATGACCTATGACGTTGCCAACTTCTCCGCCATCAGCGCGCCCTACAGCTTCCACGGTGCGCGCGCTGGCGCGTTCACAAACTCAAACCTGGGAGTGTTCTCTGTAACCGAGGATGGGGGTTTCGATCCCAGCGTTCTATGGCAGGCCTTGGGCGCAAATACATGTTTTAACCCCGCCACTAACACAGCAGCGTTCGACTTTGTCTGTCTCGGTCCGCAGCATGGCTCACCAGCCTTTGGGGGCAGCGATACGATTCCCTTCCAGACCTATGGCGGCAATCCCACTGCAACGCCGCCATTCAACATATTCGGAGTCGTTTCTCCCTTGCGGACGCCGAGGATTCATTACTACTCGGCCACCATCCAGCACGAAGTGTTCAAGAACAGCGTGCTCACCGTATCGTACGTGGGGTCCAAGGGACGGAACCTGCTCTACGAGCGGGGCCTGAACAACCGGCCGCTGGGTTGCTGGAGCGATTTGATCGACCCGTCGACCATTACATCTTCTAACCCTGGTGGGAACCCTTATGGGCAGTTAACTGGCGGGCCGATGAGCGCCAGCAATCCCACGTCCCTTAATTGTAACCGGCCGTTTGACTCCATCTTTACGACCAACGTTGGTGGCACTCTGGTCCCTTCGTTCAAGTACGTTATGCAGCTCACGAACGATGGGTTTCAGAACTACAACGCCCTTCAGGCTTCTTTCCGCCAGCGGAATTGGCACAATATCAATACGCAGTACAGCTTTACCTGGTCGAATTGCATCGACAACAATTCGACAAACCGGGGTGGCGCAGCCAGTCTGCCGCTCCAGGCGGAAAATCCATACAATCCAAATGACTCCCGAGGTCCGTGCGACACGGACGTCCGTCTGAACTTCACTTTGGGCGGCACCTATACGGTTCCGAAGTTCTCGCCCTTAGGTCGTTTTGGGGAAGGTTGGGAAATCGGCTCGGTCTTTACCGCCATCACCGGACGTCCCTGGACGCCGATTGGACGCTCTTCGGACCATTCCGGACAGGACCAGGCCGTTTCGCGTGCCGATTGCCTTGAGGCGCCTATTTACAACTTTTCCCAAAGGAACTTCATAACCAACGCTGACACGGCCTTCGCGAGACCGGCTGACGGCACGCTCGGCAATTGCGGCCGGAACAGCCTCCGCGGGCCTGGGTTCAGGCAGTGGGACGCGAACCTGAGCAAAACGACCAGGATCACGGAGCGCCTCAAGCTCCAGTTTCGCTGGGAGGTGTTCAACGTAATCAACCATCCCAACTTCAACCCCTTTCCATCGAACAACGTGGTGGGGTCCGGTGGTTTCGCATTTATCGGCGCGACACCGGATGCTTTCAACCCCGGCGTTGCCCAGGGTTCTGCTCGGGTGATGCAATTCGGCCTAAAGCTGCTGTTCTGACCAACAGCCGCTTAATTATCTAGGGATAAAGGGAGTCTGATAAAATCAGGCTCCCTTTTCTTTTTATGCGCCGCGCCCTTATTCTCATTTTTCTCGCTCTCTGGCCGCCGCCCGCGGCGGCCGCTGATCAACCAAGCGTTATCCTGATCACGCTGGACACGGTCCGCGCCGACCGGATGGGCTTTCTGGGCTCGAAGCGCGACTTGACGCCACAGATCGATGCACTGGCAAGCCAGAGTGTTGTGTTCGAGCGAGCCTACTCGCAGGCGCCGCTGACCCCCGTTTCCCACGCCACCATCCTTTCCGGAACCTACCCGCGCTTCCACGGCGTCCGCGATTTCGGAAGCCGGTTGCCAGGCTCTACTCCTTACTTGTCAGACGTGCTTCGCGCCCGCGGCTACCGCACCGCGGCTTTTGTCAGTTCCATCATCCTGGACCCGCAAAATGGCTTTGCGCCCGGTTTCGAACGGGGATTTGACGCCTACGACGCGGGATTCCATCGCGGCAAAAGGGGGGAAAGCCGGCTTGGTTCCATCCAGCGTCGCGGAGAGAAAACCGTAGCGCGCGCACTCGCCTGGTTGAAGAAGGACCGCCAGCGACCCGTATTCTTGTGGATTCACATCTGGGACGCGCATGACCCTTACGATGCCCCGGCGCCATTCAAAGAGCGCTTCGCCAATGCCCCGTATGACGGCTGCGTCGCATACGTGGACGCTACAGTCGGCAAGCTGTTGTCGGGCCTGCGCGGCGCGGGCATCTACGATGATGCGCTGATTGCCGTCATGAGCGACCATGGTGAATCGCTCGGCGACCACGGCGAGAATACCCACGGCGTTTTCCTCTACGACTCGACGATCCGTGTGCCCCTCCTTATCAAGTTTCCGAAGTCAAGACTTGCCGGACAGAGGGTAGCCGCTCGCGCCAGCCTGGTGGATGTGGCGCCCACGCTCCTCGAAGCCATGCAGGTGCCCATTCCTGCGGCGATGCAAGGGCAGTCGCTCCTTTCAGTGATCGGGGCGAAGTCCGCCAGTGACCGTCCTTCGCTTGCCGAAAACGAGTATTCACATCGCGGCTATGGCTGGAGCTCACTGGAGTCCTTGCGCGCCGGAAACTTCTTGTTCGTCCGAGCCCCCCAGCCCGAACTCTACGACCAGGTTGTGGACCCAGGCGAAAACCGCAATCTGCTCGAGAAGAATAAGCTTGCGGCCGCCCGGCTCGCCGTGCAACTCGATGGATTTCTGAAACGCGCTGGCGCCAACGCTCCCGAAGAAGCGCGCGCATCGCTCGATCAGCAGAGCGTGGAAAAGCTGAGGGCGCTGGGCTATGTGGCCTCATCCGGGGCCGCAACCGCCGTGAGTTCCGTAGACCCCAAGCTGCACATCCAGGTGGCCAACGATCTCCACGACGCCAATCTGAGAATCGAAGAAGGCAAGGAAACCACAGCGATTCCCCTCCTCGAACACGTCGTGGCCAGCGACCCGCAAATTCCCCATGCGCAATATTTCCTGGGGGTCGCCTACAAGGAAATCCGGCAGTACGACAAAGCCATCCTGCACCTTAGCAAGGCCATAGAGCTTGTGCCGGATTCCATGATGGCTCAATACGAAATGGCGCTCGCTCTATACGAGAAGGGCGAACTAAAGACCTCGGCTACGCATTTCGAAATCGTCGTCGATCACAGCCCGGACTGGACGGATGCACGCTTTTCCCTGGCCGCCGTGTACGCGCGGATCGATCGCCTACCCGAAGCCCTGACGCATCTGGACATTACTCTGGAACTCGACACCAATCACTACCGCGCAAACCTGCTCCGCGGCCGCATCCTTGCCCTAAAAGGCGATCCCGCCGGCGCTCTTCCCAATTTAGAGAAAGCGGTGCGCCTGGAGCCCAAGTCCGTCGAGGCCCGGCAATTCCTGGCGGATGCCTATTCGCAACTAGGGCAGGAATCGAAAGCCGCCCGCGAGCGCGCCGAAGCCGGTCGCCTGAAAGCCCCCACCCCTAAGTAAATGCAGTAACTCGCAGATCCTCTTGCCAGGCTAAATATCTCTGTGGTCTAGGATGTTCTGGGTATATTCGTCCTCAATAGCTCTGGCCTCGCCGCTTTGCCCCCTCCCTCTCTCTCCCCACTGCCCTCGGACTTGCACAATTCTTGTCCAATGTAAGTCCGTTTAGAATCAACACTTACAAGAAATAGAGGGGAGGGGGGCCCTCGCCTGCCCCGCACCGCCGAAATGCCCTCGCTGGACACGCACGATCCGCAACGATATACTTCGTACTTCATTTTCAAACTTCGGGGTGCTCCATGGTTCCCAGAAAACTTTCCTTGCTCCTCGCCATCCTTCTGCTGGCTCTGCCGGTCTTTGGTCAGCAACAGGCCGCTCCCAAGCCAAAGCCGCGCGTCATCGTCCTGGGCGTCAATGGCATGGAGCTGGACATGATCCGTCCGCTACTGCTGAAAGGCCAGATGCCAAACTTGGCGAGCGTGATCGAGCGAGGCGCCTACGGAAAACTCCGTACCGTCTCCGCGCCCAATTGCCCGCGCGTTTACAGCACGCTGTTTACGAGCACAAATCCGGAAGAGAACGGCGTAACCGGCTTTGTTGTCGGGGGCATCACTGCCAACACGAACATGCTCAAGGAAGAGCCCGTCTGGTCGATGCTTTCGAAAGGTGGGGTCACCGTGGGCATGGCGAACGTCCCCGCCACTTTCCCCGTCATGCCTGTGAACGGGTACATGATCAGCGGCATGCTGACGCGCGGCAAGAACTGCGAAGACGGGGTGCTTTGCGCGCCGAAGCTCAGCGAAGTAATGGGTGGGGACGCCGTCTATCCCAAGAGCATGCAACCCGAGCTATTGAAAAACGTCGGCGACTTCTATATTGATTGCGAGCGTATGCCGGCCGCGGGCGACCTGAAGGGCCACGAAACCGAACTGATCGATAAGTGGCTGGGGAAGGTGCAGCTCATTCGCGAGCAGCAGACCAAGCTGTTCGATTATCTTCTGACCGAGCATCCCACAGAGTTCACATTCCTGGCGCAGTCTTGCGAAGATCGCGTCGGCCACTGGCTCTATCCGATCACGCCGTTCAATGTTGGCTACAACCCAAGCGTCAACAACGTCCGTCTCGATGCCTTCCCGAACCAGTACATCGCTTTCGACAAAGTGCTGGGCTCGATCCTGAAGCACGTTGATGAAAACACATATTTAGTTATTTTCTCCGACCACGGCATCAAGCCCCTGCGCGAATTCGAAGAGAAAGATCCTCACGCGCACATGGACCACGAGAAAACCACGCCGGTGATTGCCAAGCACGATTTTGCGGATGGTGATGACGTCCCCGGCTCGTTTTTTGCCATGGGGCCCGGCATCAAACATGACCTTCGCCTGATGGGCTTGGCCGCCAGTGTGTATGACGTGGCGCCTACGCTTTTGCACCTCTACGGAATCGAGCAGCCGAAGCAGATGCGCGGACGTATTCTGACGGAAATTTTCGAGAACTCCGACAATAAAGTGGCGGTGAAGAAGTAATTCTTCTTAATCTTCTCGTCAGGCAACGAAACTTGTTTTGATTCAATCGACCGGCCGCTTATTGCGGCCGTTTCGATTTCTGCAATGCCTTGGCCCGCGATGCAGCGCGTTCCGCCTCTTGCCGTCGCCCAAGCCCAGCATAGGCATCTGACAACAACTGAAACATTTCAGGACCGCTGCTCGAAGCTCCAGCAATCGGCTCAAGGAGTTCTACGGCATCTGCAAACTTTTTCTGGCGGATTAGCGCCTTCGCAAGACCGATCTGTGCTTCTACGCTTCCAGGTTGCGTAAGCACCGCCGCTTCCAATTGGTCCTCCGCCTCTTTCAAATCATTCAAACTGAGATAGACGCGGCCCAGCGAGAGTCGCGCAGCGAATTGGTTCGGATTCAACTTCAAGCTGGCATGCAGAGCGTCTCGCGCGCCGGGCAAATCGCCGCTCAATTCCAGCGCTCGCCCGTACTCAAAGGCAGCGGCCGCGTCGTCCGGGCGCGCGGCGTGTGCCCGCCGCAGATAGCCCGCGGCTTTCGCGTAATTCCCCGAAGACATCTCAAGCCGGCCTAGTTGCGACAGAGCAAGCACAGACCGGTCATCCAGTTGTAGTACCTTCTCGAGAGCCGCGCGAGCCTTATCCGTTTCCCCGTCCTCCGACGCCATCATCGCCGTGTGCAGCAGATTCTGTTCTTCAATCTTGTCCTTGGGATCGGGCAACAACGATGGCTCGGGAACATCCGTAGCGCTTCCAGCGTCGGCCGAACCCAGATACCCGAGCGCGTGCAGTTCATCGATGGTGCCCGCGGATACGGTTGCGGGCGAACTTTTTGCGAGTGGCGGCGATTTGGCGCTTAGCTCCGCGAGTATTTTACGCAGCTTCTGCACTCTCGGATCCCATGGCACGTAATGGTTCTGGAGTTCGTTCGGGTCGGAAGGCAGATCGTAGAGTTCCGGCTTCGGCGCCTCGATAAACTTGAGGCCTTCCTTTCGAACGGACCGCAGAGGAGCCCATCCAAAGCGCAGCGGATAATCCGTCTCACCAAAAACGGTCCGGGGAGCCGCCCCAGTGCCCGTAAGGAATGGCCCCAGTGATTCGCCATCCAGTCTCGCCGGAGCGAGAACGCCCAACACTTCCAAGATCGAGGGCATGATATCTGTCGTGCGCACCTGCGCCTTGACCGTCCTGCCGGCTTCGCGTTGCTCCGGCAGCTTCACGAGTAACGGAACATGTGTGGTCGAATCGTAGAGAAAGATGCCGTGAGTGTCTTCGTGATGCTCGCCCAGTCCTTCTCCGTGGTCCCCCACCACAACAATCAATGAACTCTCGTACCAGCCTTGTTTCTTCAAGTAAGCAAGGAAGTGACCCAGCGCCGAATCCGCGTAGGCAATTTCTCCGTCGTAGAGCCGGTCCTTATAAATCTCGGAATACGGCGGCGGCGGCTCGTACGGATCGTGCGGATCATACAGGTGCACCCAAACGAAATGAGGCCCGGCGGGATGCGCGTTGAGCCACGTCTCCGCGTGTTGCACGACTTCCATCCCCCGGCGCTCCACTCGTCCCCAGCGCGACTTGGTTTCACTTTGCGCGGGAAAATTGTCGTAGAACTCGAACCCGCGATCAAGACCGGGAGCGAGCGCCTTGCTGTCCAGAATGACGGCGCCGATAAATGCCGCGGTCCGATAGCCTCTCTTCTTGAGCGTCTCGGCCAACGTAAGATGTGAGGCTGCAAGTGGAACTCCAAAGTCGCTCACTCCGTGGGCGCTTGGCAGCAGCCCCGTCAATATGCTCGCATGCGAAGAGTTGGTGATCGGGCTGGGCGTGAATGCCTGCGTGAAGCGAACTCCTTGCTTCGCCAATTGATCCAACGAAGGTGTTTGCACGCGGTCGTATCCATAACAATGAACGTGGTCCGCGCGCAACGTGTCGATAGTGATCAGAAAAACGTCCCGTCGGGACGCCTTGTCGGGCCTAGGCTCGCCGGCTGCGCCGCTCCCAAGGGCTAAGTGGCAACAGACGAGGAAGAAAAAGATCCGCATGGCGTCGAGCGTATCACAGACAACGCTCTCGAAATCCGGCCGTCACGCCCACCACCGGAACACCGCAGCA
>Ga0137415_10007665_pt1 | contig 10701 bp, 9 predicted proteins | sample CZODoug3_1_1_16f_FD_183082 | JGI IMG/M metagenome (GOLD analysis project Ga0137415, IMG submission 183082) | Vadose zone soil fungal communities from Angelo Coast Range Reserve, California, USA - CZODoug3_1_1_16fungal (Hybrid Assembly) | ecosystem: Environmental > Terrestrial > Soil > Vadose...
CGCCCACGAAATACGCCAAGTACACGAAAGAGTGTTAAACGTGACATTCAGCTCTGGGGAGCGCGCGCGCCCTCGCGTGCCGTCGTTGGTGGCCTCGCCGACGACTTTCTTTGGTTAAATAAAGACATTTCGGTGAGGCGCCGAAATGAGCGCGCGAGGGCGCGCGCGCTCCCCAGAAGACGCGTCATTGTTGGCGCATTTCGCCTCTGGAGGAAGGGCACGCGCGAAAACGGAGGAGAACTTCTTGGTTGCGGCACCGCCGTCGTACGAGCGACCTTCTTTAACCTTGCTCGACTCTGCAAAGTTATTTCAGCCAGCGAGTACCTTTGGCAGGAAACGTTCTCAGCTAGTAAAATTCATTTTTCGTTTTCCTGATCCTGTTAGATTAACGTTATTCGCTTAAAATGAATCCCGACCGCGCTCTCGAGCTTAAAGTGGGCATTTTTGTTGCCATTGGGCTGGCCATGATTGGGGGATTCGTACTGAAATTCGGCCGGCTCGGCGAAGGTTTTAAGGTCTACTACGATCTGACAGTCCGATTCAAAGACGCCAGCGGTTTGCTAAAGGGCTCGGATGTGTTGCTGAGTGGCGCGAAGATTGGACGAGTTTCGGGGGGACCGAGGCTGTTGCGCGAAGGCGAGGGGGTGGCCGTTCCGCTGCGGATTTACGAATACGTTAAACTCCCGAAAGGTAGCCAATTTACCGTGGGAAGTTCAGGATTGCTGGGCGATCGATTCGTCAATGTGATCACTCCACCCGGTCCGCCGAAGGAGTATATCCCGAAAAACGCGGTGCTAGATGGGGAGCGGCCGACTGGGATGGATGACCTGACTCATGCGGGGAGCCAATTGATCGAGGAGTTGCGCGGCACAGTTCAAAACATCAATGGCACTTTCACACGGTTGAATACCGAAGCGCTCTCGCCCGAAGCGATGCACGATTTGCGAGCGAGCATCGAGCATTTGAACGAGACCACCAATAGCCTGGCGCAATCCTCCAAAAAACTCGATGGCGTTGTCGAGAAAGCGGACGCAACCATGGCGTCGGCGAAAAAGGATGCAGACGATTTGCAGGGTGCGATTGGGGAGGCGCGCAAGACTTTTTCAGCAGCCACGCAATTAATGCGCGAAGCGACCAACGGAAATGGTTTGCTTGCCAGCCTGATTAAGGATTCTGATATGGCCCGTGATCTTCGTGCTTTGGTGGCGAATTTACGAACACATGGGGTCCTTTTTTATCGTGACTCCGCGGCCAAGGCCCTGCCATCGCCTTCGCCGGCGAAACGCCGCACTTCTCCCTGAAACATGACACCGGTTTTTACTGTTAATCTTTTGCGGGTGCTGTTCGTGACCTTTTGTGGAGTGGTTGGCTCCCTGATTTCCTCTGAACTGCTCGAACAAACTGTTCCAGGTTTGCTCGTAGGTGTTCTGCTCGGGCTGATCGTTGTCCTGGTGGACAGACTTTTGAAGGGAATCTCCCTCCGGGCATTTTCGTCCGCCACCTTCGGTCTTTTGCTCGGCCTCATTTTCGCCAGTCTTCTGAGCGGATCGCAGGTTTTACGCTTTCAATCGGAAACCGTTCAATGGTCGGTGCGGTTGGTTGTCTACGTCGTTTTCGCCTACTTCGGGATGATGCTGGCGATGCGGAGCAATCGCGATGAATTTTCGCTTATCATTCCGTATGTCCGCTTTACTCGCGAAACGGCGGAGCACGAACCGCTCCTCGTCGATACCAGCGCGATCATTGACGGACGCATCGCCGAGTTATGCGCGACCGGTTTTCTCAGTCGTGCGCTCATTGTGCCGCGTTTTGTCCTGACCGAATTGCAAGCACTGGCCGATTCGCGCGAACCGGTTAAGCGGGAACGGGGCCGGCGCGGTCTCGACATTTTGAATCAATTGCAGCGCTCCCGTGAAATCGAGCTAACGATTCATGAGAGTGAATCGGGCGAAGGCTCAGTGGATGAGCGGCTGGTGCGAACGGCAAAGGTTTTGCAGGCGCGTCTGCTCACAAATGATAATTCGCTTTGTCAGGTCGCGCGTTTGCAACAGGTGGGAACGCTAAACTTGAACGACCTGACCCGCGCGCTGCGGCCGATTGTTCTGGCCGGTGACGAGATGGAATTGCACCTGGTCAAGGAAGGACGCGATCCGCATCAGGCGGTCGGTTACCTGCCCGATGGAACGATGATCGTAATCAATCACGCCCGCTCGCTCATTGGAAAAACAGTAAAAATCGTGGTCTCAAGCACGCTGCAGACCGCCGGCGGGCGCTTGATTTTCGGGGAACTGAAACCTCCGGCCGCCGCAAGCGCCTGAGGAATTACGTTTTCAACCCCTACTCGAATCCGATTACTTTTCGGCGCGAAGCCCAATTTGGATTTCTTCTCACTGAGACCACCGCTATAGCCCCACCGCCCTGCGCACGCGCTTCATCACTTCATGGGCGATTGTGTTTGCACGTTCGGCGCCTCGCTCCAAAACATCGTTGATGTAATTCTTGTCGCGCAAAATTTCGTCGCGCCGTTTTCGCATCGGGGCAAAATAATCCCACAGTTTTTCGAACAACTGCTTTTTGAAATCGCCGTAACCGCGCCCACCCTTGCGAAACTGTTCGCGCATTTCCTCGATTTCATCCTTCGATGCGACCAGCGCGTAAAGTTGCATGATGGTCGATGTATCCGGATTCTTTGGCGCCCCCACCGGCGTTGAATCGGTCACAATGCTCATCACCCGTTTCCGCGTTTCCTTTTCGTCGCCGAAAATGTCGATGGTGTTGCCGTAGCTCTTACTCATTTTTTGGCCATCAATTCCCGGCACCACCTCAGTGCGCGCGTAGATACGTGCTTCCGGTAATTTGAAAATCCGCCCGTCCGGCTCGGACCCAAATGTTTCGTTAATCCGCGCGGCGATGTCGCGGGTGATCTCGATGTGTTGTTTTTGATCTTTCCCTACCGGAACAATATCGCTGTCGTAAATCAAAATGTCGGCCGCCATCAACACCGGGTAGGTAAACAAGCCGGCGGCCGCAGTCGCACCGCGCGCGATCTTGTCCTTGTAGGAATGCGCGAGCTCCAGTCGCGAGACTGGCGTTACGGTCGAAAGAATCCAGGCCAGCTCGGTCACCTGCGGCACATCGCTTTGTAAAAAAAGCGCCGCCTTTTCGGGGTTCAATCCGCAGGCGAGGAAATCGAGCGCCACTCGCCGGCTGTTTTCGCGTAAAGCGATCGGATCGCGCAGGCTGGTGAGCGCATGATAATCGGCGATAAAGTAGAGCGCTTCGCCTTCGTCCTGCAAGGCGATCGCCGGCCGCATCATGCCAAAGTAATTGCCGATATGCAGAATGCCGCTCGGTTGAATGCCGGAAAGAATGCGCATGGTGTAGCCAGAGATTTCTCGACTTCGCTCGAAATGACAAGTCAATGGCCCAATCTTTGTTACGTTGCCTCTGCGCGGAGCTTGTAAGGCAAGCGTTCCCCGCTTGCCGTGGCAGGTAGGAACGCCTGCCCTACAACGTCGTTATCACGCTAAAAATCCGAGCATATTTCTTCTTTTGAGGCCATATCGCCTGTTTAGGGGATCGTTTCAGCGGAAAGCACCCAAGACAAGGAACACAGACTTTCCAGTCTGTGCGCCTAGCGGAGTTTTACTCCGCTGACTGTGCCGTTTGGGGTGGGTTATTAAGGCAGCGGGTTAAAAACCCGCTGGGCGCACAGGCCGGGAGGACCGTGTTCCAATGACAAACTGCCGAAATTGCTCGTCAGCCACGGCAGCCTGAATTAGAAGAACACTCCACCATGCCTGCTCCTGTCAAACCCGTTTCCGTCGTAACCGGTGGCGCCGGATTTCTTGGATCGCATCTGACCGATCGCCTCTTGGCCGAAGGTCATCGCGTCATCGCGATCGACAATTTGGTCACTGGGAACGTTGCGAACATCGGCCATCTGGCAGGGAACGAAAATTATCGCTTCGTCAGGCACAACGTTTCCAATTTTATCTTCCTGCCCGAACAAAAGATCGATTTCGTGTTCCACTTCGCCTCTCCCGCCAGCCCGATCGATTATCTTGAGCTACCGATCCCGACCTTAAAGGTGGGCGCGCTTGGGACTCACAACACCCTCGGCCTGGCCAAGGACAAGAAGGCCACTTTCGTTCTCGCTTCGACTTCGGAATGCTATGGCGATCCATTGGTGCATCCGCAGAAGGAAGATTACTGGGGCAATGTGAATCCAATCGGCCCGCGCGGGGTTTACGATGAGGCCAAGCGTTTCGCTGAAGCGATGACCATGGCCTATCACCGGTATCACGATGTCGATACCAAGATCGTGCGCATTTTTAACACTTACGGACCCCGCATGCGTTTGCACGATGGACGGGTCGTGCCCGCATTCATTGGAGAGGCCTTGACCGGAAAACCGCTAACGATTTTTGGCGACGGCTCGCAGACGCGATCGTTTTGTTACGTGAGCGATCTGATCGACGGAATTTTTCGGCTGGCGATGAGCGATTTTCATGAACCGGTAAATATCGGCAATCCGCGGGAGATGACGATCAAACAGTTCGCTGAGGAAATTATTCGGATTACCGGGACTAAATCCGGGATCGAGTACCGTCCTTTGCCTGAGGATGACCCGAAAGTGCGCCAGCCGGACATTACGCGGGCGAAGAAAATTCTAGGCTGGGAGCCGCGCGTGAATTTCGATGAGGGTATTCGCAAAACGATAGATTACTTCAAGCAACACATCGAGCTGGTAGAGGGAACAACTAAATGAAACGAACGATTTTAATTAGTGCGATCATTGTCTCGGCCAGTGTAGCGACGGCAATGGCGCAACCTCGGGGCGCGGTAGATTTTCAATTGCTGAAAATCAGCACCAACTTCATTTCTTCGCCGCAGTTCACTTATACCGGCGCGGACCAGTTCCAGGCCGACCAGCGCGAGCGCTGGCTGGAAGTGGAAGTAACCTTTGCCTGCGCGCCTGAGTTTACCGATGAATTGACGCTGAAATACTTCATCCTGGTTAATGGCAAATTGCTGACCGGCGAGGTTACGCACGTGAACATTCCGGCAGGCCGTGAAAACCGTTCTGTCATGTACGTTACGCCCAAGACATTGCAGCGTTTGATGCTTGGCCGGACCGTTACGAACAATGCGGTGCAAAATACCGCGGTCCAGCTTATCCAGCAGGGCGCGCTGAAAGATGAGATAAGCGCGCAGCGAGCGGCGCCGCAATGGTACGCGACTTTGCCGCAAGTCGGGGGGTTAGTCCTGAACAAGAACGAAACTCCCTTTATGCCCTTGTACTGGGACCGCTACTGCCAAATAAAAACGCCGCGCTAGCGCGCGGAAGTTTCTATTTCAAATCCCCAATCCCCAAATGCCTTCTGGATTCCGATGCACAAGACGTGGCAAAATGAAGACTCAAGGTGCAAAAGACCCAGAATCTTTAAATGAAGAAGCGAGAACGCGCCCGCGTGACCGGTGTTGAGAATTGGAGGTTGAGATTTCCCTGGGATTTGGGTTTGGGATTTGGAACTTTTGAATCATGCCCGGGGTAGCTCGCATTTTTACTCTTAACCTCGGGTCGCAGGCGATTTCGGTAGCAGATTTTCGTCCGCAAAGTGGCGGCGGACTGGTGCTACGCGATTACAAACGGCGCGACCTTGCGATCGAGAATCCGGGGGAGCCGATTCGGCATGCGCAAATCACCGCCACAATCCGCGAAATATTAAATGAACTGGGGATAAAAAGCGCAAGGGTGAACTACGCGGTCGCGGGACAATCGGTTTTCGCGCGGTTCGTGAAATTGCCCTCGGTGGAAGAGGAAAAAATCGATCGCATCATTGCTTTCGAGGCGCAACAGAACGTGCCGTTCCCGATTGACGAAGTGGTCTGGGATTATCAACTCGTCGGTGGCGGGGCGGATGAGCAATTGCAGGTCGTCCTGGTCGCGATCAAATCCGATTTGCTTGAAGGAATCAATGCCGCGGTGGAAGCGGCGGGGCTTCGACCGACTGTGATCGGGGTCGCGAACATGGCGCTCTACAACGCCTTTCGTTACAACTACAGCGATGTGACCGATTCGTCGCTCGTGGTCGATATCGGCGCTCGCACCACCAATCTGCTCTTCATTGAGCCGGGCAAAATTTTTTCGCGCAGCGTGCCAATTGGCGGCAGTTCAATTACGACAGCTCTGGCAAGAGAATTCAATGAGCCTTTTGCCGCCGCGGAAACGCGCAAAAGAGAAAGCGGCTTCGTCAGTCTCGGGGGGGCTTACGCCGATCCCGCTGATGTGGACATCGCGCGGATGTCGAAAATCATCCGGAGCACCATGACGCGTCTGCATGCTGAAATTATGCGGTCGATCAGCCATTATCGGTCGCAGCAGCAGGGCAAAACGCCGGCGCGAATCTACCTCTGCGGCGGGAGCTCGGGGATGCCGTATATGCGCGAATTTTTTCAAGAGAAATTGCAGGTGCCGATCGAATTCTTTAATCCTGTGCGCAATGTCGCCATCGCGAACGAGGCGGATGCGCGACAGATTGCGCGATCAGCCCATCTTCTCGGCGAACTCGTTGGTCTGGGTTTGCGTGCGGTCGCGAGTTGCCCAATGGAATTAAACCTGCGGCCGGCCAGCGTTATCCGCGCCCACGAAGTTGAGCGGCGACGTCCATTCCTGATTGGCGCGGCAGCGTGTGTGATTGCGGCTTTGCTCGGCTGGAGCGTTTTTTATATGCACGCCGCAGGGGTCTTGAGCGCGGTTAAGGAGCAGGTGGATGCGAAAGTGGCTACGCTCCGTGGTTTTCAAACGCGGATTGATGGTATTCGCAAAGAGGCAACTACCCTCGATGGCGTTGCCTCGCCGCTGCTGGAGGCCGTCAATGCGCGCAGTTTTTGGCCGCAGTTGTTGGAAGACCTCAACGCCCGATTGCCAAAGGAAAATATCTGGGTCACGGAGCTAATTCCATTGTCCAATGGAAAACCGGTTATCGTCGCAATTACGGCGCGGCCGGGTGCAGCGGCTCCCGCGGCCGAACCGGCGGCAACGCCGACTACGGGGGCGCGTGCTGCCGGGGGACGCGCGCAAGGCGGGCCCGCGATTGACGGGTTGCTTATTCGGGGATTGTACTTGTGGAACGCCCGGCAACAGGAAGTGGTGGTCGATTATTTCAAGAACCTGGTGGGCTCACCTTTTTTCAAGATTGACCCCAAGAATCAGCAGCTGGCGATCAAGCCCACCATGCCGAACAACAATGAGTGGGCATTTCCCTACGAGCTTCAGCTTGACCTAAAACAACCCTTGGCATTGCCATGAACTGGTTTCGCGAAAATCCGTTTTGGAGCGCGTTTATCGCCATTGCAGGTGGCGCCCTCCTCCTTGCCGCGGCTTTCCTTTGGTGGACGAAAGGCAGCTACGAGGATGCGATGGCGAAATATCGAGAATCGGCTGCCGAACAAACCCGCTTGGAAAGCGGTAACCCGTATCCAAGCGCGGCGAACGTGGGCAAAATGAAAACGTATCTCGACAATTACAAAGCCACTTTGGACAAGCTGAAAGCCGAGCTGAAGACACGCATGTTGACGGAAGCGCCGTTAGCCCCGAACGAATTCCAGACGCGTTTGCGCCAGGCGATAATCCACACGGCGGAGAACGCCCGAAATAATCGGGTAAAACTGCCGGCCAATTTCTTTCTCGGTTTCGATGAATTCGTTTCATCGCTGCCCTCTCCGGAAGAGGCGCAGGCGCTCGGCCAGGAACTTTCGCAAGTTCAGCTCTTATTGAATACGATCATCGAGGCGCGGGTCGATGCTATCACAGCGTTTCATCGACTCTCAAATCCGGGGACAGCGAAGGGGACTAGCCCGGCGCCTGCCGCAACGCCCCGCACTCCGTCGAAGCCTTCGCCTGGCCCGAAATTAATCGAGCAACGCACAGTCGAGTTCGCAATCTCGGCATCGCCGACGGCCGGACGCAGAGTCATCAATCAGATCTCGGCAGACAGCGAACAATTTTTCATCATTCGCGCGATCTATGTTAAGAACCAGAAGGACAAGGGTCCACCTCGAGAAACTGCTGCCGGGACCGTCGCGGCGATTCCACTTCCGACCCCGGTTGTGCCAGCTGGTGCCAGCCCGGTGCCAGCAGCCACCCCGGCTGGGCCGTTAAATTTCATTGTCGGCAACGAACACATCGATCTCTCCGCCCGAGTCGAGCTCGTTAATTTCAGACTGTGATGCAGGTAATTCCTCTTCTTTTTCCTCTTAATCGTATTCGTATTCGCCGCGGGTCGATTACGAATACGAGTAGGAGCAGCATCAGAACGTTGACGATCCAGCAACTCACCGATTCGGCTCCTTTGTCATCTCGAGCGAAGTCGAGAGATCTCAATTTTATCGAACTAAAAATAGTTAGAGATTCCTCGGTCCGAGCCGGACGGGCGTATTCGCTCGGAATGACAGGAGAGCGGGTTACGAGCACGAGCCTGAGACTGCGCTGATGGACTGGTTGCAAAAAAATTACGAGCGCGTCGTTCTGATCGCGGGTGTCGTGATCCTGCTGGTGAGCGCGTTTTGCATATTCCAGCGCGCGATTGGGTTCCAATCGCAATTCGCTGAGCTGCAATCCCACCCCCCGCAACGGCCCGCTTCGCCGCCTGGCAAAGCGAAGGAGGTTGAAGATGCCTTGCAAAAATTGCGGCAGCCACCGCAATGGACCTTTGGCGGGCGTTCCGGGCTTTTTGTTCCGGAAAAACATTTCATCGGCACGGACGGACAGCCCGCCACCCTGCAAACTACCGAGGTGCATCCGCCGGTGCCGAATGAATGGATCGAGCAGTTCGGCCTGCCCATCGCCGATGCCGACGTCTTGGAACAGGATCCGGACGGCGACGGTTTCAATAACTTCGACGAATGGCAGGGGCACACTAATCCGATCGACCGGAATTCGCATCCGGATTACCTAACGAAACTACAACTGAAATCCTTTTCGCAGGAGCCGTTCCGCCTCGTCTTTGACTCCCGCACAGAAGATACCTTTGGTATTAACACCATCGATCTAAAGCAGCCGACGCAGTTTGTGAAAATTGGCGACACCATTGCAGGCACGCATTTCCGCGTCGCAAAGTTCACGGAGAAGACGGCCAAGGACAAATATGGCACCGACATCGATGTGTCGGAGTTGACGCTGGAGAATACCGAAACGCGCGAGCAATTGACTTTGGTAAAGGAAAAAGTGGCGATTTCCCCGGAATCGGTCGCGACCTTTGTCTATTCCTGGAGGGAACGCCGCGAGTTTGTAGTCAAAAAAGATCAGGAATTTTCATTGCCACCGCAGGGCGACATCAGGTACAAACTAATAGATGTTCAGCCGGCTAAAGCGGTGATCGTGAGCAGTCAAAAGCCCGATACACCGATTGAGATCGGTCTGCTCAGCCAGTAAAAACCTGTCGCGCCATGAAAAACTCCTCCACCATATCCTGGCTCATTGTGTCGGGATTGATCCTTTGCTTGCCCGCGGTCGTGCAAGCGCAAAGTGTTAACAAAATTGCTGATCGCGAAGCTGCCCGTCGCCAGGCCGGCGTGCCGCGTGGCCAAGAAGTCCTGGCGCGCGCGCAATCGGAATTGCACGCCAAACAGTATTCTCTCGCGCATGACGATTTTCGCGCGGCGCTGCGATATTTGCCGAATTCCCCGGCTGCGGGCAATTCCTACTCTGTCGCACTGGATGGTTTTTGCGAAAGTGGTGTGAAACTGGCCGAACAACGCATCGCTGAGGGTAAATACGAGGAGTCCGAGGTAATCCTGAATGAAATTTTGAGCGACCCCTACAATCCGAATTGCCGCGAAGCCCGCACCTTGCTCACCCATTTGCACGATCCCGGTTACATCAACAAGACGATGGGGCCCAAGTTCTTCGCCAAAGTCGAAGAAGTGAAAAGGCTGCTGACGGAAGCGGAAGGATTTTATCAATCGGGCCGCTACGATATGGCGATGAAACGCTATGATCAGGTGCTCAATCTTGATCCCTACAACACCGCCGCGCGCAAGGGCCAAGAGCGAATTGATCTAACGAAATATCAGTATGGCGTTCAGGGTTACAACGAGACGCGGGGCCGTGCCATGTGGCAGGTTGAGCATGGTTGGGAACAACCAGTCCGCCAATATGGGACAGGCGTCGGGCCGATCGAGAACGCAGTCGCGCGCGATGTGGGTAATACCGCGCGCATCCGCAATAAGCTCGATAGCATCATTATTCCGCGCGTCGAATTTCGCGATGCCAGTATCCGCGAAGCGATCGATTTCCTGCGCCAGCAGGCAGCGGCGAACGATCCTGCAACGGAAGGACGTCGCGGAGTCGATATTGTTCTGCGTTTACACTCATTTGGCCGTTCGAGCGAGCCCGGACCGGTAACTGCTACGAATACGGTTGAAGCCCCGCCATTGCCGGCCGGCGAAAACGCGCCGCCGCCCGCGCCTGGTGTCGCAACTGCCGCGCCCGGAGTGACACCGGCGACACCCTCGGTTCCGCCAGTTAATCCGGCTGAAGCCAGAATTACTCTTACTTTAAACCAAATCCCGTTAGGAGAAGCGTTGCGTTACATCGCCAGCCAGGCCGGCTTGAAAGTCAAGGTCGAGCCCTACGCCGTTCTGATTCTACCGCTAAGCGAGCAGAGCAACGAATTAACGACAAAGGAATACCGG
>Ga0137415_10007667_pt1 | contig 10699 bp, 11 predicted proteins | sample CZODoug3_1_1_16f_FD_183082 | JGI IMG/M metagenome (GOLD analysis project Ga0137415, IMG submission 183082) | Vadose zone soil fungal communities from Angelo Coast Range Reserve, California, USA - CZODoug3_1_1_16fungal (Hybrid Assembly) | ecosystem: Environmental > Terrestrial > Soil > Vadose...
TGTGAACCCACTCGTCGTCGTGATCGCCGGCGTCGCCGGCACCGGGAAGACCTCGGTCGGGCTGCTCGTGGCGTCCGAGCTGGGGTGGCCGTTCGCCGACGGCGACAGCTTCCACACCGGGTCGAGCGTCGCCAAGATGCGCTCTGGCATCCCGCTCACGGACGAGGACCGGCTGCCCTGGCTGGAGACGATCGCCCAGTGGATCGGCGAGCGCGAGGCAGTGGGCAGCGGCGGCGTGGTCGCCTGCTCGGCATTGAAGCGCTCCTACCGCGATCTGCTGCGCCGCGGGCATCCCGCAGTGCGGATCGCGTTCCTGACCGCGTCGGCCGCCGTCCTGGACGCGCGCCTGCGCGAGCGGCCACAGCACTTCGTGCCGGCCGCGCTGCTCGCGAGCCAACTCGCCGACTTCGAAGCGCTCGGCCCGGACGAGCCCGGTGGCGTCGTGGACGCGTCCGGTGCCCCGGAGGCGACCGCCTCCGCCGTCCGCGCGCTCCTGACCTAGCCGACGACGGCGCCGAAGGCCTGCCCGACCCCGTAGGTCACGGCGGCAGCGACTCCCCCCAGCACGAGCTGCCGGGTGCCGGCGAAGCGCCAGCCCCGCTCGGTGAAGCGCGAGGTCAGCGCCCCGGCACCGAACAACGCGACGAGGGCCAGCACCGCGGACAACCAGAGCACCTTTACTCCCAGCAGGTACGGCAGCAGCGGGATCAGCGCGCCCACGGAGAACGAGAGCAGCGACGAGCCAGCGGCCGTCCACGGGCTCGGCAACGCCTGGGGATTCATGCCCAGTTCCTCACGCACATGGATGTCCAGCGCCCGGTCCGGGTCCCGCGACAGTTGTGCCGCCACGCGTCGGGCCAGTGGCGGGTCGACGCCGCGCTCGATGTACATCTGGGCCAGCTCGGCCTGCTCGGCCGCGGAGTTGTGCCGCAGCTCGTAGCGCTCGACCTCGACCTCGGCCTGGGTGGACTCGTTCTGACTCTGCACCGACACGTACTCACCGGCCGCCATCGAGAACGCGCCCCCGACCAGGCCGGCCAGCCCGGCAAGGGTCACCGCCCGGACGGCGACACTCGATCCGGCACCGGCGACGCCGGCGATCAGCGCGAAGTTCGAGACGAGGCCGTCCATCATCCCGAAGACGGTCGGGCGTAGCCACCCGCCGGCGACGTCGCGGTGCTGGTGGTGGATCTCCGGCGAGTCGACGCTCAACGCCGGTCAGACCCGTCCGGTGCGCTCACCGCGTCGTCCTCTTCCTTGTCGCGCTCTTCCTTGTCGCCCGGCGGCTGCGCCTCATCCGGCGGTGACTCGTCGTCCGGCGGCTCGTCGTCCGGCGGCTCCGCCTCGTCCGGCGGCTCGTCGTCGGGTTCCTCGTCCAACGTCTTGGCCCGGGCCCGCGTGTAGGGCGACTCGTCGTACACGCCGCGATGGCGCAGGAACCAGGCCAGCGCGCCGACGAAGACGATGATCGACGCCCAGTCGTTCAGGCGCAGGCCGAAGAACCGGTGCGCGTAGTCGCTTCGCATCGCCTCGATCCACGAGCGCCCGGCGGTGTAGCCCATGGCGTACAGCGCGAACGTGTTGCCCCGTCCGAGTTTCCATCGGCGCGCCGCCCAGATCAGGGCCACGGCCAGGGCCAGGTCCCAGAGCGACTCGTAGAGGAACGTCGGGTGGTAGTAGCCGCAGACGGTCTGACCGAGGTGGCCGAACCCGCACGGCTGCGCCCGTCCGGTCGTCACGTCGATGTCGTGGATCTCCAGGCGCCACGGCACGTTCGTCGGCCGGCCGTAGAGCTCGTTGTTGAACCAGTTGCCCCACCGCCCGATCCCCTGAGCGGCGACTACGCCGGGGATCGATGCATCGGCGAAGGCGGTGAGCCGGATCCCCTTGCGGTAGCAGCCGATCCACGCGCCGAGCACGCCCAGGGCGATGGCCCCCCAGATGCCCAGGCCGCCGTCCCAGATCTTGAAGGCGTCGAGGGGATGCTTGCCCTTGTCGAAGTACTTCTCGTAGTCGGTGACGACGTGGTAGAGCCGTCCGCCGATGATGCCGAAGACGATTGCCCACCCGGCGACGTCCCAGATGTCGTCGCTCTTGCCACCCCGAGCCCGCCAGCGGCGCGACGCGACGGCCAGGGCGACGAAGATGCCGACCACGATGCACAGCGCGTACGCCCGGACCGGGATCGGTCCGAGATGCCACACGGCGCGCGTCGGGCTGGGGATCGAGGCCATGGAATGCACGCAGCCACCGTAGCCGTGCACCCTCCGGCGCCGGGAGCCACCGTCTGGATAGGTTGGGCGATATGGCAGATCTCGAGACCTCAGCTGTCGTGGTCACCGCCAACGGCGGCACCGACGTCCTCGAGGTGCAGACCCGTTCTGTACCCGCGCCGGGGCCGGGCGAGGTGCAGATCCGGGTTGCGGCGTCGGGCATCAACTTCATCGACGTGTACGAGCGGCAGGGCGTGTACCCGGTCCCGACCCCGTTCGTGCTGGGCAAGGAGGGGGCCGGTGAGATCATCGCGATCGGGGCCGACGTCGCCGATCGAGTCGAGCTGGGCGACGTCGTGGCCTGGGCCGACGTACGTGGCAGCCACAGCGCCATCGTCAACGCGGACGCCGACCAGTTGGTGCCGGTGCCCGAGGGCCTACCGGCCGACCTGGCCGCAGCCGCCATGCTGCAGGGAATGACCGCGCAGTACCTGGTGACGTCGACCTACGCGGTGCAGCCTGGCGATTCGGTGCTGGTGCACGCCGCCGCCGGTGGCATCGGGCAGTTGCTGGTACAGCTGGCCACCGCCCGCGGCGCAACGGTGATCGGCACCGTGTCCACGCCGCACAAGGAGGCCGTCGCGCTGGCCGCCGGCGCCCGCGAGGTGATTCGCTACACCGAGTTCGGCGACCCGGCCGATCTCGCCGCCGAGGTCCGCCGCCGCAACGGCGACCGCGGGGTGAACGTCGTCTACGACAGTGTCGGCCGAACGACGTTCGACGCGTCGCTGGCCTCGCTCGCGCGGCGCGGCACGCTCGCCCTGTGCGGCGGCTCGAGCGGGCAGGTGCCGCCCTTCGACGCGCAACGGCTCAACCACGGCGGATCGCTGTTCCTCACCCGACCCAAGCTCGCCGACTACACCGCCACCCGGGACGAACTGCTCTGGCGCGGAGCCGACGTGCTCACTGCTGTGCGCGACGGCGCGCTACGCCTCGACGTCAGCGAGCGGCATCCACTCGGTGACGTCCGTGTCGCATATGACGCCCTCGAGAGCCGACGTACTACCGGGAAGCTTCTGCTCGTTCCGTGACGCCTAGTCAGGAATCGAGCTAATTGCCGACGAAATGACTTAGCGGCAAGTTCATGCCGTCTCACGACCATTCTCTTGCATGCCCGTTATGTGGCAGTCCAAAGTGTGCGCTGTCCCCGGCAGACGGAGCCGGGCCTCAGGACAGGGGTCCCAACGTGGACATCACCCGCAAGCGCCTACTCACCGGTGTGGGCGCACTCATCAGCGCGGCTGCGCTCGCGGTCGGCGTGGTCACCTTCGCCACGCCCGCCGGCGCGGTCGCAGGCATCCCCGGAATGGACGTGTCCGGGTACCAAGGCAACGTCAACTGGACGGCCGCGTGGAACAACGGCGCCCGCTTCGCCTACGTCAAGGCGACCGAGGGCACGGGCTACACGAACCCGTACTTCGCTCAGCAGTACAACGGCTCCTACAACGTGGGCATGATCCGGGGCTCGTACCACTTCGCCCGGCCCAACGTCTCCTCCGGTGCGACGCAGGCCAACTACTTCGTCGACCACGGCGGCGGCTGGTCGCGCGACGGCAAGACGCTGCCCGGAGCGCTCGACATCGAGTGGAACCCGTACACCGGCGGCACCTGCTTCGGGTTGTCGCAGAGCGGCATGGTCGCCTGGATCAAGTCGTTCAGCGACCAGTACCACGCGCGCACCACCCGCTGGCCGGTCATCTACACGGCGACGAGCTGGTGGTCGCAGTGCACCGGCAACCTCGGTGACTTCACCTCGACGAACCCGCTGTGGGTCGCCCGCTACGCGTCCGCGGCCGGCACGTTGCCCTACGCGTGGGGCTTCTACACGTTCTGGCAGTACGCCGACTCGGGCGTCTTCCCCGGCGATCAGGACACCTTCAACGGAACCTACGACCGGCTCCAGGCACTAGCCAACGGCTGATCGCACCCTGCTCCTCTCCGCTAAACGATCTTGTGCAGACGCGCCGCCCGATCCGGGCGCGTCTGCACAAGATCGCCGCACACGTCGACGCGAAAGATCGTGCTGTGTTCCTGCCGCAACGCCAGCGCGTCGGCGGGCGTCAGGTCGAGCAGAGTGCGTAGCAGCATTCGCCCGATCATCTCGTGCGACACGATCAACGGCCGCGCCGCCCCCGTCGCTGCGATGAGCGCCAGCGCGGCTGTAGATCGACGGTCGGCGTCGGCGTAGCTCTCCCCGCCAGGGAACCGGAAGCGGTACTTGTCCCGGCGTCGACGGGCGATGAGTTCCGGGTATGCCACCTCGATCTCGGTGTCGGTACGTCCGGCGACCTCTCCGTGGTCGACCTCGCGGAGGTCGTCGAGGACGCGCACCGACTGCCCGAGCGCCTGCGCGAACAGCCGGGCCGTTGCCATGGCTCGGCCCTGCGGGCTGGCGAACAATGCATCGATCGGCTGCCCAGCCAACAGCTCGGCACCGCATCGGGACTGTTCGATGCCCTCCGGCGTGAGCGCCGAGTCGAGCTGACCTTGCCGGCGACCCGCGCGATTCCACTCGGTCTCACCGTGGCGGGCCAGCCACACCTGGGCGAGACCAGCGATCATCCGGTCCGGCGGACGCCGTCCGCGAGCTCGGCAGCGAGTTCGCGGACGGCGGCCACCCCGGCGGCGTTGGGCTCGTCGAGCAGCCGGCGCACGAACGCCGAGCCGACGATGACGCCGTCGGCGAAGGTCGCCACCTCGGCGGCTTGCACCGCATTGGAGACGCCGAGCCCGACGCAGACCGGGAAGTCACGCCCGGCGGCGCGGGCCCGGGCGACCAGCCGTTGCGCGGCGTCTCCGACCTGGTCGCGGGTGCCGGTCACCCCCATGGTCGATGCCGCGTAGACGAAGCCCCGGCAGGCGGCGATCGTCGAGGCGATGCGGGCATCGGTGGACGACGGCGCGACGAGGAAGACGCGGTCCAGGCCATGCTGGTCGCTGGCCGATATCCACGGCGCGGCTTCGTCCGGGATGAGGTCGGGCGTGATCGCACCCGAGCCGCCTGCGGCCGCGAGGTCGGCGGCGAACCGCTCGATGCCGTAGTGCTCGATCGGGTTCCAGTAGGACATGACCACCACGGCGGCACCGGCCTCGGCGACGGCCGCCACTGCGCGGAGCGCATCGGTGAGGCCGACTCCGGCGCGCACGGCCGGATCGGCCGCGGCCTGGATGACCGGGCCGTCCATGACCGGGTCGCTGTAGGGCACGCCGACCTCGATGACGTCCGCCCCGCCGTCGACCATCGCGCGCATCGCCTCGATCGAGACGTCCACGCTCGGGTAGCCCACCGGCAGGTAGCCGATCAGGGCGGCTCGCCCGTCGGCCTTCGCCTTGGCCAGCTTGTCGGACAAGGCCGTCATGACTGCACCAGCCCGAAGTAGCGCGAGGCCGTCTCGACGTCCTTGTCGCCCCGTCCGGACAGGTTCACCAGGATGAGGCCGTCCGGGCCCAGCTCACCCCCGAGTTTGAGCACGCCGGCCAGCGCGTGCGCCGACTCGATCGCCGGGATGATGCCCTCGGTGCGGCAGAGCAAGGCAAAGGCGTCCATCGCCTCGGCGTCGGTGATCGGGTAGTACTCGGCGCGGCCGATGTCGTGCAGGTAGGAGTGCTCGGGGCCGACGCCCGGATAATCCAGCCCGGCTGAGATCGAGTGCGACTCGATCGTCTGCCCGTTGCCATCCTGGAGCAGGTAGGACCGCGCGCCGTGCAGCACGCCAGGCGTTCCCCCGGTGATCGTGGCGGCGTGCCGGCCGGTCTCGACGCCGTCGCCGCCGGCCTCGTAGCCGACGAGCCGTACGCCGGCGTCCGGAACGAAGGCGGTGAAGATGCCGATCGCGTTCGAGCCGCCGCCGACGCACGCGGCCACCGCGTCGGGCAACCGCCCGAACCGTTCGAGGACCTGGGCCCGGGCCTCGTCGCCGATGATGCGCTGCAGGTCACGCACCATCGCCGGGAACGGGTGCGGCCCGGCGACGGTACCGAACACGTAGTTGGTGGTCTCGACGTTGGTGACCCAGTCGCGCATCGCCTCGTTGATCGCGTCCTTGAGGGTGCGCGACCCGGCCGTCACCGGGATCACCTCGGCGCCGAGCAGTCGCATCCGGGCGACGTTCAGCGCTTGGCGGCGGGTGTCCTCCTCGCCCATGTAGACGGTGCACTCCAGCCCCATCAGGGCGGCGGCGGTCGCGGTGGCAACGCCGTGCTGGCCGGCACCGGTCTCGGCGATGACCCGCGGCTTGCCGATGCGCTTCGTCAGCAGCGCTTGGCCCAGCACGTTGTTGATCTTGTGCGACCCGGTGTGGTTGAGGTCCTCACGCTTGAGCAGGATGCGGGCACCGCCGGCGTGCTCGGCGAAGCGCAGCGCCTCGGTGATGGGCGAGGGTCGCCCGGTGTAGTCGCGCAGCAGCGCGGACAGCTCGGCGGCGAAGGTCGGATCGGCCTGCGCCGCGGCGAACGCCTCGGTGAGTTCGTCGAGGGCGGCGACGAGCGCCTCGGGGACGAAGCGTCCCCCGTACGGGCCGAAGTGGCCGGTCAGGTCAGGTACGACGGCAGTCATGAGTGGAACTCCGATTCGATGCGGGGTGGATGGGGCGGACGTGACGGGCGCCGCGACCTCCACCAGATCGGAGTCGGCTCAGGCGCACCGCGTGCGGCAATGACGCCATCGCCCGCCGAGCACGTAGCTCCTACCCATGGGCGGCACTCTACCGCGCGGCTCAGACCGGCCGCGCGCATCCGATACGGGCATCAACCTGTGCCCGCCCGAGCCCCTCGCTGACAGCCCCCGGCACCTGTTCCATGATCAATACCCATTTTGCCCGCCCCGCACCGGTCGGAAAGGGTCTTGATCATGGACAGCGAGACGCCCGGCCCTACCGGGACGTCCGCTGGATGCCCAGCCCTATCGGGACGCGCGGGGCGTTGCCGGGTGGGCGCCGGCGGTCACGAGCTCGGCGACCGCAGCCCGCGGGTTCGCGTTCGTGACCAAGCCTTCGCCGACCAGCACGGCGTCGGCGCCGGCCGCGGCGTATTCGATGAGATCGAGTGGACCGCGCACGCCCGACTCGGCGATCTTGACGACACCGCTCGGCAGCCCTGGAGCGATGCGTTCGAACGTCGAACGGTCGACCTCGAGGGTGCGCAGGTTGCGCGCGTTGACCCCGATCACTTTGGCGCCGGCATCCAGGGCGCGCGACGCCTCGTCCTCGGTGTGCACCTCGACCAGCGCCGTCATGCCGAGCGATTCGACGCGCTCGCGCAATCCGGTCAGCGTGTTCTGGTCGAGCGCGGCAACGATCAGCAGCACCACGTCGGCACCGTGGGCCCGAGCCTCGTGCACTTGATACGGGCCGACCACGAAGTCCTTGCGCAGCACCGGTATCGACACCGAGGCCCGCACGGAATCCAGGTCGTCGAGCGAACCTCCGAAGCGACGCTGTTCGGTCAGCACGCTGATGATGCTCGCGCCGCCGGCCTGGTACTCGCGGGCAAGTGCGGCCGGATCACCGATGTCGGCGAGGTCTCCGGCCGACGGGCTGCGTCGCTTCACCTCGGCGATGACGCCGACCTCGGGCGCGAGCAACATCGCGAGCGCATCCTTCGGCGCGGCGGCCGCGGCGCACAGCTCCTTCAAACCGTCCAGAGAGACGATCGCCTGCCGAGCCGCGACGTCCTCGCGGACTCCGGCGACGATCTCGTCGAGGACGCTCGAGCCGGCTGCCACAACGCCGATGCTAACGAGGCGCGTGACGACGGTAACGCTCGGGTCCGGTCACCGCCCGCAACCGGGTGCAGACATCATGTCTGGGTACGGGACTCACCGGTCGGATCGTGGCCCCGGTCAAGATCGCTCCAGAGGGACGCTTGCGCGCGGTGTTCGTCGGCCGCTTCGCGAGTCGCCGGCGCCTCGTACCGGCCGGACAGCGCCACCCACTGGTGCCCCCAGAGCGCGACCGCAACGCCGGCGAGCAACACCGCCAGCGCGCAGACCAGCGTGAGGATCGGCCACACCGCGTGCACCGAAACCAGCGGCGGACGGGTCGGGTCGAGCCCGGCTCCGCTGCCGGCGTCAGAGACCAGCGACCGGGCCCGCGACGCCGACACCGATGGCAACCCGGCGATCGCCGTCCACGCCAGGCCGAGCGCGGCGCCAGCCAACAGGGCGCCGACAACCCGGCGCGCGATGCCCCGGGTCGCCAACACCGCGACGACGCCGGCGAGCGCCACGACACCGAGCGCGGCGACGGCCGGCTCCAGCGTTCGGCCGCTCACGTCCACGACCGCGTCGGCGAACGGTCGGGGCCGCGGCGCGGTCACCGTCTGCCAGGCCCGTCCCGAGGTCAGCAGCGCTCCGGCGCCGCCCAGCACCACCAGTCCGAGGGCAGCCCCGAACCGGACCCGATCATTCATCGGCCCTCGACCGCGCGCAGCGTCTCGGCAGTGGCGATCGCCTGCAAGACGGCGCGGGCCTTGGTCTGCGTCTCCTTGTCCTCCAGCGCCGGAACGCTGTCGGCGACGATGCCGGCGCCGGCCTGCACGTAGGCCACGCCGTCGCGCATGATCGCCGTGCGGAACGCGATCGCCATGTCCAGGTCGCCGGTCGGGTCGAGGTAGCCCAGCGCGCCCGCGTAGATACCCCGGCGTACGGGCTCGAACTCCTCGATCAGCTCCATCGCTCGCACCTTGGGCGCACCGCTGACCGTGCCGTGCGGGAACGCCGCCGTGAACACGTCCAGCGCGTCGAAACCCTCGGCGACATCGCCGGTCACGGTCGAGACGATGTGCCACAGGTGGCTGTACCGCTCGACGATGCCGAAGTCGACGACCTTCACCGTGCCCGGCTTGCACACCCGGCCCAGATCGTTACGGGCGAGGTCGACGAGCATGACGTGCTCGGCGCGCTCCTTCGGGTCGTTCACCAGCTCGTCGACGAGCTCGGCGTCGCGCTCGGGGGTGTCGCCACGTTTGCGGGTGCCGGCGATCGGATGGATGGTGGCCTGCCCACCCCGCACGGTCACCAGCGCCTCGGGGCTCGAGCCCACGATGTCGAAGCCGTCCAGGCGGACGATGTACATGTACGGCGACGGGTTGAGCGTGCGCAGCACCCGGTACACGTCGAACGGGTCGGCGCTCGTGTGGGCCTCGAACCGCTGACCGAGCACGATCTGGAACACCTCGCCGGCCCGGATGGCTTCGATCCCGAGCTCGACCGCGTGCTGGTACTCCCCCGGCGCGGTGCGCGACTCGGCCGACTTGGGTGGGGCATCGCCGAGACTCGCGACCGTGGACGGCGCGGGCCGGGCCAGCGCCCGCTGCATGGCGTCCAGGCGGGAGATCGCGTCGGCGTACGCCGCGTCGAGCTCGGCGTCGCTCATACCGGCGTGCACGATCGCGTTGGCGATCAACACCACCGTGCACTCGTGATGGTCGACGGCCGCCACGTCGGTGACGAGCAGCATCGTCAGCTCGGGGAAGCCCAGATCGTCCACGGCCTTCTCGGGCAACCGCTCGATCCGGCGCACCACGTCGTAGGACAGATAGCCGACGAACCCACCGGTCAGGGTCGGCAACCCGGGCAGGCGCGGGCCCTTCAACGAGCGCCAGGCCGCACCGAGCACCTCGAGCGGATCACCGCTGTCGGGAACGCCTTCGGGCAACTCGCCCGTCCACACCGCGTCACCGTCCACTGTGGACAGAGACGCGATCGCATTGACGCCGACGAACGACCAGCGCGAGAACGATCGGCCGGGCTCGGCCGACTCGAGCAGGAAGGTACCCGTGCGCCCCTCGGCCAGTTTGCGGTACACGCCGACCGGCGTCTCGCCGTCGGCGAACAGGGTGCGCGTCACCGGCACCAGCCGGTACGTCTTCGCCAGCTCGCCGAACTCGGCGCGAGTGACCGTCATGCGTGCACCGCCAGCGCACCGGCGTCGAAGCAGCTGCGGTCACCGGTGTGGCACGCGACCCCGACCTGGTCGACCTTGACGAGCAGCGAGTCGCCGTCGCAGTCCAGCGCCACCGACTTCACGACCTGGACGTTGCCCGACGTCTCGCCCTTGACCCAGTACTGCTGCCGCGACCGCGACCAGTACGTGGCCCGGCCGGTGGTGAGCGTGCGATGCAGCGCCTCGTCGTCCATCCAGCCGACCATCAGCACCTCGTCGGTGTCGTACTGCTGGACTACCGCGACGACCAGCCCGGCGGCGTCACGCTTGAGGCGCGCCGCCACCGCCGGATCGAGTTCACCTTCGGACATGCGTCGATTGTGCACTGCCGCTGTGACTCAGCCACCGCTATCGCGCTTGGACGCTCGAGGACGCTTCGTCCTCCTGGTCGTCGGGCCCGTCGCTCGGCAGGTGCAGCGTCACGGTGCTGCCCCCTTCGACCGTGCTCTCGAACTGGACGGTGCCCCGGTGCGCGCTCACGAT
>Ga0137415_10007668_pt1 | contig 10699 bp, 10 predicted proteins | sample CZODoug3_1_1_16f_FD_183082 | JGI IMG/M metagenome (GOLD analysis project Ga0137415, IMG submission 183082) | Vadose zone soil fungal communities from Angelo Coast Range Reserve, California, USA - CZODoug3_1_1_16fungal (Hybrid Assembly) | ecosystem: Environmental > Terrestrial > Soil > Vadose...
TCGATCTGGGAGAGCGCGGCGGACAGGGCCTTGGTCTTGTCCATGGAGGATCCTTCGACGATACGCAGGGCAGTGGCAGACATAGGTCGTGCTCCTTATGGCGGGGATTCGCTAGCGGGACAAACGGGCGGCAAGAACTGACGAATTGTTGGTTGATCAGCGTGGCCGATCGGCGACTGATGGAACACTGTACCTCATTTGTTCTGTGTTCGCAATATGTTCTTTTAATGGCTTGCATGAAGTATCTCTGGCAACCCTTAGTTGCATCATTAGAATTTGCTAGCGGCCTGTTTTTGCTAACAAAAGGTTAGCTTCGGCCCGCCCATTCTCCGTAGAACTACGAGTATTCCGCCCATGGTCCGGTCATGGCGTGCTTCATTCCTTAGGCCTTTGGCGTACCATTTTGCCTCATGATCGAGAAACGCAACGTTGCACGTCATCGCTTATTGAGGGGACGTGAGCAGCCCGTTGGCATCCCCGAACATTTCTCCTTGGTGCTCCCCGCGGACGGGCTCCGCATGTCCTGTCATGTTGTCTGGCGCAAAGAAAAGCGGACCGGCATCGCGTTCGATCAAGGCCGTTTTTTTGCGGGCGAGCCGTTCGCACTTGCCGATGAGCACCCGGATCCGGATTGACCCAAACCGAACAATGCCGCGCGCGGCAAAACTGCGTATTTCTACTGAGAACCCACGCTCGGAATTAGCAATTCGTTAAGAGGTACAAGTCCCGCAGGCCTCATTCGCATCGGGTTTCCGCTCGCCCGAATCTGCGCTGGTCCGGAAGAGCAGTATTGAACAGATACAACTTGCAGGTGGTGCTTAAGCTTGGCGTCGGCGAATCGCTGCGGAGATTTCCCATGACGCATAAGGGCATTGAATACACGGTGGCCATGACAGCAGTGCCGAGCATCTGGAAATGGCAATTCCAGATCGGCGACACTGTCAAAACTGGCACGACGGAAACCAGGATCAACCTGCTGGCAATCCGCCGCGTTCAGCTGCGAATTGACCGCGAGCTCAAGAAAACCACGCACAGCCTCTCTACGTAGTTCTACGGAGAGAGCGCACCCCCAATTTAACAATCCATCAACCATGCGGCCGGGCTCTGAGCGGCGGGATGGTTGCGCGAATTCATCATGTCGCGGAAATACAGGATGAGGCACTGCTGGAAAAATGCCCCGGTTGGGGGTCTCTTTCATTTCAATGTCTTATCTGACTTTCGCAAGCTGCAGCTTTCAAAGCCCGCTGGGCCTGAAGGCGCTTCACCTCGTCATCGATCGAGCCGCAAGGTTGCTCGCCGAGCAATAAGTTGCCCGGCGAGCAAACGGATAGTTCGGGCCGCCGGTCAGCCCCAGTTCACTCCGCTGCCACAATGTCGAGCGCCGGGCGTGACAATCTACCGTCATCGATTCGGAAACAGAAGGGATGGGCCGTGATGGCGTTGAAGGAAGCGAAGGTTCCTTCAAATGCGACGGGCCGAAATAGTGCCAGGCGCGTTTGTGAAGAATGCAATTCCGACATGAAGCAGTTGGGCCAACTTCCCGCCGTTTCGACCCGCCCTGCGATCGCGGTTTTCCGATGCTACGCTTGCAATCATGTTGTCTCCGAGCAGGCATGATTGCAAAGAAAAACCGGGCATCCGCCCCGTCCGGGGGCATGCTTTTCGGCAGCTCGGCAAGCGAACGTCGGGTTCGCAAACCTAGTCGGCGCTGCGCAGCCGTCGCATCGTGAATTCGATGTCACCGTCAGGCAGTTCGCGCCAGCTTTCGACCCCGCTCATATATGCGGCCTTGGGATAGCGGGTGAGGAACTCGCGCGCTTTTGTCCGCGCCTTTTCGCGCGGCAGGGTGAAGGTTTCGCGCAGATAACCGTCGTCCAGCTTGCGCCGGCCGGCCATCCGGTCGGCGAGATCGCGCGGGCGCGAGGCCATGTCGTAACTCCAACACAATAACGACCAGCTCAATACTCAATATAGGTCTCTTGGGAACCGTTCCGAGTCCCCCTGCGGGTCAGGCCGGCAAGGAATTGAGTCGCCCACCGGACATAAAACCCGTATAATCCCCGACATTGCCGGCAATGATTTCAGGCGCCGGCGGCTGAGAGCCCCAAAGGGGGGACTCCCGCCTCGTTGCGAGTGAGTCCGATGGCGCAGTCGTTTTACTTTCGCGAACGGGCCGGTCACAGCGCTGCCCGACCGGCCTGTCGCCATTGGCGCATCCATCAACCGCGAGAAACAACAGTATGCCCGATCGACGCACGAACCGGCTCCTCTCACTTTTGTCGGATGACGATTACGAGCGGCTGCGCCCGAATTTGTCGCATGTCGTTTTCGATTATAGGAAAAGCCTCTATGAGGCATCGCGTCCAATCGAACATGTGTATTTCCCGATCGACGGGGTCGCTTCGCTGGTGATCACGACAGCCGATGGCGCCAGCACCGAGGTCGGCACCATCGGCAACGAAGGATTCGTGGGATTACCGGTTTGTCTCGGTGACCGCGATGCACCTTCATCGGTTTACGTCCAGGTTCCGGGGACGGCTCTCACAATGGATGCCCGCCTCTTCCGCGGCGAACTCGATCGGAACCAGACGCTGAGCCTGATCATGCTTCGCTATGCCCATGCTTTCTTCAACCAGGTCGCGCAATCGGCAGCCTGCGCTCACCTGCACAGGGTGGAACAGCGCTGTTGCCGCTGGCTGCTGATGACCCGTGACCGGATGCCATCCGACGACTTTTTGCTGACCCATGAATTCCTGGGGATGATGCTCGGCGTGCGGCGAACCACGGTCACCGATGTGATGGGTTCCTTACAAAAGGCCGGGCTTATCCGATATCGGCGGGGTCACGTCACGATCCTCGATCACGAGGCTTTGCATCACCGAACGTGCGAATGCTATGAGATCTCGAAGGTGGAATTCGATCGGATGCTTGGCGATACAGCGATCGCGCCGAGGACCGATAAGAAGCATCGATTGATCAGCGAAGTCGGATAGATTTTTGGAAAATACCTCCCTGATCCGTTACGTTCGCTTTCCGACAATAAATTTCAACCCTCGAAAGTGCCCCGTCATCGCGGCCATTGCGGCTCAGTTGCTGATCGAACGGGATAACGCGCCCCCGGAACGGACGCTATGACGGCTACCGGACCGACAGCACGCCGTCATTATTCCTATACATGAGCTTCCGCGGATCGCCGTCTCGGAGCGTCCTTCACCCCCTGCGGTAAATCGGCCCGACCGACCGGGCGGGATATCGCAGTGCAAGTATCCGTTGTTAAGGCCAGTCTTCCCTTGGACAATAAACTGCTCGCTTCGCTGCCGCGCGACCATTTCGACCGGCTGCTTCCTCATCTGTCGACGGTTTCCTTGCCGCAGGGAGACGTGTTGGCCGAAGCTGGTGACGAGGTCGATCAGGTTTACTTCCCGCATTACGGCATGCTGTCGTTGCTCGCCGTGCTGCGCGACGGCAAGGCGATCGAGACCGCGACCGTCGGCCGCGAAGGCGTGGTGGGTGCAATGGCCGGCCTTGGCCTGTACAAATCGCTGGTTCGCATCGTCGTGCAGATGCCGATGGCCTGCAGCAAAATCGCCGCCAGCCATTTCAGGATCGCCACCGCTGCCAGCGATCCCGTGCGCAATCTCTGCATCCGCTACAATGAGGTGCTGTTGTCGCAGGCGCGGGTGACGGCCGCCTGCAATGCGCTGCACTCGATCGAGGCGCGATTTTGCCGCTGGCTGCTGCAAAGCGCGGATCGGGCGGGAAGTGACACCGTCGGCTTGACGCAGGAGTTTCTCGCCGAAATGTTGGGGGTAAGGCGCACCTCGGTGACCGAAGTCGCAAGCAAGGTGCAAAATGCGGGCGTCATCACCTATTCGCGCGGCGTGATCAAGATCGTGGACCGGCCCGCGCTCATGCGGATGTCGTGCGAGTGCTATGAGACACTGCTGGATCAATCGGCCCTACTGAGCTGACTTTCCACGCAAGTCATTGTTTCAGCATACAATTATATGCCATGGAACCCTAGCCCCCGAACTTCGGCGCGCGCCTCCTTGTCCAAATATTTCGGTCTTAATTAGCGGTGCTGCCGGTTTTGGTCCGCGGCTTGACAGGAGCGGGCGTCTTCGGCGTGTCCACGCTGCGTACATTGCCCCAGGGATCGGAAGAGGCCTTGGCGTCTGGTATTTTCTTCAGCGATTCCTTGTACTTCTTGTCTCGCTCCGCCTCGGCTTCCTTGTCCTCCGGACTCTTGGAGGTGAACTCGGGCATCAAATTGATATTAGGCGTTTGGGCGTAAGCCGGCCCGGCCAGCAAAGCGACGACAACCGCTGCGCTCAGAATTCTCATCGGGGACGCTCCCTGGATTTTCCACGGTATACCATCGCGCAGATCGCGACGCCAAGCACAGCTGCGCGGCTCAAAATCGGTCCGACTTGCAGGACTTCGGCGATTGCATCCGATCGTCCCAAGTCGGACTGCATTTGATGCAGCCGTTGAGGGCAAGACCGTGGCGACCACGCTGAAAATCAGTACGAATCGCCTGACCGCGGTCGATCCAGTCCCCTACCCCGGCCTCAAGCCAGGCGTGTTCACGTTGCGGAGCGAGTGTCGATTTCCACCAAATGCATTCTAGAATGCCGATCCATACCCATGTCGGCGAGGGAACCACAGTCTTATGCAATACGAGCCACAAACCGAGGAATTCGATATCGAGGAAGCCAGGCGCGTTCTTGGCGACGTGTTCGCGCCGTGGGTGCAGGACCTTGGGCTGTCGATCGGCAGTATCGAATGCGCCCCGCCGCCGGGCGCGCCTGCCGACTGGCAGCCTGGTGCGATCCTGCGCATGGCCTTCTCCGAGCGTTTGTGCCGGCATGGCGGTGTGGTCTGCGGACAGGCACTGATGGCGCTTGCCGATACCGCAATGGTGATCGCTATCCTCGCCGCCAACCGCGGATATCGGCCGATGACGACGGTCGATCAAACCACGCATTTCATGCGCGCCGTCACGGCCTCCGACGTGCTGGCCGATGCGCGGGTGGTTCGCCTCGGGCGCACCATGAGCTTTGGCCGCGTCACCCTGTCGAGCGCCACCGACAACAAGCCGGTGGCGATGGTATCAAGCGCCTTTGCGATGCTGTGAGCCGCGATCAGTATCCGCCTCGCGATCGGCCCTGATAGCCGCCGCGATCGCCTCCACCTCCGCCGAGCCCGCCGATGCCTATTCCGATGCCAATAGACGGCACGGGCGATGGCTCGTAATAGTCGCGCGGCGGCGGGCGGCGATAGACCACGACATCTTCGTCGGGTTCACGCAAGCGTCGCGGCGGCGGCGAACTGGCGCGCTTGGGCGGATCCGGATCGGCGCGCTTCTTCGGCGGCAGATCGACTTTCTTCAGCGGCAAGGTCGGCGCGCCACAGGGGCATGTCGGGGCGGCGAGCGAGGCGTTGGTCGGCGGCGCGCCCGGCGAGCTCGGCGGCGATGCGCCTGGCGCATTCGGCGCGCCGCCGACCACGGCGGCCATGCTGGCTGTGGTATTCGGGCGGTTGCGCAGGCGATCCTCCAGCTTGCGCGCGGTCGCAGTGAGATCGCTATCAGGGTACTGGATCAGAAAAGCGCGATATGCCGCCGCTGTGTTGACGATCACCGCGTTGTTCCACGCGACCATTCTGCGGTGGCGATCGAGCCATTCGCGGGCCTGCGGGCCGAACGGCGGTTGCGCGAACAATCCGACGAACGCCTCGTAGGCTTCGTCGGTGCCGTCAGCCACGATGATTTCGTTGGCCACTTCGACCGGCTCGGCCTGCAATTCACGGCGCCATTCAGCGACGGTGCGCTTCGCAGCGGCGGGTTGCTGCTTCGAGGCGACCGCGCCCGGCCCTGGAAAGAATCTGAAATCGTCGGTCAACGAGGAGCTGTCCCAGGGGGTCTGGCGCCCCTCGGTCACCTTGTTGACCGAAACGCGAACGCGTTTGAAAGTATCTTCGATCGAAAGCCCCGGCTGCTTGGCCGCCGACAGCAACGCAACCGTGTAGGGACTGTCGACGCCGTTGCCGTCCTCGGCTTCAGCACCCGGCGAGGTCGAGAAAGACATGAACGTGCCGGGAGCGCCAGTCTTGGCATCGACGATCGCCAGCCCATGGCCGGCGGTCCGATTGATCGCGGGGAACGGGTTGTTGCGGCACGCATCGAGCAGCAAGATGCGCGTCTTGCTCGGCACCGATGTCAATGTGTTCAGGACGTCGTTGAGCCGTATTGCCTGCAGCGGAATGTCGGTTTCCCGCTTCGGATCGACGTCCACGGGCACGAGAAAATTCTCGCCGTCGATCTGCAGGCCGTGGCCCGCGTAGAACACGAGTGCAACGGTATCGGGGCCTTTCGCAGCTACTTTTGCCGCGAAGTCGCCGACCTTTTCACGCATCTCGTTCTGCGAAAGATCGGAGGCATTCGTCACTTCGAACCCAGCATCGCCAAGCAATTGGGACATCGCCTTGGCGTCGTTTGCCGGATTAGGAAGCGCAACCACCGCACGGTAGTTGGATTGGCCGATGACGAGCGCAACACGATTCTCGGCAAACGCCGCGTGCGAGCCCAATAAAATTCCTGCTGCCAAAAGCGCACGGTGAAGCAAAGGACGAGACATGCGGTCACCTCCGGGACAACGGGCAGGATAACAAGTTGGTCAATCGTTATCGCGCGGAGGTTCAAGCCCGGATGCAGAGACCTTCCTATTTCGGCTTCTTGGCAGGCTCGGGAGGCCGCATGCTGCCCCACGGGTCGTACTTTTCCTTGGAATCGGGGATTCTTTCGAGCGCGGCCTTGTAGGCCTTCTCATCGACCTTCGTTTCCGGCCGCTCGGTCTTTTTTTCGTCGCCCTGATGGCGCTTGCCACCCATCTGAGCGTGCGCGGGCATTGCGATCAACGCCAGCGTCACCGCCGCAACCGTGAGCGTCTTCATCACCTCTGTCTCCCTCCCTGCCATCGTACTCCCAAACGTATCGCAGCAAGAACATGACAAACAAGGAATCGTCGTGGCGGCGCACGATAGTGTGTTCCTCGCCCGCTTCAGCAATTGTTGATGGCTCCGGGGTGCGAATTGACCGCGCCCGCGCGTAAATCCTGGCCGGCGCGGGCTAATATCGACGGATGCGGCGGCAGATTGTTTATTCGGCGTTGACGGTGGGCGCGGCGCTCGCGCTGGTGGGCTGCGGCCTGGCCGACAGCCGCTCGCCGGTGCCGGAGTTCATGCGCGCCAAAGCCAGCGACCCGCTGCCGCCCGAACCGCCGCCCGATGTCAGCCGATTGGTCCGCGAAAAACTGGATTCGGTATTCACCGCCGCGTCATATCCGCGCCAAGTGGAGGTCGCGCCACCGCACCGCGAGCCGCAAGGCTTGGGCTGGACCGCGTGCGTCAGGGCCGAGCTAACATCCGCCATGGGCAAACCATTGGGTACCCAGACCTATCGCGTCACGATCAGCAGCGGCACGATCATCGACCGGCGCCGCGCCGAGGCCGATGACACCTGCGCATCGGAGACCTACCAGCCGATCCAATAATCAAAAATACGCATCGATGGTGCTACGCCTGCAACGAACTTTCATTTTCAAAGGCGATCGTTGATTCATTGCCAGGAAAATACATTGTGCTCGTTGGCTATTTCCGGGTGGCCACAGTCCAAATTGATTTTTTAGTTGTGTGTGTCGCGGCTGTCATCGTTGCCAGGAAAGCGCCGGGTTATAATAAAAAGCGCCGGGTGTAATACCCGATATAATAAATGGGTTGAGACATAACGTTGATTTATTGATGCTTGCAGAAGCCTCGCACGCGAGCGATTGTGCCTACGAGCAACTATTGATTGAAAACGGGGGTGACTATGCGTGCCATTTTCCTGCCAGGTCTCGTTGTTGCGCTGTTGACCGGCTCCGCAGCCTCCGCGGCCGAGCCCGCACCTATTTTCATGGATCAGGGATCCAACTGGACGCAGGCGACCCGGGACGATTTTTACACCCGGGACCAGGGCTCACGAATGATTCCGCTGGCCTGGCTCTCGCCCCTGAAGCAATCAAACGGCCAGCCGTTCCTCGCCGACAGCCTCGCCCGATACGGCTATTTGCCGAACCCGAACCCTGCGAACAGCAGCCGGCTTCCGGTCGGCTTCACCGCATCCGGCGCCAGCGGGGTTCAGATCGTGGGCATGACCTGCTCGGCCTGTCATACAAGACAGATCACCGCCGAGGGCAAGACCTACCGCATCGATGGCGGACCGGCGATCGTCGATTTTCAGAGTTTCCTGACCGATCTCGACACGGCGGTTAGGCAGGTGCTCGCAACCGATGCGACGTTCGGTCCCTTTGCAGCCGTGGTTCTCGGCGCCGCCGCGCCGGATCCGGAAGATGTTCTTGCGCTTCGTCAAGACGTCAAGGCCTGGTACCTTCGCTTCCATACGTTAATGACGCGGGCTCTACCCAGTCCGGCCTGGGGACCAGGCAGGCTCGACGCGGTAGGCATGATTTTCAATCGTCTCACCGGCCTCGACATCGGACCATCGCCGACCTTCGTGACGGCGGACAATATCAAGAAGGCGGACGCGCCGGTGCGCTACCCCTTCCTCTGGAACGCGGCCATCCAGGACAAGACGCAGTGGCCGGGTTTTGCCGACAACGGCACCGACGTGCTCGCGCTCGCCCGCAACCTCGGCGAAGTGTTCGGCGTGTTTGGTGTGTTCGAGCCGAAGCGTGACGGCTTGTTCATCAACTTCCTCAACAACAATTCGGCGAGCTTCGATGGCTTGGGCAAGCTCGAGGACTTGATCAAGCTGATCGAGCCGCCAAAATGGCCGTGGACGATCGATGCTGCGGTCGCAGCGCAGGGCAAGGAAATCTTTGCCCGGGCAACGGCTGATGGCGGCTGTGTCGAATGCCACGGGGTCAAGCCCGGCAAGGTTCGCCTGCCCCTGGTTCAGACCTGGGCGACGCCAGTAAAAAATGTCGGCACCGATACAAGGGAATACAACATTCTGGCCTGGACCGCCAAATCCGGTGCACTCAAAGGCGCTTTCATTCCGGTCGCCACCATGCCGTTGAAAGACACCGATCAGGCCTTCAATATCCTGGCGACCTCGGTGATCGGCTCGATCGCCGAGCAGGCGCTGAGAGGCGGCGCGGCGCAACCGGCCTCTGCTCTGATCGCCACGGCGCTGGATCCGCAACTGCCAAAAAAAGGGCTACCCAGTCTCAAGCTGCCCCGGCTTCCGCCTGCCTTGAGGGATCTGCAAGTGGCCTATCATCTTCCAACGCTGCCGGGGCAGGATCGGCGGGAACTCCGAATACAGGGATTGAGGATTCCGGATTTGGCCGCCCCTGCCGAGCCGCCGCCTGCGAAGGGCTCCTATGAGGCTCGGGTGATGCACGGGATCTGGGCGGCCGCGCCCTATCTGCATAACGGCTCGGTGCCGACACTGGCCGAATTGCTCAAGCCCCCGACCGAACGCATCAAGCAGTTCAAGATCGGCAATGCCTACGACAACGTCAATGTTGGCCTCGCGGTCGAGCAGACCCAGTTCAACACCACGATGACCACGACCGATTGCGGCGACCTCAATTCAGGCAACAGCCGCTGTGGCCATGAATTCGGGACGAAGTTGCCGGAAACGGAGAAGAAGGCCCTGCTTGAATATCTGAAGACGCTATGATCGGACAAAGTCGACGGATGATGGTGGGCCCGAACCTCGACCAGCAATCGTGGCCTACGCCCACCGCCTCACTCTTATCTGCCCACCGCTATCCGCCCCCCGCCGACCCCCCAAGTGTCTTGCGTAGGTTCCGAGATGACACAATGGGCACGCGCCCGAGCACGGCCATCGTGACCTTGGCAGGCCCTTCATGACTTCCCCATCGGTCTGATTCGGCGAAGGCTAACTTCTGGTGTAAAAAACACCGGAGCCGAGCGGCGGCCGACCGCGATTCCACGGAACCCGGGAATTGCCCCCAGACCAGGAAGATGACCAAATTCGGGGCTACGGTTGAGGGCGGTTCTGGGCATCAGGCCTCGTCCGGCCCGTCACCCCTGCGCCAATTAGGGATCGAGTATAAATGGATGTCGGGACTTGGCTAAGCGGGCTGGGCTTAAGTCAATACGAAGCCGTCTTTCGCGAAAGCGAGATCGACGCCGACGTTCTGACAGAGTTGACCGAGCAACATCTCAAGGATCTGGGTGTTTCACTCGGGCACAGATTGAAGATGCTGCGCGCGATCCGCGAGCTTGCCGCTGGTGAACCGGTCAAGCCGTCGCAACAGCCGAAGCCGCAAGACGAGGCCGATCGACGTCAATTGACGGTAATGTTCTGTGATCTCGTCGATTCAACCGCATTGACGGCGCAACTCGATCCGGAAGACATGGGCGATCTGCTCCGGGCGTTTCAGCGCGCGGTCGCGACCGCGGTAACGCGCTTCGACGGCCACGTCGCCAAGTGGACCGGAGACGGCGCCAGCGTCTATTTCGGCTATCCCCGCGCGCATGAGGACGACGCCGAACGTGCGACGCGCGCGAGCATCGCGCTGATCGAAGCTGTGGGGAAACTTCGGCGCGAACGCGGCGTCGCGCTTGAGGTGCGGATCGGTATCTCAACCGGCCTGGTCGTGGTGGGCGAACTGATCGGCGAAGGCGAGGCGCGCGAGCGCGGCGTCGTCGGGGATACGCCGAA
>Ga0137415_10007669_pt1 | contig 10698 bp, 10 predicted proteins | sample CZODoug3_1_1_16f_FD_183082 | JGI IMG/M metagenome (GOLD analysis project Ga0137415, IMG submission 183082) | Vadose zone soil fungal communities from Angelo Coast Range Reserve, California, USA - CZODoug3_1_1_16fungal (Hybrid Assembly) | ecosystem: Environmental > Terrestrial > Soil > Vadose...
GAGCGGTGGTACATGGGCCGACGCAATTGACAGGCACGACGGTGCAGGCGTCGGATTTGCGGGCCAGCGCGGGGCTGGTGCTGGCGGGGCTGGTGGCGGGCGGCGAAACGACCATCGAGCGCGTGTACCACATTGATCGCGGATATGAGGGGATCGTTGAGAAACTGCAGGGGGTTGGCGCAGAGATTGAGCGCGTGCACGGTTCGGGATCGTAATTCCTTATGAATCTAAAGTACTTAGGCCCTAGTACTGCCCGGCCATTCACTCCCCCAGCGTAGGGATGCTATTTTTCTGCGCTCATGAAATTTACATCGCTGTGGGGCATAGCCGCCATGGGCGGCCTCTTATCGCCATCGGTGCCAGCGCGTGTTGCAAACCTCCGTTTGCGCACCAAGCTACTATTGTCGTTTGTGCTGCTGTCCGCGGGGCTCACCTGCGCGACGCTGCTGGTGGTGCGGCGAAGCGCGCAGGTGCAGATGCAGCACCAAGTCGAACAAGACGCGCGCAATGCCACGCTGACATTCCAGGTGATGGAGCACCAGCACCAAATAGCACTGAGCCGCAAGGCAGACTTGCTGGCGTCGCTGGCGTACATGAGAAACGGGGACGCCACGACGATCAAGGACGTGAGCGAAGACCCCTGGAAATCCGACGACTGCAACATGTTTGCCGTCGCCGACAAGAAGGGCAAAATCATCGCCTTACACTCGACGGCAGCGGTATTCCCCACCGCGGTCACCGAGGAAATGCTTCGCCGCTCCCTAAGCCAGGGCAACACGTCCGCATGGTGGATTAACAACAGAATCGTCTATCAGGTGGTCCTGCAGCGGTTTTACGATGGCCCCCCGATCAAGAGCAATCTCCAGGGGGTCGTGGTGGTGGGCCGCTCCATGGACACTCGAGCAGCAGGCGAATTCAGCCGCATCTCCTCGAGCCAGATCATTTTCCGCTATGGCAAAGATGTCGTAGTGAGTTCCCTGTCCGCACTTCAGGAGCAGGAAGTGTTGGTGCAGATCCAGGACCAGCCCGCACAGGAACAGGTCTACCTCAATGGTGAGAGGTTCTTGACGAGTTCGCTGGACCTTGCCCCAGGGTCGCACCCTGCGGCAAACCTCATCATCCTCAAATCGTACCGAGAGGCGGCAGCCTACCTGGAGAGGCTCAACCAACTCCTGCTTGGACTTGGCCTGTTGGCAGTGCTGGCGGGTGGAACGCTGGTTTACCTGATCTCGGATACGTTTACGCGTCCGTTGGCGGCACTCCTGGAAGGAGTGCATGCACTCGAGGAAGGCAATTTTGCGTACGCGATCGAGGCGCGGGGAGGAGATGAGCTAGCGGAGGTAACGCGCGCGTTTGAGGGCATGCGAGGCACGCTGCAGCGGAATGAGGCGCAACGGGAACAACTCGAAGAACAGCTTCGGCAATCCCAGAAGATGGAAGCTCTGGGGCGCCTGGCGGGTGGAGTCGCGCACGACTTCAACAATCTCCTGACGGTGATTAAGGGTCATAGCGAATTACTTTTCGACCGGATGAAGCCGGCGGACATGTTTTACGGTAGCACGCAACAAATCATGAAAACCGCAGACCGGGCGGCCTCGCTGACCCGTCAACTGCTGGCGTTCAGCCGAATGCAGGTGCTGCAGCCGAGAATCCTTGACCTGAACACGCTGGTCGCGGACATGAGCAAACTGCTGCGGCGGCTGGTTCGCGAAGATATCGAATTTGGGTTCCGGCTGGGCGATTCCCTTGGACGGGTGAAGGCGGACCCGGGACAGATCGAGCAAGTGCTGTTGAATCTTACGGTGAACGCCAGCGACGCTATGCCACAGGGCGGAAAATTGACGATCGAAACGAAAAAATTGAAAGTGGACGCGGCGTATGCCAATGCGAGACCGCCGCTGCGACCCGGACAATATGTGCAGTTGGTGGTCTCGGACACGGGGCACGGGATGGACGCTACTACCATGTCGCGCATCTTCGAGCCGTTCTTCACGACCAAGGAGGCTGGCAAGGGCACTGGGCTGGGCCTGGCCACGGTTTACGGCGTGGTGAGGCAGAGCGGGGGGTTCATCTGGGTGGAATCCTCGCCGGGGAACGGGGCACGCTTTGAGATTTATTTGCCGCGAGTCTCTGAAAAGGAAGAGGCTATTTCATACGAGCGGGCGTCTGCAAGGTCGAAGGGGGGATCAGAAACCGTGCTCGTAGTCGAGGATGAGGATGAGGTGCGCTCCCTGGCCTCTGAGTTCCTGCGGTCCGCAGGCTACAGCGTGCTGACGGCCAAGGACGGCGTGGAGGCACTGGAGATCTCGGAGCGCCTTGGGGGCGCCATTCAGCTCCTGCTGACCGACGTGGTGATGCCCAAAATGCGAGGAACGGAGCTAGCGCAAGAGTTGAAGGCACGCTTCCCGCGCTTGCGAGTCGTTTACATGTCCGGCTACCTGGAACAAGACCCGTGCAGCGGGGAAATCCTCGAGAAAGCTATCGTGTTGCAGAAACCCTTCTCGCGTGACAGCCTGGTCCGCGAGATCGGCGATGCGTTTGAGGACAGAGGTTGCAAGCGGCCGGTGCTTGAAGTAACTCGCGGTTAGCCGCTTCGGTTCCAAGCCGGCAGAGAAGCCGACTCTCAGCAATTAATCACAAAGTTTGCTACAATGCGCGACACGATTTTGACAGGTGTCCGCGGGGATTTGGCGCGGTACAACCTGTGGAGGGGGCCGGCCATGGCGAACACGGAGCTTTTGGCGCGGATGGATGCGGCAATTGCGGAGAAGAGTTTGCTGAAGCACCCGTTTTATCAGGATTGGCAAGCGGGGAAGCTGAGCCGGGAGGCGCTGCAATTGTATGCCGCGCAATACTACAAGCATGTGGAAGCGTTTCCGAAACACCTGCGGGTGCTTGCGGCGCGCACGGAAGGGCCGCTACAGGGATTGATCCGGGAGAACCTGGCGGAGGAGGAGAGTCCGACCGGGCAGCACCCGAAGCTTTGGCGGGATTTTGCGGCGGCCGTGGGAGTAGGAGAGGACGACATTACCTGCTGTCCTGCTCTGCCTGGAACGAAGGCCGTGGTACAGAAATTCCGGGAGATTTGCGGAGACCGGCCGGTGGCGGAAGCGGTGGCCGCGCTCTACGCATATGAAGCGCAGGTACCGGAGATCGCCACGACGAAGATAGATGGATTGAAGAGATTTTACGGCGTGACCCAGGCGGAAGGGCTGGCGTATTTTGAGGTGCACGAGGAAGCGGACAAGGCACATCGTGCAGCGTGGCGGGGCTGGCTGGAAGAACATGCGAGCGGCGATGAGGAAGAGATTTTGAAGACGACGAATGAGGCGTTGGATGCGTTGTGGGGTGCGCTGGATGCGGTGCACTGTGAGAAGCAAGCGGTGGCGAATTGAATAGGCAGGAACAAAGAAAGAATTAACACAGAGGCACAGAGATCGCAGAGAAGGGTTGAGAAGAAGGCCCCCGAGATGATGTTCGGGGGCTTTTTGTTTTGTAAAAAGAATAAGGGCGCCCCGACCGGGTCGGGGCGCCCTTACACGAACCAATTGGAACGGTCATTCCTGGAAGCCGGAATCGCCGCCGGAGCCGCCTTCGGACGAGGCGGAGGTGGTGCCTCCGCCACCGGCGGCTGCTTTCTGCTGCTTCTCGCGGGCTTCCTTGATGAGCGCTTTGCGAGACAAGCGAACTTTGTTGCCCTCGATGGAGAGGACCTTGACGAGGACCTGGTCGCCGAGCTTCAGCTCGTCGCGGACGTCGCGGATGCGGTGTTCGGAGATTTCGCTGATGTGCAGGAGGCCATCGGTGCCGGGGAAAAGCTCGACGAAGGCGCCGAACTCCGCGAGGCGAACGACTTTGCCGAGATAGGTCTTGCCGATTTCGGCGCTGGCGGTGACGTCGCGGACCATCTGCAAGGCCGCATCGCCGCCGGCTCCGCTGGTGGAAAAGATGTGCACGGTGCCGTCTTCGAGAACGTCAATTTTGACGCCGGTGGCTTCGATGATGGACCTGATCTTTTTGCCGCCCGGACCGATGAGGTCGCGGATCTTGTCCTGGGGAATCTTCAACTTGAAGAGGCGAGGAGCGTAGGCGGAAATCTGCGGGCGTCCCGCACTCAGGGTCTGTTCCATGGTGTCGAGGATCTCGAAACGGGCCTTTTTCGCCTGGGCGAGCGCTTCGCGCATCATCTGAATGCTGATGCCGAGAACCTTGATGTCCATCTGCAAAGCGGTGATGCCGCTGCGCGTGCCCGCGACCTTGAAGTCCATGTCGCCGTAGTGGTCTTCGGCACCGGCGATGTCCGTGAGGATGGAGTATTTATGATCCTCGCCAACGACGAGGCCCATGGCAATGCCGGCGCAGGGCGCCTTGAGAGGCACGCCGGCGTCCATAAGGGCGAGCGAACCGCCGCAAACGGTGGCCATCGAAGAGGAGCCGTTGGACTCCAGGATGTCGGAGACCAGGCGCATGGCGTACGGAAATTCTTCTTCGGCCGGAAGCAGATTCGCGAGGGCGCGCTCGGCGAGCGCACCGTGGCCGATTTCGCGGCGGCCGGGGCCGCGAAGGAACTTTACCTCACCGACGCTGAAGGGCGGGAAGTTGTAGTGCAGCATGAAGCGCTTGAACTGATCCTGCGCGAAGAGCAGGTCGAGACGCTGCATGTCTTCCTTGGTGCCAAGAGTGAGAGTGGCGAGCGCCTGGGTTTCGCCGCGAGTAAAAAGCGCAGAGCCGTGAACGCGGGGGAGCAAGCCGACTTCGCAAGTGATCTGGCGGATCTTGTCAAAGGCGCGGCCGTCGGGACGGCGGCGCTTATTGAGAACGTCGTCACGGAAGATGTTCTCACGGAGGCGTTCAAAAGCGCGCTTGGTGAGAGTGCGCTTCTCATCCATTTCCTTTTTGGGCTCTTCCGGGATGGTTTTGAGAATCTCTTCCTTGAGGGCATCGATGAGGTGGTAGCTTTCTTTTTTCGGATGCTTCTCGGTGTTTACCGCGTCGTGGAGGCGGTCACCATATTTTTTCTGGAGGTCTTTGTAAATACCTTCGTCGAAGGGGAGGGGCGGAACGACGACTTTCTTGGGTTTGAGCTGCGCGTGAAGTTCCTTGATGGCGGCGACGATTTTCTTGATCTGCGCGTGGCCGAACTCGAGAGCGTCCGCGACAGCTTCTTCGGAAACTTCGAGAGCGCCGGATTCCACCATGACGATGGCTTCTTCCGTGCCGGCGATGATGATATTCATCAAGCTTTTCTTCTGGTCGGCGACGGTGGGATTGATCACCAGCTGGCCGTCGAGCAATCCGACACGGACGCAGGCGATGGGCTTCTCAAAGGGCAGGTCCGAGCAATACGCCGCAGCCGAGGCGCTGGTTACGGCAATGACATCGGGGTCGTTCTCGCTGTCCGCGGAGAGCACCATGGAGACAATCTGGGTTTCATTGCGCCACGATTCAGGGAAGAGCGGGCGCATAGGGCGATCAATCAGCCGGGAAGTGAGAACTTCTTTTTCCGAGGGGCGGCCTTCGCGCTTGAAGAAGCCGCCGGGAATTTTTCCGGCGGAGTAGGTGTTTTCGCGGTAGTCCACAGTAAGTGGAAGAAAATCGCGGTCATTCATCGCCGAGGCCATGCAAGCGGTGGTCAGGACGACCGTGTCGCCGTAGCGCGCGGTAATGGCGCCGTTGGCCTGCTTTGCGATTTTTCCGGTTTCGAGGATGAGCGGCCGTCCTCCGACTTCGACGGTCACCTGGTGAGGAGCGGGTGTAACAGTATTTTCAGACATAAATCGTATCCTTTGGCTCCGCGTTGGAGCGGTAGCGATTGCGCAGAGAATGTGTCGCTGCTTCGAGATGGAAGAAAAGAGGCGAGCGCTACTTCGGGACAGACGAGGCGCGATGGACTACACCACGAGAAACTCCGGCACTAATTCAGCCGGACGCCTGGCGACAGACTCCGTGTGGAATGTGTCAGTTCGTGAGAACGCAGTGGATACCGCCCAATTTGCATTAAAATGAATGGGCGATTACTTGCGCAGGCTAAGACGATCAACAATCTCGCGGTACCGATCCGGGTCGCGGCGGTTCAGATAGTCCAGCAATCGGCGGCGCTTATTGACCATCATGATCAAACCGCGGCGCGATGCATGGTCTTTCACGTGGGACTTGAGGTGCGTGGTCAGATAGTTGATCCTCTCGCTGAGAAGCGCAATCTGCACTTCGGGCGAGCCTGTGTCCTTGACATGGGTTCGGAATTGCTCGATCAACACTGATTTCGGTGCGCTCAAGTGCCCCTCTCCGTCTTCCCCTGAATTTTTCCTCTTCTCTTCGACTCATTCAGGCTAACACAACTTTGACAAACCTGTAAAGGAATGTGAATCACTGATCACTGGCAGCAAGCCAGTTTTGGCGTACGCGGCCTGCGATCGGGGTTAGCGCCCCCGCCCAGAGGCTAGCCCTTTAGAAGGTTCCTGATTTGCTTTGCCAGCCTCTCGATCTGCTGTGCCTTTTTCACCACTGGAATGGAAAGCGTGGAATTCGCGTCCGTCTTTTCCACTTGCTCCTTCAATTCGACGACCATGTCGTAGAGTTTTGCAACGTTGGCGCGGAGTTCCTTTTGGTTCTCCATCTCGATGGCTTTCCGGTTTACTCTGCTGGGTTCGTCCAAACTCGCAGGAGCGCTGGGGTCGCGCCCGTTCGGATACGGATGAGGTTTGACCACATGTCCGGTCCCTTGCAGCCAGCTGAGAGTAGGCCCCGCGGGCAAGAGTGCGGCAACGCCAACAAAGGTCGCCAACATGCGACGTCGTGTTTCCATCATGGGAACCCCCGTAAATCGCTTCTCCGATGCATTTACAGCCCCGAGAAAGCCTCACGCGCGACCGCCAACCAGGCAACGGCTAGGTTTAGCCCCTTTTTCGAACTTCGGCAAGCCTCTCCCAGGCAATCGTCCTGAAACCAATGTCCGTCTCGGCCGTCTGTTGGGGTTGGGGCGTTGGGTGTTGCACTCAGCGGGCAATTTAGGTTCAATGCTTGGGCACAGCTCAAAGGGGGAGAAGAGATGCGAAAGCAAGGCGCTGTTTTGGCGGTAGGTTGTCTGACACTGGGGTTAATGGCGGCACTGGGATCGGCCCAAACGGACAAAGCAGCTCGGCCGAGTCCGGCGGCGAAGGCGACGTGCACGCTTGCAGATGGCAAGACGATTACGGTGGGTTACTCGAGTCCGCGGGCGAAAGGAAGAAAGATTTACGGCGGTTTGGTGCCGTACGGCGAGGTGTGGCGCACTGGCGCGAATGAAGCGACTACCTTCGTGACAACCGTGGACGTGATGGTGGGCGGCACCCAGGTTCCCGCAGGGAGTTACACGATCTTCACCATTCCCAACAAGGACAAGTGGACGCTGGTCATCAGCAAGAAAACCGGCGAGTGGGGCACGGACTATCCCGGGCCGAGCAACGATTTGGCGCGAATCGAAATGAAAGCCTCGGCCTTGCCCGCGGCCGTCGAGAACTTCACGATTGCGTTTGATAAAAGCTCGGGAGGCTGCACGCTTCGAATGGATTGGGAGACGACCCGGGCTTCGGTAGACATTGCCCAGATGTAGTGGCGCGAAATCTCAAATGATCAAATGAATTGACCAGGGCGCCGGTTGAGAAACGGCGCTCTTTTTTTGCTCGCAACGTTGAGCCGAGCTCCGGCGGGAATGACGGGAGAAGTGGACAGACGCGAATGTCGGCCCTACCGATTAGCTTTCTCTGGTGCGAATCAAGGCGAGAAATTCGTCACGGGTTTGCTTATTGTGGCGGAATCCGCCGAGCATGGCGCTGGTCACGGCCTGGCCATGCTGCTTTTCGACGCCGCGCATCTGCATGCAGAGATGCCGCGCTTCGATGATCACGCCTACGCCCTCCGGACTTATTTTTTCCTGGATGGCTTCGGCGATCTGGCTGGTCATGCGCTCCTGGATTTGGAGGCGGCGCGCAAACATATTGACCAGGCGGGCGATCTTACTGAGCCCGAGCACACGCTTGTTCGGCAAATAGGCCACATGGGCTTTGCCGAAGAATGGAAGCAGATGATGTTCGCAAAGGCTGAAGAATTCGATGTCCTTCACCACCACCATTTCATCGTAGGCGACGCTGAAGGTTGCGCCGTTGAGGACATTGTCAACGTTCTGATGGTAGCCGCTGGTCAGATACTTGAATGCCTTTTCAAAGCGCTCCGGGGTCTTGCGCAGGCCCTCGCGGTTGGGGTCTTCGCCGACGAGCTTGATGATCTCACGCACATGGCAGGCAATCCTGCGCGCGTCGAGCTCCTTGCCGTCAGTCAGTAGAATTTCCTCCGTTGGTTTGGTCACGGCCGATTCCCTTCTAGGTTTTCCCCGGCATATTCGAAACTGTTCTTTCCGGTCTCTTCAACGCGGACGCGTTCGAGCTTGGCCTTGGGGAACGATTTCAGGCGCTGGAAAATCTCAATGCACAGATTTTCGGTTGTGGGCACCGTATCGCGAAAGGCCGGGACATCCTCATTGAGCGACTTGTGATCGAATTCTTCGAGCACCCGGCGCTCGACGAAGGCGTCGAGATCGGCGAGATTTGCGATCATGCCCGTGGCCGGGTCAATGTCCCCTGAAACGCTGACCTCCACGACGTAATTATGGCCGTGGCCGTAGGGATTGCTGCATTTCCCAAAGACACGGTAATTCTCCACTTCGCTTAGATGCGGGGTATGCAGCCGATGTGACGCCGAAAAACGGTATCGGCGACCGAGTTCGACTTTGAGTGCGCTGCTCATCGGTTCCCTGCTGTGGCCGCACCGTTGCGATAACAATCAGCGAAAAGGTCCGGAGATTCGTATAGGCGGACGCGCTGCAATTTACCCCGCGTGATTTTGGGATCGAGCAGCTGCCAGATCACACGGGCGATATTCTCGGTGGTCGGAATCTGTCCGGCCAGCTCCGGCAGCTCGTAATTCAGATGACGATGATCCATGCGCTGCATCACTTCGCGCTCGAGAATTCCTTTCAGCTCTTTCAAGTCGAGCACCATGCCGGTGACCGGGTCGGGCTCGCCACCCACCGTAACTTCCAGCGTGTAGTTGTGACCGTGGCCATGGGGGTTGTTGCACTTCCCAAAGATGCGGCGGTTCTCCTCTGCCGAAAGATTTGGGTTGTGATAGAGGTGCGAAGCGGAAAACTCGATTTTTCGTGTAATCAGAACCATGGGGTCTTGTTCGCTCTAGAGTAACCCGAACTCCGTCTATTTTAGCGTACCTGGAGCTTCGACCGGGTATTCGCGGCCCTTCCATTCGACCTTGCCCCTGGCGTAATGGCGGTAAGAGGTCCAGAGCACACCCGCGTACAACGCCACGGCGGGCACGTAGTAGAGGATGAGCGAGAACGGGAATTGGTTACGGGTCAGCTCCGATCCGTAATTCATCTGGCGAAAGATGAGGAGCCAGACGCCGACAAACAGGGCAAAGGGAAACTTGATCCCCAGGAGTAGGACTAGAAGCACAATCCAAGGAAACGTGGACTCGATCTCTCGGAAGGCAGCCTGGGGCGTTCCGCCTATCAATTTGTAGAGATTCTTTGTCCAGCCTTCCCACATCGAAGCAAAGGAACGATACATCCGGACGCGGACGATGCCTTTGCCTGAATGGAACGCGAGGCGGCAGCCCGCTGACTTAACGCGGCGCGCGAGGGCTACGTCTTCCAGCACTTCTGCGGCAACGCTGGCGTGGCCGCCGACGGCTTCGTAGGCGTCGCGCCGGATCATCAGGAACTGACCGTTGGCGGCAGCGTCTGAGGAAGAAGGATCATTCACCGCGTCATAATTGAATTTTCTGGCAAGACGGCAATAGATGAAAGGAATTAACGCCTTCTCGTACCACTTTTCCATAATTTGCTGGGGTGAAAAAGAGACGAGCGCGGCGCCGGATTCTTGTGCGATCTGCAAAGCTTTCGCAGCGGCGCCGGGTTCGTGCTCGGCGTCGGCATCGGTGAGGAGCAGCCAGGGATTCATCGCTTCTTTAGCGCCAAGAGCAACCGCATGGTTCTTACCGACCCAGCCGGCGGGAACGCCCTGCGTTTCAAGAAGGCGAAGGTTGGGAATGCTGGTCATGAGGCCGCGAACAATTTCGGCGGTCTTATCGGTCGATTGGTCGTTCACGACGAGAATTTCTGCAATCTCGGGCTGGCGGGCAAGCGATTTAATGCAGGCCGCAATGGATGGCTCTTCATCGCGCGCGGGTACGATGGCGCTGATGGCGGCAAAAAGGACGGGAGCGGAATTGGACGGTTCGTTGGGCATGTCTTGGTCGCGAGCGGGGTTTGTTTCCGATCTGGAGCGGATGGGCTAGTATAGCATTTGATGGGAATCGGTCGAAAAATCGTGACATGGGGCGCAGTCCTGGCCGCGCTGGGAGTTTTGTTGCTCTTTGCGATGCCAAGCTATCGGCAGGGCGAAGACTCGATTGCCGGAAAGAAGGCGGAGGATTTTTCCGTCGAGCTTGCGGGCAAGCCGGCGCATCTTTCCGATCTGCGTGGCAAGGTGATCGTCCTCAATTTCTGGGGTAGTTGGTGCAAACCCTGTGTGGAAGAAGCACCCGCACTCGATCGGCTTCACAAATACATAGCATCACGCAATGGCGTGGTTCTCGGTGTCGCTGCCGATGAAGAAAAAATAACCTACCGGAGATTCGTTCGCAGCG
>Ga0137415_10007670_pt1 | contig 10697 bp, 9 predicted proteins | sample CZODoug3_1_1_16f_FD_183082 | JGI IMG/M metagenome (GOLD analysis project Ga0137415, IMG submission 183082) | Vadose zone soil fungal communities from Angelo Coast Range Reserve, California, USA - CZODoug3_1_1_16fungal (Hybrid Assembly) | ecosystem: Environmental > Terrestrial > Soil > Vadose...
CCGGTAGGGCCGACGCAACTCCGCAAAACTTGACACCAGCGTCGGGGCGTCAGGACCACATGATTTTGCCGTCCGCAGCAACATCTCTCGTCCGCCCGCTCTCTGATCGCTCACGGATTCAAAGAACCCGCCCTGCAACCTTTCGCGCGCAAAACGCTGCTGCGTCCACCGCATCCCACCCCGCGTCCCTGACGATCATGATACGCCCCTCTGGTGGGGTGGGATGGCCAAAGTGCTAGATCTGATTTGGGGGGTACGGAAACCGAAATATTTTTGCAAAGGGGGCTGGACACCCCTGTCAACAAACCGCCCGAGGGGCAAATCACCGGACAGCGGCGAGCGCAAATTCCGCTCGTGTTCCGGACTCGGTGCCCTTCAAGCCCGCCTTTCGCGCAGCTTTGCGCCGCCGGATTCTTGAGGCAGATTGGTGGATCAACGGACCTGTTGCGCCCGAACGACGTGCGGACCTGGACCGGTCCGGATGTCCTGTATCAAGTCTCCGTAGAATCGATCGGCGATTTCGGCAAGGCCGAGATCCTCGATGACCCCAAATCCCTTGTTATACAGCATCTCGGACAACTCGGCCGGATCGAACAGACTAAGCCACGGCTCGCCGAGCGACGCCGCCCTTGCCGCAATGGCCATCACATTTGCGCGGCGGTCGGCAGGATGGTTTTCGAACGGCTCGGCGTAGTCGAACACGACCTCCGCATCCGGCACGCCGACGATGAAATGCAACGTCGCGGAGACCGCCTCGCGCGTCAGATAGGGCACAACACCAAGCCACTGGAAGAACGCGGGGCGATCCGATCGAAAGCCGGCTGCCTTTAGACCATCCGCCAGGCTTTGCCGCTCGAAGTCGACGGGTGCGAAGGTGAGCGAGCCGGGTATGACCAGGCCCGCCTCGTTCAGACGCTCGCGCTTCCACTGCTGCGTTGCGGGGTAATCCACCTCGAATACGCGAACACCAAGGTCGGCATAGGGGTTGCGGAGCGAAAACGTGTCGAGGCCCGCTCCCAGCACCACGACCTGACGCATCCCGCGCGCCACGCCGGCCGCCAGCGTATCCTCGGAAAATCGGCTGCGCGCAGCGATGAACAGACGCATTGGCTGCAACGACGGGTCGGCGGCGGTTTGGTCGAGCCTGGCGCGAGTTTCGTCATCGAGGATTCTGGAGGCGAACGGATCGCTGAAGATAACTCCACCATCCAGGGTTTGATGGATGGCGCGATAGGCCGCCGCACCGCGCGCCGTGTGACTTGGCTCTCCCGCTTGCATTGTGACCTCCTCAGACCGGGTGATGGCACACGGCTTCGATCCGGTTGCCATCGGGGTCGCGCAGGAAAGCGCCGTAATAGGACGCGTGATAATTGCGCAGGCCCGGCGCACCGTCATCGCTGCCGCCGGCGGCGAGGCCGGCGTCCCAGAACGCATCGACCTGCGTCCGCCACTTCGCCTTGAAGCACCAGTGCCGGCCAAAGGCCTCTTCGGGTTTGGGGCCCTTGCGGATGGTGAGGTAGACGCGCGCCGGATAAGCGCCACGCGCGCGTTCGCCATAGCCCAGCCAGTCATCGCGGCGGCCGACCTTGACGATCTCAAGCGCTTTCATGATCGCGTCGTAGAAGCGCTCGGCCGCGGCGATATCCGATACGGTGATGGAAACGTGATCGAGCACCGAGCATTCCCGTTACGCAGCGTTTCTGAGCCGATCCAGCGCCTCGACAATCCTGGCTTTGCGCGCCACGGCCGCCTCGCGCTTTTCTTTTTCCTCTTCGACGATTTCTTCCGGCGCGTTGGCGACGAATTTTTCGTTCGACAGCTTGGCATCGACGCGCTTGATGTCGGCGTCGGCCTTGGCCAATTCCTTGTCGAGCCGCGCCTTCTCCGCCGAAAGGTCGATGACGCCCTTAAGCGGCAAGGCCGCGACCTCGCCCCGCACCAGCAACTGCACAGCCCCTTCCGGCGCGGCATCGGCGAAGGAAATGTCGGCGAGCCGGGCCATCCGCTTGACCACATCGTTCCAGCGTTGCGCGCGTTCCCTCGTTTCAGCGGAAGCACCCGCCAGCAGCAGCGGCGTCAGCGTTGCCGGCGGAATATTCATTTCCGCCCGCACCGAGCGAATCGCGGTCACAAGATCGACCACCCAGCCGATCTCGGCTTCGGCGGCGTTGTCGGTCAGTCCGGCATGATTGGGCCAGGGCGCCAGCGCCAGCAGCGGTCTGCTCTCTCCCCCCTTGTGGGGGAGAGTTGGAGAGGGGTGTATCACGGGCGCAGGCGCTTGCGGCTTACCCTCCTCCCCCATAAGGGGGGAGGGAGAACGAGAGGCGCCGTCACTCATCGCCGTCACCGCCCACAGTTCTTCGGTGATGAAGGGCATGAACGGATGCAGCAGTTTCAGGATTTCGCCGCGCGCCCACGCCACCATGGCGCGGGTCTCGGTCTGGGCGTCGCCCTCCTCGCCCATCAGAACGGGCTTTGCGAGTTCGAGATACCAGTCGCAATACACGTTCCAGACGAAGCGGTAGATCGCGCCGGCGGCATCGTTGAAGCGGCAGGCTTCGATCGCCTCGGTCACCTCGCGCGCCGCACGCGCGGTCTCATGCGCGATCCAGCGGTTGAGCGTCTCCTTGGCCAGGGTTGCATTGAACTGCGGCGGCAGCACGCAGCCGTTCATCTCGGCGAAACGGCAGGCGTTCCATAGCTTGGTCGCAAAATTGCGGTTGGTTTCGACGTGATGGGGCGACAGCTTGATGTCATGTCCCTGTGCGGCGGCGCGCGCGAGCGCAAAGCGCAACGCGTCGGCGCCATAGTCGTCGATGACTCCAAGGGGATCGATGACGTTGCCTTTCGACTTCGACATCTTCGCGCCCTTCTCGTCGCGAACGAGGCGGTGGATATAGACCGTCGAAAACGGCGCCTCATTCATGAAGTGAAGACCCATCATCATCATCCGGGCGACCCAGAAGAAGATGATGTCAAAGCCGGTGACGAGCACGTCGGTCGGATAATAGCGTTTGACGTCCATCTCGTCGTCGGGCCAGCCAAGTGTCGAGAACGGCCACAGCGCCGAGGAGAACCAGGTGTCCAAAACATCTTCGTCCCGGGTGATGAAGCCGGCACGTTTTTGGGGATCGAGCGCCATCTGCCGCCCCTGCTCCGGCGTGATGACTTCCTGCTCGGCGTAATAGCCGAGCGCGTTGCCGATCGCCTCTTGCTCGGTTTCGGCGACGAACACCTTGCCGTCGGGGCCGTACCACGCCGGGATCTGATGACCCCACCAGAGCTGGCGCGAGATGCACCAGGGCTGGATGTTCTCCATCCACTCGAAGTAGGTTTTTTCCCAGTTCTTCGGCACGAACGCGGTCGCGCCGCTTCTCACCGCGGTGATGGCGGGTTGCGCCATGGTCTTGGCGTCGACATACCACTGATCCGTCAGATAAGGCTCGATGATGACGCCGGAGCGATCGCCATGCGGCACCATGTGGATGTTCGGCTCGACTTTTTCCAGAAAACCGAAATCTTCCAGCCTTGCCACGATCAGCTTGCGCGCGGCAAACCGGTCGATGCCGTGCAATTCCTCGGCAAAATACTCCGATTCTTCCGGCAATCCGCGCAAATAATCTTCGTTGCCGACCAGCGCGAGCCTGCCCTCCTGATCGAGCACGCTGATCCGCGGCAGGCCGTGCCGGTTGCCGACCTCGAAATCGTTGAAGTCGTGCGCCGGCGTGACCTTCACCGCGCCCGAACCTTTTTCGGGGTCGGAATATTCGTCGGCGACAATCGGAATCTTTCGCCCCACCAGCGGCAGGATTACGTGCTGGCCGACCAGATCGGCGTAGCGCGCATCGTCCGGATGCACCGCCACGGCGCTGTCGCCGAGCATCGTCTCCGGCCGCGTGGTCGCAACCACGATAAAGCTGGTGGGATCCTCGGGATCGAAGGTTTTGCCTTGCAGCGGATAGCGCAAGTACCAGAGGCTGCCCTTGACCTCGACCTGTTGCACCTCGAGATCGGAAATCGCGGTCAGCAGCGCCGGATCCCAGTTCACCAGCCGCTTGTCCTTATAGATCAGCCCTTCGCGATGCAGCTGGACGAACACTTTGATGACGGCGCGCGACAGGCCCTCGTCCATGGTAAAGCGTTCGCGCGACCAGTCGCAGGACGCGCCGAGCCGCTTCAGCTGATTGATGATGACGCCGCCGCTCTCGGCCTTCCATTGCCAGACGCGCTCGAGAAATTTCGCGCGGCCCATGTCGCGGCGGCCCGGCAGCTGGCGCTCCGTCAATTGCCGCTCGACCACCATCTGGGTCGCGATGCCAGCATGATCGGTGCCGGGCTGCCACAACACGTCGCGGCCGCGCATCCGCTCGAAACGGCAGAGGATGTCCTGCAGGGTGTTGTTGAGCGCATGCCCCATGTGCAGCGAGCCGGTCACATTCGGCGGCGGGATCACGATGGTGAAGGGTTTTGCATCGCGGCGCTCGGGGCGGCCGGCCCTGAACGCGCCGCTTTCCTCCCAGATCCGGGACATGCGGGTTTCGATATCGGCGGGCTGGTAGGTCTTCTCGATCATGGCAATGCAATCATGGCTATGGAACGGGCTAGAAACCCGCCGAAACGCGCCAAGTCAACAGACCAAGTCAACACGACAGGCCCGTCGAAGGGCAGGATCAGGCCGGATGCAGTGGCCAAACGAGGCTCACAATTGCCCGCCGCGCGCGGATCGGCGCCTGTTCCGCAAGAGCACCCGGACTTGATCCGACGGTGGATACCGGTTTTGCGATCAGCATACGCGGAAACTAGCGTCCGCGCGAAACCCGTTCGATTTCCGCCTTGACGATGCGCTCCACCAGCCCGGGCAGATTGTCGTCGAGCCAGGATTTCAGCATCGGCCGCAGCATCTCCTTGACGAGATCTTCCAGCGTCCGCGCATTGTTGCTCAGCACGGTGTTGGCGAGGCTATTGAAGGCGGATTCGACGGCGGACACGGTAGAGCGTGACAATATCTGTTGCGGTGCCGGCGCCTCGCGTTCGAAAGGCGGCGGTTCGAACGCGGGCCGCCGATGCATCGCCTTGGCGGCGGCCATTTCGGTGAATTCGAGATCGTCCTGCGGTTCAACCTTCTTGAACGAAGGCTGCGGCTCCGGCACCGCCATCTCGTCGGTGAGTTCGAACACCTCGACCTCGGGCGGGGCCGGCCTTATCTCGGCTTCTGACGTCGCCTCATCGAGGCCGGCCAGCATCGCATCGATATCGTCCTGACTGTTGGAGACGGCGGCCGCGGCAGGAGGTGGTGCGGGGGGCGGGGCGGGTTTGACGGGCGGCGCCGCCTTTGCAGCGGCGGCCTGTGCGGCGGGAATCGCCGACGGCGGAATATTATTCATCACGGGCGCCTTGGATGGCGGCGCGGGCGAGGCGGTTTTTTCCGGCTTTGCTGCCGCGGCCGGGCTCGAGGGCTTCTCGACGGCCGGTTTTGCCTCATCGTCGGCGATGATACGCCGGATCGACGCCAGAATCTCCTCCATCGAGGGCTCTTGGACCTTTGCAGGCTGCGTCATCTCCGACCCCACATCATCAACGCCCTCGTGTGCGTCTTATACCAAGCAAAGAAGGATTACCGTTTCCGGAAATGCAGGCCGGGATTTTCATCGCACAAGCCTGACTTGTCCCCAGATCAAGCCTCGCGCGAAACCGTCGCGCGGGGTTCCCGCCCCTGCTCAGGCACCGAAGCGTCGCGTCCTAAGGATGCATATGCGTCGCGAATCGCTCTGTTGCCCCCAATAAAGGTATGTCACGGCAACAATTGATTGCAAGCAAACGCGCTCTGGACGCGGCCCGTCTTCCCGCCTGTGGCAGCGCGTACGCGATCAGCGGCCGTCGGGAGTGCGAACACCAAACCAGCTGTCGCGAACCTGCTGATAATGCACGCTCGGATCGTATACGGTGGTGGCGAGATTAAGCACCTGCGGCGACAGCCGTCCGACCGCATTCAAGACCGCATAGGACGCCACCACGCGATCATGCTGCGCGGTGACGAGCGCGACGCGGGCGTTGACCAGCGCCTGCTGCGCATTCAGCACGTCGAGCGTGGTTCGCTGTCCGGCCTTGGCCTCCTCGCGCACGCCGTTGAGCGCGATCTCGGAGGCCGTGACCTGCGATTGCGCGGAAGCGACCTGCGCCTTGCCCGCCACCAACTGCCCCCACGCCGTCACCACGTTGGCGCGGGTCTGGTCGCGAACCTGCTCGAGGTTGAGGCGCTGCTGCGCCAATGTTTCCTTCGATTGGCGGATCAGCGAGTACTCGGCGCCGCCCTGATATATCGGAACCGAAACCTGCGCGATCGCCGAGGCGCCGAACGAGCGGAAGATCGTCATTTGCTGTTCGTAGGATTGCTGTACCGAAGCCTGCAACGTCACCGTCGGCAGCAGCGCGCCTTCGTTGACCTTGACCTGGAGAAAATTGACATCGATGCCGAACATCGCGGCGGTCACGTTCGGATTTTCCGTCAGACTGAGATCGACCGCGCCGGGCAGCGTCCCCGGCAGATAGCGGTCCACCGGCGAACCCGGCGCGAGCGCTGCCGGCTCGTTGCCGATGATGCGGCGGAAGTTTGCTCGCGTGGTGACCAGGTTGGCTTCGGCGGTCAGCAGCTGGGTTTTGCCGGCCGCGAGCTGCGCCTCCGATTGCGCGACGTCGGTGCGGGTCACCTCGCCGACATTGAACCGGTCGCGGGTCTGTTTCAGCGTCTGTTCGAGAACGCGGACGTTGCTGCGCTGAACCTCGACGATGGCGGCGTCGCGCAGAAAGTCCATATAGATGGTGGCCGCCGAGAGCAGCACCGACTGGTCGAGAACCCGCAAAGCTTCGCGCGCGCCGGAGACCTGGCTCTCCGCCGCCCGGGTTCGGTTGGCGGTTTGCTGGCCGTTGTAAAGCGTCTGCGAAATGGTCGCGCCGACCGCGCGCGGCGCATTGGCGCCGTGAACTTCGGTTCTGACGATGTTGGTGGGACTGCCGCCGGAGGTGGTGTTGGTGTCGGTGTATTGATAGCCCGCGCTGGCGGTGACGGCGACCCGTGGACGATAGCCCGACAGCGCCTGCGGCACGTTCTCGTCGGTGGAGCGCACCTGGGCGCGCTGCGCGTTGAGCTGCGGATTGATCTGATAGGCGCGCACCAGTGCGGCCTCGATCGTGTCCGCCAAGGCAGGCGACGAACCGACATAGGCCATCAGGAGGACTGCGACCGCAGCTCCAGTCACGAACTTCACGCCATGCATTCCCAGTAATCCATCCGTCACGTTCACCGGCCCCTGCGCCAGAACCGGGCTGTTGCTTATGATTCCGAGTCAAAATCCCGTCGCACCATATGCTGCGCGCAAGCGGGACGGAACCCCCGGCGGCGAAACGCGGTGGAAACTCTTGACGTGGGGCATCCGGGCCACACTTCTGATTTAGAACGGTATTTAGGCCACACGGGCTAAAAAATGAAGGCAGGGAGCCGACCAAGTCCGGGCAAAACCGGGACCGCCGCATCGAATAGGGCGCGGGTTCCAAAATCGCCGTGGGAGTGTGTCACGACCATGGCCCGCGGCGGCTGCATCATGGCAAACACGCCGACCAGCCGGCCGCCGTCCTTGAGCTGCCGGTAAAGCCCGACCGGCGTGACTTCGGTGGCGCCATTGAGCACGATCACATCGTAAGGCGCGTTCGCCGCATCCCCCTCGGCCGCAGCCGCCGCCCGCACCGTCACATTGACAAACCCGAGCCGGGCCAGCACGTCTTTTGCCTTGGTAGCCAGCGACGCATCGCCTTCCGTCGCCGTCACTTGTGCCGCAAGCTTTGCGACGATCGCCGCCGAATACCCGGTCGCGCACCCCACCACCAGGACATTGTCGGTATCCCTGATCTCGGCCGCCTGCAGCATTTTCGCCGTCACCACGGGTTTGATCAGATAGCGTTTTTCGGAAAGCCTTGTTTCGGAAAGCCCTGTTTCGGAAAGCCCTGCGCTGACGTCGAGATCGATGTCCAGATAGGCCATCGCCTGTTGACCAGGTGGCACAAAGGCTTCGCGCGGCACCGCCAGCATCGCATCGATGATTCTGCTATCGGTGACGTCGCTGGGACGCACCTGACCATCGACCATTTTCTGGCGCGCGATCGTAAAACCGGACATGAGTGTACCTTCGGGCGTGCCTTGCGAACGCAGCGGAAGTGGCCGCGGGAAAAAGCCTGGAACCGCGGCATCTTTGGTACAAGGTCAGCCAAAACGCAACATGGCGCTGGCGTCAGCCGAAGCCCAAAACAAACTCAAGAAAGAATCCAAGAATCTCAAGAGAGGTTCAAGCTCGGCGATCCCTCCCGCGCAGAATCGGCAGCGAATGCGGGCCTATTCGATCGGCACGACGAGCCGCCCGATCAACCGCGCGACTTCGTCCAAACGGTCGCTGTCGTGATCCTTGACGGCTTGCGCCAGTCGAACGAGGCACTCATCGTCGCTCATCGCAGGTATTTTGGCAGGTATTCTGGCAGGTATCTTGGCGAGTACCTCGGCGGGCATCTTGCTCGGAACGATCGACGGTCCCGGCCCTGAAGCATCGGTCTCGGTGTCTGGCATCGAATCACCTCTGGCAAAACCCCGGCGCGATCGAGTATCGGCTGCGAATGCGTCTTTTTGGGGCTCGGGTTCCCGGCCCGGCCGGCTCGCGGGATCGCCGGATGGGACGCCGCATCTTCGGTTCGTCAAAAAGGCCAACGAACCCTGATCGCTCAGGTCGTTTTAATTGCTTGTCGAGGTCGCGTTGGAGCGGGCCATTTCCCGCTTTGCAAGGCTCGGGGGCTTTGTTATACGCTGGCCCGTCGCGAACCCCTTCGGTTTCGCCTGTTCCTCGGTAGCTCAGCGGTAGAGCATTCGACTGTTAATCGAATGGTCGCTGGTTCGAATCCAGCCCGGGGAGCCAGTTGGCTGTTCTTCTCTGTTCGTCCTTGTTCGCAGCCGTTCAGTACACCTCCACAACCCATTGTAAGTCTATCACTTTCCGCCTGCGTCTGTGCCACGACGGTTCGGCACCGTTCGCACACATCGGCCATTTTTTGGGGGTACCAGACGGGGTATCGACGCCCGGCGTTGCTGATGTGTTCTTTTGATACCCCCAAATGGCAGGTGGGAGATGAAGCTTAGGTTCGCTTTGACCGATACAGCTTTGCGTAGCGCGAAGCCGCGCGCAGAGTCGTACAAGATGTTCGATGGTGGGGGCCTGTTCGTGCTGGTGAAGCCCAACGGTTCAATGCTCTGGCGCTACAAGTTCAAGCTTGGGGGAAGGGAGAAGCTCCTGACCCTGGGCCAATATCCCGCCGTCAAGCTCGCCGACGCCCGCAAGGCGCATCAAGACGCGAAGATCAAACTACAGGCCGGGGTCGACCCCTCGGCGGCTCGTCAGGCCGAGCGGGTCGAACGGCAGGTCGCGGAGGCGGAGGCCGCGCTTCGGGAGACGACCTTTGGAAGCGTTGCCGATAAATGGCTCAAAACCCGCGTCCCGGTAAAGGCAAAGGGTATAGAGGAAAAGGAAATCAAGAAACGGTTTAAAACCTATGCCCGCGATGATCGCATGGTCGGCTACCTCAAGGACGGCAAGGAGACCGCGCCGGGCTTCGGTCGCGTCGTCATCGATCGGGTCGAATTGGGCCACCTTTCGCCGATCCTGAAAGCGGTCAACCATCCAACCCGCATCCGCCTTATCTCGGCCGCCCGCAAGATCATCTCCTATGCCAAGGCGCACGGCCTTTGGTCCAAAGATCGCCCCTCGCCATTCGCCGATATCGATTTCGCCGCTGGCTTTGCGAAGCATCGGGAGACGCATCGGCCAGCGATCACCGATCCCGTCAAATTCGGCCAGCTTCTCCGGAAGATCGAAGTCTATGAGGGGCGCGGTGATAACCTGACCGGATACGCGCTCGAATTGCTCGCGCTGACCTTCGTTCGCCCGGGCACGATCGCCGCCGCCAAATGGGAGCACTTCAATCTGAGAGGCGCGTTTTGGGTGGTGCCGTTTGAAGGATTGAAGATGGCGACCGAGCGGTCAGAGGCGGGCAAGTCAGAAGACGACTACGTCATCCCGCTTTCGCGCCAAGCGGTCGCGCTGTTGCGCGAATTGCACAAGATCACGGGCGATGACGAATATCTCTTCCCCGGTCGTGGCGATGGGCGCACGATCAGCGAGAACACCCTGAATTATGCGCTGCATGGGCTGGGCTACAAGGGTATTCATTGCGCCCATGGGTTCCGCAGTAGCGTCTCTACCATGCTCAACCGCGAGCGCGTCAACGGGCGTCGCCGGTTCGAGCGGGAACTGATCGAGATGCAGCAGGACCGTCTTGATGCTTCTACCCGCGCGGTTTACGACCGCGATGACCGCCTACCTGAGCGCGTCGAGTTGATGCAATTCTGGGCGGATAAGATAGATGCGCTCCGCGACGACCAGAGCAGCGTCAAGCTTACAGTGGCGGACAGGCGCGTGTGACCGACGAGGTAGCGGACTGGAGCGGCGACTGGGTCGTCAACGAGATCGCGGCGCGGGTTGACCGCGCGGGTCCGCGTCCCGTCTCTAAGTGTCTGTCCGAAGAGTTCTTGAATCATATGAATCACCTGTGATTCAAGAGTGGTGGCCTGATTCGAGGAGGGGTCACCGATGTGGACGAGCAAG
>Ga0137415_10007672_pt1 | contig 10697 bp, 9 predicted proteins | sample CZODoug3_1_1_16f_FD_183082 | JGI IMG/M metagenome (GOLD analysis project Ga0137415, IMG submission 183082) | Vadose zone soil fungal communities from Angelo Coast Range Reserve, California, USA - CZODoug3_1_1_16fungal (Hybrid Assembly) | ecosystem: Environmental > Terrestrial > Soil > Vadose...
CAGGTGGTCGACGCCGAGCTGCTGCGCCTGGACGCCCGGCTGCCCGCTCTGGACGATGCGACGCGCTCGGCGGTGGCCGATTCGGTGCGCCGCGCAGTGGAGAAGGTGCTGCACGCGCCGACCGTCCGGGTGAAGGAACTCGCCTCGACCCCAGGCGGCGACCAGTACGCCGAGGCGCTGCGCCGGCTGTTCGACCTCGACCCGGCCCAGCCCGAGTCGGTCACCGCTGTCCGGAAGGCGGGGTCATGACGACCACGCGCGTGCTGCGCGTCGGCACCCGGGGATCGGCGCTCGCCCGCATCCAGACGAACCTGATCGCGGACGCGCTGGGCGTGCCGACCGAGATCGTGCCGATCGCGACGGCGGGCGATCGCTCCGCGGCGCCGGTGGAGCAGATCGGCGGCACCGGCGTGTTCGTGTCGGCGCTGCGGGATGCCTTGCAGCGCAACGAGATCGACATCGCCGTCCACTCCTACAAGGATCTCCCGACCGCGCCCGCGGACAGCGTCGTGATCGGTGCCGTGCCGCCGCGCGAGGATCCGCGGGACGCGCTCGTCGCTCGCGACGGGTTGACGCTCGGCGAGCTGTTGCCGGGCTCCCGGGTCGGTACCGGCTCGCCGCGCCGGGCCGCCCAGCTGCGCGCCCTCGGGCTGGGGCTCGTCGTCGAACCGTTGCGTGGCAACGTCGACACCCGCCTGCGCCGGGTCGCCGAAGGGGCGTTCGACGCCGTCGTTCTGGCCCTGGCCGGCCTGCGGCGACTGGGACGCGACGGTGAGGTCACCGAGATCCTCGACCCGATCCAGGTACTGCCGGCGCCGGCGCAGGGCGCCCTGGCCGTCGAGTGCCGGGCGTCCGACCAGGACTTGATCAACTTGCTGTCCACTATGGACGATGCCGATACTCGTGCAGCCGTCGTCGCCGAGCGGGCCCTTTTGGCCGCGCTCGAGGGGGGCTGTACTGCTCCGATCGCCGCCCTGGCCGAAATCGCCGAGGGCGACTCCGGGCTAGAAGTGTTCCTCCGTGGTTCGGTCACGGCTCCGGACGGCTCGCGCGCCGTCCGGCTGTCGGCCACCGGCCCGGTAACCGACGCCGACGGGGTCGGCCGGCGACTCGCCGCCGAACTGATATCCGAAGGTGCAGACACAATGATGATGGGGAGCTCCACATGACCCGCGCGCGCAAGTCCATAGGCCGCATCACCTTCGTGGGTGCCGGCCCGGGCGACCCGGGATTGCTGTCCGTCGCCGCCACGCAGGCGCTGGCGGCGGCGCAGATCGTCTATGCCGACGGCGGCGTGCCGCCGGCGATCACCGAGCTCGCCACCGGTGAGGTACGCCTCGCCGAGGGCCAACCGGCCGACATCGCCAAGTCGGTGCTCACCGAGGCGCGCAACGGCGCCCACGTGGTGCGACTGATCGTCGGCGACGTCTTCACCGACGACGGTGCCGTCAAGGAGGCGCTGGCCGCCGCCAAGACCGTCGTGCCGTTCGACGTCGTGCCGGGGCTGGCTCTCGGTGTCGGCACGGCCACCTACGCCGGCGTGCCGGTCGGTTCGGTGCACACGTCCGTCGACGTGAACGCCGCCACCGATTTCGATGCGCTCTCGCACGCGCCGGGCACCCTGGTGCTGACCGTGTCCGCCGCCGAGGTGCAGATGCTCGGCGAGCAGCTCGTGTCGGGCGGGCTCAAGCCTGATATCCCGGTGACGGTGAGCTGTGACGGCACGAGCACGTCGCAGCAGACCGTGTCCGGCACGGTGGGCGACATCGAGCTCGCGGCGGCCGGTATGACCGGCCCGCTGGTCGTCACGGTCGGCCGGGCCGCCCTGCAACGCGACAAGCTGGCGTGGTGGGAATCCCGCGCGCTGTACGGCTGGCGGGTGCTCGTCCCTCGGACGAAGGACCAGGCCGGCGCGATGAGCGAGCGGCTGCGCGCGCACGGCGCGGTGCCGGTCGAGGTGCCGACCATCGCCGTCGAGCCGCCGCGCACCCCGGCCCAGATGGAGCGCGCCATCAAGGGTCTGGTCACCGGCCGGTACGAGTGGATCGTGTTCACCTCGGTGAATGCCGTCAAAGCGGTTCGGGAAAAGTTCGAGGAGTTCGGGCTGGACGCTCGGGCGTTCGCCGGCGTCAAGATCGCCTGTGTGGGCGAGTCGACCGCGGACGCGGTGCGCGCGTACGGCATCAGCCCCGAGCTCGTGCCGTCGGGCGACCAGTCCTCCGAAGGCCTGCTCGCCGACTTCGCGCCCTACGACGACGTTCTCGACCCGATCGACCGGATCCTGTTGCCCCGGGCCGACATCGCCACCGAGACGCTCGCCGCCGGGCTGCGCGAGCGCGGCTGGGAGATCGACGACGTCACCGCGTACCGGACAGTGCGGGCAGCGCCGCCGCCGGCCGAGATCCGCGACGCGATCAAGTCGGGCGGCTTCCAGGCGGTGTGCTTCACCTCGTCCTCGACGGTGCGCAACCTGGTCGGCATCGCCGGCAAGCCGCACGCGCGGACGGTCGTCGCCTGCATCGGTCCGCAGACCGCGGCGACGGCTCGTGAGTTCGGGTTGCGCGTGGACGTGCTGCCCGAGACGGCCACCGTGCCGGCCCTCGTCGACGCGCTGGCCGAGTTCGCCGCCGCCCGGGCGGTGGAGGAGCGGGAGAAGGCCGCCGCCGCAGCCGCCAAGCGAGCCGCCCGCCGCCGGTAGGTCTTCGCGCTCCGGTTTTGGCCGGATGGACCGCGTAGCGCGGCTCATCCGACCAAAACCGTTCATGTGCGTGACATCGCCCTAGCTATTGCCGTTGTCGCCGCCCTGATCGCCGGCTTCGTCGCCGTGCCGCAGGCCCTGGCCAGGTCAGCCGCCACCACCTACAACGTCCTGTTCGACGACACCTCGGCCGAGACGGCCGGCAACGCGGACTGGATCATCTCCACGTCCATGCCGGATCCGCTCGCGCAGAACCCGGCGCCCAGCACTGAGACGAGCTGGACCGGGGCCATCTCGGCGTGGGGCGTCGCCCTGCAACGCACCGGTCGGTACGGCCTCAAGACGCTGCCGCCGTCCGGGACGATCAGCTACGGCAACTCGTCCAATGCTCAGGACCTGAGCCACTTCAACGCGTTCGTGCTGCCCGAGCCGAACGTGCTGTTCACCGCCGCGGAGAAGACGGCGATCATGCAGTTCGTCCAGGCCGGCGGCGGGCTGTTCATGATCAGCGACCACACCGGCAGCGACCGCAACAACGACGGCGCCGATTCGGTGGCCGTGCTCAACGACCTGATGACGAACAACACCGTCGACTCGACCGACCCGTTCGGGTTCAGCATCGACACGCTCGACATCAGCTCGGACAACCCGGCCGGCATCGGATCGTCCCCACGCGTGATCAACGGCCCATTCGGGACGGCCACGGGCACCATCATCCGCGACGGAACCACAGCCACGCTGCATACTGCCGACAACGCCAACGCCCGCGGCGAGATCTACCGCACCGGCTACTCGACGTCCGGCAGCACCGGAATCGCTTTCGCCACCAGCACATTCGGCTCGGGGCGGATCGCGTTCTGGGGCGACAGCTCGCCGATGGACGACGGCACCGGGCAATCCGGCAACACGCTCTATGACGGGTGGAACGACCCGGCCGGCACCGACGCGACATTGGCCCTGAACGCAACAGAGTGGCTCGCCTGATCCGGTTTTGGCCGCCAGTGGTCGTATAGCCACCCTGGCGGCCAAAACCGTGACGAAAGCGAGCGGGCGTATTCTCGGCGCTATGCGCGAGCTCCCTCACCCGGCGCCGTTCCCCACGTACCGTCCGCGCCGGCTGCGCACCACCCCGGCGATGCGCCGCCTGGTCGCCGACGTGCGGATCAGCCCGTCCGACCTCGTGCTGCCGATGTTCGTGCGCGAGGGCATCACCGAGCCGGTAGCCATCGCGTCCATGCCCGGCGTCGTCCAGCACACGATGGAATCGCTGCGGAAGGCCGCCGCCGAGGCCGTCGACGCGGGCGTCGGCGGGCTGATGATCTACGGTATCCCGACCCACAAGGACGCGACGGGCACGGGCGCCGACGATCCGGACGGCGTGCTCAACACGGCCCTGCACGCGCTGCGCCAGGAGTTGGGCGATGCCACCGTGCTGATGGCCGACCTGTGCCTGGACGAGTTCACCGACCACGGTCACTGCGGGGTTTTGACCGAGGACGGCGCTGGCGGCATAGTCGACAACGACGCCACGCTGACGCGGTACGCGAGCATGGCGAGAGCCCAGGCGAACGCAGGGGCCCATTTGCTCGGTACCAGCGGCATGATGGATGGTCAGGTCGGCGCCGTCCGGGCAGCGCTTGACGACGCCGACCGCCAGGATGTCGGCATCCTGGCCTATGCCCCGAAATACGCGTCCGCGTTCTACGGACCGTTCCGGGAGGCGGTCAACTCGTCCCTGCAGGGGGACCGCAAGAGCTACCAGCAGGACTACGCCCGCGATGCCCGCGAGGCGCTCGTCGAGGTCGCGGCCGACCTGGCCGAGGGCGCCGACATCGTCATGGTCAAGCCGGCGCTGCCGTACCTCGACGTATTGCGGGCCGTCGCCGACGCGTCGCCCGTGCCCGTCGCGGCGTATCAGATCAGCGGTGAGTACGCCATGGTCGAGGCCGCCGCCGAGCGGGGCTGGGTCGACCGCGACCGCGCCATCGCCGAGACGCTCACCTCGATCCGACGGGCCGGCGCGTCGATCATCCTCACGTACTGGGCGGTCGAGGCGGCGCGCGCGCTCTAAGGCGGACGGCGGCACCCGCGCGTTCCAAACGGCGCCGGGGCACCCCGCGCACTACTCTGTCGGCCGTGGCCTCGTCCGACGACAACGACGAGGTCGTTTACTTCGAGCCGGGCCGCAGCTACGCGACGGCGTGGGGGCTGGGCGCGCTGCTGGTCGCCGGCCTCGTCTTCGACGCCGTGCTCGGCGGGGCCGCGACGCACGTGGCCGCCTGGTTGGCGGCGATCGTGATCGTGGTCGGCGCCGACGTGCTGGTCATCCGCGCCGCCCGCGCGGCCCGGTCGATCACCGTGACCAAGGCCGAGCTGCGGGTGGGCGACGAGGTCATTGACCGCGGTTCGATCGAGGGCATCGTGCCCGACCGTGAGGGCCGCATACTCGGCCGGCGGGCCGGCGAAGGGTTGCCACGGGGGGCGATCGGACTGCCGCTGCTGCTGGGCGACGACGAGGCGGTGCTCGTCCCCACCCGCCACCCGCAGGCGTTGCGGGCGACGCTGGAGGTCGGCGAGTCGATGCCCGAGGTCCGGGTGGCCGACGATCACGAGATCGACGACCTGATCGAGATCGAGCTGCGCGCCGACACGCTGTTCACCGTCTCGGGCGTCGGACCGCTGCCGGATCCGGCTGCCTCGCACGAGTCGGTGAGCGACGCCCGCGTCCTGCTCGTCGCCGGACGTCCGGCGGTCGGCTTCGCCCGCATCGACGAGGTCGACGGGCACGCACACCTCGAGCAGTTGTCGGTGCTGCCGGGCCACATGCGCCGCGGCGTCGGCAGCGCGCTGCTCGAGGCGGCCTGCGACTGGGCCGCCGAACAGGGTTACCGGGCGATGACGTTGTGCACGTTCGCCGACATCGAGTGGAACGCACCGTTCTACGCCAAGCGTGGCTTCGTCCCGCTCGCGCAGCTGACGCCCGGGCTCAAGGAACTGCGCGACTGGGAACGCGACATCGGCCTGGACGCGGTGGGCCGCCGGGTCGTCATGCGCCGCGAGCTGCCACCGCGCTCGGATTGATTCGCGCCCCGGTTCCGTTGAGTTGATTCGCGTCCCGTTCCGTTCCGTTGAGTGGTGCGTTATCCGTCGAGTGGTGCACTAGAACGCACCACTCGCGGCGTAACGCACCACTCAACGGAGGGATGGCGCGTCAGCCAGGCCCGGCGCCCCTGGGACACTGGACGTCATGTCGGTCTCCGGGGAGCTGTTCGAGCGCGCGCAGCGGGTGATCCCCGGTGGGGTCAACTCGCCGGTGCGAGCGTTTCGCGCCGTCGGTGGGACACCGCGCTTCATGGTGAGCGGCCGCGGTCCGTACCTGACCGATGCCGACGGGCGCGAGTACGTCGACCTCGTCGCGTCCTGGGGGCCGATGATCCTGGGGCACGCCCATCCCTTGATCGTGGCCGCCGCGCAGGAGGCGGCCGCCCACGGCCTGTCGTTCGGCACGCCGACGGTCGGTGAGGTCGAGCTGGCCGAGGAGATCGTCGCGCGCGTCGCCCCCGTCGAGCAGGTGCGCCTGGTCAATTCGGGTACCGAGGCGACGATGAGCGCGATCCGACTGGCCCGCGGCGTCACCGGACGCCAGCGGGTGGTGAAGTTCGCCGGGTGCTACCACGGCCACGTGGACGCCCTGCTCGCCGCCGCCGGCTCGGGCGTGGCCACCTTCGGGCTGCCCGATACGCCCGGCGTGACCGGTGCGCAGACCGCAGAGACGATCGTCTTGCCCTACAACGACCTCGCCGCCGTCGAGGCGGCCTTCGCGGCGCAGGGCGAGGACATCGCGTGCGTGATCACCGAGGCGGCGGCCGGCAACATGGGCGCAGTGGCCCCGGCGCCCGGGTTCAACGCGGGCCTCCGGTCCATCACGGCCCGGCACGGGGCGCTGCTCGTCAGCGACGAGGTGATGACCGGATTCCGCGTTTCGGCGGCGGGCTGGTACGGCCTGGACCCCGTCGACGCGGACCTGTTCACCTTCGGCAAGGTCATGAGCGGCGGGCTGCCCGCGGCGGCGTTCGGCGGACGGGCGGAGGTGATGTCCCACCTCGCCCCGGCCGGACCGGTCTATCAGGCCGGGACGTTGTCGGGTAACCCCGTGGCCGTCGCCGCCGGGCTGGCGACGCTGCGCAACTGCACGCCCGACGTGTACGAGCGCCTGAACGCCACGGCGACCACGGTCGGCCGGCTGGCCTCGGAAGCCCTTACCGCGCAAGGGGTCTCGCATCGAGTGCAGTACGCCGGCAACCTGTTCTCGGTGTTCTTCAGCGCGGCGCCGGTCACGAACTTCGCCCAGGCCCAGGCCGCCGAGACCTGGCGATACAAGCCGTTCTTCCACGCGATGCTCGACGCCGGGGTGTACCTGCCGCCGAGCGCCTTCGAGGCGTGGTTCGTGACGGCGGCCCACGACGACGCGGCCATCGATCGGATCGCCGCGGCCCTGCCGTCCGCCGCCAAAGCCGCCGCGGCGGCGACCCCGTGACGCTGCACGTCGTGCACCTGCTGCGGCACGGCGAGGTCTACAACCCCGACCACGTGCTCTACGGACGGCTGCCCGGCTACCACCTCTCCGAGCTGGGCGTCGAGCAGTCCAAGCTGGCCGCGGCGTTCCTGGCTGAGCGCGACATCGGCTACATCGTCGCCTCGCCGCTGGAACGGGCCCAGCAGACCGCCCAGCCGCTGGCCAAGAAGCTGGGACTGCCGGTCGACACCGACGAGCGGCTGATCGAGGCCGAGAACTACCTGCAGGGCAAGCAGGTCGCCGGGGGCCGCAACCTGTTCACCGATCCGTCCAACTGGCAGTACTTCCGCAACCCGCTCCGCCCGTCGTGGGGCGAGCCGTACGACGTCGTAGCGCAGCGGGTGATGGCCGCCGCCCGGGGGGCGCGCGACCGGGCCGAGGGACACGAGGCGGTCTGTGTCAGTCACCAGTTGCCGATCTGGATCGCACGGCGCTACGCCGCGGGCCAACGGCTGTTCCACGATCCGCGCAAGCGGCAGTGCGCCCTGGCCTCGGTCACGTCGTTCACGTTCGTCGACGACGTGGTGGTGCGCGTCGACTACGCCGAGCCGGCCGGCGCGGAACCCAGCGGCGCCGTCGCCGGAGCATGAGAAGCCCGAGCCCGGCGTCGCCGTCCACAGCTGCGTCTAGCACACTGTCTGACTGATGAAGCGCCTGTTCGCCCTGCTCGCCGGTTCGCTGCTCGCGGTCGTGGCGGGATGCTCCGGCGGCACGGACGCGGTGGACCAGAGCGCCGGCGGACAGTTCCGCTACCACAACGTGACGGCACACGGTAAGACGATCAGCGAGGGGTCGCGCAAGACGGTCGGCAAGGTGACCGGCGAGCTGCTCAGCGGCGGGACGTACAGCCTGGCCGCCCAGAAGGGCAAGGTCGTCGTCCTGAACTTCTGGGGCTCGTGGTGCGGACCGTGCCAGCTCGAGAGCCCGCAGTTCGACTCGCTCTACCGCAAGGTGAAGGCGAAGGGCGTCGAGTTCGTCGGCCTGGACGTCAAGGAAACGACGCGCAGCAAGCCCGAGTCGTTCATCCGGGACAACCAGATCACCTATCCGAACGTCTGGGACCCTAATGCCAAGACCGCTATCCAACTGGGCAAGGTGCCGATGGTCGGCCTGCCCTGGACGGTCGTCGTCGACAAGCAGCAACGCGTGGCCGCCGTCTACAGCGGTCCGGTGCTTCCCGCTGACCTGCAACCCGTCCTGACCTCGCTGATCGCCGAGCCGTGAGCGTCCTCGCCAGCGGCTTCTCCGACACCGTCACCGACGGTTCGCTGGTGCCTGCGGCGGGAGTGGCGGCGCTGGTGGGGCTGATCGGGTTCCTGTCGCCGTGCGTGCTGCCGCTCGTGCCGGGCTACCTGTCCTATGTCGCCGGGCTGTCCGGCGACGACCGGCCGCGCCGCGTCGTCGCCGGCGCGCTGCTGTTCGTGCTGGGCTTCACCGCCGTGTTCGTCGCCGAGGGGGCGCTGTTCGGCGGCTTCGGCCAGTTGCTGCGCGACCACACGCTCACCATCGAGCGCATCTTCGGCGCCGTCACGATCGTGCTCGGGCTGGTGTTCCTGGGCCGTATCCCCTTCCTGCAAAGGGAATTCCGCATCCATCGCCTGCCACCGGCCGGCCTGGTCGGGGCCCCGTTGCTCGGCATCGCCTTCGGCGTCGGCTGGACGCCGTGCCTCACCCCGACGCTCGGTTCGGTCATCGGGGTGGCCTACAGCGAATCCACTGCCGGCCGCGGCGCCATCCTGATGATCTTCTACTGCCTGGGCCTCGGCATCCCGTTCCTGCTGGTCGCCGCCGGGGTCGGCTGGGTGTCGGGGGCGCTGGGCTTCGTGCGCCGGCACGCCGGCGTGGTGGCGCAGGTCGGCGGAGCGCTGCTCATCGTCATCGGCGTGCTGCTCGTCACCGGCGTCTGGGACCACTGGATGATCGAGTTGCGCGACGTCTTCAACCGGCACCCCGGTGTCGGGGCGAACCTGTGATCCGCATCGCCCGCAAGGCGTGGCGCCGGCTGATCAGCATGCGCACGGCGCTGGTGCTGCTGTTCCTGCTCGCATTGGCCGCCGTCCCCGGATCGCTGCTGCCGCAACGTCCGCTCAATCCGACCAAGGTCGACAACTACCTGCGCACGCACGGGGCGTGGGGGCGCTTCCTCGATCGCCTTGGTATGTACGACGTGTTCGGCTCGGCCTGGTTCGCCGCGATCTACCTGCTGCTGTTCGTGTCGCTGGTGGGGTGCCTGGTGCCGCGCATCCGCCAGCACGCGAAGGCGATGGCCCGCAAACCACTGCCGGCGCCGAGGAACCTCGACCGGCTACCCGAGTCGGGGCGCTTCGACAGTGGCGACGCGGCCGCGGTCTACGCGACGGCGGCGCGCACCACGCTCGGTCGGCGTTGGCGCATCGTGCAGCGCGAGGAGCCGGGCGGGGTCGTCACGCTCTCGGCCGAGAAGGGCTACAGCCGCGAGACCGGCAACCTGATCTTCCACGTCGCGTTGCTGAGCGCGCTGATCCTGATCGCGGTCGGACGCCTGTTCAGCTATCAGGGGTCGGTGATCGTCCAGCAGGGACAGGGCTTCTGCAATTCCCCGACCTCCTACGACGCCTGGCGCCCGGGCCGGATGGCCGCCGACGGCCACATCGGCCCGGCGCCGTTCTGCATCGACGCGCTCGACAAGTTCACCGCCACGTACACCGACACCGGTGAGCCGTCCAAGTTCAAGGCCGACGTGACGTACTCGAGGGTGAACGCCGACGGTACGGACGGCCCGCCGATCAAGCACACGATCACCGTCAACCACCCGCTGCGCCTGTCCGGTGATCGGGTGTACCTGATCGGTCACGGCTTCGCACCGCAGATCACCGTCCGGATGCCGGACGGTTCGGTGCAGCACGATCAGGCGACCTTCATCCCGTCCCAGCCGACCACGTTGCTGTCCGAGGGCGCGTTCCAGGAGCAGGGCAAGCCCGACGCCAAGCAGGACATCGGCATCGAGGGCTTCTTCGCGCCCACCCCGCAGGACATGGGCAACGGTGTGATCACGTCGGCGGCGCCGCAGGTCGACAACCCGGTGCTGGGCATCTTCGTCTACCAGGGCACGGTCAACCCGAACGGGGCGCCGCAGTCGGTGTACTCGCTCAACAAGTCGAAGCTGGCCCGGATCGGGCAGGCCAACCTGCGCATCGGGCAGACGGCCCGCCTGCCGAACGGCGTCACGGTGACCTTCGACGGATGGGTGCCCTGGGCGAGCATGCAGGTGTCGCACGACCCGACGCAGGGCTTCCTGCTGTTCGCCGCGGTGGCCATGGTCGTCGGGCTGATCGGCTCGCTGAGCATCCGGCGTCGACGGCTGTGGCTGCGGATCACCCCAGCGGTTGCTGAGAACCAGGGCTCGCCTACGGTTGTCTCGGTGGGCGGGCTCGCCCGCAGCGA
>Ga0137415_10007673_pt1 | contig 10696 bp, 9 predicted proteins | sample CZODoug3_1_1_16f_FD_183082 | JGI IMG/M metagenome (GOLD analysis project Ga0137415, IMG submission 183082) | Vadose zone soil fungal communities from Angelo Coast Range Reserve, California, USA - CZODoug3_1_1_16fungal (Hybrid Assembly) | ecosystem: Environmental > Terrestrial > Soil > Vadose...
GCCACCGGCTTCGGCTGCTCTTTCGCGGCTTCGACGCACATGTACCGCAGCACGCCCTCGTCCAGCTTGACGGCACGCTCGTACTCCGGCAACAGATCACCGGTCGCGGTAAACTCGGCAACGACGTAGTAGCCGGTGTCTTTCTTCTTGACCTTGTACGCCATCGTCCGCTTGCCCCAGTGCGACACGTTGGTGAGCGTGCCTTTCCCATCCTTGGTCAGAAGGGCGTGAAAGCGGTTGAGTTTTTCGTTGATTGCCGGCTCGTCCAGCGCACTATCAAAGATGTAAACCGTCTCGTACCGACGACTCATGCCACCTCCCTTTGGTCATGGGTGACCCGGCGCGGTGGAAGGCGCCGAGTAGGGAATTTGTGAGGCGGAAAGCTAAACGCTATTGTAGTGGATGCCTAGGCCTCGCCCTACAATGCAGCATTGGGGGAGTCGCAGCACGGCTGTTTCTTGGCGCGCGTCTTGCAATTCCAGTTCCATCGGTCCTGGATGCGACGGCCATCGTGGACTATTTCTTCCCGCTCATGGCGTGGCTCGAGCGGCAAAATCAAGGCAAGCCGGTAGGATGGTAGGGCACCAGGTATGATCGCGCTTTCACTGATGACGGCGGCACTGCTCGGCTCGTCATGGCATCAAGTCGATTCCACCGCCACACTCCGCGGCAAAGCAACCTCGTCCTTCAACGGGCACCCGCTGGCCGGCGTGATGGTTTCCGTTCCCGCTGCACAAAAGTTCGTCGTCACCGACTCCAGCGGCAGCTTTTGGCTGGGTGGGTTGCCCAGCGGGATGCAGCTGATCCGCGTCTCCTTTGACGGTCGGGAGACGAATTACTTCCAGTTCGAGCTCCGCGGCCAGCACGTCAAGGAGATCGCCGTCCTGTTGGACGTCGAAGCGATGGATCTCGATCCCCTCGTCGTCGAGGTACGGCAGGTCCCCGGCCAGCGGGATCTCGCCGGTTTCTACGAGCGGCGCGGCTGGTACCGCGGGTTCGCCCGCTTCTTCACGCGCGAGGAGATCGATCACGTCCGGCCGACCAAGATCAGCTCGCTGCTGACACTCGAAGGCATTGCGACGCGCTGCTTCGAGCTGTGCATGCCGACGCGCTTCAGTCGCGGCACGCTGTGCGCCGTGCCGATCAACGTGAACGGGCTACCCTGGGGCGAGGACAACTACGATCGGATCGACGTCTCCCAGGTCGCGGCCGTCGAGGTGTATCGCGGCGAGCCGCCGTACGGCTTGAGCCCGTCGCTCGCCGTGTCACCCGGCTCTTCGATCTGGATGGGCGGAGGATTCCCCACCCGTGGGACGTGCGGCCTGGTGATGATCTGGACGCGCTAGACGTTGAACCGGAATAGCAGGATGTCGCCGTCCTTCACCACGTAGTCGCGTCCTTCACTGCGGACCAGGCCTTGTTCGCGGGCAGCCTTGTAGCTGCCCGCTTTCACAAACTCGGCAAAGCCGACGGTTTCCGCGCGGATGAATCCGCGCTGGAAGTCCGAGTGGATCTCGCCCGCGGCATCGTAGGCGGTGTCGCCGCGGTGCATCGTCCAGGCGCGGACTTCGTTCTCGCCGACGGTGAAGAACGTTTGCAACCCGAGCAGCCGGTAGCCGGCATGAATCAGGCGGTCGAGCCCCGGCTCGGCCACGCCGGCGCTGGCGAGGTATTCCCGCCGCTCCTCGCCTGACAGCTCGGCGAGCTCGGCCTCGAACCTGGCGGAGAAGGGGACGATCTCCGCTTCTTCATGGTGGCCCTGCACGGCCGAGCGGAGTTTGCCGATCCATTTGCCGCCGCCGGCCGCGAGATCGTCCTCGTTGACGTTCGCGGCGTACAGAATCGGCTTCGCCGTGAGCAGGCCGAGGCGGCGCAGGAACTTCACCGCGTCCTCGCCCTCGCCCGCTTCGCGCGCGCCCCGGCCGGCGTTCAGCTCCGCCACCACGCGCTCCAGCAGCACCAGCTCGAGCTGCGCTTCCTTGTCGCCGGCGCGCGCCGTCTTGCGCGCCTTGTCGAGCCGGCGCTCGACCACCGCGAGATCGGCGAGCGCCAGCTCGCTGGTGATGACGTCGTGGTCGCGCACCGGATCGACCGGCCCCATGACGTGCACGACGTCGGGATCCTCGAAACAGCGGATCACGTGCACCACCGCATCGACTTCGCGAATGTGCGAGAGAAATTGGTTGCCGAGGCCCTCGCCCTGCGACGCGCCTTTGACGAGGCCGGCGATGTCGACGAACTCGACGACGGCGGGAATCTTCTTTTTCGGCTTGACGACGGCGTTGAGCTGCTCGAGGCGCGGATCGGGGACTTCCACGACGCCGACGTTCGGCTCGACAGTGCAGAACGGGTAGTTCTCCGCCGCGGCCGAATTGGACGACGTGAGCGCGTTGAACAGGGTCGACTTGCCGACGTTGGGAAGCCCGACGATGCCGAGTCTCAGCGAAGCCATTTGTCCACGGCTTCTATCATTTGCGGCATCAGATCCCGCATGCGATCGAGCTCCTCGGGTTCAAACGGCGCCAGCACGTAATCGGCCCAATCGGCGGTGCCTTCGGGGAGCGGGCCGACGCCGATGCGCAGCCGGGCGTACTGCTGCGACTGCAAGGCGCCCTCGATGCTCTTCAAGCCGTTGTGCCCACCGGCCGAGCCGTCGGGGCGGAAGCGAAACGTGCCGAGCGGAATCTGGAAATCGTCGACGAGAATGAGGAGATCGCGGGTCGGCGTGAATGTCGGGTCGGCACGCAGCGATGCCAGCGCGGCGCCGCTGCGGTTCATGAAGGTCGTGGGTTTGAGGATGCGGACGGGGACGCCGGTCACCGTGCCTTCCGTCGCGCGCGCGCGCTCGGCGCGACGGAAGGGGGGCAGCTGCCAATGCTCGGCGACGGCGTCGGCCAGGAGAAAGCCGGCATTGTGGCGCGTCGCCGCGTATTCCGGACCGGGGTTTCCCAGGCCGACGACGGCGCGCAGAGCTTACTCTTCCTTCTTACCCTTGGGCTTCTCCTCGGCCCCCGCCTTCGGGGCGGCCTTGCCCTCGGGGGCGGCCGCTTCGCCTTCCGCGCCTTCTTCATCTTCGCGGACCTTGCGGATCAGCTCGGGCTCGGCGACTTCGGTCGCGGTTTCCGCAGCCGGTGCGGCGACTTCCTCGGCGCGCGGCGGCACGACCGTCGCGATCGTGAGATCGGCGCCGGTCAGGATGACCGCGTTGGGGATCGACAGATCGCGGGTGTGCAGCGAGTCGCCGATCTTGAGGGCGGTCACGTCGAGCTCGACGCGATCGGGGATGTGCTCCGGCAGCACTTCGATTTCGACTTCGCGCGTGACCTGATCGAGCACGCCGCCCGCGTTGCGCACGCCGTCGGGTGTGCCGACGAGGTGCACGGGCACCTTCAGCGTGATCTTCTCGTCGGCTTTGATCTCGTAGAAGTCGACGTGGATGATGTCGGGGCGAATCGGATGCCGCTGGATCTCGCGAATCAGCGCCCGGCTCTTCTTGCCGTCGACCGTCAGGTCGATCAGCGTGGCCTCGGGCTCGATCCCCGTCAGCGCTTTCTCGAGCGCCAGACTGTCCACCATCAACGTCTGCGTGGCGCGGCCGTGGCCGTAGATGACGGCCGGGACCTGTTTTTGAAAGCGGGCCTGCCGCGCCGCGCCTTTGCCTGTTTTCTCCCGCGCCGTCGCGGAGAGACTCACCGTCTGTGCCATACGCTCCTCAACTCAATCGAACAGCGAGCTGACCGACTGATTCGAATGTTCATAGCCGATGGCTTTGGCCATCAGGCTGGCGATCGACAAGACTTTCAGCTTCTCGAACTGCCGATCCTCGGGAATCCGGATCGTATTCGTCACCGTCACTTCTTCGATCGGCGCGGCGCGGAGCCGCTCGACCGCCGGGCCCGACAGCAGCGCGTGCGTCGCGAACGCGAAGATGCGCTTGGCGCCGAGCCGCTTCAGCGCCGCCGCCGCTTCCGAGATCGTGCCGGCGGTGTCGATCATGTCGTCGGGAATCAAGCAGTCCCGATTCTCGACTTCGCCGACCACGTTCAGCACTTCCGCGATATTCGCCGACGGCCGCCGCTTGTCGATGATCGCGAGCGACGCGTCCAGCCGTTTGGCAAACCCGCGGGCCATCTTTGCCGACCCGACGTCCGGGGCGACGACCACCGGCTGATACAGCTGCTTCGTCCGGTAGTGGCTCACGAACGCGGGCGCCGCGTACAGATGGTCCACCGGGATGTCGAAGAATCCCTGGACCTGGTGGGAATGAAAGTCCATTCCCAGCACCCGGTCCGCGCCGGCATGCGTGATCAGATTCGCCATCAACTTGGCGCTGATCGCGACGCGCGGCTGATCCTTGCGGTCCTGGCGCGCGTAGCCGAAGTACGGGAGCACCGCCGTGATGCGGGCCGCGCTCGCGCGCCGCGCGGCGTCCATCAGCAGCAACAGCTCCATGTAGTTCTCTGCCGGCGGATTGGTGGGTTGGATGATGAAGACATCCCGCCCGCGCACGTTCTCGTCGATCTTGACGAAGATTTCGCCGTCGGCAAACCGCCGCATCGTCACCGCGCACAGCGGCTGTCCCAAATGCTGGGCCATCTCCTCGGCCAGAGGCTTGTTGGCCGTTCCGGCGAGGAGCAGCAACTGGCTGCGTGACAGCGACAAGTCCCGCATCGGGCCACGGAAAGTAGTCGGCAAAGCGCGCATAGCCAAGGCCTTACCCGGTGCAGCGGGCGGCCGTATCCTAGAGCCCGTGGACGAGCTTCAGTCGCGGCTCGCGGCTGCGCTGGCGCGGGCGGGGCGCTACAAGGTCGAGCGCGAGCTCGGCCGGGGTGGGATGTCCGTCGTCTATCTCGCCTGGGATCGCAAGCACGAGTGCGACGTCGCGCTCAAAGTGCTGCGGCCGGAGCTCTCGGCGATCGTGGGCCCCGAGCGGTTCCTGCAGGAAATCAAGACCGCCGCCCGCCTCAAGCACCCTTACATCCTGAAGCTCCACGACTCGGGGCCGGCCGGGGACCTCCTCTATTACGTCATGCCCTACGTCGAGGGGGAGACGCTGCGCCAGCGGCTGATCCGCGACCGGCAGCTGCCGATCAGTGAGGCGCTCCGCATCGCGCGGGAAGTGGCTGAGGCGCTGCACTACGCGCACGGCAAGCACGTCATCCACCGCGACATCAAGCCGGAAAACATCCTGTTCGAGGGCGGACACGCGCAGGTCGCCGACTTCGGGATCGCGCTCGCCATCAGTGAGGCGAAGCCGCGGGCGACCGACAGCGACATCGTGTTGGGGACGAAGGACTACATGAGTCCCGAGCAGGCCGCGGGCGAGCGGGACCTCGATGGCCGGACCGACATCTACAGTCTGGGCATCGTGCTGTATGAAATGCTCAGCGGGCACGTCCCGCAGATCGAGATGGAAGGAACGATCAAGACGCTGGAACGACTCAGGCCCGGTCTCCCCGCCGCGGTGTCCAACGTCGTGAAGCGTGCCCTCGCAGCCGATCCCGATAACCGTTTTGCGGATGCCGGCGAATTCGTCGCCGCGCTGGAAGCCGTCGGCGGCGCGCGGCCGTTCTATGAGCGCCGCCTCTTTCAGGCAGTCACGCTGCCGGTCATCGCGCTTGTGATCGTCGGCACGTGGTGGATCGTGACCGCCGGTAGCAAAAGGCTCGACGACAAGAGAGTCGTCGTCTTTCCGCTGGCGGAGCGCGGCCGCAGCGGCATCGGTGATCAAGTCGCGCTGATGATCGGCAGCGCGCTGGAGCACACCGAGCCGCTGGAATGGGTCGATGGATGGCGTCTGCTGACGCCGGCCGAGCGGGAGAACATCGCCACCGTCACGCCGCAGCGCGGCCAGCGCATCGCCCGCAATCGCGGCGCCCGGTACTTTCTGCAGGGGTCGATCGTGGAAAGCGGCGACAGCGCATCGGTGATCCTATGGCTGACGGATGCGAAATCGGGACGCGATATCTCGCGCGTGAGCGCCGGTGGGTCTACCCGTGTTCGTTCTCTGCCGCAGCTCGGGCTGGACGCCGTGGCTGAGATTCTGCCTCGGTTGCTTCCACCCGGGGGACGTATCGACCTGACGATGCTCGCCGGCCGGCGTCCAGCTGCCATCGCGAATTGGCTGCAGGGCGAGCGCGAGTACCGTCGTTCCAGTTTCGCCAAGGCTCTGGACTACTTCCGGCGAGCGGTAGGAGAGGATTCGGCTCTAGCGGCGGCGGCGTTGCGAGGGGCGCAGGCCGCGGAATGGGAGAATACGCAAGACGCGGCGATTCTCGCAGCGGTCGCGGTACGGAACGCGCGGCTGTTGCCCGCGCGACAGGCGAGCTTCGCGCGCGGCCTGTTGGCGTATTTCGAGGGGCAGGCCGATTCTGCAGTGCATTGGCTGACGCTGGCGTTGCGGGAATCGCCGGACTGGATCGAAGCGCACATGACGCTCGGCGAGACGTACTATCACGAGCTGCCCAATGCCGCGGGTGCACTCGATTCGTTGGCGGCAGTGGAATTCGCCGCGGCCGCCGCGGTGGACAGCGGTTTCTCTCCGCCTCGGCTGCATCTGGCCGAGATCGCCGTGCGATCAGGGGACTTCAGGCGAGCGGCGAATGCGATCGCCGATTTCGCGCGCGCGGCACCGGATGCTGCCGATGCGAACACGCAACTGGCCCTAATGCTGCGCTGTGCGGCTGAGGGGCGGGGAAGTGTCGATTGGGCCGCGGCTGCTCGGGCAGGTCCGCTCCTGGCATTGAGCGCGGCGCAGTCACTCGCAGGCCGGGCCTCCTTCCTAGGGTGTGCTGAGGAAGGGTTTCGCGCGATCCTGGCTGATACGCTGATTCCGATGAATTACCGGTGGGGCGCGCTCGTCGGATTGCAAAGTGTCTTCGCCGCACAAAACCGCCTGCGCGAGTTGCGGGCAGTCATTGATTCAAGCGTGAAGAGCGGCGTTGAATTCGCAAACCGCTTCTACTTGCTCGACGGTCTGGCTGGCGTGAACGTCGGCGATCGTGCGAGCGCGGTTGCGGCTGACTATGAGCGCGCAATTCCGAGCCGGTCAGTGCCCCCGAGTGTGATGTGGCTGCTCGGCTCGTGGCGTGCAGCCAGCGGCTCGATTGCGAAGGCAGAGAGTCTGCAGCGCGCCCTCGCCCACGAGGCTGCACGCCTCGGTGACCCCAACGCGGCGCGATACGCCGCCGCGTTGGCCGCAGGGTTGGCCTTGCAGCGCGGCGACACGAGCGCCGGCGCGCCCCTCCGTGCCCTCCTCGCTATCGGGACCCGGGACGCCCTGGCATGGGGAATGAGCGAACCACTTGCCGCCGATCGTCTCATGCTCGCCGAGTTCTTGTTGGCGCATGGCAAACCGGAGCAGTGTCTCGCCATCGCGGCGAGCATCGACCATTCCTCGGTCACGACGTTGCTGCCGTTTCTGCCTGCGAGCCTTGTCGTGCAGCGACAAGCGGCGCTCGCCCTCAGACGAGTTGATTTGGCGCGACGTATCGACGAGCGGTTATCGACACTGGGTAGGGAAGATCTGCTAGCCGTTCAACTCAAAACAGGAGGTTACCCATGACGAGCCGGCGGTTCCCAGCATTCGTGAGTGTCCTTGTCGTGGGTCTGGCGGCGTCGGCGTGTTGCAACTGCAAGACCGACGACTTCGTGAGCAAGAGCGAGATGAAGAAGATTTGGATGGACGGATACACGGCAACCGAGAATGGTCAAACGATCGTATATCCAGGTCTCCGTCCCTATCTGCTGCACCTCTCCGATGCGCTCTGCCAGATAGAAGCGCGGGGCACCTACTCAACCCCGCTCACCGACGTCAAGAAGCAGTGCCCAACAGGTGGAGGAGGGACCCCGCCGCCGAAGTATCCACCATCCTGAGCTGTTGGCACATTTTCGCTCGCCGGCCGCGCCTGATCGGCGCGGCCGGCCGTCTTACGGGGACCTCACCCGCAGCCTCAGGGTCCGCTGTCCACCGGTTGACGGCACGAGAATCTGAAGCAAGCGGCAAGCACCAGCCGGGATCGACAGCGTCGAGGCGTGTCGGCTCAACGCCGTTGCCTCGCTTACCGTTGTCCGTGTAATGCCCAGCTGAATACGGTCGGCCACGAGTTGCACCGTCGTTACTGACGGGCGGAAGTCGATTTTTTGGGCCCGCAGCCTTGGAAGCGGCGACGCCGGGACACCGACCAACATGAATCGGCCTGCGGAGTCCGTTGTAGTACTGACCGCCATGCCGATCGGAGTCACCTGCGCGTTTCCGATGGGCTCGCCGCGCTCGTCCACGACGGCACCGATCACGTTCACCGTGGCAGTGGGCGTCGTGAGGAGGGAGAGCGGCGCGCACGTATACCAGCGCAGCGTCGCCGGCGTGACGCCGGACGACGTGACCGCCGCCGTCACGGTCAGGGATTCCGTCGGCTCCAGCCTGAAGAAATCCGTCGTGTCCCCCGGACGAGTCGGCAGGAGCATGTAGCGGGTTACCCCTACGGAGTCCGCCGTTATCAGCGGCGCAGTTGCGGAGGTATGTGACCCGTACCCCGGTGGGACGATCTGCAGGGGGATGACCTGCCGTCCCGCCGGTTGTCCGAACCACGCGAGGGCAACGGCATAATCCCCCAACGATCCAATGGCGAGAAACGCGAGCGAGTCCAGAGCCCATCGCCGCACCAGCAAACTGTCTGCGAAGGCCGAGCCGTGCAGCGTGACTGTCTCATTCCCGGTCCACGACTGGCTCGCGTTTCTCACGAGGCGAACCGTGTCGCCGAATCGCGGTGTCGTCGTGCCGATGAGTCCTGTGAGCGGCCCGGAGGGGCGCGGCGCGGACGCGAGCGCCAGAACAACGTCGATCGCCTTGACCACGTCGGGCCGGTATTCGCGCACCGCCGCAGAATCCAGCGCTCGCTGCAGCGCGGCGAGGGCGCGGCGTCCTCCAATGTCTCCCAACGAGACCGCCGCTCGGTATTGATATTTGGCGATGTAGTTACTGCGCAGCTCCCGCACGTACGTGGTTTCGGGAACCGCGGGTGCTGGCGACATCGTGCGATACATCTGTTTGAACTGCGCCTCCTTGTTCGCCACGCGCCCGGGCGACGGTCCCACGAGTGCCTGATCGAGCGTATGGATGGCCGCCCCGCCAATCGCTCGCACCGCCTCGCGCTCATGACCGACACACTCGTCGCACAGGAGCCAGGCGTCGATCGTTTCATACTCTGCCTTGGAGAGACGGCAGGACACCAACAATCCCGTCAGGGACAAAACGGCGCATAGTGCTCTGGTATTGCTCATCGGACGTCCAGCCTGAGTGGCGGGCAGCTTCGGTTCTTTTCGAGGACGTCACAGTCGATGGGGGTCACGCCAGGATACGGATGCCACGAGTGATCGTCCAGGTTGATGCGGAATGCCTGCCCCAGTGTGAAGAGCCGTCGAGAGAATCCTGTTGCATCTCCTTCTCGCGACCACATCATGTTGGTATAGCTGAATCCTTCCAGTGCATTGGTGTGGCCTCCGTCTGGTTCATGCAAACCGAACGCGTGGCCCAGCTCGTGGGCCAAGGAAGACGTGCCTTTCCAGTTCTGAGACATCAGAATGACCGTTCCGATGGTCGGATCGCGCGGACAGGTGTAGCCCGTCAGCTCCGTTGAGATCGGCAATGCCCCATCGAATTCCGGCGGGACCAGCAGGTCGTCGACGTACACGACGTTGAGACTCTCAGCCTTGAAGGAGGGCGCGTTTGCAGGAATACCGAGGGCCTGGAGCTGCGCCCAAACCCCGAGGCATGGTGCGTCTCCCTCGGCAAGCGTGTATCGCCCGCCCAGTGCCGTCGCGCTCGTATTCTGGAGAGCGAGACCGGTTCGCTGATGACGAAAAATCGTGGCTGCAAGCCTGGCATCCACCAAGGCGAGAGCTTCCGCACCCCAGACGGTCGTCGCAATCCAGATGGTGTACGAAGGCCTCCGCAGGTCGTCGGGCGGGGGCGTCCGCAGATCAACAATGTCTTTGCTGGCCTGAAAACTGACTGGCCGCATCTCGAATGCCTGATCGTTCGCGAACCGCCACACTTTGCCGGAATTACCGACGAGGTTGCCAAGCAAGCCAATACCCACGAACGCGATTTGCGAATCGTCGATGGCGGGGCCGTTGTCGATAAGCAAGAGATCAGGCTCGATACCCGCCCGGTTGTCTCCCAGCGAGCTATCGAGCGTGCCGGCTGCCCCCGGCTTCAGAATTATCACCTTCGCTTCTGCACTCTGCGTGCCCGCGTTCGCCTGCACTGATGTCGTAACCGTGCTCGGAGCCACGCTTGCGGCCTTCACCCTGATTGAGTCAGCACCCCGACTGAGTTCAGTAAGGTGACTGCCGAGGGTCCAATCAAGACCCGGAGGCTCAGCGTACACGCCATTGTGCTCGTCTACCATCCGAGCTCGCATGACGAACTCGGCCCCGGGGACGACAAAAACAGTCGATGGAATCACGGCAATGGCGCTGGGGACGGGCGCTTCCACTTCAGGTCGATCGGCAGTGTAAAAACAGCCGCAACCGTGCATGAAAATCAGCAGGATGGGTAGACAGGAGCGCCGCTTGGGATGAGCCGAGAAAGGTCGGGCAGCGACGGGCCGCATGTCCCTCACCACCTCTTGGTCAGCAGCCGCCCAGTGGGCGCCGGTCTAGAATACGGTCCACGCACTGCCGTCGCTAGGTG
>Ga0137415_10007674_pt1 | contig 10696 bp, 10 predicted proteins | sample CZODoug3_1_1_16f_FD_183082 | JGI IMG/M metagenome (GOLD analysis project Ga0137415, IMG submission 183082) | Vadose zone soil fungal communities from Angelo Coast Range Reserve, California, USA - CZODoug3_1_1_16fungal (Hybrid Assembly) | ecosystem: Environmental > Terrestrial > Soil > Vadose...
TCGAACCCACACGGTGTCACCACCACCGGATTTTGAGTCCGGCGCGTCTACCAGTTCCGCCATCCGGGCATGCCAGACCCAGCAGTATATGCGAATGCCGCTCTTGGTAGAATCATTAACTCAATGCGGCGCACGGACTTTCATTTCGAACTTCCCCAGGAACTCATCGCCCAGCGGCCCACCGAGACGCGCTCCGCCAGCCGGATGTTGGTGTTGGACGGTGCCGACGGATCGCGGCGGGACCTGCAATTTCGCGATTTTCCGTCCTTGCTCAAATCCGCGGATCTGCTCGTTTTCAACGATACTCGCGTGATTCCCGCGCGCGTATTCGGCACCAAAGAGAGCGGCGGACGCGTCGAGATCCTGCTCGAGCGCGCGCTGACGGCGACCACCGCGCTGGTGCACCTCAAGGCCAGCAAGGGCCTGAAGTCGGGCGCCGCCGTGAGGCTCCCCGGGGATCAGGCCGCGCGCATGCTCGGCCGAGTGGGCGAATTGTTCCACTTGCAGTTCAGCTGCGACGTCGCCTCTTTTTTCGAGACGCACGGCGAAATACCCTTGCCTCCGTACATCGGCCGCAAGGCCGAAAACGCCGATCGGGAACGCTACCAGACCGTGTATGCGCGAGCCTCGGGCGCAATCGCCGCACCGACCGCGGGGCTGCATTTCGACGCCGATATTTTTGCGGCGCTCGAGCGGCGGGGAATCCGCCACGTCTTCATCACGCTGCACGTCGGCGCCGGCACCTTCCAGCCGGTGCGGGTGGACGACATCGCAGGCCACCGGATGCACGAAGAATACCTGGAGGTGCCCGAGGCCGCCTGCGATGCGATCAACGCCGCGCGCGCGGCCGGCGGACGCGTGATTGCGGTGGGGACGACGGTGGTGAGGAGCTTGGAAACCGCGGCCCGCGCCGCGGACGATTTGCCCGGCGCGAACGGTCCCGCTGCGGCGGGCACGAGCCGGCGCGGCATCGCTCCGTACAGAGGCGCCACGCGCATTTTCATCAAACCGGGCCACCGGTTTCGCGCCGTCGACGCCATGGTCACCAACTTTCATTTACCGGAATCGACGCTGCTCATGCTGTGTTCGGCCTTTGCCGGACGCGAGGCGCTGTTGGCGGCGTACGCCCACGCGGTGCAGGCGCGGTATCGATTTTTCAGCTACGGTGACGCGATGTTTCTGACACCTTGCGCATCGGCGCTGCAGCGCGCATGAGCGCTTCTCGGGGCGGCGGCCTCGGACCGATGCGGTTCGAATTGTTGGCGCGAGACGGCGCGGCGCGGCGCGGCCGGCTCGAATTCCCGCGCGGCACCGTCGAGACGCCGGCGTTCATGCCGGTCGGCACCTACGGTACGGTCAAGGCAATGACGCCGGAGGACCTCGAGCAGATCGGCGCCGAAATCGTGCTCGGCAATACCTTTCATTTGTATCTGCGGCCGGGCCTCGACGTCATCGCGGCGCATCAGGGATTGCACCGTTTCATGCATTGGCGGCGGCCGATCCTCACCGATTCGGGCGGTTTTCAGGTGTGGAGTTTGGCGAAGATGCGGAAAATCTCCGAGGAGGGCGCGCGATTTCGCTCGCCCGTCGACGGTGCGGAGGTGTTCCTCTCGCCGGAGGAATCCATGCGAATTCAGCGTACGCTGGCCTCGGATGTGGCGATGAGCTTCGACGAATGCACGCCGTATCCGGCCAGCGAAACCGAAGCGCGTGCATCCATGGAATTGTCGATGCGCTGGGCATTGCGCGGATTTCATGAGTATTACCGTACCGAACCTCCCGGCACCCTGTTCGGCATCGTGCAGGGCGGCATCTATCCGCACTTGCGTCTGGCGTCGTTAGCCGCCCTCGAGGAAGTCGGTTTTGCGGGTCTCGCCGTGGGAGGCCTCGCGGTGGGGGAGAGCGAGGCGGAGCGTGACCACGTGCTCGACGAGCTGCTGCCGCAAATGCCTCGCGGCAAGCCGCGCTATCTCATGGGCGTGGGGCGCCCGGAGGACATCATCGAGGCAGTGCGGCGCGGCATCGACATCTTCGATTGCGTGATGCCGACGCGCCATGCGCGCAATGCCCATTTATTCACGCGTTCCGGCGTGGTCAATATCCGCAATGCCGCTCACCAAAAGGATACGGGCCCGATCGATCCGGGATGCGATTGCTACACCTGCCGGAACTACAGCCGCAGCTATTTGCGGCATTTGGACAAATGCGGCGAGATATTGGGCTCGCACTTGAACACCATACATAATCTCTATTTCTATCAACGCTTGATGAGGGAGATTCGGGGGGCGATCGAGGCGGGCCGGTTCGATGCCTATACGGCGGAGTTTTACGCCTTGAAAGAGGCTGGAAGCTCGCGTTAAGTTTGCGCACCGCTCCTGTATACTACGCCGCCTTGTGTCGTGGCGTCTGCTGAAAAAAACGAGTGTAACACTATGGATTTCTTCATAAATACAGCAAATGCGCAGGCCGCGGGTGCGGGCGGCGGGCAAAGCATGTTGAGTGCCCTATTGCTGCCCGTCCTGCTCCTGGTCGTGTTCTATTTTTTGCTCATCAGGCCGCAGAACAAGCGCGCCAAAGAACAACGTGAAATGCTGTCCAAAGTCGCCGTGGGGGATGAGGTGGCGACCACCGGCGGCATTCTCGGCAAGGTGACCGAGGTGGGGGAGCAGTTCCTGACCTTGGAAATCGCCAGCGGCGTCAACGTCAAACTCCAGAAATTTCAAGTCGCGCAGGTCCTGCCCAAGGGCACGGTCAAGAGCGCATGACCGCGTATCCGCGCTGGAAGATCGCCATGGTGGCGATCGCGTTGGCTCTGGGGATTTTTCTGGCGGTGCCCAATCTGTTCGGCGAGGAAAACGCGCTGCAGTTGGCGCGCGACCGGGCCGCGGTGCTCGAGGCCGACCGCTCGAGCGTGGAGCGAATACTCCAGGACAAGGGCGTAACTCCGAGCGGCGCGTTTCTCGACCAGGGACGCCTGACGCTGCGTTTCAGCAGCAAGCAGGATCAATTGAAGGCGCGCGATCTGATCGCCGAGGCGCGCCCCAATCAGTTCACGATCGCCCTCTCGCAGGCTTCCCGCGTTCCGGAATGGATGCGCAATCTGGGGTTGAGCCCGTTGAAACTGGGCCTGGATCTGCGCGGCGGCGTGTACCTGGTGTATCAGGTCGATGTCCAGGGCGCCGTGAAGCAGCTGCTCGATCGCTACGAACAGGATTTTCGCGCGTCCCTGCGCAATGCCCGTGTGCCGTATCAAGACGTGCTGGTGGACTACCCCATGTATCGGGTGCGGGTGTTGTTCCGCGACGCCGACAGCTTCGCCCGGGGCAAGGCGGCGATAACGGCGGATAGCCGAAACCTGACTTTGAGCGACACGACGGTCGACGGCGCGCCCGCCTTGGAGCTGAAGCTGACGCCGCAGCAAATCAAAGAACGCCAGGATTACGCGGTTCAACAAAACATCGTCATTCTGCGCAATCGCCTCAATAGTCCGGAGCTCGCGGTGTCCGAGCCGCAAGTCGCCCGCCAGGGCGTGGACCGCATCGCCATCCAATTGCCCGGCCTGCAGAACTCGGCCGAGGTGAAGAAGATCCTCGGCAAGACGGCGACCTTGGAATTCCGCATGGTCGATGAGGCCAATAATCCGCTGGAAGCGGCCGGCACCGGACGCGTGCCCTTGGGCTCCAAGCTCTACTACACCCGCGACAAGCAGCCGGTGCTGCTGAAGCGCGAAGTGGTGGTCACCGGCGATCAGCTGACCGATGCGTCCTTCCAACCGAATACCCAGGACGGCGCCGCCGTGTCGGTGAGCCTGGATAGCCGGGGCGCCGCGAAGATGCTGAAGAACACGCAGGAGAATCTCGGTCATTTGATGGCGGTGGTCTTCATCGACCGTTCGCGCGAAAAGAATGCCGAAGGCGTGGTCGTCGACCGCACCACCGAAGAGGTCATCAACCGCGCGACCATTCGCGGGGTGTTCAGCAACAATTTCAACATCACCGGCGTCAATCCGATCGAAGGCCGGGAATTGGCGTTGCTGCTGCGCGCCGGCGGATTGGCGGCGCCGCTGTCCCCGGTCGAGGAGCGCGCCGTAGGCCCGAGCCTCGGTCAGGACAACATCGACAAGGGCAGGAACGCGATGGTGTTCGGCATGCTGGCCGCGTTCATCTTCATGGCTATCTATTACAAAGTATTCGGTTTGATCGCGGACCTTACTCTCGCGGCCAATGTCGTGATGCTCATCGCCTTGCTGTCGCTGCTTGGCGCGGCGCTGACCCTTCCGGGAATCGCGGCGGTGGTCTTGACCGTCGGCATGGCGGTCGATGCCAACATCTTGATCTACGAACGCATCCGCGAAGAACTCCGCAACGGCGTCTCGCCGCGAGCGGCCATCACCGCCGGATTCGAACGCGCCTTCTCGGCCATCGCCGACTCCAACGTGACTGCGTTCATCGCAGGCCTGGTGCTGTGGCTGTTCGGGGCCGGTGCGGTGCGCGGCTTCGCCGTGGTGTTGATGCTCGGCATCGCTACGTCGATGTTCACGGCCGTGATGGGCAGCCGCGCATTGGTGCAAGTCATTTACGGCGGAAAACGCAAGGTCGAGCGCTTGTCGATCTAAGAACGAGAGCTCGATCCGAGGTCATTACATGGAATTTTTTCACAAGGTCACGCGCTTCCCGTTCATGAACACCCGCAAGGTGTGGTACGGGCTGTCCGCGGTTTTGATTCTCGCGTCGATCGGGCTGGTGGCCGTGCGCGGATTGAATCTCGGCGTGGATTTCACCGGCGGCGTGACCGTCGAAACCAATTTCACTCAGGCACCGAACATCGAATCGCTGCGCACGGCTCTGGCGAAGGCGGGGGTGGCGAACGCTCAGGTCCAGGCGTTCGGCAGCTCGCGCGATATCCTGGTTCGCCTTCCGCCCGACCCGAATGCCAAGGGCGATCAGATCGGCGCGCACATTCTGGAGGTTTTCAACTCCGTGGCGCCCGGCGTCAAGCTGCAGAGCACCGACGTGGTCGGTCCCCAGGTGGGACAGGAACTTTTCGTCAAAGGCGGCTGGGCGCTGTTCGCCACCTTGGTGTTGATCTTGATCTACGTGTTGTTCCGCTTCACGCTCAAGCTCGCGTGCGGCGCGATTTTGGCGGTATTGCACGACCCGATCTGCGTGGTGGGGTTCTTCGCGCTCACCCAGATGACCTTTGATTTGACGGCCATCGCGGCGATTCTCGCGGTGATCGGCTATTCGCTGAACGATACCGTGATCGTTTTCGACCGCATACGCGAGCGCGCCCGCACCGCCCGCAAGCTCAGCGTTGCCCAAGTCATCGACGAATCCATCAATCAAACGCTGTCGCGAACGTTGATGACCAAGCTCGTGACCCTGCTGGTGGTTCTCGCGCTGCTGTTCTTCGGCGGCGAAACATTGCATGCGTTTTCCGCGGCGCTGGTGATCGGGATTCTGGCCGGCACCTATTCGTCGATCTACATTTCCGCGGCCCTGGCCCTGGACTTCGGATTGCGGACCGACGACTTGTTGGAGCGCAAGCTGACGAAACCCGAAGAAGTCGACGGCTTGCCGTAGTGTGTCGGCCGGTTCGCATGGCCCGGGCCTGTCGCGCTGCGCCGCTCAACATCACTGGGCTTCTTACCCTTCCGGGCGAGTCCGTTATAGAGTGACTCCATGGAATTGCTCTCCGACCCGCAGGTTTGGCTGTCGTTCCTGACGCTGGCGGTGCTCGAAATCGTCCTCGGCATAGACAACATCATCTTCCTCTCGGTTCTGGTCGACCGGCTGCCGAGAGGGCGCCGCCGAAGCGGGCGATTTCTGGGGTTGGGATTCGCGATGCTGACGCGGATTGCTCTCCTCTATTCGATCACATGGCTGGCCACCTTGCGGGCCACGCTGTTCACGGTGCTGGGGAATGAGATTTCCGGCCGCGATCTGATCTTGTTCGGCGGCGGCCTGTTCTTGATGGTGAAGAGCCCCTTGGAAATCCGCGACATGCTGAGCGGCAGGGAGTCGAATCGTAAGCCCGGTGCGCTGAACAGCTTCTGGCTGATCATTCTGCAGATCGGCATCATCGACATCGTGTTTTCGCTGGATTCGGTGTTCACGGCGGTCGGGCTGTCGAAGCACATCGAGGTCATGATCGCCGCCATCGTTGCGTCGGTCCTGGTGATGATGATGGTCTCGTCGGCGGTCGGCGGCTTCATCGAACGGTACCCGACGATCAAGGTATTGGCGCTGGCGTCCCTGGTGCTGGTGGGGGCCGCCTTGATCGCGCAGTCCCTGGACTTCGAAATTCCGAACGGCTACTTGTATTTTGCGATGGCTTTCTCAGCGGCGGTGGAGTGGATCAACATACGCCTGCGACGGCGCAGCAAAGCTTGATCGGTGCGCCGGAAGCCGTTGCCGACCGCCGCGAGAGATCATTCGCCGCCGGACCTCGTCAGGTTTGTTCGGCGAGCTCGCTGTGGCTGCGTGAGTAAAGGAAAAAAGTCGCGAGGCCGATTGCGGACCATATGAAGAAGGCCTGCCAGGTTATCGCCGGCAGCCCGGCCATGAGGAAGGCGCAGAAGCCCATGCCGAGCAGCGGCACCAGCGGCACCCACGGCGTGCGGAACGGGCGCTTGAGTTCAGGACGCGTCTTGCGCAGCACGATGACGCTGGCGCAAACCATGAAGAAGGCGGCGAGCGTGCCCAGATTGACCAATTGCGCCACCTTGCCGATGGGCGACAGGCCGGCGATCAGCGCGATGGCCACGCCGGACCCCATGATCAGGCGCACCGGCGTCTGGGTTTTCGGATTGACCTTGGCCATGGGCTTGGGCAGCAGGCCGTCGCGCGACATGGCCAGCACCACGCGGGTCAGGCCGAAGTAGAGCACCAGCATCACGGTGGTGATGCCGGCCAGGGCGCCGATCGAGATCAGCGCTTCGGCCCAGCCGATGCCGAGCTGCTTGAGTGCATCGGCGATGGGCGCCTTGACGTCGATCTGGTCGTAATGCACCACGCCGGTGAGGATGCCGGAAACGACGATATAGAGGATGGTGCAGATCACCAGCGAGGCGATGATGCCGATCGGCAGGTTGCGCTGCGGTTTAATGGTTTCCTCCGCCGCGGTGGAAACCGCGTCGAAGCCGATGTAGGCGAAGAAAATCAGCGAGGCGCCGGTGAGGACGCCGCCGAGGCCGAAGTGCGACTGGCCATTGGCGTCGATGGTCTGCGACGGGATGAAGGGATGCCAATTGGCCGGCTTGACGTGGGGTGCGGCGACGATGATGAAGATGACGACGGCGGCGAGCTTGACCATCACCATGACCGTGTTGAAACGGGCCGATTCGCGCACGCCGATCGACAGCAGCACCGACAGCAGCAGCACGATGACCATGGCCGGCACATTGGCGATGCCGCCGTCGAGCGGGGCGTTGGTGAGCGCGTGCGGCAGATGCAGGCCGAGCAGTTCCAGGATCTTGCCGAAGTAGCCGGACCAGCCGATGGCCACGGTGGAGGTGGCGATGGAATATTCCAGGATCAGGTCCCAGCCGATGATCCAGGCGATCAGTTCGCCGATGCCGGAATAGGCGTAGCCATACGCGCTCCCCGCGCCGCCGATGGCGCCCGCGAGCTCGGCGTAGGAGAGCGCGGCGAAGGCGCAGGCGGTACCGGACAGAATGAACGACAGCACGATCGCCGGGCCGGAATGTTGAGCGGCGACCACGCCGGTGAGCACGAAGATGCCCGTGCCGATGATGCAGCCGATGCCCAGCATGGTGAGGTCAAAAGCGCCAAGGCAGCGTTTCAGACCCGTATCGGCGTTGACGTCGATCGGTTTGGTGCGGAACAGGCTCATGCGTTCTCCCTGCGAGTTCTGATGATTATGAAGTCCGAGGCCTCCATCGTGCCGGAAGTATGCCTGGTGCAGGACCCGCGCGCCTAGCGGAGCGAGTTCGCGCGCGCTCTACGTGCGCAGGGCAGTCGGCGTGAGCGGCCCCAGCGCATCGAGCAAGGCCTGGTATACCTTCGGGTTGCCGGCAACGACATTGGGACCGAGGGCGTATTCCGAGCCCGCGGGAGTGCCGACGCGGCCGCCCGCCTCTTGAATCAGCAGCGTCCCGGCCGCCGTGTCCCAGGGGGACAGGCCGAATTCCCAAAAGCCGTCGATGCGTCCGGCCGCCACATAGGCGAGATCCAGCGAAGCCGCGCCCGGCCGGCGCACGCCGGCGGCCGCGGCCATGATCACCTTCAGCATGGCGAGATACTCGTCGACATGGGCGCCGGCACGAAACGGAAAGCCCGTGCCGATCAAGGAACCTTCCAGGGTGCGTTGCGTGCTGACCCGGATTTTCTTGCCTTCGAGCTGCGCGCCGTCGCCGCGCGAGGCGGTAAAGAATTCTTGGCGCATGGGATCGTACACGACGGCGTGCTGCAGGCGGCCCTTGTGCTCGAGCGCTATCGAGACAGCGAACGTCGGGAAACCATGCAGGAAATTCGTCGTGCCATCGAGGGGATCGATGATCCAGACGAACTCATCGTCGCCGCTGCGCCCGCCTTCCTCGGCGAGAAACGCATGCTGCGGGTGGCTGCGGCGAATGGTGGCGATGATGTCGGCTTCGGCCTTGCGGTCGATGTCGGTGACGAAATCGTTGCGCCCCTTGGTGTCGATTTTCAAGGAATCGAGGCGCGACAGGCTGCGCACGATCAAATCACCGGCACGGCGGGCGGCACGCATGCCGATATTGAGGAGTGGTTGCATGAGCGGGCGGTAGAATAGCAGAGCATGACGGCCCTCGTTCGCATCGTCCTCATCGATCCCAGCCATCCCGGAAATATCGGGTCGGTCGCGCGCGCCATGAAGAACATGGCCCTGACCGACTTGGTCCTGGTCCGGCCCCGCTCGTTTCCGCACGCGGAAGCCAATGCATTGGCGGCGGGCGCGGACGATATTCTGAGCCAAGCGCGCATCGTCGCCACGGTCGCCGAGGCGATCAGCGACTGCGGGTTCATCGCGGGCACGACTTCGCGGCCGCGCTCGTACTATTGGGAGTTCACGACGCCGCGCGATGTCGCGGGCCGCATCGTCGGCCTGCCCGAAGACAATCGAGCGGCTCTGCTGTTCGGCTCCGAGCGTTACGGCCTCGCCACCGAGGACTTGAACCATTGCAATGTGCTGGTGCGCATCCCCGCCAATCCTGAGTATTGCTCACTGAATCTGGCAATGTCGGTGCAGCTCTTGAGCTACGAAATTTTCATGTCGCGCGAGCAGCCTCAATCGCGCACCCAACTGGAATTGCCGCTGGCTCCGTCGGGCGATGTCGAGCATTTTTACGCGCACCTGCACCAGGTTCTCGACGAAATCGATTTTGACGACCGTACCGGGCACCTCATGGAGCGCTTGCGGCGATTGTTCAACCGCGCTCAGCTCGACCGCAATGAGCTCAACATTCTGCGCGGCATATTGAGCGCGGTGCAGGGCCGGCGTTGAGGCCCGTGTACCTGGACCATGCGGCAACGACCCCCGTCGATTCGCGGGTGGCGGCGGCCATGGCGCAATGCTTGACCGTGGAGGGGGAGTTCGGCAATCCGGCGTCGGCGAGCCATTCTTTTGGCGATGCCGCCGGTGCGCTGGTCGAGACGGCGCGTGCGCAGGTGGCCGCTGCCGTGGGGGCCGCACCTTCCGAGGTGATTTGGACGTCGGGTGCCACGGAGGCCGATAACCTCGCGATTTTCGGGGTCGCTCGGTATTACCGCGAGCACGGCCGGCACATCGTCACGGCCCGCACGGAACACAAGGCGGTGCTCGATCCTTGCCGCGAACTCGAGCGGCGGGGCTGGCGTGTCACGTACTTGGCGCCGGACAGCGCCGGGGTGGTACACCCCGATCAGGTCGCCGCGGCGCTGCAGGCGGACACGGTGCTGGTGTCCATCATGCAGGTCAACAACGAGATCGGCGTCATCCAGGATATTGCGGCCATAGGCGCGGTCTGTGCGCAGCATGGCGGTGCGCGTCTGCACGTGGATGCGGCGCAGAGCGTCGGCAAGATCGCCGTCGACTTTGCGGGCCTTGGGGTCGATCTCATGTCCCTGTCGGCGCACAAGGTGTACGGTCCGAAGGGCGTCGGCGCGCTGTTGGTGTCGGGGCGCGGCGGCCGGGGCGGGGACCGTGAGCGCGTGCAATTGACGGCGCTGCAATTCGGCGGTGGACAGGAGCGAGGCTTCCGGGCGGGCACCGTGGCGACCCATCAAGTGGTCGGCATGGGGTTGGCGTTCGAGCTGGCGCGCACGGCGCCGCCGTCGGAAGTCGAACGAATCGCGGTCTTGCGGGAACGCCTGTGGCAGGGGTTGGCACCCCTAGGCGGGATCCTTCGCAATGGCGACGCCAAGCACTCGGTTCCGCACCTGCTCAACGTGTCGTTCGAGGGCGTCGAAGGCGAAAGCCTGCTCGCCGCGGTGCGGGGGCGCGTCGCGATTTCGACCGGCTCCGCCTGCACCTCGGCGCTGCAGCAGCCTTCCTATGTGCTGCGCGCCTTGGGCCGGGACGACATCTTGAGCGAAAGCAGCCTGCGGTTCGGGCTGGGCCGCAGCACCAGCGAGAGCGATATCGATACGGCCGTGGCGGCCGTCGTTCAGGCGGTATCGCGCTTACGAAAGATCGGCGGCGCGTGAAGTACAGCGAACTGACCCTGCACTACTTC
>Ga0137415_10007675_pt1 | contig 10695 bp, 13 predicted proteins | sample CZODoug3_1_1_16f_FD_183082 | JGI IMG/M metagenome (GOLD analysis project Ga0137415, IMG submission 183082) | Vadose zone soil fungal communities from Angelo Coast Range Reserve, California, USA - CZODoug3_1_1_16fungal (Hybrid Assembly) | ecosystem: Environmental > Terrestrial > Soil > Vadose...
GACTTCATGTGCGAGCAGTCGGTCAGCGTGGCGGACCAGGTGCTGGCGGGCGCGGTCAAGGCCTACGCCGTCTCCGCGCCCGAACGCCTGGCGATGCTGCCTGACGTGCCGACCGCCAGAGAGGCGGGCATCAACTATGAAATGAGCGTTTGGGCCGGGCTGTTTGCGCCAAAGGGCGTCCCGCCCGCGGTGATCGCCAGACTTGCCGATGCGCTCGACAAGGCGCTTGATGAGGCTGTTGTGCGCGAGACATTGGCCAAGCTCGGCGGCTCGATACCAGCCAAGGCCGAGCGCAACCCGGCAGCATTCGACCGTTTTGTCCGGTCCGAAATCGCGCGCTGGGCGCCCATCCTCGCGGCGATCCGGACGGATAAATAATGCGATCGACGCAAATTGAAGGGAATGCCATGCAAAAAGTCCTGGTCGAGAACAACACCGACGGAACCACGCTGATCACGATCAACCGCGAGGCGCGCCGCAACGCGATCTGCAACGAGACGGCGCTGCTGCTGCAAAAAGCCTTTGTGGAGTTCGAGCGCTCGCCCGCGCAAAAGGCCGCCGTCATCACCGGCGCCGGCAACGACGCGTTTTCCGGCGGCGCCGACACCGGCAATTTTCCGGAACTGTGGCGCTGCATTCCGACCGTCGGTTTTGAGACCAACAAACCGATCATATCGGCGGTCGCCGGCTGGTGCGTCGGCGGCGCGCTGGTGCTCTCGATGATGTGCGATCTCACGGTGGCGGCCGAGAACGCCAAATTCTCCTATCCCGAGGCGCGACTGGGCTTTACCGGCGGCCTGATCGCTGGTCTTGCGGCGCGGATTCCACACAAGGTGGCGATGGAAATGATGCTGTTGTGCCGCATCCTCGATCCGCAACGCGCCTTTAACGTCGGCCTGGTCAACGAGGTGGTGCCGACCGGACAGCAGGTCGCGGTGGCATTGAAGATGGCGCGCGAGATGGCCGACTTCTCGCCGCTGGTGCTGAAGACCTTGAAGCGCTTTGTCACCGAAGGCGTCTTGGCGCAGGGACCGTCCGAACAATCCGGCCGGGCCCAGCGCGCCCTTCACGAGGTCAAGGAAAGCGAAGACGCCGGGGAGGCCAAGCTTGCGGTCAAGGAAAAACGCAAAGCGGTGTTCAGGGGACGCTAGCCGAAGGCCAGGCTGCTCCAAGGGCCCATGGCTTCGAGACGCGCGGTGTTGCCGTGCTCCTCATCGGGAGCGTCAAGGCGGACTGGATGTGCGGCATGCCGAGACGATTGCCGCTGCAGCTTCATCAGCCTGGGCGCCCGACAGCTGCCGCACCAGGCAAACATAATAGCCTTTGCTGCGTTCGTTCAATAAGGAGTCGCCGTTGAGTGCGAGCCAATTGCAGGCAGAACGAATGAACTGAATGGCCAAGGCCGATCGCGTATCGCGGATGGCGGACAGCTCGCATTGAGCCTGCTTTTCCATGCTGCTTTGTGCGATGACGGATCCGGAGGATGAAAGAAGCGTTCCGGCAACAACAATGGCCGTCAGAACCGTCCGGCTTTCGCAGATCGTGCCGTGCACAAGTCCCTCCAGTAAGTGGCGTGATAGGCCTCATCGATCGAAGGTGCCGTGACGGCACCAGTCCGGCAAGACTGTCGATCGCGGGTCGGCAGAGCAAGCCTACAGGCCTATCGCCGGAATCTGGTGGCCGGCGCGGGAGGAGTCAAGAACATACCGTCAGGGCCAAGGCGGGCTATTCGCTCGCAGACCTACGCCAGCTCCTCGGATTGATCGATGAGGGTCCGGTAACATTCGCACGACTGTTTGCGCAGCCGCGTTGTATCCACGATCTGGATCACGCCTCTGGCGTATTTGATCGCGCCGGACTCTTGAACTTTCCTGGCGACCTCGGTCACGGACGTGCGGCGAACGCCGAGCATCTCGGCCAGGAATTCCTGTGTCAGCGGCACCGTGTCGCTGGCCGCCCGATCGGCTGCCTGCAGCAGCCAGCGGCAGAATCTCGCCTGGATCGGATGAAGCACGTTGCAGGCCGCGGTGATCCGGGCCTGGCTGAGCAGCACTTCATTGTAGCGCAGACAAACTCTTCGCAGCTCGTCGCTGGCTTCGATCAACTTTCGAAATTTGGAGGCCGCTATCTTGCTTGACGTCATCGGAAGCTGGACGACGACCCGCACCATGGACCGCTTGAGCCCGAAGCCCGTCATCGCGCCGACGACCCCTTCTCGGCCAACGGTTGCCGTCTCCACGGCGTTGCCGCCCTTCATGACCGTCAGCAGGGACAGCATGCCGTCGTGCGGGAAATAGACTTCATCGACGTCGTCGCCATCCTCGTAGAGGACGATCCCCTGCGCTAATGGCAACGTAGAGAGGTGAGGAACCAGGCGGTCGGTGAGATTGCGCGACAACGACGCGAGCAAAGCATTTGGCAACGGGGGACCGGATGTGATCGATGGGGCCACTGCGGTATCCCGCCCGGTCGGTCGGGCCGATTGCCGCAGGCGGTATTGGGCGTTCCGAGAGGACGCCCGGCGGGAGCGTGTCATATACGTACGTCACGGTTCCCTTGTCGGTCCGGTCTCCGACATAGCAACCCGGAAAACTTCCGATTGTCGTGCAATCAGTTCGGGTTGTACGGCGACCAAATGGTCCCGATTTTTTTGGGGCATGAGACTGCCTGATCACCAAGGGCGTGGCCTTAGCCGACCGTCTCCGTGAGAAGCCGGATTCGGAATACCGGCGTCTTGGCTTCGTCCAGAAGCTCCATCTGCCATTCGGCGTCTGGTTTTATCTGGCGCGAAATGCTGGGTAGCAGGTCGGCGGAGATTTTGGTGACTTCCTCCCACGCCGCATCCAGGTCGGAAAGCGCAGCGGGGAGGTCCGATCCGCCGGAAAACTGACCGCTGCTAATGCGAAAATAGTAGTTGGGCATCGACAACTCTCCGCCTGAGAGACCACCGAGGCGGAAGCTCTTCATCGGCTTTCAGTCACCGGCGCGCCAGAGTCGCTTGCCGACAATGAGTCGACCCTACCCCAGTTATGTCCGGTAGGCGACACAAATATCAGGCCGCCGAGGGTTGCAACTGCGTCGTCCCGGCCTTGAGCCCGGACGACGAAACACCTACCGCGCATGTCCCCACGCTACGTCCCAGTCCTCGCCCGCGGCATCGACCACGCGGCCGTCCGCCTCGAAGAATTTGTTCGGCACCTGGAAGATCGCGAGCATCAAACCACCCTCGGGGCACCAGGCGACGTGGCGGCTGCCGGCTTCGCGCCAGATGTATTCGCCGGCCTTGCATTCGATGCCCTTGGCCGGGCCTTCCTTGTCGACCAGCGAGCCCTCGAGCACATAGGTCTGCTCGATGTCGACATGCTCATGGTCGGGCAGCACCGCGCCCGGCGCAAACCGCATCAAGGCGGTCATCAAGCCGGTCTTGCGATCGAACAGCAGCGTCTTGGCTTCGCAGCCGGGGAAACGGGTTTTTTGCCACGCCAAATCCTGCGGGCGAACGATGTGGGAATGCGTGTCGGCAGCTTGCGAACCCTTCGGCGTCACGGCGTCCATGGCGATGCTCCGTTCCGATGCAGCTTGGCGGACCATAGCAGCTTCGCATCGGTCCGTCAGCGGACTAACGCATTTTCCAACGCGGAGGCTTCATCCTTCGAGACGCGGCGAAGGCGCCGCTCCTCAGGATGAGGTCTTGAACCCTCATGGTGAGGAGCGCGGCAACGCCGCGCGTCTCGAACCACGAGGCCGATTCTTGATACGCCGCTATGATTCCACCCCTAGCGCAGGCCCTCATAGACCATGAAGCCGCGCGCGATCGCGAGTTTGCGCAGTGCACGCGGCACGAGCTTTTCCGGCCGGTGCAGATAGCGCCAGGAGGTGAGCTTGAAATCGCGCAGCGTGGTGGGTTCGCTCTCGAACGGCGCGAGCAGGCCGGTCATGCTGATCGGCGCATGCGCGCGGTTGTTGAACGGCAGCAGCAGCAATTCCAGATGCGCAAGCGAGCCGTCTTCCGCGGTCGCGGTGATGCCGGCAACCGCGGCCAGCATTTCCTCGGCGACATAGGTGATGATGTGCTCGATCTCGCGGCGGTTGTCGGCGGCAAACAGCGCGGAAAAGCTGTGGTCCTTCAGGTCGCGGCCGAGCAGGGCGCAGACCCGCGTTCCGGCGACGCGGAAGGGGAAGCCGGTCTCATGATCGTAAGCCAGTACGAAGATATCGCCGAGCAACTCGCGCACCGCGCCAGGTTCGATCTCGCTACGGTCCGGCGCCCGCGCGTTGCCGCGCTTGCCGTCCCAATAGGCGAAAAATTCGCGGTTCGACGGATGCTTCATTCAAGAACCTTTGCCCCGCGCCGGTCTCGGCGGGACACTTTTGTCCCGCTTTCGCGCAAGCGCATTCCCTTCTCTGTTGTGAAGAACAGACGTTGCAGCGTCCATGCCGTGGCCGCGTTTTGGCTGGTTTGCGGGCGGTTTTGCGATGTTAACGTTAAATTAACTATCAGCTTGATGGCGGCCGCTGACCTGCTAGGGTCCGCGCGTTTCCGTTTGCGTCGGCGTCTTCACGGGCCGGCGTACGCAGATGGCGTCAAACAGTTTGGTCGTTTTGCGGGGAGGGGTGGGATGCACCGCCGGTCCCCTTCAGGGGCACGACAAGATCAGCGAGACGAGGGAGGGCATTCTCAGCGTCCTCCCTTTTTCTTTGCCGCCTGTGCACTTGCACAAGACGGGCAAAGCCGCCTATCTGGACTGATCGCTCACTTGCCGTCGTCTGAGGTCTTCGACCCCTTGGAATCTCAACCTGAATCCCCGTCCGCGCCGCCGCCGGAAGCGCCGCGTGAACCGATCCTGACGCTGCCCGCCGCGCTGACCGGCTATGTCGCGCTGATCGCGATGATCCATTTGCGGGTACTGCTGCCGCCGGAACTCGAGAACTGGACCATCGACGTCTTCGGCTTCATTCCCAAGCGCTACGATTCGACGCTTCTGGCCATTACCTTTCCCGGCGGCGCCGGCGCCAAGGTCTGGACCTTCGTCACCTATTCGCTGCTGCACGCCAATCTCAGCCATATCGTCTTCAACGTGCTGTGGCTGCTGCCGTTCGGCAGCGCACTGGCGCGGCGCTTCGGCGCCGTCAGGTTTTTCGTGTTCATGGCGGTGACGGCCGCGGCCGGCGCGCTCGCGCATCTGCTCACCCATGAGCATGCGATCGCGCCGATGATCGGCGCCTCGGCCTCGGTGTCCGGCACCATGGCGGCCGCGATCCGCTTTGCCTTCGTGCAGGGCAGTTTTCTCTCGTTCAGCCGTGGCGACGCGGACGCCGCGGCGAGGGTGCCGGCGCTGTCGCTGTCGCACGCGCTGCGCGACCGCCGTGTGCTGGGCTTTCTTGTCGTCTGGTTCGGCGTCAACGTCCTGTTCGGCGTCGGGTCGATTGCGATCGGCGCGGACGGCGCCAGCATCGCCTGGCAGGCGCATATCGGCGGCTTCCTGGCCGGGTTGCTGCTGTTCTCGCTATTCGATCCGGTGCCGCGGCTTTCGGCCGATGCTGCAGATGCGTCATCGGCGGATCAGTCGGGGATGGATCAGTCGGGCCAACTCTGAACGGCGCTTGCGGCAAAGGGCGATTTCATCCATCATCTTCGCATGTCGTGACGCAGGACGAAGCCCGCTGCCAGACATGACAGCCGGGCATTTATTCCGCGCCGGAAACGAAACCGGCGCGGAACTGTTGATGGAAGACTCGTGAACAAAGTCGAGCCCCTTGAGAGGCACGACGAATTCAGGGAGGCCACAATGACGGTACGTTCCATTCTCGATTCCAAGGGCCATCAGATCCTCAGCGTCGAGCCGGACGCCAAACTTTCGGCCGCGGTCAAGGTTCTGGGCGAGCGCAGGATCGGCGCCGTCCTGGTCATGAGCCAGGGCAGCGTCGAAGGCATCCTGTCGGAGCGCGACATCGTGCGCGTGCTGGCCGAACGGGGCGCCAAGGTGCTCGACGAGCCCGTCACCGCGGTGATGACGCGCAAGGTCGTCAGCTGCCGGCAATCTGACACCGTCGGCGGCATCATGGAAATGATGACGATGGGCAAGTTCCGCCATTTGCCGGTGATCGAGGACGGCAAAGTGGTCGGGCTGATTTCGATCGGCGACGTCGTGAAGTGGCGCGTCCAGGAATATGAGCGCGAGCAGGAAGCGCTGCGCGACTATATCAAGACCGCCTGATCATTCTTCCTTCGCCGCGTTGGTGACAGGGGTGGTGGCGCCGGCCGCCGGCGGCACCAGGATGTGGATCGCCTCCTGGATGGAATCGATCGCGCGTTCGGCGGCGCGCGCGCCATGCGCGATCAGGTCGTCGGCGCGGTGGAAGTCGAACCAGCCGATCTGGCCGACACGCGGCGAGATCAGAAGGTCGGGGGGATCGCCGGCAAGACGCGCGCGGGTGATGCGGTCCTGCATGATGTTGAAGGCATCGACCATCACGGTGGAAATGCCCGGCCGACCGCCGCCGCCGAAGAATTCGCGCTTCACGGTGCGCTCGGCGGAGAAGAATTTTCCGAAACCGCGTTTCGGCCGCTCGGGCTCGGGCGCGGCTTCCGGGACGACGGCAACCGCCGCATCAGGCGACTGGCCATGCGAATAGACCGTCGTCGAATGGGCAAACACGTCGCTGGAGAGATTGGCGGCGATCACGATCTCCGCGCCCATGGCGCGCGCCGCCGACACCGGCACCGGATTGACCAGCGCGCCGTCGACCAGCCAGCGGTCGCCGATCAGGACCGGCGAGAATATTCCGGGCAGCGCGTAGGAAGCGCGCATCGCGTCGACGACGCGGCCGTGGGTCAGCCAGATCTCGTGACCGGTACGCACTTCGGTGGCGACGGTGGCAAACTTTACGGGGAGATCCTCGATCCGGCTCTGGCCCATCGCGGCCTCGAGCTCCGCGGCGAGCTTGGCGCCGCCGATCAGGCCGGAGCCGTTCAAGCGGATATCGAGATAAGACAGGATATTTCGCGGCTGCAGGCTGCGCGCCCATTCCTCCAGCGTATCGAGATGGCCGCTGGCGTAGGCGCCGCCGATCACCGCGCCGATCGAGGTTCCGACCACGACATTGGGGATGATGCCGTGCGCGACCAGCGTCCGGACGATGCCGATATGGGCAAAGCCGCGCGCCGCACCGCCGCCCAGCGCCAGCCCGATCACGGGCCGGCGGACCGTGCCCAATCCTACCTTGTCGAGACCATCGGAGCCCTTCTGGCCGCGGCCCATCCAGCTATCCAACACCAATACATCTCCTGCAACCGTAAGATTAGGCGCCGTGGCGCGGCTTCGCCAGAGTCGCACCTATTGATTTCATATGCATGGTTTATGCCCGTGCATGACTTATGCCCGCCGGAACCGGCCTAGGCAGAGATTGTGACTGGACCGCGACCGCTGGATCAACATTGGGTTTTCCCGCAGGTTCCAACGGGGACACCTTACGTAGGGCTTACGGAGGCTTGAATTTGCCGCGTTTTCGGTGAAAAGCATGGCCATGACTTCGAGGGGTAACGGCATCGGCGGATGCGGGCGGGGCGGCAGGCTCTTCCCGTCGCTTGCGCTTGCCGTGATGTTGCTGCTTCCCGCCACGGTTTCGGCCCAGATGTTCAGCGACCGGCCGCCGCCGGTGCCGCCGGCCTCGGTTCCGGACGCGCCTTCTTCGGGTCCCGCCTTGAATCTGGCGCCGCCCTCGGGGTCCGGCTCAGGCCCCGCTTTGCCGGCGCCGCTGACCCAGCCGACCATCGTGCAGCCCTCGATCAGCGCGGTGCCGCCGGTCGTGCCGCCCCCCGGCGCCTCGACGGCGGGCCAGGCGGTGCTGTCACTGACGGCGCGGTACGGCAAGGATTTGCCCGTCATCAGCAACGGGCTGGTGTGGCGGGTTTTCGCCGACAAGCCCGATGACACCGGCACCTTCAAGCTGATCCGCGAGGAGCGCGGCGCGACGCCGAACATCGTGCTGCCGCCGGGCAACTATGTCGTTCATGTCGCGCTCGGCCTCGTCAGTGCGGTGCGGGCGGTGAGCCTGAAGTCGGAGACCGATCGCGAATCCTTCCTGCTGCCCGCCGGCGGCCTGCGCATCGAAGGCCGCGTCGGCACCAGCAAGATTCCGCCAAACCAGATATCGTTTGCGATCTACAAGGGCAGCCAGTTCGAGGGAGCGGAACGCGGCGCGCTGGTGCCCAACGTCGCCGCCGGCGACGTCGCGCTGTTGCCGGAGGGGACCTACTACATCATCTCCAACTACGGCGATGCCAATTCCGTGGTGCGCTCGGATATCCGCGTCCAGGCCGGCAAGCTGACCGACGTGATCGTCACCCATCGCGCCGCGGTCATCACGCTGAAGCTCGTCAGCGACAAGGGCGGCGAGGCGCTGGCGAACACCGCCTGGTCGGTCATCACGCCGGGCGGCGACGTCATCAAGGAATCGATCGGCGCGTTTCCCCGCGTCGTGCTGTCCGAAGGCGAGTACCGCGCCATCGCCAAGAACGAAGGCAAGGTGTTCGAGCGTCCCTTCAACGTCGTCAACGGCGTCGACGGCGAGGTCGAGGTCGTCGCGCGCTAAGGCAGTGCCTTCGTGCGAATTTCTAAAACCGCGTCACGATGTCCGACAGCGGCGGGCGCGGGCGGTCTTCGCTCGGTTTGGTCGGCTTGCCGATGTGAATGAGCCCGGCGAGCTTTTCGTCCGGCTTCAGTCCAAGGCCATCGAGCACGTCGCGGTCGAACGCGAACCAGCCGGTCAGCCAGCAGGCGCCATAGCCGAGCGCGGTCGCAGCGGTCACGATGTTCATGGCGCTGGCGCCGGCGGATAATTCCTGCTCCCACGGCGGCACCTTTGGATGCGGCTTGGTAAAGCTGACCACGCCGATGACGAGCGGGGCATCGGTGAGGCGGCGCTTCTCGACCTCGATATCGGCCACCGGTGCGCCCGGGTTCTTGCTGGCGAATACCTTTGCGATCACGTCGCCGGCGCGGGCGCGAGCGTCGCCCTCGAACACGATGAAGCGCCATGGCGCGAGCTTGCCGTGATCGGGCACCCGCGCGCCGATGGTCAGGATGGTGTCGAGCTCGGCCGGCGAGGGGCCGGGACCCGCCATCTCGCGCGGTTTCAGCGAGCGGCGGGTCTTGAGGAGTTCAATGGCGTCGGGCACTGCGGCTTCCTTCATCGAAATCAATCGGGAGACTATTCGCAGATAAGCTCGCAAGGCGCCGAAGGGAAGCGGATTTAGAGCGAATATGAAGATCGTTCGCCGCAGGTCGGCGGGCGAGCTGGTGAGAAATTCCTTGGTCCCAATATGGGACTATGCTATCGTTGGGTCGTGAGGGTCATAGCGCTCAGCACGATCAAGGCCTTTCTCAATCGAGGCGCGGGCGTCGCCGACGCCCGCGAGCCGGTAATGGCCTGGTTTCGGCAGGTGAGACAGGCTGATTGGGCCAAGCCGGCGGACGTCAAACGAGACATCGGCAGCGTCAGCGTCCTCAAGGATGGTCGCGTTGTCTTCAATATTGCGGGCAACAAATATCGCGTCGTGGTCTGGATCAACTATCCCTACCGTGTCGTCTATATCCGGTTTGTCGGCGCGCACCGACAATACGATTCGATCGATGCGCAAAGCATCTGAGGACCTGGGTCATGGAAATCTTACCAATCAAATCCCATCGCGATTATCGGCGCGTCCTCAAGGAAATCGAGGGATTGATGAATGTGCGGCGCAATTCACCGGAGGGCGACCGGCTCGACGTACTGGTGATGCTGGTGGAAGCTTGGGAACGGAAGCATTATCCGCTCGATCTGCCGGACCCAATAGAGGCGATCAGGTACCATATGGAGCAGAGCGGGCTGCAACCGCGCGACCTCATCCCCTATATCGGCAGCCGGAATCGCGTCCATGAAGTGCTCAATCGCCGGCGCGAACTCACGCTCAACATGATCAGGCGACTGCACGAGGGACTCGGCATTCCCGCAGAGTCGTTGATCAAGGTCGGGCAGAACAAGGCAGCCTAACCGACCAATCGCGCCCGCTTCACATCCGGCGGCGTTGCCTCCTCGATCAGCGCGGCGATCGCCTCGTCGGTCGGCATCACCGTCTGGCCCTCGCTGCCGAGACGGCGGATCGAAACCGAATGACTTTCGGCTTCCTTCTTGCCGACCACCAGCAGCGCCGGGATTTTCGCCAGCGAGTGCTCGCGGACCTTGTAGTTGATCTTCTCGTTGCGCAGGTCGATCTCGACGCGTAAGCCCGCGCGCCGCGCGGCGGCCACGACCGTCTTGGCATATTCGTCGGCTTCCGAGGTGATGGTGGCGACGACGGCCTGCACCGGCGCGAGCCAGAGCGGGAAATTGCCGGCGAAATGCTCGATCAGGATGCCGATGAAGCGTTCCATCGAGCCGCAGATCGCGCGGTGCACCATCACCGGTGGCTTCTTCGAGCCGTCGGCGTCGATATAGAACGCGCCGAAGCGTTCCGGCAAATTGAAGTCGACCTGCGTGGTGCCGCATTGCCAGTCGCGGCCGATGGCGTCGCGCAGCACATATTCGAACTTCGGCCCGTAGAACGCGCCTTCGCCGGGGTTGATGGCGGTCTTGATGCGATTGCTGCCGCTGGCCTGGATCTCCGCCAGCACGGTCGCCATCACACGCTCGGCATGGTCCCACATCTCGTCG
>Ga0137415_10007676_pt1 | contig 10695 bp, 9 predicted proteins | sample CZODoug3_1_1_16f_FD_183082 | JGI IMG/M metagenome (GOLD analysis project Ga0137415, IMG submission 183082) | Vadose zone soil fungal communities from Angelo Coast Range Reserve, California, USA - CZODoug3_1_1_16fungal (Hybrid Assembly) | ecosystem: Environmental > Terrestrial > Soil > Vadose...
CCGGGGGGTTGTCGATAATCGTCGAATCGCCCGCGATCAACATGAAGTGGTTTGGCGTCGATGGCCCGGCCACGTCGGTGAAGTAGTTGTCGCACAGGGTGAACTGTCGCGCATAGGCGAAGTACGAGGGGATATCCTGCTCGACGAACTGTTCGCCCACCGCGGTCTGCTTCCGCGTCAGCCAGTGCGCGTGGTTGTGGGGAGGGTCCTTCGCCGGCGGATTCGCCGACCGCGGAAGCGGCACCCCATTCGCACCGCGCAGTGTCCCGAAGTAATTGTCGAAGCTGTGGTTCTCCTTGATGATGAGCACGACGTGCTCAATCGGCCCCGCCGCCGCTCCACCTTTGCCCGAGCCCGACCCGCCCGGCTGCGGCTTCGGCTTCGGCCGTCCCGCGCCTCGTCCTTTCGTCCTAGGCTTGGCTTTCATCTTCGCCGTCCCCTTCGACCCCCGCTCCGACGACCGAGCAAGAGGTCTGCCAGACGCCTGGACCTCGTAAGCGCGTGAATAGGTATGCGCGAGCCGGACCCGTCACGTCAGCGACGTGACGGGTCGCTGTCGGCGACGACGCAACTCAGCGTGGTCTCGGTGGCGCTGGGCGGGGCGGCCGTGGCCCTCGCGGTGGGCGCGCCGGCTTCGGCACCGGCGGCGCGGGCGCGGTCTTACGGCGGAGCCAGCCTTCTAGACTCTGGCGCGATCCTCGGTTTCTCATTGAATCACCTGATCCGCCATCGAGGTTGCACTTCTCAGAATGTCTCCGGATAGCTTCGCACCCTCATGCCCGATTCGTTGTCGAACACGTGATACCGCTTGAGGGTGAGCCAGACCTGATCACCGGTCAGGAGGTTTTCGTCGCCGGCGGTTTGGGCGTGGACCTCGTGCTCCCCCACGTCGATGCTGAGGATCGTGGCGTTTGTCATGGGGAGGCTCAGTTTGCCGGCGATGATCCCCCTGATACTGTCTTCTCGTCCCTCTCTGGACACCTCCAGATCCTCAGGACGCACGCCCACGCGCACGTTTTCTAGCCGCCGACGCTGAGCCATGTATCTTGCGTCAATGAGGCTGATGGGCAGAGCACCGATGTGCCGGTTCAAGAAGCCAGCCACAAAGACGTTCCTGGGTCGATTGTAGATCTCCTCGTATGTTCCAACCTGCTCGATGCTACCCCGATCCATGATGGCCAGCAGGTCGGCCAGGATCAATGCCTCGTGGTGATCGTGGGTCACGTACACCGTGGTGATGCTGAACTGGCTCAGCAGGATCTTCAAATTGACGCGATACTTCTCCCTCAGCGCCTGATCCAGATTGGAGAAGGGCTCGTCCAACAAGAAGAGTGCCGGATCTCTGGTGATACAGCGACCCAGGGCCACTCGCTGCTTTTCACCACCGGACAGCGTGCGCGGCTTGCGATCCAGGAGATACGTCAGCTCCACCCCCATGAGCTCGCTGGTTCTCTGATACTTGGCCTTGGCTATCGCATCCAATTCCGGTGTCTTCTTCTTGAAAAGGAAATAGGACAAGACGTTCGTCTTTGAATTCAAGTGAGGATAGAGTGCGTAATTCTGAAAGACCATACCGATGCGCCTGTCGCCGGGGGGAACATCGTTCACGTTCACATCGTCGTATCGCACCTCTCCCGAATCTGGTGGGATCAGCCCGGCGATGATTTTCAGGAGGGTGGTCTTGCCGCACCCGCTGGGGCCCAGAATGACAAGGGTCTTGCCATCAGGAATCCGCAGATTCAGATTCTGGATGGAGAACGCGGCGGTCGTGACCGCTCCAGACCCGGCCCTCTCCCGGTCTTTGAGCGTCTTGCCTACGTTGCTCAGATCAATCCGCGCCATGACGCTGCTCCAGTTGCGTTCTCTTCCGGGCGTGAAGAGCCAGGGCCCCTATCTCGTAATGGGCCACCGCGACCCTAGCGCCGGGTTCTCAGATGGTCAAGGACCAGGCCGTCTTCCGACGAAATCAGGCATGCATTGTCGCTGTGGTTGATCCGCCCGCTGCGCTTGTCCGCGGGCACCTTGAAGAAGGCGTCCGGCCGGGCGAAGGAGGGCTCGATCTCACCCAGATCGTGCTCCTTGCCGCACGTGCTACAACGAGCCTTCATCCTGGCTCGGTCGGCTGGAGCGTGATGCTGTCCGGCGCCATCGGAATCGTCGCCTCCAGGTCCGTCGCTGTCCGAGTTGCGAGAACCGCTCCTGACGATAGCGTCTCATGCCGAGGGGTCCACAAATTGCAGTTCTTGCCGATAGGCTCAATGCTACATCTAGGACATGATCGAGTTCGCCCGATTCGTCTGCGGTGCCCGGCCTGGCCCGAGGACGATTAGGGCGGCAGCAATCGCCTGAAGCGCCGTGCACGCACCGAGCGCCAGACCGTAGGTGCCGGCCCAGTCACGGATGACGCCGACGAGCGACGGCCCGAAGGCAAACGTGAGCTGATTGATCCCGACCACGAGGCCGATGAGCGTGCTGAAGCGCTCGCGCGGCCACTCGACGGCGAGGATGAGACCGGGCAGCGACGTCAGATTCCCGACGCCCAGGCCGAAGAGCGCACAACCAGCGTAGACGACGACGGCCGACGGCGCCCACGCGAGCAGTGCCAGGCCGACCCCTTGGATGACGAGGGTCGCGCTTGAGATGAGGCGTCGGTTCAAGCGATCGACGACGAAGCCCGTCACCAGGCGCCCGATCAGCGCCGCGGCCGTCGTTGTGCTCACGGCCCGGGCAGCCCCGCTCGAGCCGAGCGCCGGCGTCACAAGCGCGACCAAATGCGTGAGCACACCGACCTGTGCCGCGAGGCCGAGCGCGAAGGGCGCGGACACGCTCCAAAACCGCCATGTGCGTAGCGCGTCGCCTCGCCAGCGTCGGTCGCCGCCCGCCGAAGGTTCGGCGAGTGTGGAAGGACGGCGGTCGCCGTCGGGGCCGAGACCGAACTCCTCCGGACCCCGCCGCATGACACCCGCCGCGACGGTGACCAGTACCACGAGTAGAACCAGGGCGGCGGTGGCGAGCGCACGCGGGAAGCCGATCATGCCGATGAGCGGGATCAGCGCGGGCGCGATGATCACGCCGCCCAGCGTTGCCCCGTTGAACGCGATGCTGACGGCAAGGCCGCGGCGCCGCTGGAACCAGGGCGCGAGGATGACGTTGATCGCCGCGCCGCTCATCGATCCCCAGCCCACGGACATCACGAGGAAGGTCGGGTAGAGCTGCCACGGCTGCGTGACAACACCGAGCGCTATGACACCGGCGGCCATCGCGATACTCCCACCTGTCACGACGGCGCGCGGTCCGAGGCGCTCGTACACGTCGCCGATCGAAGCCGTCAGGAGCGCGCCGGCAAGGTAATACAGCGTGACCGGCGCCGACACGACTGAGGCTGACCATCCGCGCAGCTGTTGCAGCGTCGCGACGTAGACGGTGAGTCCGTAGAAGCCCAGGCCGAAGCTGAACAACGCCATGACGAAGGTCGCGCCCACGACGTTCCACCCATAGAAGTATCGAGCGCTCATGCTTGGCCACGACGTTAGCGGCTGCGCCCACTGGGGTCTCGCCGCTTTCGGACGTCATCGTCCCGGCGGCTCTGTGCGCCACGGTTCGCGTGCTAGGCTCGCTCTATCGTGAGCAAAGGCCTCGCCCTTGATCCGAGAAGCTGCGACCGCGCGCGGATCGCGCGAGACCCGCGGTTCGACGGATGGTTCTTCACCGGCGTGTTGACCACGCGGATCTACTGTCGTCCCACCTGTCCGGTGAAGCCCGCCAAGTCCCGCAACGTCGTCTTCTTCCCCACCGCGGCCGCCGCCGAGCGCGCGGGTTTCCGCCCCTGCTTGCGGTGTCGACCCGAAACCGCACCCGGGACACCGGCCTGGCTCGGTGCTGCGGCCACGGTCTCACGCGCACTGCGGCTCATCGAGCGCGGATTCCTCGACGATCGCAAGACTGTTGATGATCTCGCCGACATGCTTGGGATGACGTCCCGCCACCTGCGCCGACTGTTCGTGCGGCACGCGGGTGCGTCGCCGACGGCCGTCGCGACGACTCGGCGCGTGCAACGCGCGAAGAGGCTGGTCGACGAGACCGTGATGCCGATGTCCGCCATCGCGTTCGCCGCGGGGTTCGCCAGCATCCGACGATTCAACGCCGCGTTTCGCGCGGTGTATCGGAGGCCACCAACCTCGGTTCGCCGAGCGGGGCGGGGGCGCGGAAGCGCGCTGAATGGCGCCGGGCGGTAGATGAACAGTCGACGGGATAGCAACAAAGAAATCCGAGGCGCCGCCGCGCTCGCCACGGCGGCCGTGCTGGCGGCGTGTATGTCGCCGCTGCTGACGCCCGCGCCGGGTGCGCGCGTGACGGCGCTGGTGGGCGGCCGTGTGCTGCCGTCGCCGCAGGCGGCGGCGATCCCAGACGGCGTGGTCCTCGTAGAGGACACCATCATCACGGCCGTCGGCCCCCGTGGGACCGTTCACGTGCCCGCGGGTGCCCGCGTCATCGACTGCTCGGGTGGGACGGTAACGGCCGGCTTCTGGAACAGCCACGTCCACTTCACGGGCGCCGTCTTCCGCGCGGCGAACACCGCGCCCTCGGAGTCACTCGCCGCCGCACTGCGGGCCATGCTGACGTCGTACGGCGTCGTCCACGTCGTCGACACCGGGTCCGACCTCCCCAACACTCTCGCGCTCAGGCGCCGGATCGAAAGCGGCGAGGGGCCGGGGCCGTCGATCCTCACGGCCGGCGCCGGCTTCGCGCCGGCTGGGGGGAGCCCCTTCTACATCCTCCCCGCGAAGATCCCGGAGCTGGCGCGCCCGGCGGACGCCGTCCTCGTCGACGCCCAGCTCGCGCGGGGTGGCGACATCGTCAAGCTCTTCACCGGATCCTGGGCCACGCCGCGCTCGATCGTGATGATGCCGGTCGACGTCGGGCGCGCGGCCGTCGAGGTGGGCCATCGCCACGGCAAGCTCGTGTTCGCGCATCCCTCGAACAGCCCAGGCGCGCGCGCGGCCATCGAGGGCGGCGTCGACGTCCTCGCCCACACCTTTCCGACCTCACTCGATGGCAGTCCCTGGGATCGCGCGCTGCCCGCGATGATGAAGGAGCGCGGCATGGCGCTGATCCCCACCCTCAAGCTCTGGCCGTACGAGCTGAAGCGGGCCGGGCTTGCGCCCGACCTCATCGAGATCGTCCTCGGCAATGGGGTGGCGCAGACGCGCGCCTTCGCGGAGCTGGGCGGGCAACTCCTCTTCGGAACCGACGTCGGCTACATGACCGATCACGACCCGACCGAGGAATTCGTGTACCTGCAGCGCGCCGGGCTCGCGCCGGCGCAGATCCTCGCAATGCTGACCACATCCCCGGCCGCGCGCTTCGGGCGCGCGGCGACCGGACGCCTCGCACCCGGTCTCGCGGCCGACATCGTCGTGCTCGATGGCGACCCCGCGCAGGACGTACGCGCGTTCGCGAAGGTGCGCACGACGATGCGGGACGGGCGCGTCATCCACGGAAGGACATAGGCAAAACGAGTCTATCCCGCTACCCTCTCAACTCCTTCTTCAGCTCGTCCAGGAACCGCCAGTCGGTGCCCTCGGCGATGATCCTCTGGGGGCTTGACTTGATCAGCCCCGCTTCGTGCAGGCGCAGGGCGTAGAAGCGAACCGTATCCGTGGGGTTGTACTCCCGCCACTTGCCGTACGCCACTTCCTTCATCGACTGGACAGCATAGTCAGAGCGCTCGACGTAACCCTTGTCGACGAGGAACTTGGCAACTTGCTCCGGTTGAAGCGCGCAGAGATCGGATGCCTTCAGGATCGCGCGCATCGCGCGCTTGGTGGCGATCGGATACCGGCGCACGAACTCCTTGTTCGCGACGACCAAGCAGCAGAAGTACTGAGACCACGGCCGATCGGTCAGCGTATTGAGGATGACGTGACCGATCTTCTTCGCGCGTGTCGCCTGAGCCTGAGGCGGGGCCGCCAAGAAGGCGTCGATCTTACCCTCGGTCAGTAACCGCGGCCAATCGGCCGCCGGCTGGATGGCCCAGACGATGTCCCGTTCGGGTCTGAGACCGACGTGGGCGACCATGGTTGCTACGAGAGAGTGCGACGAGTCCCGGAGGGCCGTGATGGCGAATGCCTTGCCCTTCAGATCGAGGAACGTCCGTACCCGCTCGTTCGCGAACACCTCAACACACCCGCTGTGAACCCCCGCAAGGAAGACGACCGGCTCGCCGGCGTCAATCCGGAGAATCATCGGTGGACCGAAGAGCATGGTGATATCGACATCGCCGGAACCGATCGAATCCTCAGCCGCGCCGTAGGCCCGCTTGACGTACTGGATCTCCGTGAAGCCTTCGCCTCGCAGGAGTTCTTCGGCCACGTAATTGGGTGCCTCACACAGCGACGGACGATTGGTCAAGCGCACCCGCTTCGTCTCTGGCGGCGGCTCCGCGAGTGCCCGGTGCGGGCGTAGTCCCACGAGCCCAGCAGTCCCGGCCAAAGTCGTGCTCCGGAGAAACGTGCGGCGGTCCCACTGATCGAACGGGCTAGTCATGCCAGTCCTCCCCCTCGACGCGTTGTCCGAGTCTGGCACAGGTAGGCGATCAACGGCAGTCAGATCGGTCTCTATCTCCGAGCGGTGGCTCGGCGGCCGCCGGGCCCACGTCGCCCGTCACACCCCGGCCCCGGGCTCCGGCTCGGCCTCCTCTCGGACGCGGCGCTCGAAGCTCAGCAACCCCTGGGGCCGGAACACCATCAGCACCATCAGCATGAGCCCGAAGGCGAGCAAGCGGTACCGCTGCAAGTCGCGGAACACCTCGGGTATCGACACCAACAGCGCGGCTCCGGCCACGACCCCAAGCAGGTTGCCCGTTCCGCCCAGGATCACCATGGCCAGGATATTGATCGACTCGGTGAAGAGGAAGTTCTCGGGGAACACCGAGCGCTGCCAGGAGGCGAGAAAGCTGCCGCCGATCCCCGCGAAGGAGGCCCCGATGGCGAACGCCTGGAGCTTCGCCACCGTGCTGTTGATCCCCATCGCCCGCGCGGCAAGCTCGTCCTCGCGGATCGCCTGCCAGGCCCATCCGATCCGCGAGTGGCGGAGGCGCGCCGAGGCCAGCAGGGTCAGGCCGAGGGCGGCCAGGAACAGATAGTAGTAGTGCGTGTTGTTGGAGAGGGCGAAGCCGGCGACGGCGGGCGGATCGATGCCCACGATCCCGCTCGGGCCCCCGGTGATGTTGATGGGCCGGTCGAGATTGATGAGGAGGAGGTACGTGATCTCACCGAACCCCAGCGTGACGATCGCGAGGTAGTCCCCCGCGAGCCGGAGCGTCGGCGCCCCGATCAGGATCCCCGAGCCGGCCGTGAGGACGATCACGATCGGCAGGGTTACCAGAAATGGCAGGTGCAGACCGAAGTGCGCTGAGGCCAGGAACGTGTAGAGGTAGGAGCCGATGCCGAAGAACGCCACGTAGCCCAGGTCCAGGAGGCCGGCGAAGCCGACCACGATGTTGAGCCCGAGGGCGAGCGTGGCGTAGAGGCAGATGCGCGCCATCACGCCGATCCAGTAGTCGTTGGGCGCCGCGAGCGGCGCGACCAGGGCTACCAGGCCGAGGACCGCCGCCGCCCACCGCTGCCACCCCGGCTGCGCCATGTCAGACTTTCGCTCGCGCGGTCATGCTTTCGCCCAGGAGGCCCGTCGGCCGGATCACGAGGACCAGGATCAGGAGCACGAAGGCGACGACGTCCTTGTAGGCCGGGTTCATGAAGGTGACCGCGAGGCTCTCCACCAAGCCCAGGATCAGGCCGCCCAGCATCGCGCCCCGGATGTTGCCGATCCCGCCGAGCACCGCCGCCGTGAAGGCCTTGAGGCCGGCCGAGTACCCCATGAAGAAATCGATCTGGGTGTAGTAGAGCCCGACCAGCACCCCGCCGGCGCCGCCGAGCGCCGAGCCCATGAAGAACGTGAGGGCGATGACCCGCCGGACGTTCACGCCCATGATGGCCGCCATCTCGCGATCCTCGGCGACCGCGCGGATGGAGCGACCGAGCGTCGTCCGCTGCACGAGGAGGTGCAGGCCCCACATCATCAGCCCGGCCACGACGACCATGACGATCACGAGCACCGAGATGCTGGCCCCCGCGACCTGGATCCGCCAGTCGCGGGGGAACAGGAGGCTCGTCATGTAGACCTTCATCCTGGCACCCTGGGTCAGCATGACGGCGTTCTGGAGGAAGATCGAGGCGCCGATGGCGCTGATGAGGGGGCCGAGACGGGTCGCCCCGCGCAGGTAGAGCGGCCGGTAGGCGAAGCGCTCGAGCCCCACGCCGAGGGCGCCGGTGAAGAGCATCGCGGGGAGCAGCATGAGTGGCAGCACCCACGCCGGGTGCAGCGCGCCCACCTGCGCCTGGAGGAGCAGGGCCAGCACCCACCAGCCCACGTAGGCGCCGATCATGAAGATCTCGCCGTGGGCGAAGTTGATCATGAAGAGGATGCCGTAGACCATCGTGTAGCCGAGGGCGACGAGCCCGTAGACGGTCCCCAGGGCGAGGCCGAAGACGAGCTGCTGGGGGAGGATCGCAAGGACGTCGGCCACGGCGTCAGTCTTCGCCCAGGTAGGCGCGCCGGACGGAGTCGGTGGCCAGGAGGGTCCGGGCCGTGTCGTGGATGACGATGCGGCCGTTCTGCAGCACGTAGCCGCGGGTGGCGATCGAGAGCGCCACCGGGGCGTTCTGCTCCACCACCAGAATCGTGGTCCCCTGCCCGTTGATGGCCTGAATGATGTCGAACACCTGATCGACCAGCACGGGCGCGAGCCCCATCGAGGGCTCGTCCATCAAGAGCAGCCGGGGGCGGGCCATGAGGGCGCGTCCGATCGCCAGCATTTGCTGTTCGCCGCCCGAGAGGGTGCCGCCGAGTTGGTGCTGCCGCTCGCGGAGCCGCGGGAAGAGCGTCCAGACGCGCTCGAAGTCCTGGGCCAGCTCGCCGGCCGGCGCCTTCTGACGGATGAAGGCCCCCATCGAGAGGTTCTCCCACACCGTCATGCGGGCGAAGATCCGGCGGGCCTCGGGGACCAGCGAGATCCCCCGCCGGGCGATGACCTCGGTCGCCAGGCCGTCGATCCGGTCGCCCTCGAACTCGACGCGCCCGGCCGTGGGCCGGACCACACCGAGGATCGTCTTCATCGTGGTCGACTTCCCCGACGCGTTGCCACCGAGCAGGCAGACGATCTCCCCGGTCCGCACCTCGAGACTGACCGACTTGAGGACCGGCAGGGGCCCGTAGTGGGTGTCGACGTCGGTGAGCTTAAGCACGACCCGCCTGCCGCCCGAGGTAGGCCTCCAGGACGGCCGGGCTCCGCCGCACCTCCTCGAAGCTCCCCTCGGCGATCTTGGTCCCGTGGTCGAGCGCCGCGACGCGGTCGCAGATCCCGCGGACCACTCCCATGTCGTGCTCGATCACGAGGATCGTGACGCCGCGCTCGCGGATCCGCTTGATGTCGCGCATCAGCTCGCGCGTCTCGGTGGGGTTCATGCCGGCGGCGGGCTCGTCCAGGAGCAGGAGCCGCGGCTCGACGGCGAGCGCGCGAGCGATCTCGAGGCGCCGGCGGTTGGCGTAGGAGAGCGTCCACGCGGGCCGTGCCGCGCGGGGGAGCAGCCGGTCTCCGAAGAGTGAGAGCAGCTCGCCCGCACGCACCTCGGCGCGCCGCCGCTCTTCGCGCGAGCGGCGCGTGCCCAGCAGGATGCTCGCGATCCCGGACCGGGTCCGGCAGTGCAGGCCGACCAGCACGTTTTCCAGGACCGTCATCTGATTGAAGAGCCGCTGGTTCTGGAACGTGCGGGCGATGCCGAGCGCCGTGATGCGGTGGGGAGCGAGGCCGACGAGCTCCCGCCGGCCGTCGTCGAACCGAATGCGACCGGCCGTCGCCGGGTAGAGGCCCGTGATCAGGTTGAAGAGGGTCGTCTTCCCCGAGCCGTTGGGGCCGATGAGGCCGACGATCTCGCCCTCATCGACCCGGAGCGCCAGATCCTGCACGGCCCGGAGGCCGCCGAAGTCCTTCGTCAGGCCTTCGGTCTCGAGGAGCGCCATCCTCCAGGGCCGTCCCGCGCACCCTCCTACTTCACCGTGATCTGCTTCACCTGCTCGAAGCCGGCCCCCTTCACCCGGTAGAAGTAGATCACGCCGCCGGCCACGTCGCCCTTGTCGTCGAACGAGATGGGCACACCGAGAATGCCCTTGTAGCTCTTCGTGGCACGCACGGCGTCGCGCACCGCGGCCCGGTCGGCCTTGCCGACCTTCTTGATCGATTCCAGGATGATGTTGGCGGCCTCGTAGGCGAGCGGGCCGTAGGAGCTGACCGGCCCGTACTTGGCTTCGAAGGCCTTCGTGAAGGCGGTGGCGGCCGCGATCTTCTTGAGGTCGGGCACGAGGAAGCTCACGTAGTTCCCCTCGGCGGCGCCGCCCGAGGCCTGGACGTAGTCCACCGGCTCGAACTGGCCGTCGGGCCCGATCATCCGCACGTTCAGGCCGACGTCGGGGAGCTGCTTGGCCACGAGCGCGGCGTCGGGCGCCCACAGGCTCGCGTAGATCACGCTGACGTCCTTGGGCACGGTGGCCAGGATCGCGCGGAAGTCCTTGTCCCCTGAGCGGATGACGTAGCGGATCGGCTGGGCGCCGAGCTCCTTGGCCTTCTTCTCGACCTCG
>Ga0137415_10007678_pt1 | contig 10694 bp, 8 predicted proteins | sample CZODoug3_1_1_16f_FD_183082 | JGI IMG/M metagenome (GOLD analysis project Ga0137415, IMG submission 183082) | Vadose zone soil fungal communities from Angelo Coast Range Reserve, California, USA - CZODoug3_1_1_16fungal (Hybrid Assembly) | ecosystem: Environmental > Terrestrial > Soil > Vadose...
TCCGCTCTGCAAGATTTGCATCTTTATGGGCAAGACCGATCCTGACAACGCGGACAGGCACCGCCAGCAATCGATGGTCCTGGTGCCTATGGACGCGCCAGGCGTTCAGGTCCTGCGGCCGATTCCCGTTTTCGGATTTTATGGCGTGCCGGATCGCGCCTCGGAGGTCGTGTTCAGGGATGTCCGCGTGCCGGTAAGCAACATTCTGCTCGGGGAAGGGCGCGGGTTCGAGATCGCACAGGGTCGCCTTGGGCCGGGCCGTATCCATCATTGCATGCGACTGATCGGGCTTTCCGAGCGCACACTGGAAAGGATGTGCCGTCGCGCATCGAACCGCGTCGCCTTCGGCAAGCGCGTATCCGAACAGACGGTTACGCAGGAGCGGATTGCGGAAGCGCGGATCATGATCGAGCAGGCCCGCCTGCTGACGCTCAATGCTGCCCATGCGATGGACACGGTCGGCAACAAGGTGGCAAAGGCCGAGATCGCGATGATCAAGGTGGCCGTGCCGAACATGGCCTGCCAGGTCATCGACTGGGCGATACAGGCGCATGGCGGCGGGGGAACCAGCAACGACTTCGGATTGGCCGCGGCCTACGCAACCGCTCGCCTGCTGCGCCTTGCCGATGGACCGGACGAAGTTCATCGTAATCAGATTGCCCGCCTGGAACTGCGGAAGTATGCGAATTAGTGGTCTGGAGACTGGATGGTCTCTCTTGTGGTTTGCTCGAGTAAGGGCGTCACCCTTGAAGGCTGCTAAAGGCGCTGTTTGAAAGCGGACGGGTTGGTTGAGGCGTGCTTGTTCGTCTGAACTGTGGGTAATTCCGTCACACCCTAGACAGGCACCTCCACCCGCACACCATGCGCCCCAAGACGGAAACTCTGGAGGGTCTAGGGGGACCGTCTCGCAAGCCATGCGGTGTAATGCCCGCGTGGCCTTTTGTTTCTTATTGTCTGACCGCAAAAATAGGGACTCTCGGCAAACGGCCGCTTCTGGCGCAAAGCGGACATCGCTTTGAGGCCGGATGTATGACTCCGGACGGCGCATGACCTGACATCGCCTCTTTCGGCCGCCTGCTTGCGTTCCAACGGATTAAGAGGGACGGCGGCATGCAGCGGAAACCACCGTTCACCTGCCGAGGGCTGCGGGTAAAGTGTCCTGCGTTACCGCCGCAGCGAGCGTCGGCCAACTCGAGGCACCCTCTCGCCGCAGTGTCACGCGGCAGCCCGGCTTGGCATCTTCGATGACGAGATCGAGGCCGTGCAGCCTGGCCACGGCCGCCACGAGGCTGAGCCCCAGTCCACTCCCAGGGGTGTGGCGGCTCCGCTCTGCGCGATAGAAGCGCCGCAGGACAGCCTCGCGCTCCTCCGCGGGAATGCCGGGTCCAGTATCGGTCACGATGACGCCGAGATTTTCATTCGCACGAATGATGCGCAATGTAACCCGGCCCCCCGACGGCGTGAACTTGATCGCATTGTCCACGAGATTCCCGATCGCCTCGAACAGCAGACTTGGATCACCGGCCATCTTGGCCGACCCGCCGCTCTCGTCTTTCAGCGAGAACGAGACGCCCTTGCCCTCAGCCAGCGGCTCGTAGAAATCCCTCACATCAGCCGCGATCGCGGCAAGATCGAGCGTCGTGAACCCAGTGCGCCGCGCGCCGTCCTCAACTTCGGAGATGCGCAGCATTGCACCAAATGTCGAGAGAACGGCCTTGGTTTCGACAATCGCCTCATCAACGGCGGCGGCAAATTCGTCAACCGAGGCCGCGCGGCGGCCCGCCCGCTCGAGGCCGGCCAGCAGCCGCGTCAACGGCGTGCGCAAATCGTGCGCGATCCCGTCGCTCACGCCCTTCACTTCGTGCATCAGCCGCTCAATGTCGTCCAGCATTCCATTGACGACATCCACCAGCCGGTCGAGATCACCTGCCGTCCCACGGGTCGGCAGGCGCTCGGCCAAATTGCCATTGACGATGCGTTCGATGGCACGGGCAACCTCATCGATGCGGCGGACCGACCCAGCGCCAATCACAGCCGCGCCCGCCAGCCCCATGATTAGAACCAGGAGGCCGCCCCAAGCCATGGCGCCGATCAGCAGTTCGCGGAATTCGTGCATCTCGTGCACATTCTGACTGACGAGGACGATATCGCCGGACGGCAGCCGGTGCGCCAAGCCCCGGAACGTCACCGCCTCACCGCGCCGGTTCAGCCTGAACTCGAAGGGACGGTCCGACGGCGAGGGTGTCGGCAGGTTCGCCACTTTGCCCGCGACTCCGTGCCCGGCGGCATCGAACAAAGCAAAGGGGCGGTCGCCCTCGGGATCGCGCGCCGCGTGCTCGTTCAGATGTTCGATGAGCTGGGAGGGGCTTGCAGCGACCAGGCCCGCAAGTTCCCTGGCGAGCCATTCGTCCGTGCCGCTCTGTAAGTAACCGGCAGTTTGCCAGTAGAGGAAACCGAAGAGCGTCAAGGAGGCCGCCCCAAAGAGCGCGAGAAACAGCAGGGCGAGCCGAAAGCTCGTCGTGCGCCGGAGATCACTCAGCCGCACGGAGGACATACCCCGAGCTGCGCACGGTGTAGATCAGCGTAGGCAAGCCGCCTTCGTCGAGCTTCCGGCGGAGCTTGCCAATGTGCACGTCGATCACGTTCGTCCGTTCGTCGTAGTGATAACCCCAGACCTCTTCGAACAGCATCGTCCGCGTCACGACCTGGTTCGGTTGCCGCATGAGATACTCGAGCAGATGGTACTCTCGCGGCAACAGCTCGACGAGCCGACCGGCACGGCGCACCTCGCGGCTCAGGAGGTCGATCTCCAGGTCGCCGACATGGAGCATCGTATCCCGCCGAGGGATCGCCTGCCGCCGCACCAAAACCTCGATCCGGGCAGTCAGCTCTAGAAATTCGAAGGGCTTGGTCAGGTAATCGTCGCCACCGGCGCGGAGTCCTCGCACCCGCTCGTCCACCGCAGACAAGGCGCTAAGGATGAGCACCGGCGCTTCGACGCCGACCGTGCGGAGCGTCGATAGAACGGTAAGTCCGTCCACCCCGCCAGGCAGCATGCGGTCCAGCACGATGGCCTCGTAGGTATCCGCGCCTGCTTTCAGCAACCCCTCGCGGCCGGTATGGGCGCAATCGACGTCGAAGCCGGAATCGCCGAGTGCAGCCGCAATCTCCGCGGCGGTCTGGACATCGTCCTCCACTACCAGCACCCTAGCCATGCTTCTCCTCCAAAAGGACCTGGAGCCTGTCTGCCATATAGCGAGCAAAGTGCCCATCTACCACACATGAAATCTAGTTTAAGAAAGGAACGCGGTGCGCATCCTGGTTGCCGAAGACGATGATCGCACGGCGAATTATCTGGTGCGGGGCCTGACCGAGAGCGGTCATATCGTGGATCGCGTCGCGGATGGCGAAACCGCGCTGGCCATGGCGCTCGAAGGCATCTACGAGGCACTCGTCCTCGACCGCATGCTGCCGGCGATGGATGGCGTCACCTTGGTTCGGCGCCTGCGCGAGCACGATCCTCGCACTCCGGTGCTGATGCTGAGCGCCGTCGCAAGCACGGTCGATCGCGTCGAGGGTATGCGCGCCGGGTGCGACGACTACCTCGCCAAGCCCTACATGTTCGCGGAGCTTCTGGCGCGCCTTGAGGCGCTTGGCCGCCGGGCCGACCGCTCCCGTCGCCTCTCGGTCCTGCGGGTTGGCGACCTTGAGCTCGACACGGTCGGCCGGACAGTGTCGCGGGCGGGACGGCTGATCCGCCTTCAACGTCGCGAATTCCTCCTGCTGGAACAGTTGGTCCGCCACGCCGGCCAAGTCGTCACGCGATCCATGCTGCTGGAGGCCACCTGGGACTATGATTTCGAGGCGCGCGGCAACATCGTCGACATGCATATCCACCGGCTGCGCAAAAAAGTGGACGAGGGCTTCTCTTATCCGTTGATCCAAACGGTCCCAAGTGCCGGCTACACGATCCGCGAGCCTAACGGCACCCCGACGCAACGGGACCAACCGGCCTGATTAAAATCGATTTCATCATCGAGCGATGCGCGCTCTACGACCGATCCGTCAGAGTACCGGAGTTGAACCAGCTCCAGGCTGCCTTGCCGCGCTTCGCGGAAAGGGTAGCGGTCCCGCGGGAGGGCCGTCGATGTCTCATCAATTGGGTGGATTAGAAAACGATGACCAACCGACCATTTGCCCAGGACCTCGTCGTCGAGGCTCGCGGGCCCGCCGTTGAGCCGCCGCGACGAAAGCATCATCGGTTGCGGGCAATCGTTATTCCAATACTTCTTGGCGGCACCGCCTATGGCGCTTACGCCAACATCCACCATGAGGCAACCGCCGCCGGGGCGTCGGCGCCTTCGGCCTCCGCCACTGCCATTCTCGGCGTAAGAACTGCGCAAGCCAAAATCGAAAACGTACCGATCTATGTGACCGGGCTCGGCACGGTTCAGCCCTTCAACAGCGTGACCGTCAAGCCGCGCGTCAGCGGCCAGATCAGCGACATCGTCTTCACGGAAGGGCAGTTAGTCCACGCCGGCGACGAGCTGGCGCACATCGACCCGCGGCCATTCCTGTCGCCGCTGCATCAGGCGGAGGCCATCCTGGCCAAGGACCAGGCGCAACTCAATAATACGAATATTGATCTCCAGCGCATCACGAGCCTCGCTCAAAAGGGCTTTGCGACGGGCCAGTCTCTCGACACGCAAAAATCGCAGCTTGCTGGATTGCAAGCCACGATCTTGGCCGATCAGGCCGCGATCGAAACTGCCAGGACCCAGCTCGACTTTTCCACGATCACCTCTCCCCTAAGCGGCGTCGCCGGAATCCGGATGATCGATGCGGGCAACATGATTACTCCGTCCGATCCGGGACTTGTGGTCATCAATCAGCTCGAGCCGATCTCGGTGGTTTTCACGGTGCCGTCGGAAGCGATCAGTCATTGGGCGGTGGGCCGACCGACATCTATCGTCCCGGTCACGGCGCGATCGCCCGACAATGCTCGAATGCTCGGCACCGGTGATTTGAGCCTCGTCGATAATCACATCGATCCGACCACCGCGACCATCAGGCTCAAGGCGACGTTCCCGAACAAGGATCATCTGCTCAAGCCCGGCCAATTCGTCAACGCTTCGATCCAGAGCGCGCTACTGTCGAACGTTGTCACTGTGCCGTCCAGCGCCGTTCAGCAGTCGACAAGTGGTTCTTACGTCTACCTCGTGCAGCCCGACATGACTCTGGCACAGCGTACAGTGACGGTCGTGCGCGTGGCCGGCGACACGACCGTAATCGCGCCCGGATTGAACGCAGGCGACACGGTGGTCACAGACGGCCAGTACAGCATGAAGCCGGGCCTGAAAGTGTCCATTTTGCCGAGCGATTCCGCTCCCCAGAAGGTCGCCGATCGGAACAACGCGACACAGTAAATCTGTCGTCTCCCTATCTGAGGTCAATCCTGTGAACATCTCGAAGCGTTTCGTCGAGCGTCCCGTTGCCACGGCCCTGCTGACCCTCGGCGTCGTTCTGGTGGGCATAGTCGCCTATCTGCTGCTCCCGATATCCTCTCTGCCCCAGGTCGATTTTCCGACCATCGCGGTTCAGGCGAGCCTACCGGGTGCGGATGCCGAAACCATGGCGGCCACGGTTGCCAGTCCACTCGAGCAGCAGTTCGCCAACATCCCTGGCGTTACGCAGATGACGTCCACGAGCACGCTCGGCATGTCGAACCTAACGCTGCAGTTCGACCTCAACCGGAACATCGATGGCGCTGCTCAGGACGTGCAGACCGCCATTAATGCGGCAAGCGGGCTGTTGCCGAAGACGATGCCCAATCCGCCGACCTACCATAAAGTCAATCCGGCACAGTTCACGGCGATTTCAATTGTGATGCAGTCAGACACCATCCCGCTGCCGAAAGTAATGGATGACGCGACGAATCTGGTCGCCCAAACCCTGTCCCAAATCCCCGGCGCGGGCTTTGTCGACATGCCGGGCTCGTCGAAATCGGCCATTCGGATCCAGCTTGACCCGATGAGGATCGCATCCATGGGTCTCAGCCTCGAAGATATCCGCGCGGCTCTCGTGGTCGCCACCACCAACGGCCCGAAGGGTACCCTTAATGGCAGCCAGCGTTCGGTTACGCTGGACGCCAACGATCAGCTTCTCACCTCGACAAATACAAACGCGGCCATCGTCGCCTACCGCAACGGCTCGCCGGTGCGGATCAGCGACATCGGACGCGCTATTGACAGCGTCGAGAACACCACAATGGGCGCCTGGTACAACAACCGGAAGGCCGTCACGATCGACGTCCACCTGCAACCCGGCGCCAATGCGGTCGACGTGGTCAAGGGCGTGAAGGCGGCGCTGCCGGCACTACGGTTACGGCTTCCACCTTCCGTTCAGTTGACCACAGCCGGCGATTCGACCGTTGCCGTGCGGGCCGCGGTCAGCGACGTGCAGACAACGCTGTTGATCACGGTCGGCCTCGTGGTGCTGACCATCTATGTGTTTTTGAAGAGCCTCAGTGCCACGATTATTCCCGCCGTGACCATTCCTGTGTCCTTGGTCAGCACGTTCGGAATTATGTATGTGCTCGGCTACAGCCTCGACAACATCTCGCTCATGGGGCTAACCATTGCTGTTGGCTTTGTGGTCGATGACGCCATCGTGGTGATCGAGAACATCGTGCGCCATGTCGAGGAAGGCGCTTCTCCATTGGCAGCGACGCTTAAAGGCGTAAGCGAGATTGGCTTCACGGTCGTGTCCATGACGGTGTCGCTCATCGCGGTATTCATCCCGCTTCTCCTGATGAGCGGAATGGTTGGTCGGCTTTTCCGCGAGTTCTCAGTCACAGTATCGGTGGCGCTGATCATCTCGGCCATCGTCTCGCTGACGCTGACGCCGATGATGTGCGCGCTCATGATTCGAGACCACCAGCCCGAATCCCGCCGCGGCCTGGCGTCTCGCGCGTTCGAAGGAGGGTTCGCCCTGTTCGAAGCCGGATACAAGCGGTCCTTGCTCGGTATCATCGCCCATCCGCGCCTGGTGATGCTGTCCTTCGCGGCGACACTCGCGTTAACGGCCTATCTCTTCATCGTCATCCCGAAAGGGTTTTTCCCGCAGCAGGACATCGGGTTGATCTCCGGCTCCACGCAGGCGGCGCAGGACATCTCGTTCGAGGCGATGGCTGCCAAACAACAGGCCGCGGTCGACCTCATCATGAAAGAACCGGCGGTCGAGACCGTCCGCTCGAACCTCGGCGGCTCGGGACTCATGAACACCGGCAATTTGCAGATCATCCTGAAGCCGCAGTCGGACCGTTCGGTAACGGCCGACCAGGTGATCGCACGCATCCGCAAGCAGATGTCAGCGATGACCGGGGTGAGCCTCGCCATGCAGGCTGTGCAGGGCATAAACGTGGGTGGACGTATCTCCCAGACCCAGTTTCAGTATACGCTCCAGGACCCCAATCTTCCCGAATTGTATAAATGGGCCGACACCATGGCGGCCGAACTGCGCAAACTGCCCGAGATCCGCGATGTCGCGAGCGATCTTCAGTCAGCCGCCCCGCACGCCAGCATCGTGATCGACCGCGACACGGCCACCCGTCTCGGCGTCACCCCCCAGGCAATCGACGATACGCTGTACGATGCGTTTGGTCAGCGGCAGGTCGCGACCATCTTCACCCAACTCGATCAGCACAAGATCGTGATGGAGGTCGATCCCAAGTTCAGGGTCGATACCGGCGCGCTTGACAATCTCTATATCGGGAACAATGCCGGCAAGCAGATCCCGCTCAGCACGTTCGCCAAGGTGGGCACGTCCGTTGCGCCGCTCGCGATCAATCATCAGGGCCTGTTCCCGTCCGTGACGCTCAGCTTCAATCTCGCTCCCAACGTAGCGCTTGGAGACGCGGTGACGGCCGTGAACACCCTGAAGACCCGGATCGGCATGCCCGCTACCATTCAGACCGGATTCCAGGGGACCGCCCAGGCGTTTCAAGCCTCGTTGGCCACACAGCCCATGCTGATTGTGGCCGCCTTGGTGGCGGTCTACATCGTGCTCGGCGTGCTCTATGAGAGCGTGGTGCATCCAATCACGATCCTGTCGACGCTGCCGTCGGCCGGCGTCGGCGCCCTGGCAGCTCTCATGCTGGTTGGTGGGCAGCTCGATGTCATGGGCCTGGTCGGCATCATTCTCTTGATCGGCATCGTCAAGAAGAATGCCATCATGATGATCGATTTCGCGCTCACGGCGGAGCGAGGTGGGATGTCGCCGAGGCAAGCCATCATCCAGGCCTGCATCCTGCGGTTCAGGCCCATCACCATGACCACGCTCTGCGCGCTATTGGGCGCTCTACCTCTGGCACTCGGCACGGGTGTCGGATCGGAACTGCGGCGTCCACTCGGCATCGCGATCGTCGGCGGTCTCTGCGTCTCGCAATTGTTGACGCTGTACACAACGCCGGTGGTCTATCTCTACATGGAACGGATCGCCGGCTTCATGTCTAAGGTCAGAACCAAGGCGTTCAAGCTGAAAGCTGCGAATCAACCATCGCCGTCAGAATGACAGCCTTTTCATCCAATGGCCCCATGCGCGCTTTGAAGACGCTTGTGGCGCAAAGCGGTCATTCGCAAAACTTGTAATTTCCGCCATTGAAGCCGGCGGCCCGGCAGCGCAAATCGGCTTAGGATTTCTTCGTCGCCTCCGCGAGCGAGCGCAGCGCTGCAGCTCGGGCGCTCTTCCAGGGGCGGAGCCCCGCTTTGCTGCCGATCGGAACCGACAATGGTCCCGGTTCGGGTCTCTGAGGATGGGGGTGGTTTAATCCTTCGCGGCGGCAACCGCCTTGATCTTGATGATCAGACCCGGGCGCCCAAGACCCGCGATGTCGAGGATCGTCCAGGTCGGAAACGGCTCGGGTACGAACTGACCTTTCACTTTAGCGAATTCGGCGAGATGCGTGCTCAAGCCGACGTGGTAGGAGACGAGATCGACTAAGTCGCTCATCCCGCAGCCTGCTTCAGTTCGGTGACCAGGCCGAACTCATCGCGCACTGCAAGACATTCCTATCCAGCTTCAAGGTTCCGAAGAAGATCGACTTCCGCGACCAGATGCCGATGTCTTCCTTCGGTAAAATACTTCGGCGCGATGTCAGAAAATCCTACTGGGAACACCAGGAAGTGAAGGTCTGACGCCACGCCGGAGATTGCGTTCGGGCGTCCGGTCGGTGATCAAGCCGGGAATTTATCGCCGAACATCGGGAGACCGCTGCGCGATTGCTCACGCGTGGCCTCGTCCTGGATGACGTCCCAGTGTTCCGCGAGCACGCCATCCTCCATGCGCACGATGTCAGCGACGACCCACGCCGGCGTTTGCCCGAGACCGCTGAACCGTCCGTGGAGAATGACGAAATCACCGGTCGCCGCCGCAATGTGGTTCTCGTACCGCAGCGTCGCGGGCAGGGTCTTGACCAAGTCAAAGAGCCCGTCACGGCCGGGCGGAATATGTGCGCTGTGCTGGATGTAGCGCGAAGACCAGAAGCGCTCTGCGGAAGCGTAGTCGCGCTTGTTGAAAAGGGTATCAAACGCTTTGAGGACGATTTGGACACTGCGGTCTTCGCTGCTCGGTTTGGTTGGTGTGGCCATGGCATTTCCCCTCAAGACAGACTCCCGACAACCGAGGCCCGGCGGGAAAGCTCGATCCAATTGCCGTCCGGATCGAGGATCATCGATATCCGCGCGACGTCTCCAAGTGTTATCGGTGCAAGGCCCTCGCGCACGCCTTTGCTTCGTAGCTCGTCATGCACGGCGTCGATATCGGCGACCTGCAGCGTGATGTAGCGCCAGCCGCGTGCCTGACGAACCGGATCGACGGTCGCGGCGCGGTCTTCCTCGAGAAGAAGCAGGCTGTCTCCCAGGCGAAAGGCCGGACCACCCGACCAGGACTGCTCGGCGAAGCCGAGAATATCGCCATAGAATCTCCGGTGTTCGCTGAGGCTTCGGACCCCCATGGCGACGGCTAGCTGGGTGACGCCATCGTATTCCGGAGGCACCAACTGAACACGATTGCCGTCGGGGTCGACCATTCGTCGCGGCTTCTGCAGACCCGCTCTCGCGATAATCAGTTCGCGGTAGCCGCTCGGAGTCGCCTCCGGCAGGGGCTCCGCATGATGGTTGAGCTTGATGACGGAGCCTTGCTCATTCAGCCTGTACTGCTTCTGTCCGCGGCGGACCGGCAACACATGATCGAAGCGAACAGCAACATCCTGCTGCCAGAACCGCAGCATTGGCTCCAGATTGTTCGTCGAAAGTCCGACGTCGATGACGTTTTTTGCCAGTTGCATCTGCCGACCGTTATTCGAACGATGTACCCGCCAGTTTCTCGGAAACATCCCAAAGTCTGGCGGCCGCTGCCGCGTCTCGCGCCTGCGGCATGATCCGCGCGCGCGCCGGTGCCCCTCGCAGCTCGCCAAATCCTCCCGGCCCGTAATAGGCGCCCGGCATTGCCTCCGGGCTCGTCGCCGCGAACAGGATCGGTCGGGCGCCGTCCGCCGCGGAATGACCGAACAATGGAGCCGCGAAACCGGTCGCAAGAGAAACAAGACTGCCCGGACCGCTCGCGAACAGGTTGGTTCGGGCAAATCCCGGATGGGCCGCGTTGCTGATCAGGTTCCAGCCTGCCGCGTCGCTCCG
>Ga0137415_10007679_pt1 | contig 10693 bp, 7 predicted proteins | sample CZODoug3_1_1_16f_FD_183082 | JGI IMG/M metagenome (GOLD analysis project Ga0137415, IMG submission 183082) | Vadose zone soil fungal communities from Angelo Coast Range Reserve, California, USA - CZODoug3_1_1_16fungal (Hybrid Assembly) | ecosystem: Environmental > Terrestrial > Soil > Vadose...
GGAAGTCTCGAGTCGAGCATTCGCAAAGATCCGGAAAACCTCGAGAGGATCGCGAGCGTAATCGGGACGACAACCTCGCGAGCGAAGTAAAGAAAACCGACAACCACCGCCACGGACAGCAAAACCAGCGTAGTGAGCAGAACAGATCGCGACTCGTCGGGGTTGCTGTCGTCTGTCGGTTGCGACTGGTCGGTCATAATTTTCCGATTTTCACGCTCGGAGCGATGCTGTCAGCGCCGCATCCGCCCCCAGCTCGGCATTCAGCAGCGTGAAGTGATGACCGGCGGCTTGGAAGAGCTGAGCGCAACACCGCTCGGCTCAGTCAATCTTCGCCTTATTGATCTCCTTAAACCTCAGGGACTAAAACAACCGCCACGCCGAAACACTCCGTGATGCACTCGGACGGATTTCGCCTGATCAGCACGCGACGGTTGATCGGTAAGGGGCTGGGTTCCCCGGAATAAAAAGATGATCGCTCAAGCAGGAACTTTACCCCGTGTCGCGTGTTCAGTCCTCGCCGTGACCAAGTAGGAGGGGGGCGTTATTTGCGAGAGATCCTTCACGAGTGCTCGCCCTAATTCGCTAGATTAGGTCTCCCTTTCTTGAGGTTTTGCTGTAACGCAGCAGAGGAACAATCGGAGATGACGTCCCTCGCGAGCCTAATAGGGTCCGCCTCGGAAGCCGTTGTCGGCTTTCTGGAAGACCCGGAGCAGACCAACGATGAATCGCGAGGCCGCGAATATTTTTACCGAGAGTTGTTGGACGCATTACCGGCGGCGATCTACACGACCGACTCCGCGGGGCGGATCACATTTTTCAATCAGGCCGCCGTCGCACTGGCGGGTCGCAGGCCGGCGTTGGGGTCCGATCGATGGTGCGTCAGCTGGCGACTGTTTTGGCCAGACGGGACCCCCATGGGGCATGATGAATGCCCCATGGCGATTGCGTTGAGAGAGGACCGGGCGATCAGAGGAACTGAGTTGATTGCCGAGCGGCCCGACGGCGTGCGTGTCCCGATCCTGCCCTACCCTACTCCGTTGCACGACGAGTCGGGCAAGCTTCTCGGGGCAGTGAACATGTTGGTCGACATTTCAGACCGCAAGAAGGCCGAGCAAGCGCTGCATCGGCTCAACGCTATGCTTCAGCAGAATGTCGAGAACCGCACCCAGGAGTTGGAGGAAGCATCCGCCAAGCTTCACGAGAGCGAGCGCGACTTCCGCATGCTCGTCCAAAGCGTCTCTGACTGCGCGATCTTCATGCTTGATCGCGATGGGTTTGTCATCAGCTGGAATGCCGGCGCCGAAGGGATCAAGGGCTACAAGGCAGACGAGATCATCGGCCGGCATTTCTCGCGCTTTTACACCGAAGAGGATCGCGCGAACGGCTTACCGCAGCGGGCTTTGGCCACTGCGGCACACGAGGGCAGGTACGAGGCCGAAGGTTGGCGGGTACATAAGGACGGCAGGCTGTTCTGGGCGAGCGTGATCATTGATCCGATCCGGGATGACGCGGGCAGGCTGGTGGGATTCGCTAAGGTTACGCGCGACATCACCGAGCGCCGAAAAGCGCAGGAAGCCCTGGCCGAAAGCGCGGAGTTGGCTCGCGGCATCATCGATGGCGCCCTCGATGCGTTCGTGCAGATTGACGACAGCGGAACTGTGCTGGAATGGAACGCCCAAGCGGAGATTGTCTTCGGGTGGTCCCGACGGGATGCGGTCGGCAAGAGCTTGGGGAACCTGATTTTGCCGCCGTCCGACCGGGCCCGTCATCGCAAGGGCCTCGAGCGCTTTCTGCGGAACGCGGCAGGACGGATCCTTGGCCGGCGCCTCCAGATGCAGGCGCTGCGGCGCGACGGCAAAGAAATCACGGTCGAGTTGAGCATCACCGCGCTGCGCCGCGGTGAACGTTATCTGTTCAACGGCTTTGTCCGGGATTTGACCGAGAAGCTCGCGGCCGAAGCGCAGCTTCACCACGCGTTGAAGATGGAGACAATCGGCCAGTTGACCGGCGGCGTGGCCCACGACTTCAACAATCTGCTGACCGCGATCATCGGCAACTTGGAAGTCCTGGCGACCAAGGTGCCGGAGCGTGGGTCGGCCGCTCGCTGCCTGCAGGCGGCCCTATCCGCAGCGTGGCGCGGGTCGGGGTTGACCGAACAACTGCTCGCCTTCTCACGGCGTGAAGAAATCCGTCCGGAGATATTGAGCGTAGATCACCTCCTGCGAGACATTGTCCTTTTGTGTCAAAAGACCGTGGGCGAAGGCATCGAGATCCTGGTTCGTCCTCAATCAAAACTGTGGACGTGCCGCGTTGATCCGGGCCAATTGGAGGCGGTGCTTTTGAACCTAGCGGCTAACGCCCGAGACGCAATGAACGGGTCCGGGACGCTGACCATTGCGGCAGATAACATCGTCATCGGCGCCAAGGATGACGTCGGGCTGGCCGCCGGCGAATATGTCGCGGTTTCGGTGTCGGATACCGGCTGCGGCATGACCAACCAGGTTATGGCTCGTGCGTTCGAGCCGTTCTACACGACGAAGGAGCCTGGAAAGGGCACTGGCCTGGGTTTGAGCCAGGTGTACGGATTTTCGAGGCAGTGCGGCGGGACCGCGCGCATCGAGAGCAAGCGAGGCAAGGGCACGACCATACGCATCTATCTCCCGAGAGCCGAAGGTGAGATCAGCGAGCACCAGTCATTGAACGACCTTTCACGCGCCTCACGTGCGCCGGACAGCACGGCGGCGATCCTTATCGTCGAAGACCACGGCGATGTCCGGCAGACCCTCACCGAGGTGTTGTCGCATCTCGGTTACCGCGTCCTGACAACGACCACCGGCTCCGAAGCGCTCGCGATATTGCAGCAGGAAAATTCGATTGAGGTATTGCTCAGCGACGTGGTGCTCCCAGGGGGCTTGAGCGGCATCGAGCTCGCTCGGACGGCGCGAAAGCTAAAACCCGAGCTGAAGGTCGTGTTGAGCTCCGGATATGTCGGAGATGAAGCACGGCACGTTCTGAACCAGGGGGAATTCTCGTTTCTGCCCAAGCCCTATCGTCCGGCGGAACTCGCGGCAAAGCTTACTGAGGTGCTTGCCGGCGGTAAATCTTCTCTCTAGCGGCAGTCCCCCCCCACGCGTGACTCGGGCGATTTTGACTCGCACTCAAGGGTGGCGTGGTCACCGTGCCGCGCTCAGCAATAGGGTGACACTCCACGTGGTTAGCGGTCGCCGCTCGCCAACCTCCATCATGCGCGGCCGATCAGACGGCGGCGGCTGAATAGCGGCGAAACTCGTTCGGCCGCCGGGCGTTCCCGCCTTGCAGTTCGCCCATCCGTTGGCCTATATTCGGCGCTACCTATACTGAGGCATGCGCTTGCGTCGGGCGCCCTGATCCCCGGTAGCTCAGTTGGTAGAGCGAGCGGCTGTTAACCGCTTTGTCGCTGGTTCGAGTCCGGCCCGGGGAGCCAATTCGATCAGGGGGTTAGATAAAGACAGTCTGACCCTCTGATCGCTTCCGCCAGGTTTGGGGCAACTCTGAGGGCAACATCGGTCAGGCTTCGCGCACACTCCCAGGCCCGACGGGCGGCATCGTGAGGATTTGGCTCGTCCTCATGACAAGACTCGCTGATCGCCGGGACGTTGACGAAGGGTGCCCCCCTCGCCGTTGCGCCGCCGCTCGCCGTTAGGAAAAACGGCAAGATCTAACAGAACGTCCGCAAAGTCGTGACGACCGCGCGGGGACGGACATCTGGGCGGCCGGAATGCGGTCCTCGGACGCGAAAGGCAGTTGACCCCCCAATTACGCTAAGCTTCCTTCCATCTTCCATCAGCTCGAATGTCGCCAATGGGATCCATGCCGAGCTGCACGCCGACCCGATATGGAAATTCCGGGGCGGGGTCGATCAGGCGGCCGACGGCGCGGCCTGGGATGGCTTTCCCGCTTCCAGGGCTCGGACGAACTCACCGGACCCGGCACCCCATTTCGTAAAAACCCGGAGTGCTGCGGTAAATGGCACATCCACTGGATGCACACGCTCGGGCGGTAGGATGTATACCGCTCCAGCCATTGGCGTCGGCACCGAAGGCACCAGCACGGTAAAGGAACCGTTTTCCAATTCCTCAACAATCAGTGCGGGAACCAGTGCCTCCTCAATCTCGGCGAGACAGGGTGCGAAAGCCGGGTCGTCCGCCTGACCCATGACGCGGCCGGTGAGGCCGCGCAGCAGCGTGTAGCCGGGAAGCCTTTGCAGCACCCTCCGCTCGATGGCATTCTTCGCCCGTAAACCCGCCCTGGTGCGGACGATCAAACCGGCAATAAAACAAATCACGGCAAGCACCAGGATCGCCAGGATCTCCTCGAATTCCACGGAACCGGGGATTGCAGCCGTGATCGGCTTCACCGCAGCCACAAGACCTTGTACCGCCTTCAAGATCAAAAGCACCGCGATATAGACCGGCAGAACAATGAGCAATCCGCCGATCAGCGTGGTTTTGACGAATTCAGCAATCGGTCTCATCTGGGTCTTGCTCCAAACAGGCAATTTGGCGACGGCCCTTCTTCCACCCCTGGCGGACAAGGCGGAATAGCCGAGAGCAGCAAAACTCGTTGCATCATTTTGAACCTCCAAAGGCGGTCGTGCGCCTCGGCATTCCGGCGCCTGCGGCTAACCCGCGCGCCCGAACAGGAGTTCCGGAAGGTTTATCGCGTCGAGAATTCGCCTCAAGCAGTGCGACAGCGAAGCGCAAGACGCAGCGGGGGTTAAATCGGCCCGCCCCTCAAAGCTTGCCCTTACCACGAGATTAAAGTGCCAATTGCGCGCCGGCTATGCAGAAATAACGGATTTTACGGATTAGCTAATCGCCCCTGGATCTGAGCCTCGACCGATATGTGCCGTTGCGTGGGTTGCGCCAAATACGCGGTTGCGCTGCGTAAGTGTCAAGAATGCCTCGCCAGCGCTTCCGCCCCCCCGGGAGAGGTCATTTCGCGTCGGATACGCGTCCTGACGCTGCAAGTTTGTGGAAAATGCATAGGCGGCGCCGTCAGACGATGGTCTTCTGCGGCGACTCCGATTTTTGGACACAAGGATAAGTCAAAGGCTGACCGGTCCAGAAAAAGCGTGAAAGGTGGGTGCAAACGGGAAGCAGCACGGCGCGGCATTCAAAGAGTGAAGTCGACACGGCTCGTTCGGGGGAGAAAACCTTGCCTGGGATGCCGGCAGACGCTGGCGGTGTCTCCTCAAAAGATAAATCGTTCGGTCGGAGACTAATGCGACCACGGCAAATCAGGCGCATCTTCTTCGCAGAGCTCTTTCGGCTTGTTCGCGTCATCTGGCCGATCCTCTCCGGGGTTCTTTTTGCAATGGTCGGACCTGGACTTCTGATCGGGCACATAGAGGGGTGGCGCATCGTTGACGCTCTTTATTTCACCTTTGTGACCGGTCTCACCATCGGTTACGGTGATCTGACTCCCCGGCATGTCGTGTCGCGATTGCTCGCGGTAGTGATTGGCCTTGCCGGTATCGTGCTGACCGGCCTCGTCGCGGCGGTTAGCGTGCAGGCCCTCCAGGTGACGGCCCGCAAGTCTAAAGACTGAAACAGGCCGCCCGCCGAGCTTCGCTCAAGCAACATGCACCACACGGCAAGGGCCAAAGGAAGAGTACTCATGCCCATTACTGCTCAGATCCGACCTCATGAATCCCTTGCTTAAAGAAATCCGTCGGAACCCTGCTCTGGCTGTTGACCTTCGTGCCCGTAGTGTTGGTCGCTCAGTCAAGCCGGAAGCGCACACGCTGGCTTTTTTGTGCTCCCCGTGCTGGCCATCGCGCCGCTGGCCGAACTGCTGAGTCAAACCGCAACTTTGAAGCACGAGTCAGGAACTCGCCTTGATCTAGATCAAGTAGAATGAATTCTGCGAGATGAGGCACCGTATGGAACGCGGCATGAGCGCCGAGCTGCCTTCATCCTGGCGTCCGTGTTTTCAGGAGGGGAAAGAGGGGAAGAAATAGTGGACCCGAACGTGCTGAACTCTGAACACGTGCCTTCGCGCTCGACCATCCTGGATGTCGCGCTTCAAATCGGACTGATTGGCTTTTTGATCTACGCCTGCAGCCGGTACATATCGCCTTTTAGCGACCTCCTGATCTGGTCTGCAATTCTAGCGGTGATGCTGTATCCGCTGCATCTCCGCTTGGCCGTTCGGCTCGGTAATCGCTGGTCGGCGCTGCTGATCGGGCTGGTCGGCGTCGCGGTGATGTTGGTGGCGATGGCCACGGTGGTGGCGTCGCTTGCGTCTTCCCTGTATTCGCTAATCGTGGGCTTGCACGATCAAAGCCTGACCGTCCCGCCGCCGCCGCGATGGCTTGCCGAGCTACCGCTGGTGGGCCAGAAACTGACGGAGGCCTGGGCGCTCGTCGCCACGAACGTACCGGCGGCGGTTGCCAAATACGGCGGGGCGTTGAGCGAGCCAGCGGCACGGCTCGTGTCGTCCGCCGGTGGCCTGGCCGCCGGCCAGTTATCGTTCGTTCTTTCTTTCGGGATAGCCGCCGTCATCGTCGCCTACGGCAGGGGCGCCGCCGATTTCGCTCGGCGCCTGCTGGGACGTTTTACCGGCAGCGAGGAGCGGGGGGACCATCTGGTTACGCTGACGGCCGCTACGATCCGTGGCGTGGCGGTAGGCGTTGTCGGCGTAGCGGTGATCCAGTCGCTTCTCCTCGCGGTCGGCTTCTTCGCCATCGGTCTTCCGGCAGCTGGCTTTTGGACGGTCGCGATGCTTTTGCTATGTATCGTACAGGTGCCGGCGGTGCTGGTGACACTGCCGATCATAGCCTATGTCCTTGCGACGGAAGCAACGCAGCCGGCTATCATCTTCCTGGTCTGGACCCTCGCCGCCGGGCTCAGCGACAATATCCTAAAGCCATTGATGCTCGGCCGCGGTCTGGAAGTGCCGATGCCGGTAATTCTGATCGGGGTCATCGGCGGCATGATTGCCGACGGCCTTCTCGGCCTGTTTGTGGGGCCTGTGGTCCTGGCCGTCGGCTATGTGCTGCTCATCGAATGGATGCGACTGCGCCGCGCCCAGAGCGGGCCGCAAACCGCCGATCAGACGCCGTAAAGTGCGACATTTGCTATCGGCACGCCCTGGGCTCGAGGAAGCTGGCGTCGGTGCTAGGGCTGCCAAACGCGTGTTGCCTCGATGAGCACTGAATCCGAAACCACCAACAAAATTGCGGTGGAGGAACGCACTCCTGCGCAGCCCGCTCCCGCGGACACCGACTCTGCGAACCCGCTGCGCAGGGCGGCGCTCATCGTCGTCGCCGTGACCATTCTGCTGTTTGCCCTGTCGATCGTCATGGAGCGGTTCACGCCTTCGTCATCGCAAGCGGTCGTACAAGCATATGTTGTCCGCATGGCCCCCGAAGTCGCGGGCCGTGTCATAGGCGTCGACGTCGCCGACAATGCTCGCGTCGACGCAGGGCAGGTCCTGTTCCGCATTGATCCGCGCCCCTTCGAACTTGCCGTGGCTGAGGCGCAGGCCCAGGTCGAGCAGATCGGTCAGACGCTGGGAGCCTCGACGGCCGCCGTGGACTCGGCACAGGCGAAGGTCGTGAAGGAGACCGCCGAACTCGAGAACGTTCAGGCCCAGACGGAGCGGGTTTTCGAACTTGTCAAACGGGGCGTCTACCCCGCTTCCAAGGCCGATACAGCCCGCGCCGCACGGGACGCCGCACGGGCGGTGCTGACAGCCAGCCAGGCCGACCTTGCCAAGGCGCGGGAAGAGCTTGGCCCTAAGGGTGCTGACAATCCCCAGCTCAAGGCGGCGCTTGCGACGTTGGAGCGTGCTCGGCTCAATCTTCTTTATACCACGGTCAAGGCCCCTGCCGACGGCTTGGTCTCCAATCTCCAACTTGCGACCGGCCAGTTCATAGGGGCAGGGCAGGCGGCCCTTACCTTCATCGACTTGAGCACGGTCTGGGTTTCGGCCGAGTTCAAGGAGAATAGCCTCGAATACATGTCTGCGTCCGATCGGGCCGAATTGGTGTTCGACTCGTTGCCGGGCGCGGTCTTCAAGGCCCACGTCGAGAGCATAGGCTGGGGCGTCTCCCAGAATAGCGTTGATCCCAATACCGGCCTGCCAACGATCAAAAACGCCACGGGCTGGGTGCGCGACCCGCAGCGTTTCCCGGTGCGTTTGATCGTCGACGAGACGCCGCCGCGGGGCAGCGTGCGGTTCGGTTCGCAGGTGAATGTCGTCGTCTACGCCGGCAACAATCCAGTCACGGACGCTCTGGGTGCCGTATGGATTCGCCTCATCTCCATCCTGACCTATGCCAGCTGATGCTTCCGCCGCGGAGGCGGTCCTGTTACGCCAGCGCCGCATCGGGCTGCGGGTCGCGCTCGCGGTCGCTGCCGGATTCACCTGGAACCTAGCCACGGGCGCGGTCATCCCCTTCTTTGGGCCGGTCCTCGCGGTGCAATTCCTGATTCTCGGGGCCGGGCCCTTGCCGCTGTCGAAGGCAGTCGCGTTCGTCGGGCTCGTGCTGGTCGTCGGACAGGCCTTCATTGTTCTTAACGGCATCTTTGGCAACCATCCGATCCAGCTGCTGGCACTGCTCGGTCTATTCAATTTCGTATGCTTCTTCGTACAGGCGCGGGGACAAGGTGGCCCTGTAATCTTCCTCTGCTTGGCGATCGCGATCACGGTAACCCTGCTCGATCGCGTCCACGACACGCTAGACACAAGCATAATTGCAATATTGCTCCAAGCTTACCTGAGCGCCGTGGTCTTGTCGTGGCTCGCCCATGCGATTCTGCCAGGCCATGATGCAACCGAGAACGTGCCGCAGGCGGCCCCGGCCACCGACAGGCCTGCCATGCGGGCTCTCGCCAATGCGGCGATCCTGCTCGGTGCCATGGCGCTCTGCCTGACCAACGCCGCCCTCTCCTTGGCGCTCGTCCTTCCGATCACCGTCGCTTCCGTGCTGCTTCAGTTTGACTTCGCAACCAGCGTCCGCTCCGCCCTTAGCCTTGTCGCCGTCAATCTGCTGAGCGGTGTGCTTGCCTCCCTGGCCTTTGCGTTCGTCGAGCTGCGCCCGTCGCTGCCCTTCCTGTTCCTGACCGTCTTTCTCGTTGGGCTGATCCTGGGTGGGCGGGCCGCGGCCGGTCGTGCCAAGATGTATGCTGGAGCGCTCACGACATTCCTCATTCTGTTCGGGTCGGGCATTGCGCCGCTGCCGACGACGACACCAGAGTCATTCGCGACCCGGATCGGCTACGTCCTGTTGGCGGTCGGGTACACTCTGTGCATGATGGCGCTACTCTGGCGGCACGAACGATCCGTGTCGACACAACTCTCACTGCGGTCTTCAGTGCGCGCTGCGACTCGGCGAACGCGCTCGTCAGCATCTCCGCTTCCCTAGCGTCGGGCACGCGCTCCGGTTGAGTGACAAGTTCGTTGGCGACACTGCGGCGCATCGCATTATCGCGCATACGCTCCCCGCTTTCTAGCCGACCCCGCCATCGCTCCGCCTCGGCGGCAATGTCTGAAAAGGGGCATCTTCACCCATACGCCGCGTCGTCACCCATCGGCTGCAGAGCTCCGAAAGCCACCGTTCGCGCGACCGTGATCAAACCGCCCAGTTCATCGGCTTAAGAATGAGCTTGAAACCGATCGACCTCTAAGCCGAACTTTGACCATGTTTTGAGTGAAGCTACTGAAAAGACCTGATATTCTCTGTTATCGAAGTCATGTAAGATGGCAATTTCTGGTTGACATGGTACAGCCGATTGTGATTGCTTCGGCGCATGTATGTGGCTGTCGTCCCGAACCGAGGCTCGCCGCCGGCCATCCTGCTGCGGGAGAGCTACCGCGAGGCCGGCAAAACCAAGAACCGAACCCTCGCCAACCTGTCGCGCTGGCCCGCCGAGCGCATTGAACAACTCCGTGCGGTGCTGCGCGGCGACAAGCTGTTGCCCGCTGCCGAGGCGGTGGAAATCGTCCGCGCGCTGCCGCACGGTCATGTGCTCGCCGCGCTCGGCACCGCACGCCGCATCGCGCTCGACACCATGCTGCCGCGCCGGGCACCGCAACGCCGACGCGATCTGGCGCTGGCTCTGATCGTCGCCCGCCTGCTCGAGCCGGCGGCCAAGCTGGCGACCGCGCGGATGCTGGACCCCGCCACCGCCAGCCATTCGCTGGGCGAGATGCTGGGGCTCGGCCGCGTCGCCGCCAAGGAGGTCTATGCTGCGCTCGACTGGCTGGGCCGCGAGCAACCGTTTATCGAAGCCCGGCTGGCCCGCCGCCACCTGAACAACGGCGCGCTGCTGCTCTACGATGTCACCTCGGCTTATCTCGAAGGGCGCTGCTGCGAACTGGCGCAATATGGCTACAGCCGCGACCACCGCGGCGACCGGCCGCAGATTGTCATCGGCCTGATGTGCACGGCCGAGGGCTGCCCGGTCGCGGTCGAAGTGTTCGAAGGCAATACCGCCGATCCGCTCACGCTGTCGGCGCAGATCGACAAGCTGAAACAGCGCTTTCACCTGCAGCGCGTGGTGATGGTGGGCGACCGCGGCGTGCTGACCAGCGCGCGGATCGAGCAGACGCTGCGCCCGGCGGGTCTCGATTGGATCACCGCGCTGCGGGCTCCGGCGATCAAGCAGCTCGCCGCCGCGGGCGGGCCGTTGCAGCCCTCGCTGTT
>Ga0137415_10007680_pt1 | contig 10692 bp, 8 predicted proteins | sample CZODoug3_1_1_16f_FD_183082 | JGI IMG/M metagenome (GOLD analysis project Ga0137415, IMG submission 183082) | Vadose zone soil fungal communities from Angelo Coast Range Reserve, California, USA - CZODoug3_1_1_16fungal (Hybrid Assembly) | ecosystem: Environmental > Terrestrial > Soil > Vadose...
CGATGAGCCGGGGGGGCGATGCGACCGGGATGCGTCATTGCTCGACTGATTGGCTCGGAAGCTTCCTTGGCGGGGTCCGGTTGCGAGATGCCATGGGAAGAAAGCTCACTGATCTCCGTGAAACTGCTAATCGGCTGTCCGGAAACCATTCCGGGACGACTGTGCGGAAAGTTGATTGACTTTACTTTACCGTGATCCTCTGGTGGTGCGATCCTGGTTGGTTGGCCAATGTCGCTGGAAGTCCCCCGGGGGGACGAACACTTAGGCGGCAAACCGGAGCGTCTAAACTCTTCTCTCTAATTCGTATCCTCTGGGAGATCGCGCCACTCGTCGGTGCGAAAAGGAGACGCCGGGAGTCCCTCCGCATTGAAAAGATTGCACTCCGGGCTGTCGCCCCATCCGTACCGGACAGCTACGGGGGCAACCACCTCGGAACTGGAAACCACGATCGAGTCACCGTCGATCAGCGGCGAGGCCCAGTGGAATTTCCGGTCCTCTCCGGCGATGGCAAATGCCCGCAGAGCGCCGCCACCTTTGGCCTTTAAGCCGCTCCCGACATTTGTGAATCGAATTCTGATGGTTTTGCCCTCAACGGCCATGGATTCGTACAACGGTCCGGCATAGACATTTGATTTGTGGTAAGTGGTCCCGAGCGCCCAGAGCGCCAGTCGTTGTCCCACCTCAGCCTTGCGATGCGGGTGCAAGTCGTTGGGATCACCCACGTCGATGGTGACAGCTAAACCCGTGCCCGGAAGGTGCTTCACGGTAAGCAATTGTGCTTCTCGCAATTCCGCCCAAGCAGACGCCGTCGGCTGCTGCGGAATGGCCCCATGATTCGGCAGTTGAACAATCAGGAACGGCATCTGATCCTGGTGTGACGCGATGCGCCAGCTCTGGATGAGGTCAGGAAGGAGCCTGCGGTATTGAAAAGCTCTCAGAGCGTTGCCTTCGCCCTGGTACCAGATCGCGCCGCGAAACGGATACGGCAGGAGGGGCGCAATCATGCCGCGGTAAAGCCCGGCTGCAGGACGCGGAGGATAGCCTGAGGCGGGCATGCTTTCGATCACGAAGCCTGTCAATGACTGCGGGGTGAAGTCCAGGCTCACTCCCCAACCCTCTTGCCGAAGGTCGTGGAACCAGATTGTGACGGCCGCCCACTCAGAAGATGCGCGAAACGATGAGGTCGCGAAGTCATCCCAGTCGGTAATCGTCGGTTGCAGCGAGCGGAAGCGAAATACGCCGTTTCCTCGAACCCAGAAGCGGATCCCCGCGTAGGCCGTCAGGTCCACAGAAGACATGTCCTGGTGAAACCTCGCACTCATGCGCGAGTCATCCGATGCATCGATGCCGCCGCTGACGTGAAGGGCATATCCTCGACCACCGCGTCCGGGGGAGACCAGCTCAAAAACGGTCTCGGGCGCACTGAGGCCGTCGTAAGACCAGTAGCCTCCCAACGCGTTCCTCACGCTTCCGTCATCAAAGTCGGCGAATCGGAGTGACGTACCCGGATGAGCTGGATCAGGTAGTAGTTCAAAATCGTCAAACTCCAGATCGAAGGGCTGCCGACTACCAGCAAACGCCTTGCCTTCATGGCTGTCCCATTCGGCAAGCATCGGTTTGATTTGCGGATCCTGCTGAGCCGCCTCGGGCGCAATCCACTCTTCAATGGCCGTTCCCGGCCACGCGCTTTCCATGATTCCGATCGGTACATTGAGCTTTTTGTGAAGATCCCGCGCAAAGTAATACGCGACCGCGGAAAAGTCCTTTGCTGTCTCGGGCGTGCAGGGCTGCCAGGAGGCGGAAAGGGTATCGCCTTGTGGAGAATTAGCGACCTTCCTCGGAACCGTGAATAATCGGATCGCGGGGTAATCCGCTTTCGGAAGCTCCTCAGCCGCTCCCGTGGAGCCCTTCAGCGCGAACGTCATGTTGGATTGGCCGGACGCGACCCACACCTCGCCGATCATTACATCTTTAATTGCGAGTGTCCTTTTGCCAGCGACTCTCAAAGTAAATGGGCCACCGGCTTGCATAGCGGGCAATTGGACGGTCCAGTGACCGGCGGGATCGGCGGTGGCCGTTGCAGTACTCAGCGCAAAGCTCACGGTGATTCTTTCTTCGGGATCGGCAGTCCCCCACACGTGGATTTCGCGGCCCTGCTGGAATACCGCGTGGTCGGTGAGTAGATGGGGAAGGACCGGATCGGCCCAGGCCGAGGTGAAAAAACACAATAATAACGGCAACGCCAGTAGATTTTGTTTAGCCCGACGTTGTCTCCATTCAATTCTTACCAAGGTTCCTCCGGCCTAGGGGGCAAATACGCATGAATTTCGTTTCCTAAGAGACTGTCGGCTATTTCTCTTCAATTATGACAAGGTCCCACGGCTTGAGCGTAACCAATTGGAAGGATGGGACTGCTAAGTCGGTCAGCAAATCCTTGCCCGACTCATATTTGTACTTGAACGTCTGCGGGCCGCTCGAATAGTTCAGGTAGTAGTGGATGAGTTTACCCTTACGGTTTGTGCCATGTTTCACACGCACCGACGCAGGCAGTTCCTGGTCCGGGCCAGTGAGGCCGGCCATCTGAAGCACGTCAAGCAGCAGCTTCGTTTGCAGTGCGTCGGACAATGCCGTGCCTTCGTAGGTCAGCGTCCCGCTGCCGAAGTGGTTGCGGGTTATGGCAGGATATTTCTCGAAGAATGGATGATCATAGTATGCCAACGCCTGTGCGCCCTCAAGAATCAGCATGTCTGCCCACTCGGAAACCTTATTGTCCGCACCGGCTTGCAACGGATCGTCTTTGAGCGCGAGCGGCTTTGCCAGTGTCGAAAACTCCTGATAGCGGAATCCGGCAGCTTTGCGAAGAGGACCGGGCGCCATGCTCCAGCGCACGGAGTCATACTCGTTGGTAAAGCCGCTCTTGAACGCCATGACCACGTGGCCCCCGCCGCGGACATACTCCACCAGCCGGTTCAACACTTCGTCGCTCGCGACATAGAGGGGAGGAACGAGAATGACTTTGTAGTCGGAGAAGTTGGTGCTCTCCGGAAAAATGAAATCAAGGCCGATATTATTACGGTAAAGCGTGGCATACATCTGGCCCAGGATAGTCCGGTAGTTGACCTTGTCGCTGAACTTCATGAACTCGATTCCATAAGACGAGTCGTTGCTGTAGAGGATTGCAACTTTGTTCACCTGTTTCAGGTCAACGATTTCAGGTCCGACCCGCTGTAGCTCGTGTGCGGTGCGGCTCACTTCGGCATAAGCGCGAGTCGGCTCCAAGTCGTGCGAGAGAACGCCTTTCCAGTAGGTTTCCTGCCCGTTATGTATCGAGTGCCAGTGCCAGTACTCGACCATGTTCGCGCCGGAGGAAAGGTGGGTGTAGACATCGAGACGCAACTGGCCGTCGTAGGGCGGAAACTGCTCCTTGGAATCCCAGCCAATGGTCTGCGCGTTGGTTACCGTTACCAGATAGTTCGTTCTCTTGAGCGAGCGGGTGTAGTCGCCCGCCATAGTGGATCCGAGTCCGTCGAACTGGTCCTGCGTGCCGTGATATGGATTGACCGCCATGACATCCATGGTGCGGGCAATATCGTGCTCATTCACTTCTGAACGAGGCGGGCCGGCGAGGTCGTGAGTGATGAACTGGTCCGGCCGCTTGTATTGGTTGACGATGCTGGACTGCCAGGAGAGGAAGTCGGTCGTCATCCACTGCTGGTAGCGTTGCCACTCCAGCTTCCATCCGGGATTAATGATCCCCTCCTGCGGAGGGATTTCACTCCAATCGTTCAAACGCTGCCCCCAGTAGTTCAGGAGCCACGCCTGGTTCAGCTCCTCGACCGTTTTGAACTTTTTCTGCAGGTAGTTAACGAAGCCAGCCTGGACGTCATGGTTTGCGGCAGCGCCAGCGGAGGTTTCGTTGTCGATCTGCCAGCCGATGACCGTCGGATTGTCCTTGTAATGCTCGAGCAGCTTGCGGATCACACGCTCGCAGTAACGGCGGTAGGTTGAATTCATTAAATCCGTGTTCTGGCGGTAACCGAATGTAATGGTTTGCCCTCCGAAGCGCGTGATGAAGATCTCGGGATGCTCCTTGTACATCCACGCCGGTACGGAGTAGGTGGGCGTCCCGAGAATGACCTTGATGCCTGCGTGATGCATGCGATCCATGACGCGGTCCATCCAAGCGTACTCAAAACGGCCGTCCTCTGGCTCCCACAAGCCCCAACTGGACTCCCCCATCCGCACTACGCTGATGCCCGCCTGCTGCATGAGTTTCACGTCCTGCTCAAGCCGCTCGTAAGGCATGTACTCGCTGTAGTAGGCTGCGCCGTAAAGGACAGTCTCCATCTTGTCAGGAGCAAATGCGGGCTTGGCCTGGGCAAGCGACGCGACGGCAGTCATCAGCGGCAAGGAAAGAAGCGTAAATGTAAATCGATATTTGCACATAAGAACTTCGTGACCTCTTGTCTGATCAGCACCATCGCCAGGTGGACGGGCCGTTACTCGACATGTCCCGGCCGGGCGATTTGAATCAGCTTTGGAAGCACATCTCCGAAATCGCCTGACTGGGCGGGGTTTCCGAAACCGAAATAAAATCGTCGGTATAGAGAATAGAGTTCGTCATAGGTTCTCTGCTGGCTGGGTTCGGGAGCGAAAGTCGTGTACGACGGGCAAACGTGCTTCTGAGCTTCCTCGACCGTGGGGAAGGTACCCGCAGCCAGGAATGCGAAAATGGCCGATCCGATACCGGTAACCTTGGTGCTGGGCACCAGCACTGGTCTGCCCAGGACGTTGGCATACACCTGGTTCAGCACCGGACTATTCTGCGGAATACCGCCGCCGTTGATGACACGCACCGTGGACGCGCCATACTCGCTCATGCGGTCCAGAATGACCCGAGTATGAAAGGCCGTACCTTCGATAGCCGCAAACAGTTCATCCTGCGCGGTGTGCTGAAGATTCCAGCCCACGGTGATGCCGCCCAGGCTCGGATTCACTAGCACGGTACGATCGCCGTTATCCCAAGTCATCCGCAGCAGTCCAGTTTGACCGGCACGATAGCTCTCCAGGCCTTTGCTCAGAGCTTCCAGCTTGGTGCCGGCTCGCCGCGCAATGGCGCTGAAAATGTCCCCCGTGGCCGAGAGCCCGGCTTCGACGCCTGTGTATTGCGGGTGCACGCTCCCTTTTACCACTCCACAAACTCCCGGAATCAACTGCGCATGCTTCACGTAGGCGATGATGCACGTGGACGTACCCACCACATTCACCACATCTCCTTTTTTGGCCCCTGCTCCAATGGCGTCCCAATGTGCGTCAAATGCGCCAACCGGAATGGGAATCCCTTCTCGCAATCCGAGCTTCTCTGCCCAGAAAGGAGAAAGCCTGCCGGCGATCTGGTCCGAGGTGGCATAGTGACCGTCCAGTCGGGCTCGAACTCCGGCCAGTAGCGGATCCACCTTGGCAAGGAAGCTTTCCGGGGGAAGGCCACCCAGGTCTGGATTCCACATCCACTTGTGACCCATGGCGCAAACACTTCGCTTCACCTGTCTGGAATCCGCAATCCCGCACAGGGTGGCAGCCACCATGTCGCAATGCTCGAAAGCAGTGACGAACTGCTTCCGTTTCTCCGGGTTGTGGCGCAGCCAATGCAGTAACTTGGCAAATCCCCACTCCGACGAATACACGCCACCGCACCACTGGATTGCCTGAAGCTCTTCCCGGTGCGCCAGTTCAGTGATCTCGGCTGCTTCACGTTTTGCGCGGTGATCGCACCAAAGATAGTAGTCGTCGAGGGGCGACAGATCGGCAGCCACGGGGATGACGCTGGAGCCAGTGGTGTCGAGGGCGATCGCTTCAATGGAATCGCCGGGAAAGCCAGCTTCCTTTACGACCTGCCGGGTAGCGGCCGCCAGGGCACGCATGTGGTCATCGTGCGACTGGGTTGCGAAATCGGGATCCTCGCGCTTGCGGTGCAGCGGGTATTCGGAGATGGCGGAGGCAATCAGGCCGCGATTGCTGTCCACCAAAGACACCCGTACGCTCAGAGTACCGAAATCAACTCCCGCGACTGTCGCGCCATTCGTTGGTCCTAGTTCCGGTGCCAATGCATCTGCCATCCCAGATATCGCACCGCGGCCTCGTGCACCGCGGCGGCCGTGGTCGAGAAGTTCGCCGCCACGTGATGCTCAAAACCGTTCTCGCAGATGTAATGCAGCAGTTTCTGCAATTCCGCAATCTGCACCACGCCCACGCCGCCAAACGTGTTCAGCGAATCACTGGTGAATGAGCCTTCGCCCACGTATCCGCGAATGACTCCGGCGGTGTCGTCGGTTGAGAAGCGCGCAAAGCTCATTGCCCCCGGTTTCACCCGGCCTACAACCGTACCGAAGGTGTTGTCCTTGCCAACGGTCCCAGCGATGATTTCCTGGAAATCCATTCGCACATCCTGAAAGAAATGCTTGGGCAGGTTGCTGCAGTGGAAGCAGACAGCCTTATTGGGGTCGTCCCCGTAATTATTGTTCCAGTCGAGCAGCGCACTCGGTGTTTCCGAAGCCAGCGCCAGCGCGTGCATGCTCAGCGTTCCGCATACATCCACCTCGCAGGCTGCGGGCAATAAATTGTTGCTCATCATGCTCATGATGGTGCAGGGAACAACGCCGAAGTACTCTTCCATAGCCGTCCAGCACTGCACCGCGCTGACCTTCACGTCGGTTGCCTTCATCCAGTCGTCGATGACGTAGCCAAGTTTCGCCATCTTGAGCAGCGCCGATTCCGGCACTCCGCTCGTGGTGACGTACTGGCGAATCTCCGCCAGCTTGCCCTGCACTCCGGAATGATCGTCTTTCAGGCGGGCAATGCGGCCCAGAATCTCCGACAGGTCCACGGTCTCGGTCGTGATGCCGTTCGCTTCAAGAAGTTTTTCGCTGTAGCGCACCGTGTTGAAGGCCGCGGGACGCGCCCCAATGCTGCCTAAGCGCAGGTTCCGCATTCCGTTGACCACACGGCAAACAGCGGCAAACCATGCCAGGTCTCTCTGAAAGTCTTCCGAATCCGGACTCACAGTGTGCAGCCGGGTCAGCGAATAGGGAACCGCATACTGCCGAAGGTTGTTGCACGCGGACATCTTTCCGCAAAAGCTGTCACGCCGGTGGAGAATGGTCATTTTGGAAGCATCGTCGGGGGTTGCCTGCACGAGCACCGGAATGTCCAGCCTGGCCAGCCGCAACGTGTCGGCAATCGCGCGTTCGTCGCCGAAGTTGGGCAGCGATACGATCACTCCATCCAGCCGCTCCCGGTTGTTCTGAAACAACGCCGCGCACCGTTTGGCCTCCTGGTGCGTTTCCACCGCGCCGTGTTTACTGTCCTCGCTACCCAGCACCACGCAATCCATGCCGGCTTTCGCCAGCGCCCGGATCATCTCTTCGCGTCCAGCTTTAGCCAACTGGTCGGGGAAGAATCCGCGATTTCCAATAATGACGCCCATCGTCATCTTTTTTTTTGCCCCCATCGGAATACCTCTCTTCTATGATTCGGAGAAATTAAGGATTACCAGCCATCCGCGCACGTTCCCGCGGGGGAGAAAAACGCAGGCTAAAAAATATGCCAAGAATCAGCAACAGCGCGCCCCACCAAACATTGGCGTGCAAATCGTAGAGCACAACCCGATTCTCCGGCGGATACACCACCTCGTAGATCCCCCTGCCGAAGATCACCGCTCCATTCACAGCCAGAGACACACCGATGAAGAACCAAATCGACAACGATCCACCGGATTTCATCGTTTCCCCCTTACCAGAAAATGATCTGCAAAATCACAAACCCAATCGCCACGATTACCCCCCAGAACAGGGGGCTGTGCCAGATCGAAACTTTTTCCTCGTGCGGAATCGGCGTCAGACCATAGACCAGGCTAGCCAGCTCCGCGTCCGGCTTGGGCTTGGTTAACAGACTGACCACCACCGTGACCACCAGACAAATCAACCCGCACCACAACGCGCGAAACATGTTCTGCGCCTGATCCTGCGCCTGAGATGATAGGGCCACATACTTCACCGCCCCGGGATCAACCTTCACCCAGATATACATGCCGACCGAAGACATGGTCCCGGCTAAAAGTCCCCAGAAGCCGCCCGCGGGCGTGGCCCGTTTCCACAACATGCCCAGGATCACCGTGCCAAACAGCGGAGCGATAAAGAAGCTGAACAGAGCCTGCACGTAGTCCATGATGCTTTGAGCGTTCATCACCAGGTAGGCCGTCCCGATGCTGACCGCCACGCCCAGCAGTGTGCACCAGCGCCCCATGCGGACTTTCGATTCATCCGATGCGTTCTTATCGATCAACGCGCCGTAGATGTCATAGGTCCAAACGGTGGCGAAGGCGCTGACGTTACCCGCCATGCCGGACATGAACCCGGCAATCAGTGCGGTAACGCCGAGGCCCAGCAGACCGGGGCCGCAGTAGCGCGCTAGCATCAGCGGCAGAACTTCGTCGAAGCTGTGCAGGCCCTGTGCTCGTCCCGCGTCCGACCAGGCGAGATCACCGGGAACCAGTCTCAGCAGATTGCCATGGGGATCGCGCAGCAGAGCCAGCCCCAGCAGACCGGGAAGGATGACGATGAACGGGACCATCATCTTGAAAGCCGCTCCGATGATGGGCGCCAGTTTGGCCGACCGCAGGTCCTTCGCCGACAGGACGCGCTGCACGACCAGGAAGTCGGTGGTCCAGTATCCCATGGAGATGACCGCCCCTAGTCCGAACACGATGCCGACCCAGTTGATCCCCATCGGATTGTTCCCAAAGTCGCCCAGGGTCGACCATACGTGGGTATATGCGCCCGGGTTAGGCACATGTTGCTCGGTGAGATTCTTGAGAATTTGAGCCTTCAGGCCGCTCCAGCCGCCCGCTTCCACCAATCCCAGGATCGGTATCAGCAACGCGCCCGCCCAAATCAGAAAGAATTGCAGCACCTCATTGAAGATTGCCGACCGCAGGCCACCGAGCGCGACATAAGCAGCAACCGTAATTGACGAAACCCAAATGCTGAAATGAATGTCCCATCCCAGCACCACTCTCATAACCACAGCCATGGCGTACATGTTGATACCGCTCATTAACACCGTCATGAGAGCGAACGAAATCGAAGACAGGGCCTGGCTACCGCGTCCAAAACGCAGGCTGAGATATCCGGGAACCGAGTGGGTCCTGCAGATGTGGTAGAACGGCATCATCACCAGGGCCAGGAACAGCATGGCGGGGATGGCGCCGATCCAATACCAGTGGGCCGCAAGGATGCCGTACTTATAGGCGTTGCCAGCCCAGCCCATAAGTTCGAGCGATCCCAGATTCGCCGACAAGAATGCCAGTCCCGCCACCCACGCCGTCATTTCCCGTCCGGCCATAAAAAAATCTTCGCCGGTGTTGGCCCGTTCTTTCAGATACAGGCCAATCGCCAGTACCAGTGCAAAGTAAAAGACAATAATGACGAGGTCGACTGGCGACAGATGTACCAGCGTGGATCCGACCAGCAATGCGAGGGTGGGAGTCATTTATCTTTCACCTGTCCGTGGTAGGCCCCGTGCCCATGTTTACGAAGGAAATGCTTGTCATGGAGTTCGCTGGCGATCGGTTGGACGTCCCCAGCAAGGGTCATGGTGTGGTAAGCCATTCGCGCTATCGACTCCAATAGGACGGCGTTGTGTGCGGCGACGGTCGCCGTCGGCCCCCAGCAGAATGGACCGTGCCCTGCCACCAGAACCGCTGGCACCGATTTAGAATCGAGATTTTGCAAGAGGCGGCAGATGACGATCCCCGTGTTCTTTTCGTAATCCCCAGCGATCTCATCGGGCGTTAAACAGTTCGTGCCCGGAATCTCTCCATGAAAATAGTCGCCGTGGGTGGTCCCGAGACAGGGAATCGGCCGCTGCCCTTGGACCCACGACGTGGCAAATTCGGAGTGGGTGTGAGGCACACCGCCTGCATCCGGGAAATTGTTGTAAATTTCCAGGTGGGTGGCCAGGTCGGAAGATGGGCGGAAGGTGGCCTCGACGATTTCACCGTCGAGTTTGGTAATGACCATGTGTTCCGGTGCCAGTTCGTGGTAGGGCACGCCGCGCGGTTTGATTGCGACACCAGTGACTGTACACCCAAGACGAGAGATGAAAAGGTAGACGACTGAAGAAGAGACAGGTGGGGCAACTCGACTAACCTTGGCATTATGAATTGGAATTCGCCTCATGGGTACGTCAGTATAGCGGAGCGCCCTCCCTGGACACGTCTTCGGCTTGCCGGGACAATCGTTACGTCCCGTGCCTGATTCACAGAGGAGGGAATATCCCGTTTCTCGGAATCGATGTCGGTACCAGCGGGACCCGTGCTCTGATCATGGACGAACACGGAAGAGTGGTTGCGTCCGGAACAGAAGATCACGAGCCGTTCGCCACCCCTCACAAGGGTTGGGCGGAGCAGGATCCCCGGGATTGGTGGAGAGCCTTCCGCCAGGCCGTGGGCCTCGCGCTGCACAACGCGGGCATCGCCGGAGATCAGATCGCTTGTGTCGGTTTCTCCGGGCAAATGCATGGAGCGGTCCTGCTGGACGCTCAGGACGAGGTGGTACGGCCCGCCATTATCTGGTGCGACCAACGCACGGAACGGCAAGTCCAAGAACTGTCAAATCTGTTCGGTGTAGATCGGCT
>Ga0137415_10007683_pt1 | contig 10691 bp, 9 predicted proteins | sample CZODoug3_1_1_16f_FD_183082 | JGI IMG/M metagenome (GOLD analysis project Ga0137415, IMG submission 183082) | Vadose zone soil fungal communities from Angelo Coast Range Reserve, California, USA - CZODoug3_1_1_16fungal (Hybrid Assembly) | ecosystem: Environmental > Terrestrial > Soil > Vadose...
ACATTCGGAAAACGATGCATTTGGGACGCCGTCTCCTCAAGAAACGCAAGCCCCCCGTGAACTATCTCGATTGTCAACTCTGGGAAGGCGGACGCGGCTCCCGCAACGTCCCATGGTGCAAACGGTTCGCTAGGTACTCTACCTTGCGGGATAGACTTATGGGTCGCCACGACCTTGACGCCCATTGACTGCGCCTTCTCCAGAATCGGGAACGCAATCTCAGGGTCGTCGAGGCGATAGCTGGCTATCCGCCCATCGACGATATCCATTGGGTACATCTTTATCCCGACGACCCCGTCCTCTTCGACGAGGCGCTCGACCTCATCGACTGCTCCGACCTCCCACGGACTCACTCCGCCGTAAAGAGCCACGCGACCGGGCCAGGTCTTCTGCATCTGCTTACCGGCCCATAAGGGAGATCCCCCATCCTTAAAGATGCCGTACATCGGCGTGCTGTGGTAGACGCACATATCGGTGTAACTTTCTAGAAAGAGTGCATTGCCGAGAAGCTCTGGATCGGGTCCGCCGAGGAACCGTTTGCGGTCCAACGCCCACTTCGGATCGCCGTCTGGGATGATCTGTTGTCCGCTATTCAGCATCTCCGCCAGCTGCCTGGGAACGAGATCTCGGTACGGTCCCGGCACCCAGTTCTCTTCAGCCATGCTGTAGGCATGCACGGTCGCATCGATGACGAATGCGTCCTGCAATGTCACGGCAGGCCTGGGGACGCCGAAGCCGTTCCCGGCGTCTTGGTTTGCAAACAACGAGGCTCCTCGGGTTCTTGTGACAGTCTCAGGGCCGCAGCCGCCCACAGGACGGCCCTCAACTCGAGGAGCGTTCGGTCCCCCGGAGCTCACCTCAAAGACACTTGGTGACTCCGACATTAGAACGTCCGAAGGAGCGACTGTCAAGGCCATACCACTGCGCGCAAAGATCTCGAGGAGGCAAATCATTGACATCGCTGAGCGACGTGGGCATGCTTCTTGGCACAGTAAGTCACCTGGTGACACTGCTGCGACACAGTCTGCGATTGATCGCACGCGGGCGGAAGAGGCGGCCGACGCCAGGAGGTCTCAATCAGATGCCGGCGCAGACAGAGTCCTATAGGAGAAGCCGTGAACGCACCGGACCACGCGACAGAAGTCCACGCCTGGCGTTGCCCTGCTTCCCGTCAACGTCGGCCGCTGCTAACGATGCCAAACAGGGCACGCATGGCAGGTAACGCGGTCCGAAGAGTAGCGCGATGAGGCGGGCGCTGAAGCCGAAGGATGCGCGAGGCTCCGCGACCTTACGTGAGCCTCCGCCAAGCGCGCTCGAGGCACACCGTAGGACTACGTTAGGCAATCAGGTTGACACCGATGTGTCTCCGGAGAGCACCGACGCCACTCGATCACTATTGAGGCTTCGCAACATCGATCTTGGCTATACAGCAAGCGAACTAGTCATTCATGCTCTCGATCTTGATGTGAAGCCGGCCGAAATCGTGTCGGTTATCGGCCCGTCGGGCTGTGGCAAATCAAGCCTGCTCAGGCTCATCGCGGGTCTGCGTGCACCGAACGCCGGAACAGTCGAGACGGTCTACACCGACACAAGCCGACACGGTTGCAGCATGGTCTTCCAAGAGGACACCTTGCTTCCGTGGCTCCGCGTTCGTGACAACGTGCTGTTGTATCACCGCTTCCGAGGGACCCGTCGTAGCGCCGAGGCCGCACGAGATGCAACCCGCCTCTTACAGATGGTCGGCCTGTCCGACAGCGGGCGCCTGTATCCGCATCAGTTGTCCGGAGGAATGAGGCGTCGAGTCGCTGTATTGACTGCGCTCTGTGCGATGCCGGAGTTGCTCCTACTCGATGAGCCGTTCTCCGCGCTCGACGAGCCGACTCGAGTCGAGATCCACTGCGACCTGTACGCCCTAGTACACGCGCTGAGATCGACGGCAGTCCTAGTGACACATGACCTCGCTGAGGCGATCTCATTGTCGGATCGCGTGATCCTCATGTCCCGCGCGCCCTCGCGCGTCATCGAGGAGTACCAGATGCCGTTTGGCACTGACCGGGATATCCGGAAGATCCGAAGTGACAATCGGTTTCTCGAGATCTACGCGACCTTGTGGGAGTCGATGGAACGCCAGTCCGCGACGCGGCGGCACACAGCATGAAGTCAACCGCACGATCTGCGGGCACCCATCCAGCCGTTCCAGATTCGAGAGAGGTCAAGGACGCTATGCGGGGCCATGCCAAGCCCGACACGGTCTTCGACTCAGCTCCCCACTACGGAGTCCGATCAGCCGCAGCGGGAGCCTCGCCTAGTCCCTCGGATGCCCAGACGAACCTGGCCGAGAGCGCCCAAGCACGAACTGGCCGAGCAGCTGCCGGCCCGTCTCGGGCACTTACGCGACGGGCCCGGGCCACCCGGCCGCCCGGCCGATCGTGGCGGGTCTGGCGCACCGCGCTGCAGGCGTCTCTTGCCGCTACTTTTCTTGTCTGCTGGCAGTTTTTACCTACGATCCACTTTCTCGCTCACCATTTTCGCGTCCTCGATCCGTTCTACGTCAGCTCACCAACGCAGGTCTGGGACAAGCTCAGGTATTTGATCACAGGCGATCCGCAGACGGGAACCACGATGTGGCCATACCTGTGGACGACGGTCTCTTCGACAGTCGAAGGCACTGTGATTGGTCTATTACTAGGTGCACTCGCGGGTCTCATTTTCAGCAATAACGAACGTTTAGGAGAGATTATACGCCCATTCATCATCCTGGCAAATTCGGTGCCACGCGTTGCTATCATCCCGATCTCGGTCGTCCTCTTTGGTCCGACCCCGCGAGCCTCGGTGTTCAACGTGATTACCGTCGTATTCTTCGTCGGCTTTTTTAATGCCTTCGAGGGCGGCCGCAGCGTCAGACCAGCGATTCTCGACAATGCCGCGTTGCTCGGAGCGAGCTCATTCAGTGTCATGCGCTCAATCAGGCTGCCAATGGTTCTAACCTGGACCTTCGCCGCTGTACCTAACGCAATCTCATTCGGACTGGTGGTCGCCGTTACAACAGAGTTGCTCGCGGGCATTCAGGGAATGGGCGCGCTACTTCAAACGGCGACGTCAAACGTCCAGACCGCCACAACATTCGCAATCATCGTGGCACTCAGTGTTGTGGGACTGTTGCTCTACTTCCTTGCGGTCGGGCTCCGACGCGCGCTCATCCGCTGGGAGGACTGAGCTAGGTGCGAGGGCACGTGTCCCGTACAGACTCTATTGAGCACTCTCAATGCGCTTCGGCGCGATCTTGTTACGTCAACCGAACGGGAGTTGGACCATGACAGTCTATAACGTCGATCACTGGGGGCCCCCTCCCGCTCGGAGACACACAGGCCTCCCGCGCTGCCTACAGCTTACGTGTCTGGCCCTGAGCGCCGCCGTCATACTCGCTGCATGCAGCAGCTCAAAAGACAACAGCACCGGCGCTCCAGACCAGCCGACGCTCACAGTCGCGACGGGTTCAAACGGACTCAACTATGCGCCATTCTTCGTTGCCTTGGCACAGAATCTCTTCACGAAGCACGGCGTCAAGGTGAAGGTACAGTCAGCCGACGCCGTTGCAACTATACAGACCCTTCTCGTGTCCAATAAAATCGACTTGGGAATGACAAGCCCATCGCAGATCACCGTGCTGGCCGCTGCCGGCAAGCCTGTGAATATTGTCTCGAATGTCGACAACTACACGGGCCGGTCGGCAGGGTTTGTAAGTAGCTCAAAGATCAAGTCTTTCGACCAACTCAAGGCGATGGGCACAGGTTGCACGATTACTACGACTGCCCCCGGGACGGTACTGTACGCGTACGCCAAAAAGACCATGGAGGTGTACGGGCTGAAGTGTAAGCTCCGTACCGTCGCGAGCAACCCGCTTGTGCTTGCGGCAATATCCGCCGGCCTCGCAGACGCGGTACCTTTGACCGTCAACGATGCCCAGGCAGCGACGGCAAGGGGAGCGCACGCACTCCTTGATCCAACGACAATGTCTGATGCTCAGGCGAGTTCGATCGTTCCCGTGCCCTTGCCTGCGATCGTGGTCGCAGGGTTACCAGCAACGCTGAAAAAGAAGTCGACAGCGGTGGTTAGCTTTCTCGCCGCCTTGCGGGATGCCACGAACTTTATCGTGTCAAACACGCCCGAAACGTCGGCAAAACTCATCGTTTCGCAAAAGTACTTTGCCGGTCTGACCGTCGACCAACTTACCGCCAGCATTAAGGCTCTAGTTAGTTCCTTCCCGACCGGCGCGGATCTAGGGCAGATTAGCCAGGACACATGGAGTCAGACCCTAACTACCTTTGCTTCATACTTTAATCTGCCATCTTTTGATCGGTCAGCGCAGGCGGTGCAATATCCCACAATGATTGATATGAGCTACATCGGGAAACTCCCGAAATGAACCGAGAGGTAGCAGGCGATGCGCGGGCACGGATAGTTCACTTGAGGAGACTAATTCGATGCCTGTAGTCGATATGCACGCTCACTGGCTTCCATACGAGTACCGGGATGCGATCGCAAGTTGCGGCGAATGGCACGGAATGGGTGCAGAATCGGCAGAGTACGAGCTTCGCGGCATGCAGTTGAGCGCCGACCAGCGGATCGCGGATATGGACGCCCTCGGCGTGGACATGCAAATGCTGTCGCCGCAGGCGGGATTTTATCAGTACGATCGCCCGGCTGCTGTTGCGACGGTGATCGCTCGTGAGTGCAACGATTCGATTATCGCGGTGACTGAAAGGTATCCGACGCGTTTTTCAGCGGTCGGCACCGTTCCTTTGCAAGACACTAATGCCGCCGTGGCGGAGCTTAGACGGGTTCTTGGCCTTGGCCTCAAGGGCGTGATGATAGGTGACCATGTCTCTGGCTCTACGTACGAAGAGGAGAGGTTTCTGCCTTTCTGGGAGGCGGTCGAGGAATTAGGTGCCCTCGTATTCTTTCATCAAGGCTTCGATCAGCGCTTTCGCATCGGAAAGTTCCATTTTGACAATTCCATCGGAAATCTCACCGAGCACACGCTTAATTACGGTGTACTGGTTGCCGGGGGGGTGCTCGATAGGTTTCCCCGCCTCAAGCTGATGTTCGCTCACGGAGGCGGTTACATCCCTTACGCGGTTGCCCGCATGGACAAGGTCGCCGGAGGTTACCCGATGGACGACACGGAACGGAGGACAGACTACGCTGCGCCATATCAGGTTCTACCTGCCTATTCTTCTACAGCCTCGAAGCTACCCAGCCAGTATCTACGGAATTTCTACTATGACTGCGTTGCTTACTCCGGTGCCAACCTAAGGTTTCTAATTGACACAGTTGGCGTCGATCGAGTGGTGTACGGATCGGACCTTCCATGTCCCATGGTGCTTACCGATGGCGTGAGGTGGATCGAGAGTCTCGAGGAGATTACTGACGCCGAGAAGCGCGCCATTCTGACCGATAACGCAACCCGTCTGCTCGATCTTGACGTATAGCCGGCTACGTGGTGACACGGTGCGCGGGACCATTTCGGTGGCAAGCGATAGTGTCGGCGTCGATTACCTGGTGGTTGGCGCTGGCTCTGCAGGATGCGTCGTCGCCAGCCGTCTAGCGTCGTCTGGTGCTTCGGTCTTGCTCGTGGAGGCGGGCCATGACTTGGCCCCGGACGCGATGCCGGCAGACGTTCGGGACCTCTATGCACGCTCCTACTACAACTCAAAGTATAGGTGGCCAGGAGTGAAGGCGGCCTACCTCGAGAGTTCCAGGCCGAGCGACTACCCGCAGGCACAGGTCGTTGGTGGAGGCTCCACCCTGATGGGAATGGTTGCGCTGCGCGGCCTGCCCGGCGACTACGACGGTTGGGCCGCGCGAGGCGCAATCGGGTGGTCGTGGCAGGAGGTGCTTGGCAGCTTTCGGCATCTTGAAAGTGATCGGGACTTCAACGACGAGATGCACGGTCGAGTAGGCCCTGTCACCATCCGTCGACATATGCCTGAGGATTGGCCGCCTTTCTGCTCAGCTGTCGGCGATGCCGCCGGACGGATGGGCTGGCCGACGATCCTCGACCTGAATGCGGGGTTCGAGGATGGCTACGGCCCGCTTCCTATGACGAGAACTCAAGCCGGGCGTGTTTCAGCAGCGTCGGCATACTTGGACCGCGATACGCGCGCTCGTCCGAACTTCACGATTATGTGCGATACGCGAGTCGATACCTTGCTGTTCTCGGGCACTCGTTGTGTGGGTGTTAGGGCGACCCGTGGGAAGCAGTCGTTGGATCTTGGCGCGGCGCACGTGGTGATTTCGGCGGGCGCAATTCTATCTCCCGCCTTACTCTTGCGTTCAGGAATCGGCGATGCAGCAGCGGTTGCGAAGTTGGGCGTGCGGCCCCTCGTTGATCTGCCTGGCGTAGGCGCCAATCTTCAGAATCACCCGATCGTCTACCTGGCCGCGCATGTTCCGCCTTCTGCTCGCCAGTCTCCATCCCTGCGGCCCGGATTCAACAGCTCATTGCGGTTTAGCTCAGGCCTCGGTGATCCAGGAGACCTGTCACTACTCGTGCTCAACAAGTCCTCTTGGCACGGCCTCGGCGCATCAGTCGCTGGGCTGGGGCTTTGCCTTCAGCAACCGCTTTCTCGCGGCCAGGTCAGGCTCCACTCGTCCGATCCAGCGGCGCTTCCCGAGATCGCATTCCGTATGCTCAGCGAGCAATCCGACATTGCTCGGATGGAGCATGGATTCGGTCTCGCATGCGAACTCATGCTTGACAGTTCGGTCCGAAATGTTCGCAACGAGGTGTTCGCCGCTGGTTACTCGCGCGTCGTGCGGAGCTTGAACAGGCCGGGGCCACTAACTTCTGCTACTACCCGTTTCATCGCCTCAGTCCTCGACGCGTCGCCGTTGATGCGTCGTAACCTACTACGATGGGCAATAGCATCAGGGGATGTGCGGGAATCGCGGCTTAGCGACCTACACTGGCAAGCGCGGACAGTCAGCCAGCGCTCGTTCGGCACCTACCACGCCGCAGGGACCTGCCGGATGGGGTCATCCGATGACCCATCAACCGTGGTAGATCCAAATTGTGAGGTTCACGGAATAGATGGTCTCAGCGTGGTCGATGCGTCGATAATGCCGACGATTCCGAGGGCGAATATAAATCTTCCGGTCATGATGCTCGCACATCGATACGTAGACCTTGCACTCCAAGGTTAAACAGGAAGGCGCAGTACAAGTAGCTAGTTTTGTTTACGCACGCCGAAGAGTTGGTCGTCTTGTGAGAGACTTTCTAAGCTAGCGCGGTACCGATGTTCACTTCATCGAGAGTATCCAGCGCCAGCCGATCTGAAAGACTAATGCCGGAAAGCAGAGGATCGTCGGCGAATCGTGCCTGCTGGTGACGCAGGTAGGCTTCCCACTCGTGGATGACGGCTTCGCGGTCGCGCTTTCGCAGAGCGTCAAGCAAGCGATGACGATGAGAGGTAAACTGTCCGATGTACGCGGACCACCACTTATTGCTCCGCTCGCCATGGGCCATCAACTGGAATTGCATAAGGATTCGTATTAAGACGCTTTCGACAGCCGCGAGAAGTGGATTGTGGCCTGCTGCCGATATCGCCACCTGAAAATCGGTGATGCCTTGCACGATCGACCTCGCATCGCCACCAGCCTCGGCGCGACGGAGGGCGGCCTCTATGATCTCCATGTCCTCATCGGTGGCGTTGTCACATGCCAGTCCTACGGAGTAGAGGCCAAGGGCCCTCCGGACGTCCACCACGTCGAGGATGTGGGCTCGCTGCATTTGAAGCAACGCTTCGAAAGCGTTTGCGACGAACTCTTGTGCATTGGAATTTACGTAGACACCGCTGCCGTGTCGGCTCTGCAAGAGACCAATTGCTTCCAGACCACTGATCGCCTCGCGTACAGTTGGCTGGCTCACACCGAAGAGCTTCGCTAATTCCTTCTCTGAAGGAAGGCGCCCGCCCGAGGGGAGTAAGCCCGTGACGATGTCCGCCCGCAACGAACGCATCACAGCTTCAGATGCCTTCAGGTGCGGAGCGAGAACTGAGCCGTGACTTGGCATTTCGCTGGGCCGCCGACCCTCGCGGGGATTCGTGACACGAGGCCTGGGCGAGGATCGGTCAGATGGCATCCCATCTCCTTAGCTCGACAGAGGGCGGCATAGTGATCTGGTAACTATTGCACCCTACCTGCCGTTCCCTCTGGTGGGCTCTGGCCGGGACAACGTAGCTGCCATGGAGCCAGGGCGGGCCAGACCAGAGCAGCTCGCCAGCGATGGCGGACGACTGCTGTGCCGTGCGCTCTCTTGTGCAACCACTCAGCCGGCCTCGGCGACAACACTCTCCAGCTGCCGGCCTGGCTGTGATCAATTGATCGGACAGCGATTCTTGATCGCGATGACGCAGCTCAGGCCCGACGCAGACCGAGCAGCTCTTCGGCGGTCCGGTACCCGATCCCCTCCCGGACGTCGGGTCCCAGGTCGAGGCGCTCGAACCAGTCGCAAGCCCGCCGATTGTCGGCGAACGGATAGTCCACCGAGAAGATCACCCGGTCATCACCGAAGGTCTCCCGGGCGAGGCGGAACGGGCCGTCGTGGAAGTAGCCGCTGGTGGTGATCCAGAAGTTGTGCCGGAAGTACCAGCTGATCGGCTGGCGCAGATGACCGGTGAGCGGCGTCAGCACGTCGTCGATGCGGGGCAGGTGGAACGCAATGCCCTCACCGAGGTGGCCGAGGATCACCTTGAGGCCGGGCCAGCGGTCGAAGACGCCGGCGAGGATCATGCGCATCGCGTGCAGCGAGGTCTCGTAGTGCCATCCGTAGCCGGCGTTCGCGAGCATCATGTTGATCGCGTGCGGGAAACCCGTGTAGTAAGCGTCCGCGACCGGCGCCGGAGGCGGCCCGGGATGAAGGTAGATCGGGACGTTCAGCTGCGCGGCCGCGTCGAGGACAGGCACGAAGGTCGGGTCGTCGAGGAACCGGCCACCGGTAGTACCGCTGATCATCGCGCCGACGAAGCCGAGTTGGGTCACCGCCCGTTCCAGTTCGACGGCCGCCGCGTCGGGAGCGCCGGTGGGCAGGGTCGCGAACGCGGCGAACCGGTCCGGGTGCGCGTTCACGATGTCACGCAGCTCGTTGTTCAGCCGGCCCGCCAACGGCACACCGCGCTCGGCCGGCAGCCCCTGCGCCGCGGGTGCGACCACGGAGAGCACCTGCAGATCGATGCCGGCTGCGTCCATGTCGGCAAGTCGTCCGCCGGCCACGTCCAGCAGCCGCTCACGCGGTGAGCGGGGCAGCCAGGAAAGGTCCATGGCGTCCAGCAGTTCCGGTGTTCCGTAGTGCTCCTCGATCGCGACAATGCGCACGACGCTCGCCTCTCGGGTTGGGCAACCGATCGGTGCGAATCTCCCGGCTAGGAGACCCCTGAACAAAGGCGGTTCATGTGAACTGCCTTGGCGTGGGCGACGCGCCGGGTGTCTCAAGGCGGTCTGGCCGCGAGTCACAACCGTGGTTGGACGACGAGCTTGCCCGGCGCGTCAGTGATGAGTGTGCGGCCGCTGGCGATGTGGGGCAAGGGTTGCTGTGGCTGGCCAGAGCTAGCTCAGTGCCCAGGTGATGCCGTCGTGGGCGAGACCGAGCACGACGAGGCGGCGCAGGGACGAGCGTGATGTCAAACTCAACCTCTTCGAACTCACGACGTCCGAGAAGCAGCTTCGCGGCGGGCTGTTCGGCGGATCGAACCCGCGCGTCGAAATTCCGTTGCTGTTGTCGATGTGGCGCGAGGGCAAGCTCAACCTCACAGATCTCGTCACGGCCAAGTACAAGCTCGAAGAAATCAACCAGGATTACCAGGACATGCGCGACGGCAAGAACATCCGCGGTGTCATCGAATACAGCGACGCCGACCGCTAGTATCCAGGAAGGCTGTGTATCTATCCCAGGTCAGCGGGTGCTGGTATGGCGGTGGCGTCGTCCGCGCATCTTGTAGGCGCTCTGCCCCTCGGCGAGCAGTCGGCCGAACGACGGTCGGGTAGACAGCCGGTCCCTCCCTGATCCTCGAAGACGTGGTTGCGAGTTGCCATAACGCTGTGATTACACTGTAATCCATCGTTCGTCGAGCTTGCGAGGTGGCCCGTGGCGTGGGATTTCGAGACCGACCCGGACTTCGAGGAGCAGCTCGCCTGGATGCGGTCGTTCATCGATCGCGAGCTGGTTCCGCTCGAGCCCGTCTTCGACGAACTACCCAGTGATGAATGGCTGGCGGTCAAGCGGCACCTGCAGGACCAGGTGAAGGCGCGGGGCCTGTGGGGGGCGTTCCTGGACCCGAGCCTCGGCGGGGCCGGCTTCGGCCAGATGAAACTGGCGCTCATGTCGGAGATCATCGGCCGCTGCATGATGTCGATGACCGTCTTCGGCGTGCAGGCTCCCGACAGCGGCAACATGGAGTTGCTGGCTCACGGTGCCGACGACGCCCAGAAAGATCGCTGGCTGTGGCCCAACCTGCGCGGCGAGATCTCCAGCGCATTCGCCCTCACCGAGCCCTTCCTCGCCGGAGCCGATCCCACGGTCATCAGCACCACGGCCGTGCTCGACAACGGAGAGTGGGTGCTCAACGGCCACAAGTGGTTCATCACCAATGCCTCGGCGGCCGACATCGTGCTGGTGTTCGCCGAGACCACGC
>Ga0137415_10007684_pt1 | contig 10690 bp, 8 predicted proteins | sample CZODoug3_1_1_16f_FD_183082 | JGI IMG/M metagenome (GOLD analysis project Ga0137415, IMG submission 183082) | Vadose zone soil fungal communities from Angelo Coast Range Reserve, California, USA - CZODoug3_1_1_16fungal (Hybrid Assembly) | ecosystem: Environmental > Terrestrial > Soil > Vadose...
TGATCTCGTGAATCAGGCGGAAGAAATCTTTCAGATCCACATCCTTTAGATTTACCGAGATCGGCTCGCCCGTGTACTTGGCGCCGTTCGCTGCCGGCTTCTGGTCCATCTGGACCTTCTGCTCAGCGGCCAGATTCACGGCCGGCTGAATGCCCTGGCCATTGCCATCGCCCGCAGTTTGCCCGAGGGCGGCATTGGTATGGGTGGCGACCAGTTCCGCCGCCGTCTTGTCGGCAAAGCGACCCGCCGCTTCCTGGGCCTTCGCGGAGGGCTGTGCGGCTTTGTCGTCGGCTTTGGCGTCCTTGATGGAATACTTGGGTTCGACGAAAGCAAAGTCCGCCGGTTTCTGGGCGTTCTCTGCGGGCGCGGGCGTGGGCGAAACAGCCTTTGTCGCTACCGGAGTCACCGGAGCCAAAGTCACCGGAGCCGAAGCCAGCACCAGTTTCGGCGCTGCACTCGCGGCCACCGAATTTGCGGTCAGCGCCGGTTGGCGATGGGCCACCACAGCATTGTGGATATTAAGAACGAAGCTGCCGTCCGGACCCGCCATCAATTCATGCTGGCGGCTGCCACCCGCGAGGTCGAGATCGACGACCACGCGCGTGCTGGGCGGAACTTGCCCGTCCATCCCGACGCGGACATCCTTCACGCCGTCCCGGCCAACGCTGATGCGGCTCTGCGCCGTGGCCATCACGGTGTTGGGTAAGTCGACGACGATGCGTGCCGGAGAATCGAGCGTCGTCACTTTGGGCGCCAACTTGCCCGTCGCTTTGAACTCGACCCGCAATCCGTCCTGGCTGTGCGCGACCTCGAGCCTCTGCAATGCAGCGCTCGCGGCCACCCCCTTGCCCGTGATGTCAGCCGCGGCTGCGATCAGCACGAACGCCAGCAGCGTAACAAAGAGACCCAGCAGTTGCTTTCGCATTTCCCTATCCCCCCATGCGAGGCCGTTTCGCCTCCATGTGTTTCCTAGAACGCATTTCTTCGAAATCTATTGTCTCCAGGCCTACACTGCCGGAGTCGTAATCTTCTTCACTACTTCCCGCGTAAAGGTCTTGCCCAACCGGTCTTGCAGTGTTTCCTGGAAAACGACGGAGTCACCCGTGATTTTCATCACGTAACCGTTGAACACCGGATCGTTTTCCCGCAGAAAATATGCTTTATTCAAACCGTTGCTGACTACAGCGATGTAGCCACTCTCGGCGCGCACCACACCGCGCAGGTTGATGGCTCCAATTTCCAGACACTTCTTGCCGGTGTTGCATCCCGAACCGCCCGCGTGACTCACCACCGGACTGATGAAGGGATCCCGTCGCCCGTTCGCGGCGTACTTGCCGTCCGGAACGACCGGTTCTTCGCTCGCCGCGCCTTCTGCGCTCCCCGAACTGCTGTGGGCTGCGCTGGCCGCCGCTGGCGGATTGCTTTTCGGAACCGTAGGCGCTGGCTTCGCTTGCGCCTTGCGCCCGGCCACGACTCCCACAACCGGTTTCGCGCCAGCCGTCTTTTTCGCACTCGCCGAACTCGCACCCACATGGGTTGAAGAAGACTTCGCCGGCTTAACCACGGCGACTCCGCTCGACTTGGCCGGAGCATGCGTGGCGCTCGCTGACGCTGGCGCTGATTGGTGAACGCCCAGAGCCTCATTCGAGGCGGCCGTCGCATTGTTGCTTACCGTGTTCATGGTGTTACGCGTGTTCTGGATAATGCTGGGACTCTGGGCCGAGGCCAAGCCAGCGGCCAGTATGCAACCGAGAATTGTCGTCGTTGTCGTTAACGCTGGCTTCATCATGTCCCTCCTATTTCTTCACCGGTGGTCCGGGCTTACTGGCCGGCCCCGCCGGATCCAGGTCATGGCTGAAATACGTGGTGGTCAGGCAAGTGGCCACAACACTCTCACCCGGCGCGTACTGGTAGGTACGCTTCGCCTTGGCATCGGACGGCTTGCGGGTCGAGGCCACCAGCAGGTTCGAGACGTTTACGATGCGCTCCACTTTTCCCAACCGGTCGAAGAACCCAAGCATCGAGTAGTACGGACCGTCGAGCTCAACTTCAAACGGCACTTCGGTGTAGAACTCTTTCGCGGCGTACGGACGCGAAGTATAGCGGCGGATCTCCACTCCCGACTTGCGCGCTTCTCCGCTCACCATGCGCATGAAATTGTCTACTTCTTTTTCATCGGGCACGATGCGCCGCTCGATTTCCAGTTGCTGCTTCAAGCTGGCGAGCTGACGCTCGATGTCGGCCAGTTTCGGCCGGTAGGCTTCGAGTTCCGCGTTCTCGCGCAGTTTGGCCTGCAGCTTGATCTGGGCCGCCGCATTCTGATCGCGCTGCGACTTGAAGACCGTGTAGTAGAGGGCGCCCGTGCCCACCGCCGCCACCAGCAGCAGAACTCCCAGCAGCTTCACACCTGATAATTCGCCAAGATTCATAGTCGGTTCCGCCTTTACGACTTCGCCTTTTCGCAGGTCAGCGTGAACTGAAACGCCTGCATATCCTTTACCGTTTCGTCCTGATAACTTTCCTTGATCTCGATGTTGCGGAAGAAACCGGTCTTCTGCAGGTTGGAAATCAGGTTGGCTACCGCATCGCTGCTCAGCGCCGTGCCATCAATGGCAACGCTCGCGCCCTGGTCCTGCATGCTGTTCAGCCAGACCGCCTCGGTGCCGTTGACCGTATCGCCAATCATAGCCAGCAGGCTGACCGGACCCGCTTGGTTCGCGCGCAACTGGTCAATCACATCCACCCGGTGCTTGTAGGAGTCGGCTTGCCTCTGCCGCTCCAGGTACCGCACCTTGACGGCGGCCAGTTCGCGATTCTTCTGCTCCGCCACCAGGGCCCGCACCTCGATCGATTTCTTTTCCCGATCGAGCTGGTACCAGTAACCCGCATTGAGGGCGCCGGCAATCAGCAGCACGGCAGCCACCTGGATCATGGGCCCGCCCATGTTGCCAAGCTCGAAGCTCGGCATGCTGATGGCAGGACCTTTCTTGCCTTTCGGTTTCGGAGACCCCAGCAGATTGATTCGGATCATAGCTTTTCAAAGCTCCTCAGGGCCAAACCCACGGCCACTGCCAACTGGCCCGCATTCTGTTCCACCAGTTCCGCGCCGGCGCCGTCCACCGGAGCCAGCACCTTCTGGAACGGATTGAACAACTCGACGGGCATGGAGAACTCCTGACGCAGAGCTTCAACCAGGCCCGGAACCTTGGCCGAACCACCGGCCAGATAAATCTTCTCGATGTGCTCGCCCGCGGCGCTGGCGCGGAAGAAGTCGAATGTCTTCTGAATTTCCAGCACGATAATTTCAGTGACCTGCTGCAGGATTGGCGTCTTCGCGTCGTCGTGCATCGTGCCCACCTTGCGCCCCAGCTTGAGCGATTCCGCGTCATCGAAACTGAGATCCAGTTCCTTCTGCAGCGAATCGGTGTACTGATGGCCGCCCACCGAAACGTCGCGCGGGAACAGCGGCGTCGTGCCCTTGACGATGTTGATGTTCATCACGCTCGCACCCAGGTTGAGCAGCGCAACCACCTGCGTCGGGGCGGGCTCGTAATTGAACTCGTAGCAGTTCTGCAGGGCCAGGGCATCGATATCCACAATAGCCGGAGTCTTGCCCGCCATCGAGAGTACGTTGGTGTAGTTCAGAATCTTATCTTTCTTGACGGCCACCAGCAGCACATCCATCTGCGGGCTGCTCGCGTCGTCGGAAAGAATCTGGTAGTCGAGGTTCACGTCCGCAAGATCGAACGGGATGTGCTGGGCAGCTTCCTTCTGGATGGTCTCGGCCAGTTCCTGATCGCTCATCGAGGGCAGCGAAATTTTCTTCACGATCACCGAGTGTCCGCTCACCGCCGTGGCCACCGCCTTCGACTTGATCTGCGTGTCCGTGAACAGCTTGGCGATGGCGCTCGAAACCGTACCCGAGTCCACGATCATGGAATCGACCACGATGTCGGGCGCGATCGGCTCCAGGCCGAGGTGCGCGACTTCGATTCCGGTGCGTGTCCTCCGCAGCTCGACGGCCTTGATGCTCGAAGAGCCTACATCCAGTCCCACTATCGTCTTCGATCCCATTCCAAACATGTGCCCGCCCCTCTTTAACGAAGTTCGCTTACGGAGTTCCGGCAGCTTTCACTGCTGCCTTGATTTTCTTTTTGCCCCGTGGTTCCAGTTCCATCGACTTCTCTTCCATCCACTGATCAAGCTTCGATTTCTTGAAGCGCCAGCGGTTGCCCAACTTGAACGCCGGAATCTTCTGCTCGTTCACGTACTTGTACAGCGTGTCCGGACTCACTCCCAGATACTGGGAAGCTTGGCGAATGTTCATCACTTCTCGCGAGTCGGCCATAACGTTTCCCTCTCCCACAGAATCCAGCTCTCAGCCCAGCCTTTTCTTCCCGGCAACGCTGAGGAATTTGGGAGAACCAAGTCCTCGATCCAACGCGTTCGAGTGTATTTTGGTGTGCTGAGCATATCTCAACCGGTACCGAGGGCCTCTCAGCATGAATCTCCCGGTTTCTTAGGGTTTTATGGGGTTTTTCTGGATTTCACAAAAAGTGGAGTTGCAGTTCATCTCTACATATTGTGGCTACAGGTTAGTATTCCACTATGAATAGTAGTCAACCCTTAACTCGGGCACCGGTCACACGAAATGGGGTAACTAAGGTACTAGAGACGGTACGTAAGTACTTGCACGGCCGCGCAAACCTTTGAAAATACACACACGAACCTCACCCGCGATGCTTAGAACTTGCGCTTCACGATGCAACTTTTCGCTTGCAAATGCGGCTGCGAGCTACCGAGCCAACCCGGAACATCCGCTCGCGCCAACTGCGCAGCTCGTAGCTCGCAGCCTTCACCGTTGCTCATCCACGACCGTGATCCTGGTATCCGTCCGGAATTTCTTGTAATCGCGATAAGTCTGTTCGACATCCTCGTCGTAGCTTTTGAACAGCGCCACGCGCGCGTCGAAATGAAGCTGAACAAGTTTCGGCAACCAAACTTCATCATTCACTCTGGTCAGCTCGATGAGAACACGTGTGCCTTTGTGGATCCTCGCAAGCACGAAGCCGACCGATATTGTGTCGATGGCTGTTATGTCGAGCTTGACCCATTGTGCCTCCGCCTTGTCAATCCAGATGCGGCCTTTGAACTTGTTGAGGATTCTGGCGTCGCGCCGCTTGGGTTCGTAGCCGGGGCGAGGTTCGCCTTCCAGCACCCAGGCATCGCGTCCGTCCAAAACTTCAGAGCCGACCAGGCGGAAGTTGAACGCGTCGGCGATTTCCAGAACGAACTTACGATCTTCTTCGCGACTTTTTTCCTCGCGCTCCACTCGTTTGCGCCGATCCGCTTCGGATTCGTTCTTGCGTTTGTCGATAATCTTCTGAATCTTCTCATCTTCCTTTTTCGCCTCGTTGGCCGGCAAGGGTTTGTCATCCTTGGCAGTCAGCCGCGTGACCGGTTCCCCGTAGATTTCCAGAACCTCCGAAGTCCGCGATTCGATCTTCTTGACCGCTCCATGACCATCGAGTTTGTGCGCTTCCTGGCGCTCGACGTAGGTGTAATCGCGCTGCTGCTTGTCGTTCTCAATGTCCTTCTCTTCGGCACGGCGCAGAAGTTCCCGAATCTGCTCCGGAGGCACGGCGCCGGAAGCATCGGGCTTCAGATCGACCGGAGGCAAAACGAGCACGGCGGGTCTCGAAGCCACAAGCGGCTTTGAATCTGAAGGAGAATCCTGACTGAACACGGAGACCGCCGAGAGAACCACTCCACAGATTAGGATTAATGCGACAGAAAAACGCACACCAGAAGTACGAAGCCGCTCCATGAGCAGTTCCAGTTGAAGCCGGGTTCCCCTGTGCACCCCTGTGCCCCCTGTGGTTAAGACTTTTTCTCCGCCCGCTCCAAACACCCCGCCCGGAACGACCGTCCATCCAGCCGATGCAACCGCTTCGCCTGGGCGCGAGTGATCAGCGGATAATGAGAAATCGTAAGCAGGTACTCCGCCACGAACCACACGGGCTTCTCCGTGGTCATCCAGTGGAGAGAATCGAAACGGCGCATGTGGACAGGCCGGGAAAACGTTCGCAGCGTTCGCTCCCCCCGCAGATTGAAGTACACATCGAAATAACTGAGTACCAGTTCGCGCAGCGAACGATACACCGGTTCGCGATAGCGGCAGCCGGTGTAATTCGATTTGGCCACCGAACCCCAATGCCCGTCCACGCGATTGCGGTACACGGCAATCACGTGGTCGGTATCGTGCTCGGCTTCCAGATCAAGAATCAGCGGAGGATATCCGATGACCCGCAGCGCCGCCGCTGCAAACAGCGCCCCCTCGTAGCAATGCGAAGTATTCTCACGCAGCACGCGTCGCGGCGACCAAGCGCTGTCCGCGAGGTGATACGGCATGGCGTCAAGCAGACGCTGAATGCCGTGCGGAGTCTTCAAGCTGCGCAACTTGCGGAGTTCGGCGGGGGTCAGTCCCCAGGAGTTGGAGTTGGTCTTCATCCCAAATTTTCCCGTAGAGACGTTGCTTGTGTGGTGGCGGGGCTCTGCCCCGCCATAACGGGGCAAAGCCCCGTCACCACACGGCAGCGTCACTTGAAAGTAGCAGGCCCGGGCGATGCTTGGGAATAGAGCAGCGGCTTCGCGGGTGAGCAAACACCTATGGTGAAAATGCCGTCTGATGCCGAACAGCAACGCACACTGCATCAGCATTACGGCCGTAACTTTGGATGTCCTTGCTTTTTCCCTACCATTCTCCATACTGGCATGAATCTCACTTCATTATTGGTTTGCTCGGACGACCGCGCCGTTCGCATCCTTCGCAATGTCCTGGGCGAATTGGAAATTCATGTCGAGCACTGCGCGGACACAGTCAGCGCAGCCGACAAACTCGCGCAGCACAGCTTCGAAGCGGTCATCATTGACTGCGATGACGAGCGCAGCTTCGGGCTGCTGAAAAGCGTCCGTTCCGGGCAACAAAACCGCAAATCCGTGGCCATCGCGATTATCGACGCGCGCACTAATCTGCAGACTGCGTTTAAGCTGGGCGCGAACTTTGTTGTCTACAAGCCGATCTCGACCGAAAAGGCGAAGTCGAGTTTTCGAGCTGCCCGAGCCCTCCTGAAACGAGAGCGGCGCCGGTCCGTCCGGCTGGAAGTTAATATCCCCGCATATTTCCGATTCCAGGATGGAGAGGGCGAGCAGGCCTCCATCTCTGGGCTTAGCGAGGGCGGTCTCTCGGTCCGGCTTGCGAGCTCGCCCGGCAAGAAAAGCGGGCTTATCGCGTTCTCCTTTGCGCTCCCTGACACCACGACCGTGATCGAAGCGAACGGAATGATTGCCTGGCAGGATTCGCGTTGTCGTGTCGGCATTCAATTTGTGACACTCTCCGAAGCCGCGCACCACAGCCTGAAAGAATGGTTGCATTTGCAGTCTGGAGAGAAGCACGATCCGCCCATCCGCTGCTCTCTGGTGGGACTCAGTTTCGGTGGATGCTTCCTGCGAACCCAGTCCCCTTTCCCCGCCCATACGCGAGTCGAGCTGCTGCTCCGAGCCGCTGATGGTTCAGTTAAGACGCAAGGAAAAGTACGGCTCATGGATCCCGAACTCGGCATGGGGATCGAGTTCTTGAACCGGACGTCGGAGCAGCGCCATCGATTGGAACAGTTAATCCACCAAATGGCCGCGAACCCGGACACCATTGCCGAGGTGCTCGTGGAGCCGGAAGGACTCGACTGGGACGAAGGTGGGGTCGATTCTTCGGGAGAAACCACACGCTCGCTCGACGACGATGTCGAACGTGATCCTCTTCTGGAATTGTTCCGTACTGGCGTCACCCTTACCAAAGAACGTTTTCTTCTTGAACTCGAAAAACACCAGATGGGTTCTCCCGGAAGCGCGTCGCAACTCGATTTGAACCAACCTATCATTTATCAACGGGGGGAACCAAGATTATCCGTGTCGCAGCCGATCGAAGTTTGGGGCCAGGACTATCAGGAATCCTTGCCGCAGACGACTTCCTTGATCGATCTCAGCCATCGCGGCGCTCGGGTCGGCGGCGTTGCATTCCATCCGAAGGCCGGAGAAGTCGTTCATCTGGTGTCAAACGGCGTCGACGCACGGTTTCGAGTTATTTGGGTGGGAGAGCTGGGCACTCCGCAGGAAGGCCAAATCGGCTTGCAGAGCCTAAAGCCGGACGCTAAGCCGGACGCCTAGAGCTGGGGCAACCGACTGCTCGAGGGAGTACACCCACGCCGCTGGAATCACCGTCTTCCTCGCTCACGATACCTGAGCTATTTTCCTCATCCTTGTCGCCAGGCAACCTGTTATCCTTTCGCCGTCAATAGTTTACTGAGTATGCGGGTGCATTTGATCGAAGTTCGTTCTGGTCCCTGTCAGGCGCACTTCGAGAAATGCTGGCTGCTGCGACGACCATTTTCAGCATCAAAAGGTGACGGAAAATTCCGCGAGATGACGGAACATTCCGCGGACTTCAGGGTTCGCGATAGAAACTTTATGAGGAGAGAGACACTTCTATGACACAAAAACTTAAGAAGTCAGGCTGGTGGAGCGTAGTGCTCGGGCTGGTGGTCGCGACTATGGTTCTACCAATACGAGTGGCCGCTCAAGATCAATATCAACAGCAGGACGATCCGCCGAGCCGGGTGGCTCGAATCGGCTACATGGAGGGTTCGGTTTCATTCCAACCCGCCGGTGAAACGGAATGGGTGCAAGCGGTCCCGAATCGGCCCATGACGACCGGAGACAAGATCTGGGCGGATAAGGACTCCCGCGCCGAGCTGCAACTGGGATCAGCTGTGATTCGTCTGTCGGCGAACAGCGGATTCTCTTTTCTAAACCTGGACGACCGCACGGCGCAGATCCAGTTGACCTCAGGCACGCTTAACGTTCGGGTGCGGCGCCTGGACCGGAACGATGTCTTTGAGATCGATACCCCCAACCTGGCCTTTTCTGTTTACCAGCCGGGAAGCTATCGGGTAGAGGCCAGTGAAGACGGCACCTACACAGTCGTCAGTCCACGCGAGGGAGAAGGCGAAGCAACCGGCAACGGCCAGACCTACACGATCCACGCGGGACAAAGAGGCACTTTCAGCGGAACCGACTCGCTGAATGCCGATGTAATTGAAATCAGTGGAGCCGACCAATTTGATAACTGGGCGTACAACCGTGATCACCGTTACGACAACTCGCGGTCGGCGCGTTATTTATCCCATGACGTCGTCGGCTACGAGGATCTGGATGACAATGGCGACTGGCGCGACGACTCGAACTACGGCCACGTCTGGTTCCCCAACCATGTTGAAGCAGGCTGGGCGCCGTATCACCACGGCCACTGGGAATGGATTTCGCCTTGGGGATATACCTGGGTCGATGATTCTTCCTGGGGCTACGCACCGTTCCACTATGGACGCTGGGTAACGGTCGGCGGACGTTGGGGTTGGGTGGCCGGACCCGTCGAGGTGCAGGCGGTATATGCTCCAGCGCTGGTGGTCTTTATTGGCGGTGGAGGAGGACGAGGAGTTGGCATTGGCGTTGGCTTCGGCGGCGATGTGGGATGGTTTCCGCTCGGTCCGCGGGAAGTTTATGTGCCCTCGTACCGCGTCAGCCGCGAGTACGTGGAGCGGGTGAACATCAGCAATACGACGGTCAATACCACCACGGTCACGAACGTCTACAACACCACAGTTATCAATAACAACACGAACAACACGACCATCACGAACGTGACGTATGCGAACAGGAATGTACAAGGTGCGGTAACGGTGGTTCCGCAACGCGCCTTCGCAAGCGCGCAGCCGGTAGCCCGGGCAGCGGTCAAGGTGGACGCGCGCCAAATTGCCGCTGCACCCGTGAGTGCTAGGGTAGCAGTTGCCCCTACGCGGGAGAGCGTACTCGGAGCGAAGGCCGCGACCGCGAATCGTGTGACCGCGCCGCCGCCGGCGGTGATGAACCGGGCGGTGATCGCGAAGACGACACCACCTCCTCCCCCAGTGCCGTTTGCAAAACAGCAACAGGCACTGGCAGCGCATCCCGGACAGCCTTTGGCGAAGCACGAAGTGCAGACGTTGCGTCCGGCATCGGCTGCGGCGGCTGCGCAGCCGATGGTCAAAGTGGCGCCTCCGGGCAAACCGGCCACTCCAACCATGGGTCGTCCGGCGAACCAGCCAGGGAATCAGCCGAATGCTGGGCGTCCGGGACAGCCTGCCTCCAATCAACCTGCTAACCAACCGGCGAACCGGCCGGGAAATCAGCCAGCCCCGAACGAACGTCCGGGTCAACCCGCGAACCAGCCAAATGCTGGGCGTCCGGGTCAACCCGCCTCCAATCCGCCCGCTAACCAACCGGCAAACCGGCCGGGAAATCAGCCGGCACCAGCGCAGCCGAACAATCGCCCCGAAACGAATCGTCCGCCTGCGGCACAACCGAACAATCGTCGCGAGCCGAATCAACCCAATAACCGCCCCGAGGCGAATCGTCCACCCGCGGCACAGCCGAACAATCGTCCCGAGCCGAACCAACCCAATAACCGCCCCGAGGCGAATCGTCCGCCCGCGGCGCAACCAAACAATCGTCCCGAGCCGAATCAACCCAATAACCGCCCCGAGGCGAATCGTCCGCCCGCGGCGCAACCAAACAATCGTCCCGAGCCGAATCAACCCAA
>Ga0137415_10007686_pt1 | contig 10689 bp, 9 predicted proteins | sample CZODoug3_1_1_16f_FD_183082 | JGI IMG/M metagenome (GOLD analysis project Ga0137415, IMG submission 183082) | Vadose zone soil fungal communities from Angelo Coast Range Reserve, California, USA - CZODoug3_1_1_16fungal (Hybrid Assembly) | ecosystem: Environmental > Terrestrial > Soil > Vadose...
GACGTGCGCCATCAGTTTGGTGGGAACACGCACGATCGACTGGCCGGCGCCCAGCAGGTCGCGTTCCAGACGACGGGAAAGGTGGCGGCAGTCCTCGATCGCCCAGAGCAACCCCTCACTATCGGTGAGTTGCTCGGCCCACACGAGTAGCCCCAGATGGTCCTTGGTGGTCGTGGCGATGGTTTTCACCGCCAGCTGCCGACCGCGAGCATCGATTGCAACGATGGTGTGGGTGCGCTTGTGCGCGTCAATCCCGAGAGTGACCATAGACCTGACTCCTTCATGCCATAGGGGTTCAGGGATCGGTCGGTGGGCACAATTCAGTTGGGGCGATGCCACGCTCCTCTCAAGCCACGCCGGCCGATCCTTGGCATCCGGTGGGCCGCACTAAACACAATGGCCACCAACGGCAATTAACAGGTGGAGCGAACCCACCGGACCCGTTCACGGTAATCACTGAATTTAACGGTGTTTCCGGCCTGACACGCTGAGCGATGCTCGGCGAGGAAGGTGCCGTGATGACGACACTGGATGGCGTGACGAAGAAGAAGCCGGCTGAGCAGTCTGCTGAGCAGCAGGCTGCGGCCGAGCTGGTGCGGCTGGCCCAGGAACAGGGCCTGTCGCTGACCGGGCCTGATGGGCTGCTCAAGCAGCTGACCAAGATGGTGCTCGAGACCGCGCTCAACGAGGAGATGACCGAGCACCTGGGGTATGAGAAACATGACCCGCCGGTCGCGGGGACGGGCAATATCCGCAACGGCACCCGGGCCAAGACGGTGTTGACCGACACCACGGGACCCGTGGAGCTCGACGTGCCGCGGGATCGGGCGGCGACGTTTGAACCCCAGATCGTTAAGAAGCGTCAACGCCGTTTGTCTGGCGTCGATGAGGTGGTGCTGTCGTTGTATGCCAAGGGTCTGACGACCGGGGAGATTTCGGCGCACTTCGCCGAGATCTACGGGGCGTCGGTATCCAAGGAGACGATCAGCCGGATCACCGACAAGGTGATCGAGGAGATGAATGACTGGGCCGTAAGACCTTTGGATGAGATCTACGCGGCGATCTTCATCGATGCGATCGTGGTGAAGGTCCGCGACGGACAGGTCGGCAACCGGCCGTTCTATGCGGCCATCGGGGTCACTCTGGCCGGCGAACGCGACATCCTCGGGTTGTGGGCCGGCACCGGCGGGGAGGGTGCGAAGTTCTGGATGAGCGTGCTCACCGATCTGCGCAACCGCGGCGTCAAGGATGTCTTCTTCGTGGTGTGCGACGGGCTCAAAGGGCTGCCCGAGGTGGTCGGCAACGTCTGGCCGCACGCGATCGTTCAGACCTGCATTATTCATCTGATACGCAACACTTTTCGGCTCACTTCCCGCAAGTACTGGGACGAGATCAAACGCGACATCAAGCCGATTTACACCGCGGTCAACGCCGCCGCGGCCCGCTCGGCGTTCGACGAGCTGGCCGAGAAATGGGGGCAGCGCTACCCGGCGGTGATCAGGCTGTGGGACAACGCCTGGGCCGAGTTCATCCCGTTCTTGGACTACGACGTGGAGATCCGCCGGGTCATTTGTTCGACCAACGCGATCGAGTCTCTCAATGCCCGCTACCGGCGGGCAATCAAGGCACGGGGGCACTTTCCCTCCGAGCAGGCCGCGCTGAAGTGTCTGTACCTGGTAACTCGTTCTCTGGACCCGACCGGTGTAGGCAGGGCACGATGGACGATGCGGTGGAAACCAGCGCTCAACGCGTTCGCGATCACCTTCGGCGACCGATTCCCGGCAGCCGAAACCTACTGATGGAAACCGCCGGAAACACCGTTAGCGAGATAGTCCCGCACTCGGCGCACAAGGGCTGCGCCCTAGGGTATGCCCTGCGATGGCCGCCTGTTCTCGGAGATGAGGAGGCGAGGATCCTCTCATGCCGGCACCGACGGGTTTGTTCGTATCCGTCGGTGCGGGAACCGGTGGGTCCGCAGCGGCGATGGACGCCGAGGACAATCCGACAGTCGTGAGTAACAGCAGTGCCGCTATGTGACGAGTCATCATGTCTTTCCTGTCGCGATTGCGTCGCACCAATTGTGCATTCACACAACCAGATTCACGCTACTCCCGTCAGCGACTTGCATTCTGGGGAGGCAGCCGGAGCAGATGACCAACGGGAAATCGATTGGTATGTCGGTTGTCATCGGTACAGGGTGGTGGGGGAGCGGTCCGTGGCGTGCGGGTCTGGTGCGCACTCACACCTTGGGTAGCCAGCCCGACCAGGTCGGCGACAGCACAAAGCCCCGTCCCTGGGGGTCTTTGCACGCCGTGGTTCCCTTGTCGTCGACCCCGCACGTCGCCCCATACACAGTGAGAGTGTGAAATGGCGGCAGTACCTTTTGCGGTGGCGAACCTTCCGAGCAATTCGAGGCGCCTCGTGGCCATTGCTGCACACCTTGACTCGTACTAATCAAGTTGTATCGATAGATGGACTGCGTCGGATCGCATATTGCCGGGGGTATCGAGGGGAGATTGTTGCCACCGCATGAGGCCCCGGGGGGTTGGTCAAAACCGCATTGGATTCCATCGGGGGTATTGAATGAGTATTTGATGAGCTTGTTAGGCCGTCCGGGGTTGTCGAGCTGCTGAACGTAGTCGTCTGGGTTGACGGGGGTGTAGCTGCTCATGTCTGGAAACTTGCCGGGTTGTACTGAATTGCTTGCGTCCGTCGGTGCGGGCGTTGGTGTAGGCGGGTCAGCAGTGGCCGTGCACGCCGAGGACAGCCCTGCAGCCGCGAGTACTAGCAGTGTCGCCACGAAGCGAAGCATCATGTCCGTCCTATCGTGAATGTGACCACGCTTGTTTCACCGGTCACCGGGTGTGACGTTAACGTCGATGTGTTGCACGTCGTAGTGCACTGGCCCGTTGTTCGGCCACCATTGGCTGCCGAAGATGCCGAGATTATCGAGCGTGGAGCCCGGCAGAATGTATCCGCCATATGGTGCCGGAACGAAATTCGGTGAATTGGCACCATTGCTCATCACCACAGTCGGCGGTGCGTCCAGTCTGGCAACAGTTGCCGGGGCATCCCCGACGTGCACCTCCACGGTAGGCACGTTCGTGTCACCGCGGCCGCTGTGGAAGTTTGTGCCGGAGAGGACAGGTTTGCCGTCAACGTCCCTGAAGCTGATCTCGCCCCAGTTCTGACCGGGAGGGGTGATTGTGGTCGGTGCTGGTTGTCCTGCGGCTCCCCAGGTGTTGTCAGCGGGGTTGAAGGGCTGCCAGGCTCCGCGGTCAGTGATGTGTTCGGGGTCAACGCGATACATGGAAACGCCTTGGGTGCGGTCGAATGCATCGGCGGCGATGTAGACGTTGCCGTCGCTTCCTTGGTAGCCGCTGATTTGTGTCGGCGGACTTGAGGTGTTGGTGCCCACGGGTGCATTGTTCGGCCCAGGGTCGCCGTTCGGTGTCCAGGGCTGGTAGCTGCCCTCAACAGGTTTCCAACCACCTGCGGGATCGTTGTTGACTTCGACCATCCAGGAGCCGCCCTTGGGGTTCAGGCCCTCGCTGGTGTTGGTGCCGACGACCATCATGTAGGTCTTGCCGTCGCGGGTGGTGATGCTGCCTGCGGGCAGGGCGTTGTTGGCTCCCGCGGCTAGGGCCGCCGGGGGTAGCGGGAACAGCGTATTGGGGCCTGGGGATTCGTTGGGTAGCCCACTGTTGAGGTTGGTGCCAGTCAAGGGCGCACCGAAATGTGGATTGCCGTTCTTGTCGAAGGTGACCGGCACTGCGACGGAGGGGTAGTGCGGATTGCCGGGACCACCCACGTCGGGCTTACCGTAGGAGTCCCCAAAAATCGCCACTTGCTTGCCGTTTGGCAACGTGACGACCTCGCCCAGATCGGCAGCCTTGATGCCTGGGATCCCGTCGCGGTTGGTGGTGCCGGCGACCGGGCCATTATTGCGGACCTGGCCGGGAGCCAGCGGTCCATTGGTGGGCACGCCCAGCAGCTCGGGCAGCGTCGTGGCTGGTGTCGTGGGTTCCGGCATCCCGGTCGATTTGGCCATCGCCTTGGCCAGCTCGGCGTCAATGCGGTCGCCTTCGGCCAGGGCATCGGCGATGCGCGCCTCTAGGTCAGCGATCTTCTGCGATACGGCAGTTTTGGTCTCGTCGTCGAGGTACTCGTAGCTGGCTGGGACTTTGACCTGGTTGGTGGTTTGGTCCACCTCGACGGCAGGGTTGGCGGCTGCGTCATCGAGAATGTTCTTGACTGTGGTGGCGAGCTTTTCGGCGTCTTGTTCGGCGTGGTCCATCGCGTTGGCTGCTGCCGTCAAGTCCTCGGCTCTGACATCGTGGGCGGCTGCGGCCATGAGCATGGAGGCAGTGGCTTCCTGGGCGGCTTCGCCCTGCCAGGTGGAGGCGTGCACCAAAGCTTGGTAGAACTCGGATGAGTTGGAGTGACCGGTCGCCCGGTCATGGGTGGCTGTCGCGAGGTCGGCGATTTCGGGAACCCAGTCCCGAAGCCCTTGCAAGGTCAGGGGCACGACCGCTGCCTAGAGCGCCGAGCCCGCGTCGCTGATCCGCTCGGAGCCTTCGTCGTCTGTCTGCGTGTAGGCGGCAGCGGCGGTGCGGTGACCATCTGCGTGCTTGGTGAAATGCTCACCGAAGCGCGTGCCGTCGCTTTCCCATGCCCCCAGCAACTGGGGCAACGCGGCCCCGGCCAGCCCGGATCCCAACGCCGCCTGCCCTGCACGCTGGTGAGTCGTGGCATGTGTCGTGGCGAAAGCGGCGGCATGACCGTCGATCTTGTCGGCCGCCATGTGCAATTCCGACGGACTGACCTTCAACGGCTCAGGCACGAGAACCTCCCCCAACAGATGACCTCTATGAGCCAGTTTACTGTTTCAGCGTTTGTCGCCGGTGCACCAATCTCAGTCCAATGCGGGAGGTCGGCCATCACGTTGTCTGGGTCGGTATCCACGGGTACAGGCAGCTCGGTCCGGCGGCACAAAATCGCTTTGGGCGCGGCCTGATTGGCTGAGACCATTGCTCAGTGCAACATTCCGTTCTGCAGTGGGCATGACCTCGCAGATGCCGCTGTCCGCTGAATGGCCTTCCCTGGCCGACGACCTCGGATTGGCTGACGCCCTGTTCGGCAGCCGCGGGCACGCGCTCGTGGCGACGTGGCTGGAAGCCGAGACAGCGCGGACCAACGACATGGCGTTCGCGCGATCATTCTCAGATCACATCGACTTGCCCGGGGTCAACGTCGACGACTACTTGCATCGGCGGATCCGCACGTCGTCGGGAGACCTGTTGGGCGGCATCCGGTTCTACGGGCGCGACGTCACCCGCCCGTTCGTCGACATCATCGCCCACAGCTTCGACGACCTCGATCGGCTGTGCGACTGCGTCAGCCGGGAATGGTCGACATTTGCGCCGCCCCATCTCCGTCTCCGGGCGCGACCAGGTCGCCTCAGCGGCGCGAACACCCTGCTCGACAAGAGCGTGTACGTGGCCCGCTACCGCGACATGCGCCCACCGGCCCCGCATGTCTGGCTCCATCCCTTCGATCGGGTCGAGGACGCCGAAGCGATCATGAGTGCCCGGTATCGCGTGTTGGCGGTAGACGATCCAGCGTTGGCCCGCAACGTCTTTCCGTCGACCTCTGCCGATCTCGCCGCGTGGCACGAGACGTGGCAACTACGCGCGATACGGACACGCGACGCAGTCGTCGGAATCCTCGCGGTGGCCCCCGGCGCGATCGGCTGGATCGCCGGCGACGAGATCAACGAGGAGGTCATCGCAGTCGAACACCGTGGCCACGGATACGCCGCCCACGCCCAAGCCGCGTGGGCGGCGCACGTCGCCCGCGATCAGCGCCAACTCCTCATCGGCACTATCGATCGGCTCAACACCGCCTCGCGGAGGACAGCCGAGACCGCGGGCCGCCGCAGAGTCCTCGACGTGGTGTTCGTCGCGCTAGGTGATGACTCTCGGTAGTGCCGCGGTGCTGATGAATCGCCACGGAGACAACGCTTTTAGCGGCGCAGCCAGCCTTCGGCTAGCCAGCGGCGGGTAGAGCCGGTGAGTACGAGGACGATGATGGTGATGGGAAGTATCACGCCGATTACCACACTCAACGGTTGGACAACCGACTCCGACGTCGGCCATACGCTGGACCACACCGCGTACTCGAGGATCTGCAACGGCACGAACGTGAGTGCGGCACCGACGGTGACCCACCGGCCCGCGCGATTGCGCCGAGTCAACAACACCGCGCGAACCACTAGCGCCGCGGCGGCAAGGATACGGAGAACTCCGTTGGCGACCATGAAATCGGGAATCCACTCCCGTAGTGAAGTCGCGCCGTCGGACGAGTCCGACGAAGTACGGATGTAGCCGGCGCCGGCGATTAATTGAAGAAGCGCGGTGATGAAGCCGAGCGCAATGGCCGTGCCCGCGGTGCCCTTGCCTGCGGGTCGAGGCTTCGCGTAGGGGTAACCGGGGTACTGCTGCGGATACCCCGGCTGTGGGTAGTAGTGCTGCTGTGGGTACGACTGCTGCGGCGGGTACGGCTGCTGAGAGTAGGGCTGCTGCGGCGGGCCGGGTGGAGGAGGACCCCAGTTCGGCCCGGGTTGCTGCTGCCACTGGTTCATGCCGGCTGACGCTAGCAGCGTCAGCTCGCCGTCCGGGTACACGTGTTGCCTACCCTGGCGATCCGGCATTCTCAAGGCATGATACTGCGTCGCGTCCGCCGGCGGCCTGCCGCCGCCTGTGCTGCCGTTGTGCTCGCGGCTGCCATCTGCGCGGCGTGCTCAAGCTCGCAGCCCACGGCACCCACTGAAGGAATCGACGGGCAGGAGGCCACGCAATGAGCATCGAACCTGAAGTCCGCACGTCGGCCGGCGTCGTGGGGGGCAGATGGGAGAACGCCGTCGCGGTCTTCCGCGGCATCCCCTACGCCGAGCCGCCCGTTGGTTCCCGTCGGTTCGCGGCTCCCGTTGCGGCCCAGCGGTGGGATGGCATCCGCGACGCGGGGGAGTTCGGGCCGCCCGTGCCCCAGGCGGCCCACTCCGAGGAATCCGCCGACTGCCTGACCCTCAACGTGTGGTCGCCCGAGCTCGGCGCCGTGGGGCTGCCGGTGATGGTGTGGATCCACGGGGGCAAGTACCTGGAGGGCAGCTCCGCCAACCCGCACTACGACGGTGCGCTTCTCGCGGCGTCCGGCGTGGTGGTGGTCAGCATGAACTATCGAGTGGGCGTGGAAGGTTTCGCGCACATCGCCGGGGCCCCGAACAATCGGGGCATTCTCGACCAGGTCGCGGCGCTGCGGTGGGTGCAGGACAACGTCGCCGCGTTCGGCGGCGATCCGGGCAACGTCACCGTGTTCGGTGAGTCCGCGGGCGGTGGGTCCGTGGCCGCACTGCTCGTCATGCCGTTGGCAGCGGGCTTGTTTCGTCGTGCAATAGCGCAGAGCATGCCGGGCACCTACTTCTCCGAGGGACTGGCTGCCGCGATCTCCGCGGCGATCGCGGCGGAACTCGGTGTGTGCGCCACTGTCGGTGAGTTGGCGGACATCCCGCCGCGTGCGGTCGTCGACGCGACGGATGCGGTGCTCCAGAAGATGCCGCAGTTCATCGACTCCTGGGGTCCCATGGTGACGACACCTACCCCGTTCTCGCCCGTCGTCGACGGCGTCCTGCTCCCCGACGCACCGTGGCGTGCGCTTGCCGGCGGTGCCGCGCGGGACGTCGAACTGCTCGTCGGGCACACCCGCGACGAGTACTCGCTGTCCATGCCCGACGGCGTAGTGACCGACGAGCAGGTGACCGCCGCACTCGAGCATCTCGCGCCGAGGTCGGACGCCAGCGGTGGCTACCGCGCCGCGTATCCCGACGCCACTCCCGGGCAGCTGTATGAACTCGTCAACTGCGACTGGCTGTTTCGAATGCCCAGCCAGCATCTTGCCGAAGCCGCGCATACCGGCGGGGGACCAGTGTGGCTGTATGAATTGTGCTGGAGCTTCAACCGAGAGGAGCGCGCCTCGCACAGCCTCGATCTGCTGCTCGTGTTCGGCACACTCAGCGTCGACGACGTACGCGGCCACCGGTCCGTCCGTCCGAACGCCGCGAGTGAGGTCAGTCGCGTCTCCGAACAGATGCGGAGCGACTGGGTGAAGTTCGCGACCATGGGCAACCCCGGCTGGGCACCCTACGACCCGGGCATGCGATCGACCCGTGTCTACGACGCCGACCCCACCACCGAGCCCTATCCCGAGGAGCGCTCGCGACGCATCTGGCAGGCGCACCAATTCGACACTTTGGACCTGTCGACCTAGGCACCCAGTGGTGGCATCACGGTGCCCACGGCGGGACTCGAACCCACACGAAATCCGGTGTAGGAGACCGGTGCTCTGTCCTGTTGAGCTACGCGGGCCAAGCGTGGTGCGATTGGTACCCCTGGAGAGAATTGAACTCCCATCCACAGCTTCGTAAACTGGCGCTCTATCCGTTGAGCTACAGAGGTGTGGCAGGTTGCACGGCGCCCCTGGCAGGACTCGAACCTGCAACCGCCGGTTCCGGAAACCGGTGCGCTATCCGTTGTGCTACAGGGGCTTTGCGGAGGCGGAGGGATTCGAACCCCCAGCCGCGAGTCACGCAGCGGCTCGTTAGCACCGAGCTGCATTACCGTTCTGCCACGCCTCCCGATGTGCGAGTGGTAGCGCGAGTCCTACAGGCCCAGCTGGTCGGCAGCGATCGAGACGACTGGGCTGTCCACTGCCGGTAGTCGGACCTGCACATTGCCATCGAGATCGACGCCGCTGCCCACGATCCGGACGAACGGGGTTCCGACGGGAAGGCCCTGGACGGGAACGCCCGAGGAATTGGTGGGGTGATCGGTCAGCAAGATCGCTCGCTTCTTGGCCAGACGCGTCCGGTCGATGGTGATGGGCTCGGGCGCCCGGGCCCCCGGCCACAACAGCCATCGGTCGGGGTGTTCTTGGCGGCGGCACTCGGCAGCGAACCCATGCGTCTTCGTGGGGTCAGCGGCGAAGGTCTCGTACTCGCGAAGGTCGATGCCGTAGTACTCCTCCCACTCCCCGTTGCGTTGGGGCATTAGGGTTTTCAGATAGCGGCGGCCCGTTTTCGCTCGATCCCGAGTTCCACGAACAGAAATCCATCCCGGAATGCGTGCGTCGTCTCGAAGGTGAGCACTCTCGGTGGGGCAGATGTCGTCGCCGTGTCGACGGGCTCAGCCACGGGACGGACCTCCGCTTCTGCCGAACCTCCCGCGCCGCGCGGTTGCTTGCCCTTGCCATCCCGACGGCGGTCCTCGTCGGTTCCGTGAAGTCGAAGGCCGAGTCGAACGATCCCCATGGCTACACCCATTACCAACGCAGCCAACACCGTGCCCACGACGAACGCGACGAGCGGGTAGTAGAACGTGTAGCCGTCCGCGTGCCACGCCCGAATCACGGCGATCACATACACGGCTATCACCGACAGCGGCATCCCGACGACAGCCAGAACCACGCCGATGAAGGCGATTCCCGGTGCGCCGCTGTCGCTGAGCATGACACTCATAGCGCCGAGATAGATGGACAACCACACCCACCCGATCAGCACGATGCACAGGAGAACCGTCGCAATCGTGTCGAGAACCTGCATCGAGCCATTCTTGCTGATGGCCGCTCCGGAATAGCGCTCGACAGGCGGGCGTGCTCACCGACTGAGCTCAGCGCCAAACCTTGAACATCTGGTTGTCCGGGGAGGAATCGAACCTCCGGCCTCCGCCATATCAGAGCGGCGCTCTCAACCAACTGAGCTACCGGACACCGGCGCCCCGCGCGGGACTCGAACCCGCTCCGCCGCCTTGAAAGGGCAGAAGACAACCCATATCCGAACGGGACTTGGTACTGCGCTGCCTCGTCAGGACTCGAACCTGAACTCCCCGGAACCAAAATCCGGTGGGTTACCGATTACCCCACGAGGCACGATGTTTCGCCCGCCGCTGACCAGCCAGGATTCGAACCCAACCGACTGATCCAGAATCAGCCATGCTACCGATGACACCACGGGTCACTGCGCTGGAGTTGTGCGTGCGGAGGGATTCGAACCCCCTGCGCCCGAGGGCAGCTGGCCTACAGCCAGTCGCGACGAACCATATTCGCCTCACACGCCGGGCATCTCACGGGCTCCCCGGGCAGGAGTCGAACCTACAGTCGCGGATCAACAGTCCGCCGGTTTACCGGTTAACCGACCGGGGATTGAAGAGCGGGTGTGAGGGGATGGCCATGTCTGCGTACCTCCTCTCCGTGTGTACTGGGTATGAAACATGGTTGCGCGGGCAGGATTTGAACCTGCGACTTCCGGGTTATGAGCCCGGCGGACTTCCGAACTGTCCTACCGCGCATGGTGTTTGACGTACCCCTGGGAATGCGGTGCGCCGTGGGGGTTTCGATCCCCCGTCCCCGGATTAAGAATCCAGTGCTATGCCAACTCAGCTAACGGCGCCCGTGGTGTGTGGGCCGCCCGGGACTCGAACCCGGAACTCAAGGGTAAAAGCCAAGAGTGATACGCGATTTCACCAACGACCCGCTGTCATCTACATCCGGCAGGAGTCGAACCTGCACGCCCGATCACGGGCACCGGAGCCTGAATCCGTCATCCCCCCGTCGATTCGCTCGCCCCCGGGCCACGCC
>Ga0137415_10007687_pt1 | contig 10688 bp, 10 predicted proteins | sample CZODoug3_1_1_16f_FD_183082 | JGI IMG/M metagenome (GOLD analysis project Ga0137415, IMG submission 183082) | Vadose zone soil fungal communities from Angelo Coast Range Reserve, California, USA - CZODoug3_1_1_16fungal (Hybrid Assembly) | ecosystem: Environmental > Terrestrial > Soil > Vadose...
CTCGCCTGCAGCGCAGCCTGGACGGCCTGCTGACTCGCGTCCGCCAGGTGCTTCTCCTCGAGCTCCTGCCGGCCGAAAGCGCTCACGACGCGGATCGACTCGAGGCCCTGCTGCACTACGCTGAGCAGATCGCTCTCTCGCCGCCGCAGCTCCCGCGTGGCTGCCTTGATCGCCCTCCTGAACCGCCCGACGAACAGCAGCAAGAAGGGCGCGACCGCGACGGCGACGAGCGCGAAGTCCCATTCGAGCCAGAACATCAGGCCGAGCATCCCCGCGATCGTCAGCAGATCGATGGCGATGCCGAGCGTCGTCGACGACGCGAACCCCTGGATGGTCGCGATGTCGTCGGTGATGGTGCTGAGCAGCGCCCCGGTCCGATGCGTGTCGTAGTAGGCGAGCGACAGGCGCTCGAGGTGATGATAGACGCGCACGCGCAGATCGTTGGCCACCCATTGGCCGACGCTCTCCGTGTAGTAGTTGTCGACGTACGAGGCGATCGCGCCGAGCACGGCGATGATGACGCCGCCGAGAGCAGCCGCTGCAGCGATCCGAAGAGCGCCTTCGCCCGGCATCCAGCTCGCGATGTCGCGCAACCAAGCGGGCGGCTCGTGCGCGCCGATCACATTGTCGAGCACGATCTTCAGCGGCCACGGCGCGGCCAGGCCCATGGCCGTCTCGATCGCCGTTGCCAGAAGGACGATGGCAAGCCACCCCCGGTAGGGTCGGAGCAGGTTGGCGATCAGGCGGCCCATGCCGTCCGGAGGTGGGCGCCGTTCGCGGCTTGCGCTGTGGAACGCCCCCACAGCCGTTGTCGAATCAGTCCCCATGGCCGTGGGCGACGTTAGGCAATTTCCCGGCCACTCTTGGTTCGGGCTGCAAAGGCCTGCCTTTGGTCGATTCGGTAGCACGGCTGTCAAGCGAGTGCGCATCGCTTGTATGCCGATCCGACGGGACGGGTCGCGTCAATGGCTCAGCTGCTCCCGCTGCACTTCGGAGATGGCCACCGAGAGCCAGTATCGCGCGTCGGCCAGGTCCTCCCGCTCAACCGACTCGCGAGCGTACTGCACCGCCTCCTGCGCGGGAAACGGCAGCGCCGGAAACGCAAATTCCAGCGTGTCGAGCACCTCGGAGTTGCCGAGCGCGAGCTGGTACTGTGCGTCCGACAATGCCGAGACCGCTTGCTGCGTCAACTCGCGCGCCTGCTGCGTGCGCACCGCCACCGCCTCCCTGCGCGCCTGGTCCTGCGCGAGTTGCTCGCGGAGCGCGGCGACCTGACCGTTGAGTTGCCACATCTGCTCGGTCTGCGCGTCGGCGCGTGCCTGCAGCAACTGCTGCTCGAGCGCTGCGCTCCGGCTGCGCAGCTGGGCCATCTCGTCCGCGGCCGGTCCACCGTCCGGGGGCTCGGCGCCACTTCTATTCATACTTTCGCCGGCGGGGGCTTCTTCCTCAGTCCTTGGAATCGAGCCGGGCAGCTCGCCCAGATAGATCGGGCCGCCGTCCGCCGGGATCCATACGCCCAGGCCGCCGTCTCGGGCCGGACCGGACGCCTGTGACGGCGCGCTGGCCGCTCGTCCACTGGCCTCGAGCGATCCGGCTGCACCATCCGGGCCGGTTTGCAGCACGGAGAGGCTAGCGGCGGCACCTACGAGCGCGGCGAATAGACCCTTCAACATGAGTCTGGCCGCTACCCCTTCACGATGACACCGCAGGCGATGCGATCGCCGGAGTTCCCCGCTGGATCAGTGACGTCATCGTCCGCCTTGGCATGAACCACCAGCGACGAGCCATCGCCGTCGAACAGGCTGTCGGGCGTGCCAGTTTCCAGCGTCACGTCTGGCACCAGCACTTCGACCGTCAGCTTGCGGTTCGCTGGGATGAAGATGTCGGGCATGTCGCCCGCGTGCTCGCCTTGCGGCGACTTGATTCCGTGCTTGTGGCCAGCGGGGTTGAAGTGACCTCCGGCGCTCTGAAAGGTTGGCGCCTCGCACTTGCCGGTCTGGTGGATATGGAAGGCGTGCTCGCCGGGGGGCAGGTTCTGGAACGCCGCGCGAATCAATACTCCATGCGGCGTCTGCTCGAGCACGACGGAGCCTGCGCTCTTGCCGTCGGCTGTCTCCAGACGGGCGACGCCGAGGAGCTTCGCATCGGCGCCTGCAGCGATCGGGGAAACCATCGAAACGAGTCCGGCGACGAGAATGGCGCGGTTCACTGACCCTCCTGGTCCTGCGCGTAGGCGCTCGGACCTCCTGAGCAACTTCCGGACCATCCCTGGCTTCTGGCAACACGGGCGATTCGGCGACACGGATGTCTAATGCCCGCCAATCGCTGTCCAGGGATCCGACAGGCATGCGGGTAGATCGCCCACCCCGCCTTGCGAAAACGGCGCCGACAACCACGCAGATGTCCGGCGCTCACGATGCCTTCCGCGTTCCCACGCGGTTCCACACGGTCTTGTGGATGAGCTTGCCCATCGGTGTCGTGCCGAACGCGAACACACGCCTGCGCGCTTCGTCGCCGACGTTGCCGCCTAGGGAGAAGAAGCGGCCCATCCAGTGCGACCAGCGCACCAGGCTGGCGTTGGCAGCCCGGCGCTCGCACTGGTACGCGAAGATCGCGCGATCGATCGCGGCCTCGTCTGGGCTGTCGACGGTTCGCCGGCGGAGTTCCGTCGAACCGATCTCGTTTCAGGAGAGTCTGCTCGCATCCGAGGCGTGGAGGAGAGCATGTTCTGGATGGCCGTCGACGAGCGTGGCGGTTTTACGTCAAGCAGCGGGTGCCACGTAAACAGCAAAGAGCCCGACGCCAGCCCCATCGATTGCTGGACGTGGATCCGTGATCTCGAGACGGGAACAGGAGTCGCTTACGCCGATGTGGGCGGCGGCGGAGTCGCGATGGACGACCACATCTCCTCTTTCGGGATCTGCCCTCTCTTCGAGACTCGCTGGAGGACAGACGCAACGCACCCGCGGTGAGTGAGACGTCCCCCTCCGAAGGTCGTTGCTGATCAATCCATGGACACCATGTCGGAGCCAAGACATCGCGGCCGGCTAGCGCGTGCTCCAGCGAGGAGTGCTGAACGCGCAAGAACTGGCGCGATCGTTGCTTTGTCGGGCCCGAACGAGGCTTGGCGCTGCGGAAAGGTCGGCTGGAGGCAACCGGAATGGCAGACAGCCCGGACGTGAAGCCATCGAACGCCGACGCGTCCCCTGGCGACGGCAGGGAACGCGAGGGACTCTGCAAGCCGGCTGGCGCGTCCAACCCGATCTCCAGACGAAGCCTGATCAAGGGAATCATCGCTAGCGGCGCGGCAGTTTCCTCCGCGAGCTATCTCTTCCGAGCCACCGCCGCACTGGGTCAGACCACCGGCGTTGCCGAGCGGCTCATCACTCTCAACGTCAACGGACAGCAGCGCCGCGTCGACGCCATGAAGCAAGAGACATTGGCGTGGACGCTTCGGTACAAGCTCGGCTTGACCGGCACCAAGCTTGGCTGCGATCGCGCCGAGTGCGGCGCCTGCACAGTCCTGATCGACGACGTGCCTCATTACGCCTGCTCGATGCTCTCGCATACGGTGCGGGGCAGGAAGGTGTTGACCATCGAAGGCCTGGCAAGCGCTGGCGGAACGCTCCATCCCGTGCAGCAGGCCATCATCGACGAACAAGGCTTCCAGTGCGCCTTCTGCATGTCGGGCTTCGTCATGTCGGCGGTCGGATTCCTGAAAACGAATCCGAATCCCAGCCGCTCGGAGCTGGCGCACGGCATCTCGGGGAACCTCTGCCGCTGCCAGGACTACGACAAGATCCTCACCTCGATGATGCGCGGCGCAGAGCTGATGAGGAGGGGTTGACGGTGGCAGACGAAGCCAAGAAGCCCGAGTACGGCGCCCAGTACAAGCTGATCGGCAAGAACTATCCCACCGCGGACCTCTACGCGAAGGTCACGGGCAAGGCGAAGTACGCGGAGGACTTTCGGGCGGAAGGCATGCTGTTCTGCAAGCTGCTGCTCAGCCCGATGCCGCATGCGCGCGTCAAGAGCATCAATGCCCGCAAAGCGCTCGCGATGCCCGGCGTCAAGGCGATCCTGACCGCGGCCGATCTTCCTCCTCCGGCCGACAGCCTCACCGACCTGGGCACGGTGATCAAGGCGAACAAGAAGGGAGAGCGACCGCTCACCATGGAGCCGCTCTACGCGGGGGAACCGATTCTCGCTATCGCTGCCGTCGACGAGCTCACGGCGGCGGAGGCGATCGAGGCGATTGAAATCGAGTTGGAGCCGCTTCCGTTCGTCATCGATCCGCTCGACAGCCTACGACCTGGTGGGCCGAACCCAAGAATGGACGGCAATGTCTGGGTCCAACATCCGGTGCCGCCAGCCACCTCCGGGGCGCCCGCACCGTCTGCGCCGCCCCCCGACATCGGGGAGCTCAAGTGGACGTCGGCCGATTTCGCCGCTGCCGGCGAGGGCCAGCTACCAATGGGCAAGGCGCAGATTGATTGGTCGTTCGGCGATCTCGACGCCGCCTTCAAGTCAGCCGCCCTGATCCTGGACGAGACGTTCCTGACCCCTGATACGAGCCATCAACCTCTCGAGACCCGTACTACGATGGCCTACTGGAGGAACGGGAAGGTCTACATCCACACGGGCACCCAGAGCACTGCTCAAACCGTGCCCGTCATCGCGGGATGGGTCAACGTCGACCGACAAAATGTCGTTCTCATCAGTGCGTATACCGGCGGCGGATTCGGCAGCAAGGTCACTGCGGGAATCTCCCTCGCCATTCCAGCGCTGCTCTCGAAGAAAGCCAACGCCCCGGTGATGATGCGGATCACCCGCGAAGAGGAGCATTTCATCGGGCGCGCCCGGCCCGGTTTCGTGGGCCGGATGAAGGTCGGGTTCTCCAGGGAAGGCCGGATCAGTGCGCTCGACATGTTCGTCGTCTCCAACAACGGCCCCTACGAGCAGCAAGGAGACGCCTCGAACTCGAGCGACATCATCTCGCTTCTTTACCAGCCCCAAGCGATGCGCTTTCGCGCCGTAACGGTTCTGACGAACACGCCGCCACGCAGCGCGCAGAGCTCGCCCGGTGGCCTGCAGGGGATCGCCATCATCGAGCCGATCATAGCGAAAGCCGCGCGGAAGCTCGGAATCGATCAAGTCGCCATCCGGTACGTCAATTGCCCCGACGGAAAGGCGCCGTTCGGACAACCGTCGGCGCAGAGCAAGCAAAGGCATGCGACCAGCGCATTCCTCAAGCAAGCACTCGATCGCGGCGCGGAGCAGTTCAGGTGGCGGGAGCGAATCGCGCGAGCGAAGCGCATCGGTTCGAAGGCGCGCGGCGTCGGCGTGTCCCTGAGCTGCTTCCACGGCGGCACGACTGGTTTCGACGGGCTCATCGTCATCAGGCCGGATGGCCGGATCTGCTTCCAATCCGGGATCGGTAATCTGGGAACGGAGTCGGTGATCGACGTCCACCGCGCGGGCGCAGAGGTCCTCGGAGTACCGTGGGAGAAGTGCGACGTGGTGTGGGGCGACACGTCGAAACACCTTCCGTGGACCTCTCCGCAGGGCGGCAGTCAAACGACGTACGCGATGACGCGCGCGGCGCACGCAGCGGCGACGGAGGCGAGAAAGAAGCTCCAGGAGATAGCGGCCAAGACCCTCGGTGGCAGGCCGGAAGAGTATGAGGTCGCGAACGAGCGCGTCTTCCGCAAGACAGGGGGCGCGGGCATGACGCTGGCACAGGCGGCCCGGCGCGCCATCGACTTGGGTGGCAGGTACGACGGACACGAGGCTCCGGCGGACGTGAACAGCTTCACCAAGGCCTCAGTGGCGGCGCTGGCAGGCCAGGGGCTCGTGGCGGCCGCGAAGGACAACTACCCTCACGACGGCGTCGCGTTTTCCTACGTAGCGAGCTTTGCCGAGGTTGAAGTCGACCTCGAAACCGGTAAGTACGCGCTCGTCGACTTCCTCGCCTACGCCGACGTCGGCACCGTGATCCACCCGGCCGCTCTGGGCGGACAGATTCTGGGCCGATCGACGTTGGGGATCGGCCACGCGATCGGGCAGAAGTGGGTCTACGATCCCCAGTACGGCGTGATGGTGTCGACGCGTTTCTACCAGAACAAGCCGCCGACCATTCTCGACGTGCCCAGCAACATGCAGTGGCGAGCCCTGGACATCCCGGATCCGGAGACGCCGGTCGGCGCTCGTGGCATCGGCGAGCCACCTGTGGGTGGCGGCTGTGCCTCGGTCTTGAACGCCCTCTCTGACGCCCTGGGAGACGAGATCTTCCGGCGCGCCCCCGTCAACCTGGACACCATCCTGACCTCGCTCGAGGCCGGCCGGCCCATGCAGCACCCGCTGACGGCCCACATCTAGAAAAGAACCGCGGAGCGAACCAATGGCCGTCGTCCGGGACCCGATGCCTTCCTTCGAATTGTTCCAGCCGACCTCGGTCGCGGATGCGCAGAAGCTTCTCGCGCAACACGGAGAGAACGCCTGGATCCTCGCCGGCGGAATGGATTCGTTCGACTGGCTCAAGGACCGGATCAAGCGGCCCAAGGTGGTGGTCGACTTGAGCGGGGTCCAGGAGCTCAGGGGCGTGCGCGAGACCAGCGACGGCATCGAGATCGGCGCGATGACCACGCTCACCGAAGTCGCCACCAACCGCCTCATCAAGCAGAGATACGGTCTGCTCGCGCAGGCCGCCGGGCTCGTGGCATCGCCGCAGATCCGCAACCAGGGCACGCTCGGCGGGAACGTATCGCAAGATGCGCGGTGCTGGTACTACCGGGCCGGCTGGCCGTGTTACCGGGCCAGCGGGAACATTTGTTACGCAGATACGCCGGTGGGGCGGAACCGGGAGCACGCAATCCTCGGTGCAGACCGCTGTGTAGCAGTGAATCCCTCGGATACGGCCCCTGCCCTGATCGCGCTCGATGCAAGATTCGTCATTCGCAGCTCCAAAGGCGATCGCATCGTCGAAGCCGAGGAGTACTTCATCGGCCCGGACATCGACATCACCCGGCTGCACATCCTGAAGCCCGGCGACCTCCTCACCTCGATCCGCATTCCCTCGACCTGGGCAGGCACGCAGTTCTATTTCGAGAAGGTGCGCGATCGGAACGTCTGGGACTTTCCCTTGCTGAACGTCGCCTCCGCCCTGGTGGTCTCGGGGAGCACGATCGACCGGATCCGACTCTCGGTGAATGGCGCGGCCGCCCGCCCCCTGCGGCTCAAGGCGATCGAGGCGGCGGTCCGCGGGATGCCGCGCAGCACCGCAACCGGTGAGATGGCCGGACGGCTCGCCGTCCGCGGATCAATTCCATTGCAATTCAACGCCTACAAGATCCCGTTGATGAGGAACCTGGTGAAGCGCGCCATCATCGGGGTCGAGGAGGTCAAATGGGCTTACTAGAGCGCGGACTTCTCCAGTGGGCCGCCGATCCGTGGGGGAAGGTCGTCCCCATCCACATCGCGTGGTTCCTGATCTGGGTTGCGGCGATCGGGGGGCTGTGCTTCCTCGTCTTCCATGCCGTCTACGTTCGCTATTTCGCAAAAGCCAGGCTGTTCGCGGGCGGCGCTTCGTCCGAAGAGGCCGTGCCTCTTCCCGAACGCATTCCCCGTCACTCCCTGGTGGCGCGCCTGTTCCACTGGATCATGGCAGCGTCCATGCTCACACTGCTCATCACCGCGTTTGTTCCGAAGGTCGGGCCGCAGTTCGACTGGGTGACCTGGCACTGGATTGCTGGCTCGGTATTGACCGTCTCCGTCGCTTTCCACATCGTGCACGCCTCTTTCTGGCTCGATTTCCGTTCGATCTGGCCGGACAAGATCGATCTGCAGGACGCCTGGAGAAGGACCCTGCGCGCCTTTGGACGACCTACCCTGCCGCCGCGCAAGTTCGCCAAGTACCCGCTGGAGAACAAGCTCTACCACCTCGCAATCATCGCGACCGGTCTGTCTGCGATCGTCACCGGAGGATTCATGCTCCGCCGCGTGGAGACGATCTTCTTCACCCGGAACCCGTACCTCTTCAGCGACATGACCTGGGGATTCATGTACGTCCTGCATGGGTTGGCAGGGGTCGGACTGATCGCCCTGGTGACCATCCACGTCTATTTCGCCGTTCGTCCCGAAAAGCTCCCGATCACGCGGTCGATGATCTCGGGTTCGATGAGCCGCGACTTTTTCTTGAAGGATCACGATCCACGGCGATGGGTCGTCGGGACCTCGACTTCGAAGGCAATGAAGGGAAAGGCCTGAGATGCTGGCTGCGATCGCGGAACGGTGCAATGCCATCGAAGAGTGTTACGAGTTCATGCTTGCCTACGCGGCGCTCGGACTTCCCACGGAGGAAGGCAGCGAGTCCGGTGGGCGCATTCGGGAATTCCTCGGTCGCGCCATCGAAGCAGTGACGGCGCTGATCGAGAGCTGCACGACCGCCGCAGAAGGCGGAGAAGTCGAGCGGACCGCGCCGCACCAACCGTTCATGGCGGTGCTCGACCGGGACGCTCGGCATTCGCTCGCCGCGCTCGAGCTGGTCCTCGCCCAGCCATCGATCAGCTCCCAGCTGGTCGATAACCTCAATGCCTCGATCCATCTCCGTGCGCTGCTCACGGACCTGTTTCTTCTTGGCGAGATCGCGGGAGCGCGACGCACACCGTTGATGCCGGTGGTCGCGACCTCGGGTTGAAACTCCCGCAAGAGATCGACCAGCTGGTGGCGGACCGCTGGCGGCCGGCGGAAGGGTCCTTCTCGGACGCAGTTCGAGCAGCGGCGCACGGCGGGAGCGCCATGATCGATGCCAAGGGAGCGGCCGCGCCCGCGGGTCCGTGGACGGATGCCGAGCTGTTCAGCGAGGCAGCCCGGCGGGCGGCGGCCGCGGATCCGTTTGCGCTCTGCACCGTGGTCGGCACCGCGCGTTCCGCGCCGAGGGATGCGGGCGCCAAGATGTTGGTCGCGCCGGACGGGTCGATTTGCGGCTCGGTTGGGGGCGGACCGCTCGAGGCGAGTGTGATCTTCGAGGCGCTCCAGCTCCTGCGCAGCGGCGGCGCCGCCGGCATGCTGCGCTTCGCGTTGACTACGGCCGGCGATGCGGCCGATCCGCTGCCCCCGGTCCCGACAACGAGGGAGGACTTGGGCATGAAGTGCGGCGGCGAGGTGTCGATCTTCGTTGACGTCGTTCGGCCTGCGGCGCGGCTGGTGGTCTACGGCGCTGGGCACGTCGGGGAGCGGGTTGCCAATCTCGCCGCCGACGCAGGGCTGACCACGGTGGTGATCGACGACCGGCCTGCCTTCGCGCAGCCCGAGCGCTTCCCGCGCGCGGCCCAAGTGCGCTGCGCCGATCTGGACAAGGACCCGCTCGGCGGGCTTCGGCCGGGACCAGCGGACTTCGTAGTCATCCTCACCCGCTGCCACGCCTTGGATGAAGGCGTGTTGGAGGCCGCCCTGCAAACTCCGGCGCGCTACGTCGGCCTGATCGGCAGCCGGCGTAAGGTGGCGGTCATCCTGCGCTCCATCTCCAGCCGGCTTGGCCGCGATCCGCGGGAAGATCTGCGGTTGCACGCGCCCATCGGTCTCAAGGTGGGCGACAAGTCGCCGGGCGAGATTGCCATCTCCATCCTGGCCGAGGTGCTCCTGGTCAAGAACGAGGGCGAGCTGGCACACAACCGGCTCGCTTCAAGGGATTTCAGCCACTGATACGAACGTGAACAAGGAGGAAACCATGGCCTGCAAACAACATCCCTCTCATCCCCACACGCACGGCGCCGGATGCGGCCACGCTGCCATCGAGCACGAGGGCCACACCGACTATCTGCACGACGGACACTTGCACAGCGTTCACGCGGGGCACGCCGACGAGCATACGATCGGCATCGGTGGCAGAAACCCAGCCTCGTGCACGCCGCAGCACGCGTGCGACGACCACGCCAGAGGCCACCAGCATGACGCGAAGTGCGGGCACGCCAAAGTGCCGCACGGCGACCACGTCGACTTCATGGTTTCCGGACACCTGCATCATCCGCACGGCGACCACTGCGACGATCACGGACCGGTCCGAGCGGTGTAACATCCTGTGGGCGAGAGCATCCGGAGCGTGATCGCGATTGCCGGGAGTAGATAGGCGATGGTCACCCAGAACCACATCAAGGCGCCTGCGAACTCCTGGTCCTGGAGTGGCGAGAGGGCGAGGACCGGCTTGCGGCATGGTGCGACGGATAGACGACGCGACCGCAGAAGGCGAGAAACGCGGAAAGAGCGTCGCACGGCAAGGTCGCGAGAAACAGATACAGGGGAACGAAACCGCGGGGCCACGCATTGGAGCTGGGCCCGGCACCGATCATCCTGCTGGGAACCCCTGGTGTCGCGTTCGTTCGCGGCGTGCCTGGGCTCATCCGCCGGGCCGCAGGGATGTTCCTTCGTTCCGCCGCAGTTCGGCGGATCGGGCGCTCGCTGACACATCCCGTGTCCTGTTGGGTCCACGGGCCACCAGAAAAGAAGCCCAACGGCGAAGAAACTCGCTTGCTGGATCCCGTGCCACCAGTGCCAGCTCATGCCGAGCTCGTGCGCCGGCGGAACGTGCCACGCCACGACCACCGCCGTACCGGCGTACATCCTGCCCGTCACCTTCGGGAACCAGTAATAGAAGGCGGCAAAAACGGTGAAGAGGATGCCGCCGACGATCA
>Ga0137415_10007688_pt1 | contig 10688 bp, 9 predicted proteins | sample CZODoug3_1_1_16f_FD_183082 | JGI IMG/M metagenome (GOLD analysis project Ga0137415, IMG submission 183082) | Vadose zone soil fungal communities from Angelo Coast Range Reserve, California, USA - CZODoug3_1_1_16fungal (Hybrid Assembly) | ecosystem: Environmental > Terrestrial > Soil > Vadose...
GGTAAGAATGACCTTCGGCGACACGAGTCCGCCCTCTTCGCTGTCCGGTGCGCTCGTTTCGGCGCCCTCGCTCAGCGCGCGGCGGATGGCTGCGATGAGGTCGCGCGCCTGGGCGGGGGGCAGGGCGAGGAAGGCCCCGTCGGGCGTGCGCGAGATGGCGCGGCGTACCGTGTCTTCGATCATGCCGTCGAGCAGACACACCTCGAGGTGGGGGGCGCCGCGCGTCAGGCGATAGGTGATGGCGCGCCGGAGCTGTGTGCGGATGAATTCCGAGAGCTGCAGCGGATCGCTCTCGGTCTTCGCGGCGCTGGAGAGGCCCTCGAGGATCGCGCGCAGATCGCGAATGGATATCCCTTCTTCGAGCAGACGCCGCAAGACGTCCGCCAAGAGCGGAAGCGGGACCGGTTTGGGAACCACGTTGCGGACCGTGGCCGGCGCGACATGTTCGAGCTCGTCGAGGAGTCGCTGCGTCTCGGCGAGCCCAAGAAAATCGGCCGCGTGGGCGGCGAGAAGTGCGCGCGCCTCGGCCGCAATGAAGACCGCCGCCGCGTCGTCGTCGTCGAGGCTCTTGGCCACCGACACCGCGCGCGCAGGCACCTCGTGCAGCGAGAGCACCAGGTGCCGCGGCGCCAACCCCGAGTCGACGCGAACGCGGGGTGCAGGAAGCGGCACACCCAGTTCCGCAAAGAGGCTTTCCCGAAGGGCGTGCAACTGGGCGCGCACGTCCTCGAGCACGGGCTCGAGCTCCGCGCCGATGTCGACGCCCCAGGGCACGACGACCGGCACGAAGGGCAGCTCCCCCGGCGCCTCGCTGTCTTCCCGCGCGATCCGCAAAAGGTGCGCTTTGCGGTTGCGAGCGAGAAGAAACAGCGCCACGCCGATCACGGCGAACGGCACCGTCGGAAGCCCCGGCGTGAGGGCCAAGAGCAACACGAACCCGCTGGCCACGAACAGCGCGCGCGGCGCACCGAAAAGCTGGCGCGCGAGCTCCTGGCCGAGAGGCGTGTCTGGCTCCTCGCTGGCGACGCGGGTGACCAGCACGCCCGCGCCGGTCGACAGTACCAGCGCCGGAATCTGGGACACGAGCCCGTCGCCGATGGTGAGAAGCCCGTATCGCTGGAGCGCGAGGGTGACCGGCAATCCGCGCTGCACCACGCCGATGGCCAGCCCTCCGAGAATGTTCACGGCCGTAATGACCAAGGAGGCGATGACGTCTCCCTTGACGAACTTCATCGCCCCGTCCATCGCGCCATAGAATTGGCTTTCGCGCGAAAGATCGCGGCGGCGGCGGCGGGCCTCCGCCCCATCGATGGCGCCGCTGCGCAGCTCCGCGTCGATGGCCATCTGCTTGCCGGGCATGGCATCGAGCACGAAGCGCGCCCCGACCTCCGCCACGCGTTCGGCGCCCTTCGCAATGACGATGAATTGGATGACCGTCAAAATGAGAAAGACGACGCCGCCGACCACATAATTGCCCTGGACGACGAAGTATCCGAAAGCATGAATGACCTGCCCCGCATTCGCCTGAAGCAAAATCAACCGCGCCGATGACACGTTCAAGGCCAGTCGAAACAGCGTCGTGAGGAGCAAGATGGTCGGAAACGCCGCGATGCCCAGCGCATCGGGCACATAAAGGACCACCAGGAGGATGGCCACCGAGAGCGACAGATTGGCGCTCAGCAGGATGTCGAGAAGCCACGTGGGCAGCGGCACGATCATCATGGCCACCACCGCCACCACGATGAACGCCAAGACGGCCTCGGCGCCCCCTAGGAGCCTCGCCTTTGGCGACGCCAGACCTGACGACGACAGCCCCCGCCCGAGCCCAATCCGCTCCGCAAACGTCCGCTCCGTTGCCATTCAGGGACCTCTTATACGAAACGCCGTTGCTGCGGCTCAACACGCCCAAAAAAAACAGGCGAAAAAACAGACGAAAAAAAAACGGACCCGAAAAACCTCGCCGGCAAATGATCCAGAGACACAAGGAAACTTCGGCGGCGTATTCTTAACAATTCTTCAACAGCCCGCCTGTGCAGCACAAGCCTAAGCGGTTATAGTGAGAAATTGGACGTCTTATGACCGGATCACCCAATACGCGGCGGAGCGCTCGGCGGTCGAGCTGGGGCATGTCCGACGTGGGACGCAAGCGGAAAACGAACGAAGACGCCTACTTCGTCGACGACGAGATCGGCCTGTACATCGTGGCAGACGGGATGGGCGGGCATGCCGCGGGAGAAATCGCCAGCCGCGAGGCCACGCACACCATCTACGCGATGATCAAGGAAGCCATCGAGGACTTCGGCGAGCTTCGCGCGCCGCTCACCGATGGTCGCATGCGCGCCGCCTGTCAGCTCATGGAGGGGGCGATCCAGGCCGCCACCTCCACCATCTATTCCATGGCGGAGCTCGATCGGCAGAAAGCCGGCATGGGCACGACCATCAGCGCCCTGCTCATCTCGGGCGAGTACGGCATCATCGGACATGTGGGCGACAGCCGCATTTATCGCGTCAGCGGGGAGCGGTGCGAGCAGCTCACCGAAGATCATTCGCTCATCGCATGGCAGCTCAAACAGGGCCTCATCAGCGAAGAAGAAGCCATGGTCTCGCCGTACCGAAACGTGATCACGCGCGCGGTGGGCAATCGCGATCATGTCGAGGTCGACACGACCGTCTTCCCCCTCGAACGAACCTCGCGCTTTCTTTTGTGCAGCGACGGACTGCACGGCTACCTGCGCACGAACGATATCGTCCCGACCGTCAAAATCGGCGGCGAAGACGCCGTCCGGCAGTTCATCGGGCTCGCCAACCAACGCGGCGGCAAGGACAACATCACCGCGGTCCTCGTCGAGCTGAAACCGTAGATCGAGTACCGCGCAAGCATTTGTTATGCTAGACGCTCTTTCGGTATTTTGGACATGTCCGGCCGACGTCTATCGCATCTCGAGCAGCTAGAAGCAGAGAGTATTCACGTTCTACGTGAGGTGGTCGCGGAGTTCGAGCGGCCCGTGATGCTCTATTCCATTGGAAAAGACTCCTCGGTGCTGGTGCGTCTGGCTCAGAAGGCGTTCGCGCCGTCGCCGCTCCCGTTTCCGCTTCTGCACATCGACACCACCTGGAAATTCCGGGCGATGGTCGACTTCCGCGACCGCTTCACGCGTGAAAACGGGCTCGATCTGCGCGTGCACACCAATCGTCGCGCGCTCGACGAAGGCGCCAACCCGTTCACCTGGGGCAGCAACAAGTACACGCAGGTGATGAAGACCCACGCCCTGCTCGATGCGCTTCGCGAGGGCGGCTACGACGCGGCCTTCGGCGGCGCGCGCCGCGACGAAGAGCGTTCGCGTGCCAAGGAACGTGTCCTCTCGTTTCGAGACCAATACGGGCAATGGGACCCAAAAAACCAGCGCCCCGAGCTGTGGAATCTCTACAACGCCAAGATTCGAAAAGGGGAGAGCATCCGCGCGTTCCCGCTGTCGAATTGGACCGAGCTCGATGTCTGGCAGTACATCTGGCAGGAGGAGATCCCCATCGTGCCGCTCTACTTCGCAGCCCCGCGCAGCGTGGTGGAGCGCGACGGCACGCTCCTCATGGTCGACGACGAGCGCTTTCCTCTCTTGCCCGGCGAGCAGCCGCACACCGAGATCGTGCGCTTCCGCACCTTGGGCTGCTATCCGCTGACCGGCGCCGTGCGCAGCAGCGCCACCACGCTGCCCGACATCCTGCGCGAGATGATTCAGGCCACCACGTCGGAGCGCCAGGGCCGTCTCATCGATCACGACGAGGCCGCGTCGATGGAAGCGAAGAAGCGCGAGGGCTATTTCTGACATGGACGTCGTCGCCTGGCTGCGCGCGCAAGAACAAAAAGACCTCCTTCGTTTCGTCACCATCGGCTCCGTGGACGACGGCAAATCGACCCTCATCGGGCGATTGTTGCACGATGCACACGGCCTCTACGAAGACCAACTGCACGCCGTGCGGCGCGCTTCGGTGCGGGGCGCGACGCGCGGCGAGGGCTCGATTTCCGAAATCGACTTTTCGCTCTTCACCGACGGCCTGCAGGCGGAGCGCGAACAGGGCATCACCATCGACGTCGCCTACCGCTATTTCGCCACCGAGCGCCGCAAGTTCATCATCGCGGATACGCCCGGCCACGTGCAATACACGCGCAACATGGCCACCGGCGCGTCCACCGCCGACGTGGCCTTGATCCTGGTCGACGCGCGCCTCGGCGTCTTGCCGCAAACGCGCCGTCACGCGCAGATCGCGGCGCTTTTGGGCATTTCGCACGTCGTGGCCTGCGTGAACAAGATGGACTTGGTGGGCTTCGACCGCACCACCTTCGAGGCCATCGCGGGCGCATTGAGTGACATCGCCAAGAAGCTTGGATTGCGCGAGCTTCACGCCATTCCGGTGAGCGCGCTCGCGGGCGACAACGTGGTGACCAAGAGCGAGCGCACGCCATGGTGGAATGGCACCACGCTGCTGGAGCACCTCGAGACCGTGGCGCCATCGTCGTCTGCCGTGCCCGCATCCGCCACCAACGGGAGCCCGAAAAGCACATCGGCCTTTCGCATGCCCGTTCAATTGGTGCTTCGTCCGGGCATCGGCTATCGCGGTTTTGCCGGATCGGTCGTCTCCGGCACGATTCGTCCGGGCGACGAGATCATCGTCCTTCCATCGGGGCAGCGCTCGCGCGTCGCAAGCGTCGACGTGGCAGGAAAGGCAGTTGCGCAGGCATTCGCGCCGATGAGCGTATCGCTTCGCCTGACCTCCGAAATCGACATCAGCCGCGGCGACATGTTGGTGCGTGCCGATGAGACGGACGCGCCTTCGCCGGTGGTCGCGGCGGAATTCCAAGCCGATCTCGTATGGATGAGCGAGCGCCCGCTGGACCGCGCCAAGTCGTATCTTCTGAAGCACACCACCCGCACCGTTCGCGCCGAGATCGACACCATCGTCCACGGAACGGATCCCGAGACGCTGGAGCCCATCTCCAGGCCCGAGCTCTTGCTCAACGACATCGCGCGCGTGGGCGTTCGCTGTCGCCAGCCCATTTGCTTCGACCCGTATTCGACCTGCCGGGCGACGGGGGCCTTCATCTTGATCGATTCGGTCACCAACGACACGGTGGCGGCCGGCATGATCGCGAAGCACGCGAAAACGCTCGGTGACGCCGGAGAGCCGGCGCGCACTCAAGTCAGCCCGCTGGAGCGCCGCGCGCGTCTGGGGCAAGCAGGCGCTGTGGTCCAGATCGTTGCAGCTTCAATGCAGCAAGCGCTCGAGGGAGCCTATGCGATCGAGCGAGAGCTCTTCGATCGGGGCCGCGTCGCGACGGTCGTGCGCCATGTCCGCGATGCGCCGGAGGCGGCCGAAGCGTGCGCGCGTGGGGGCCTCCTGGCGATCGTGCCGCTGGTCGACGGGGAGAGTGGTCGCCGCGCGGTGGCACATGTCCAAGTGAACGGGCGCCGAATCGAAGCAGCCGATCTGAAGGAGCTTTTGCAGCAAACACTCACGGCGTTGCAAGTGTAAACCGCGCAGTCGCTCGCTCGGCCGAGCGGCAACGGGCGGAATCAGGATAGGGGCCCCAGATTCTCCAGAGGACTTTCACCTCATGTCACTCCGATGCTGGGCACACCAAAACGACCACGGGCCGGAGGAGAACCTCCGACCCGTGGCATCAATGAAAACCTATCAGCGAGAAACAGAAACGATTACTTGACGGCAGCAGCAGCCTTTTGCGCAGTAGCGTTGACGGTCGTACCGAGAGCCCTAAAGCCGACGGCAACGACGAGCAGCACGGCGACGATGAGGAGAGCGTACTCAATGGTGGTCGCGCCCTTCTCGTCCTTAACAAGCTTCATGATGTCGTTGTTCATTTGGAATTCTCCAGGTTGTTATCGTTATTTGGATTGATTGGAGCTCGCGGCTTCGGAAAGTCACCGTCGCTGCTTGCGGGAGGAGACTAGTACACGCTTCGTGCCAGTCCTTTGGGAGACGTAAGCATCAAAGCGTTGCTATGCGATCTTGCTACATAACATATTGAAATTATTGATAAATGCCACGTGAAGGAGCTTTCCTTCGTGAGCGGATTCTAGCTGGATGAAGCTGAACATCTGATTGGCCATGACCCGGTCCAAGACGATCCATGGGGAGACTTGCTTTCGACGCTTTCTTGCTCCGTCCGCTCGGATGCGACTTTGTTGACCTCGGACCCTTCGCCTTGATACGTGGCGGTGTTCCCAGAGGCTCGCTCCGTGGCCCCCGTGACACGTGCACGGTGCCTGGAACGAGCGAAACCCGCGGTATCTGCGCATGTGCGATGCGGGTGCGAGAGTTGCTCAAGGCTCCAGACGGAGAAATCAATGGCAAAACGTGTCGGTGTTCTGATGGGAGGCTTGAGTGGCGAGCGTGAGGTTTCACTTCGAACCGGGGAAGGGGTGGCCGCGGCGCTCGAAGCGCGTGGACACGAGATCGTTCGCATCGTGATCGGGCCGGAGACGGCGCCGGTGGATCTCCTGGTGCGGCAGGCGCGGATTGACGTGGCGTTTCTCGCGCTCCATGGGCGCGGTGGCGAAGATGGGTGCGTGCAGGGGCTCCTGGAGTGGATGGGCATCCCGTACACGGGGTCCAGCGTGATCGGTTCGGCGCTGGCGATGGATAAGGTCAAGGCAAAGGAGCTGTTTCGTCTGCACAATGTGCCGACGCCGCCGTATTACGTGGCCGCGGCGCGCGATCTGTCGGACCTCGCCGAGTTGCATGCGAGCTTCGGTTTCCCCGTGGTGGTGAAGCCGCGCGGGGAAGGGTCGTCGCTCGGCGTGAGCAAGGCGAGTACGCCCGCCGAGTTGCAAGAGGCCGTGCGCGCGGCGCTGACGTTCGACGAGACGGTGCTGGTCGAGCGGTTCGTGCGGGGGATGGAAGTGCACGTGGGGGTGCTCGATGGCCGCGTGCTCGGGGCGATCGAGGTTGTGCCGAAGAGCGGCGTCTACGATTACCATTCGAAATATACGAGCGGCGCGACCGACTATGTCTGCCCGCCGCGCCTGTCGGCGACGCGCGTTGGCGGTGTGGTGAATCTTGCCGAACGTGCGGTGCGCGCGCTCGGGTGCTCGGGCGCGGTGCGCGTCGATCTGCTGGTGACCGAGGGCGAAAATGAGTACGTGCTCGAGGTCAATACGCTGCCCGGAATGACGCCGACGTCGCTGCTGCCGCAGATCGCCGCGGCCGCAGGGCTCGACTACGGTGCGCTGTGTGAGGCCATTCTCGCTGGGGCGCGCTTGCACGCGGCGATTCCGCGTCCGTCCGACCAGCGCGGACGCGTGGTGCCGTTGCACGAGACGGTGCAGGCGAAATCGTTTTACCCCGAGCGCCGCTCGGGTCCCCGGGTCGCGCGATACTAGGCGACCTTCGGGACCCGGTGGCGCGTGCTATCTGCACGCGCTCTAGAATTGGATTTACGCGAACTCGGAGGCGTGCGCTTGGCACCAGGCGCGGAAGGTCCGCGGTTTGCGGCCCATCACCTCCTCGAAGTCGGAGCTCACACGCGCGACGCGGCCGACGCGTACGCTCGCGCGAAGCTGCAGGAGGCCCTCGACGAGCGCGGCGGGCGCGCCGGCCTTGCGCAAGGATTCGGCGACTTCGGCAGGGGTCTGGGCGACGCATCGAATCGGTTTCTGCAAGACGTCGGAGAGGATGTCGACCTGCTCGCGCGCGGTCAAAAGCTCAGTGCCCGTGAGCAAGTACGACTTTCCGGCGTGACCCGATTCGGTCAGGGCGCGAACGGCCACGGCGGCGATGTCCTGCTCGTCGATGGGCGCCGTCTTTCCGTCGCCGCTGGCCCCATCGTACACGACGCCTGCGGTGCGTACGGTGTTGGCCCAACGAAGGGCGTTCGCCATGAACATTCCCGGACGGACGAAGGTCCACGGGATGCCCGATGCGATGACGATTTCCTCGCGTTCGACGTACCACCGTCCCAGCGAGGGAGCTTGCCCTGCCGGGGCTGCCGGGGCCGCGCGTTCGGCAGCGGCACCCATGGACGAGAGCAGCACGACGTTGCGGACACTGGCGCGCTTGGCGGCTTCGATCGCGTGCGCGGTGTGGGTGCTCCCGCTGTCGACCGTGAGCAGGAACAATTGGTCGACGCCGGCCATGGCGGCTGCGAGCGTGTCCGGAGCGTTCAGGTCCCCGCGCGCTCGCTCCACGCGGGCATTCAGATGCGCCACCTTGTTTTCATCCCGAACGAGGACCCGGAAAGGGGGCCCGAGGGCGCTCAATTGCCGCGCGACTTCTCGGCCGACGTTGCCCGTCGCGCCTGTCAGCAAAATCATGATGAATGTCCTTTTTCTCGTTGGCTTTCGTTGTGTCCGTGGGCCCTTGCCCTATCATTCGACGCCAGCTGGCGACGATGGACACGACGTTACGAACGAGCGCGTGCGGGCGATTGGAAGAATCGGTCATGACCGGTCCCCAGTGCATCGAGCGAGCCCCCGTGTGCGGAGGCCTTTCGCGGTTCGTGGAAGCGATTTCCGTGACGCAGAACGCGCCCGGCGCGAGCGAGCGGGTGCTGTTGCCCGATGGCAGGGCCTGTTTCATTTTTCATGTTCGCGAGCAGGGCGCGGGTCATGGCCCCGACGAAGGCGCTGTGTATGCGGCCGGTCCGCGCACGCACGTCCGGCGCAAGGCCATCACGGACGTGCGCTGGAGCATTGCCGTGCGCTTTCGTCCGGGTGGCGCGTATCCGTTTTTCGATGCGCCGCTGAACCAAGTGATGGACAAGTACTTGCGGCTCGAAGAACTCTGGGGCGGCGACGGTACGCGCCTTCGCGACAGGTTGCTCGAGGCGCCGACGATGGGCGCGCGGCTCGGTCACGTCGAAGATGCGCTCGAGGCGCGCATGCGCCGCAAGGACGCGACCGAGCCAGCCTCCGCCAAGGTGGCTCGGTTGGCCGCGCGGCTCATGAGCGAAGAGCCGGCGATGCGTATCGACGCGCTGTCGCATCGGTTTGGCCTCGGCCCGCGTCAGTTCCTGCGGATTTTCGATGAGTCCATCGGTGTGGGGCCGAAGGTCTTCGCGCGGTTCGTGCGCTTTCAGCGGGCGATTCGCGCCGCCGAGTCGTCTTCGGCGCCCCATTGGGTCGCCATCGCGGGTGCGGCTGGCTACTACGACCAGGCGCACATGATCGCCGAGTTTCGACGGCTGTCGGGCATGACGCCGCGCGCGTTCGTCGCGTCTTTGCGAGGTGACGGCGGGTTCAATCGAGCAAGAGAATTGCGCGCAGTTCGGTGAGGCGCGCTTCGTCTTCGTCGTCGCGCGTTTTTTCCTTGGCTTCCAGTGCGCGCGCTTCGGCGTCGAAAGATGCGAATTCGACGGCGGACAAGATGGTTTTTTGGCGGCCGAAGTATTCGAACCGTCCGCGGTAGTCGAGGTAGCGCTTGTGCGTCTGCGGGTCCATCACCGATCCGTCCACTTGCAAAAGGCGTTGTCGTTATAGTTGACCGAAAAGGGGTGTGCCGTCGCGTAGCACCAGGCGCGTGCGCGGCGTTCCCCAAGGTTGAACGATGGCATGCTCGTGGGGCAAGTCCCACACGACGAGATCGGCCGGGGCCCCTGCGCGAAGCATGCCGCGATCTTCGAGATCGAGCGAGCGCGCGGCGAGGCGTGTGGCGCCGAGCAGCGCTTCGTCGGGCGTGAGGTCGTAGTTGCGCACGGCGAGGGCGAGCGCCAGCGGAAGGCTCTCGGTGGGCGCCGTTCCCGGGTTGGCATCACTGGCAACGACCAAGGGCACACCCGCCGCACGAAGCTTTGCCACCGGGGGCGGCGCCTGTTTCAAGGTGAAGCTGGCGATGGGCAAAAGGACGGCGTGCGTGCCCGCGGCCGCGAGCGCCGCGATGCCCCGGTCGCTGATTTGCTCCACGTGGTCGACGGAGCGGGCGCCAAGCTCCGCCGCGAGCTCCGCCGCACCGATGTCCGCGAATTGCCCGACGTGAAAGCGTAGGGAAAATCCCATGGCGCGCGCCTTTTCGCCCAACGCGCGGCCTTCGTCGACCTGGAACGCGCTGGCGTCGAGGTACGCATCGACGAAGCGGGCCAGGTTTTCTTCTTTCACCAGGGGCAGCGTTTCGTCGAGGACGCGCCGCACGTAGGCCCCGCGTTCAGGGCGCGCACCCGAGGGTGAATTCGGCGGCGGGAGCGTGTGGAGGGCGAGGAAGGTCGGGACGACCGCCGGGAGATCGCTTCGCGCGGCGCACGCGGCGATGGCGCGAAGCTGCTTCCATTCGTGCTCGGGCCAAAGGCCGTAGCCGCTCTTGACCTCGCAGGTGGTGACGCCGAGTTGCGCGGCGCGTCCGAGTCGCGCGGTGAGCCATTCGACCAACTCGTGCATCGATGCCCTCGCCACGGCGTTGAAGGTCGCGACGATGCCGCCGCCGGCCCTCGCGATCGCTTCGTAGTCCCCGCCGGCCATGCGCACCGCGTACTCGCCATGGCGCGAGCCCGCCCACGCCAGATGCGTGTGCGCGTCGACGAGGCCGGGGGTCAGCACGGCGTCGCCGAAGTCGGTAACCGGCACGCGGGGATCGAGATCGCCTGGCGCGCCGACCGCGGTCACCCTTCCGCCTTCGACGACCACGGCCCCCGGTGAGAGCACCCCGAGCGGACCTCCCGCGCTCCCAGCGCGCGCCTCGTCGCA